>Ga0123356_10000608_pt1 | contig 39527 bp, 32 predicted proteins | sample TergutEmb28metaG_2_FD_92546 | JGI IMG/M metagenome (GOLD analysis project Ga0123356, IMG submission 92546) | Embiratermes neotenicus P3 segment gut microbial communities from Petit-Saut dam, French Guiana - Emb289 P3 | ecosystem: Host-associated > Arthropoda: Insects > Digestive system > Gut ...
AAGAATCAATTTGCCGCCGCTTGTGCTGTATGTTGTCACTGCGTCGCATTGTTTAGCATGATAAATTCCGTCACCTGCGGGATCAGTGAAATAAATGTAAGACACTGTCGCCTTGCCGCCTTCTTCAAGGCGGAACTCGTAGTCGCGGCCGCAGTAGTCATTCCAGTCTATCGGCTTTACCTGCACGAAAAGATTAATGGTACGAACTTTATAGGTGCCGGGCACCTCAAAGGAACCGCAGGCGGTAAGGACGACGCACAAAAATGCCAAACCAAGAATTATTGAAAGAGTTTTAATTTTTTTCATAATGCTACTATAACATATTCTTTTACTCTTGAAAAGCGTTCTGTTTTATGATAAACTGGTCGCATGAATACAGAAAATTTTGACGGCGTAATGCAATATATTGAAAAGCATACGATGTTTGAAAAAGGCGACCGAGTAGGAATCGCGGTCAGCGGCGGAAGCGACAGCATGTCCCTACTCCACTTCTTGCATAACACAGTTGCACCGGAAATCGGGTTTGAAATTGTCGCAGTGCACGTTAACCATAAAATGATTGGGCTTGACCGCAAATACAGCAAATTCGTTGCAGATTACTGCCGAGGCAACGGAATTCAGCATGTGTGCTATACAGCAGATGTTCCCGGCTTTGCAGCAGAACGCAAGCTAAGTATGGAACATGCGGCGCGCATCAAACGCTATGAAAGTTTTGAAACGGCGGTTAAGCGGTTCAACCTTAACAAATTTGCCATTGCCCAGCACAGCAGCGACCAAGCAGAGACAATTCTGCTTCATATCTTCCGCGGCAGCGGTCTTGCCGGAGCAAGCGGTATGGATATCACAAGCGGGATTTACGTAAGGCCTTTGCTGGAAACCTCTAAAGCCGACATAATGGCGTATGTTTTCAAAAACCAGGTCCCCTACTATGACGACGAGCTTAACAAAGACAACAGTTTCGCCCGTAACTTTATCCGCAACGAAATTATTCCGCTGCTGCAGCGCGAATGGCGCAACGTTGAAAAAAATATTACCGACTTCGGACAAAACTGCCGCCAAGACGACGAGTATATCGAATCCGTTGTCAGCACTTGGGGAATTGTCCGCAGCGAAGACCACGTTCGCATTGCCCTTAACTATTTTGCATACCCTGCTGCAGTTGTTTCGCGAATAGTCCTGAGGGCATTCGACGCATTGGATTCGCGCCTTAATATCGAGCGGAAGCATCTTGATTTGATTTACGCGCTTGCGCTGGCAGGAGAGAACGGAAAGCGCATTGACTTGCCGAATGATTTATATGCGACCAAAGAATACGAGTTTATCACAATCGTAAAAAAGGGCAGCGCGGCGAAACGCGTGACGGCTGTGCAATTCAAAGCAGGCAAAACTGCGTTCCCGGAATTCGGAACCATTATTGTCACCAGGACAATCAAGCACAAGGCGGCTCGCGAAAAGGGACTGCTGGTAATGGATGTTGAAAAAATACCTCGCGGAGCGAAATGGCGAGTACGCCAGGACGGCGACCAGTTCACCAAATTCGGCGGCGGCACGAAATCGCTTTCCGCTTACTTAACCGACAGAAAAATTCCTCTCCGCAAGCGTGATTCGCTTCCGGTTTTGGCAATCGGGTGTGAAGTTTTAATGATTGCGGGCATTGAAATAAGCGATAAAGTAAAGACCGATGACACCACATTCGAGGCATACGTTGTAGAGGTTATCAAGGACTAGAAATGACTGTGTGGATAACTTTATCAAAGCGACCTAATCAGCCAAAAAGAGCGGAAATACCGCTTTTTTTGAAACATATAATGTTGAAAAGTCACGACTTTTCCACAATTTGTGGATAAGTTTTTGCTGATGGTTTGCAATCCTGTTAGGCTGCAGCGACTTGAACAACTTTTACTTTGAACTCGGCCTTTTTGCCGTTGTGACCGGTGAAGCGATAGGTAATAACTTCGCCGAAGTACGGGGCTAATTTTTCAAGATCGGGGTTAACGTCTTTGTTGATGTAGGTTACGTGTCGACCTGCGTGCAAGCCATCTGTCAAGATGTACATCCTGACTTCGCCTTTGCGATCCGCCAGCGCCTGAATTTCGGACTTTTTCAATTCTGGTTTTGTTTCATCGGCTTCATGCCCAAGTTGTTTGTATTTGCGATTTTCGGAATTACCCGCGACCGTTTCAACCCATGCAAAGCCCTTAAGCATCTCGGTTTGGCTTCCGGTGACTTTGACATCCGAGCGTGTGAAGTAAAAATCTGTGCCTTTATAGGCGGTGTTCGCCGCAAAGAACGGAGCGACGTTAAGTTCAACGTCTACGTCTGTCGCGGGAACTGTTACGGTGATAACGCCGTTTACAAGTTCGACCTTCCGACCATTGGCGTCCGCTGTACCGGTGAGTTTCTCCGAGACATTCCATCCGGCATCATAGGAATAAATATCAATACCGCTGTTCAACGCAATTTGCGTCGGAACATTATTATTGCCGTTGTTACTGTCATTTCCGCAGGCAGCAAATCCTGCAAGCGTAACACAAGTCAGTAATGCGACAGTCAGCAACTTCAAAGTTTTCTTCATAATTCCTCCTAAAAAAGAAATCTTGGAACAGTATTTGCGGTTTTCAGAAATATATACCAATCCAGATTGAAAAAAGCAAAGTCAGTGATAGTTTTTTTAAGTGAAGATTTCGCTTGAAATAGCAACCTGCATCTGCTACAATGCCCCGCGCGGTGGTGTAGCTCAGTTGGTTAGAGCATCGGATTCATACCCGTGTAGTCAGTTGTTGCAAAACCCCTGTAATTACTAGCCTTCCGCCACAATTCACCGCCTTTTCCAGCCAAAGGCACCCAAAAAGGCACCAAAGCAATTTCTTCTTGATTAATGCTCCAGGTTCTGCTATAATTGAATTATTCTTGGTGGCGTAGCATAGTTGGTCTAATGCACCGGATTCATACCCCGGAGATCGCTGGCTCGTATCCAGCCGCCACTACCAACAATCTTGAAATTGAACCTGCGGGTTCTTTTTTATGTATTGTTATGACTTAAAAGCATTTAATGTGTTTTGGTCGCTTGAATAAATTTCGTCTATTGCAGCCTTGTGTATTCTTTGGTTATACATTTCAACTTCAGAAGTATCGGTTATTGTCATCCTACTATTTGTATCTATCTTATTACTACACAGAACTGCCAACGAAGGTGATACTGGATAATATAACTCGAAATCTACCGCCGCTATATTAGTTGCATAGTCGTTTTTTGTGTTTACAACTGGTTGATCGCCAGTTATAAACGGAGTTCCAGTTTTATTCTCAATTAGTGTTATGAAGAATCCGTTATTACAGAAGAAGTGAGCAAATACATCAGTATGACCTGCAAGCAAAAGTGGATATATAGAGTTAGTCACTTTATTCCAGACTTGATTTTGGGATTGTTTTCTAGTTTCTTCAATTGCTTCAAGAATTGCCTTTTTGCTCCTCTTTGGTGTGAGTCCGCGCTTTATAAAATAATCAGTTTTACCAATCGCTGTTTTACACTTTTCGATATAAGACTTAATCTCGGATGCTGTTTTAATATTCTTTTTCTTGGTGCAAGAAGTGGTTTTTATTGTGCTGTACGATGCTGCGCCTTCGTCGAGAAGTTTTAGTGCATCAACCATCGGAATTCCATTGAACTTTGCGACAAAGCCTACACAATCGCCCGACACGCCGCACCCGAAGCAATGGAACGAGTTTGTATCTGGGTAAATAGTGAATGATGGTGTGCTGTCATTATGGAATGGACAACAGCATTGATTGTTGCCATCAAAAGAAACGCCGGTGAATTTCTCCACCACGCTTTGTATATTTAGTTTCTGATTTGCTTCCCTAAATATGTTGTCCATCCTGTGCCCGCCCTATTTTGCCTGGTTTTCAAACCAAACCAAGAGGTCTTTTTTGCTGGTCAAATATCGACCTAGTATTTTTCGACTGGGGAATGATTTATTTCTTACTAAGCGATAACAACTCGACAAACACAACCCCAGCGTTTTCGATAACTCTTCTACTGTATAAAATTCTTTTTCTTTTTCCATTTTGATTCTCCCTTTATTCACGCAACTTGCGTGTATTCATTTGTTTTAAAAAGGATTTTCATCCTTTTAGAACCTTTTTAGTTTCCGTCTATCTCATCCTTAAACGGTATGGCTCCTTCTATTGCCTTGAATACGTGTGGCCATACTTCGTCATTTAAATTGTCTTCATATTTCATGAAAAGCCGTACTGCAAATCTGGCACCATCATCCCGGCGAAGATATTCAGCCATATCTGCGGACAGTTCCTCTCTGTTTCTTCCCGCCGTATCATAGAGCATAGCTGCATCTATTTCATCCTGAATATGTGCATAGTATTGAACGATTTTATCCAGCTTCTCTCCAACGGGCGGAACACGACGACCCTTCTCTATGTCTTCCATATAAGTAGGTGAAATTCCTATCTGCAAAGCAACAGAGCGCAGACTCTGGCTTTTTAGAACCCTAAGATTTTTTATTAACTCGCCGAACCTTTTGTTTGGTTCATGTTGCAACACTACCATCGCACCTCCTCAACCAGTACACGCTAGTTGCGTGTATTGTAGTATATCCTATTATATGCTGTCAACTATTTATTACAACTTTTTCGAAAAAACTTTTCGACAAGTTTTACGTGCATGTTTTTATAGCTTTGGATGTCTTGGTATTCCTTGCCTGGATATAAAATTTGAATATGCTTGTCTGATTTGTGTTATGTAAGGATGGACAACTCTGCCAATTCTTTCATATGTAGCCTGCGTAGAATCATCCGCAATTGGAGTTACTTTGCTCAGTTCTCGTTTATCTCTTTTGGCTATACATGCTTCTCGCAAATTAAATCTTATTGCGGCGTGACCAGCAATACAAGGTATTATGTGAAACCTTTTTTCTTTTTCGTCAGTTTTCTTATTTGGGTCATATGAATCTACGATTTCACCTTTAATTAACAAAGCCTTGCTCTTCCTTAATTCACAGGGAGCAGTTATATCTATTACATAATCTTCTCCCCATGTACCTGCTTCAAGTTTTTTGCGATACACCTCTCCTTCAAAACTTGTTGTTGGTTGTGTTTTATACTCGATAAATTTTATTGAATTATATATCTTTTTGCTTTCTTCTTTTTTAATACCGCACCTTGTGCTTATATTAATGTCAAAGATGTTAATTGGTGCAAATCTTGAAACAAGCGAATTTATCATAAACTCGTTGAAATCGTAATTAATACTATCTCGTTTTTTATCTTCCTTTTCGTCTTTGTGCTCCTCATGTATGGTTTTACATACAATATTTAACCACTTAGAATTAGTCTTATTCATTGAAACTAAAAAATCGGATTCACATGTCCTGAGATTGGACGCAAATTTCTTCAGTGCTTCTACGTGTTTATTATCTTGTATCCACTTGTCAAAAAACTCTAACATTTGTTCTTTGTTTGCGAGTTTTGTTTTGTGTCTTAGCTGTAGTTGATTCTGTGCTAATGCTAGTTTTAACTCAGGAACGTCTTCTAGCTTTTTTCTTATACTGTCAATGGCTTGCCCAGTAAAAATAAAGATTGGCATGAAATACTTATCGAGGATAAACTTCATGAACTCTATCAGCTGTCTTTTTTCTGAATCCGCGAGTCCTTGCCCTAATGAGGCACCACCTAGATCTGCTGTATCAGTAGGGTTCAAATCCCAATCAAGTATGATAAAATTAAATTGAAAAAGGCTATCCCAACTCTCAGGAGCGGGAATACCTGGCTTTTTTACTATGAAGGTACCTTGCTCCTCTAAGAGTTGTACAATTTTGAATATTTTTGCTTTTTTGTCATCAATTTCGTTGTCAATTACAAGTGCACACCCTTTCAATAAAACATTTTCATTATTCGGCATGGTCGCTCTCCTTGGTTACAAAAGAAACCAAGAAGTTTGCCCCAGGAAGTTCCTTCGTTCTTTCGTTCAAAACTATTTCTATATCATAGTCACTTTTATTCAAAAGTTTTTTTGCTATATATAATCCCAGCCCACGCCCATCTTCGCCTTTGCCACTGTAGAAGGCATCAAATACATAGGGTGCATCATCGTCAGAAATGCCTGGACCATTGTCGGCAAAAACTACCGCCTGTGTATAACCATCGAGTTTAATTTTAACTATTCTATCCTTTCTTGTCTGCTGTATCCAGTACAGAGCATTATCAAATAGGTTAATGAAAACTTGGTACAATACAGCATCGAGCACCTTCGCCTTAACTGGACTTCCTAAAATCTCATATTCTACTTTTATGTGATGGCTTTTATACTGAGCTGCATATATCGATTCAATCTTTTTAATTATGTCCATTACAGAAATAAGTTTTGGTCGTTGCTTGGATGAAACGAAAAGCTGCTGTATATCTTTCATCTTCATATACACGAGCCCTATCATGCTTTCGGCCTCTATACAATTTTTGTGAACTTTATTAAGGTCGAAGAGCATAGTAGACGATGTGTCAATTTTCGTCTGATGAATATTATCTTTTAGTCTATCAATGGTTAACATAATATCGTGTGAAGCAACTTCTACCGAAAGTCCAACGCCGGCAAGTTGTTCAGCCGTATTAATTCGACCTTTATAAACTTTTTCTCTGTATTCAAATTTGTCTTGAAGTTCTTTTAATTTTGAAAGACCTTTTTTATTATCTTGTAGAGCCGTTTGCAATTCAGAAAAATCATTTGTTATCTTCAACGCTGCGACTTGGTTTAATTCCTTCTTTTTTTCTTCGCCAGCAATAAAGTTTTGGTAAGGTTTAGTACGCATATATGTAAGAATTCCGCGAACAAGAAGAATTAATTGCTTGAACGCCTGACTATCCTCAATAATTCCTTCTCGGCTAGTCTTATCTCTAAGGTTCTTATTAAATTGTTTGGTTATCTTTATCTGACCGATTAATTGATTATTACTGAAAGAATCTCCCGCTTTATCTTCGGCACGATATCTATCTAACTCCAACCAATCGTCATCAGGAGCTCCATAAGGCTGAACTCTTACATCGTCACGATACAAGAAAACTCTATGACTTTTAACAATGTCTTTCTCTGCATCGCTTAAACCATACGACTCATGTTGATTTGCGCTAAAGTTGAATACATAGAACTTGAATTCGAAATCCCCACATTCTGTAGTTTTCTCATTCTCGAAATAATTCGCTATACCGATTTTACCTTTCTGCACATTGCCTCGGTAAACCTTAAGCCCACGAAAATACTGAGTTTGCACATTCCCATCGATGTTGGGCTCTAAATAAATATCTAAGGAATTGGCTTTACCATTTTCTATGTAGTTAATAGTGATCTTCTTTTCATTTTCATAATAGTTTCCGGATACTTTGTATAGTGCTTTATGGAATATTATGTCTTTTAGCTCTAAGAGTCTATTATCTTTGAAATTTTGTAAAACTTTATTCCGGTAGATTTCAATTGTGAAATCCTTATTTGATGTTATATCATCTCCGTCTAGTTCAAATGGATTGAACCTTAACATATAGTCTTTGAAGTCATTAACTTTTCTTGTATCCCATTTACCTTTCAAACTCTTAATTATGATTGCAGTTCCGCTACCTTGTTTATCCAGCAGCAACCCACTGTAATCTGAAGCCTTTGCAATTTCGTATGAAATCTCAATTTGGTCGAGGAAAATCTCTTTTTCCTTTTCAAGTTCGGTCAAAAAATCGTCATCGTATTTATCGAAATTAAATGTAACCTTGTGTACATTTGGGCTTTCTTTTTCTTTTGAAAGAATAGTAACATTTCTTCCAAGTTTTAACATAGAAAACCGCCCAATGCCTTTTTCACCTTGACAGATTCTTCCTTTTTTAGATTTGCGCAACTCTTTGCCTTTCTTCTTTATTGGTGTTGCTGGATTTAAAAAGTGTTTTGTGATTATATCATAAGACATACCGTATCCGTCATCTTCTATTGTAATAGAAGCATTGTGAGCATTTCCATACAATTCATTAAATCCATCAAATTTTACATTACACAAAGCGGCATCCGCATCGTAAGAATTTTTCACGAGCTCCGTTAAAGCCACAATTTCGTTTTTTATTAATTGGTCGCCAAGCATTGTTAGCAACCGGGCATACGGTCTTATCGTTAAACTTTCCATTAGTTCTTCCTCCCTATAATAATGTATTCTTGGCTATAGATAGCTCTGTCAGCCTTGTTGGATGAAAACTTGCCATTTTCATCACGATGCGATGGTAAGAATTTGTTTTGCACTTGGCGCTTTGATATCTCGACAATTGTATATCCACAGTCTATCATAGATTCACATAAACATCTCGCATTCTCAATATAATTCTTTTTATACTCGGTATCACCAATTACAAACACTACCACACCAACTTGTTTTAAGATGCCATAACTTTTTGCAACAAATTTCCGCATGTCGCTATAATATCTCGTGATTGCACGTGCTTGGGAACCATCCTTGAAATAATCAACTATCTTCCGGGCAGTTGGTAGCAAACCGGGATTTTCTATATGATTAGTACCATAAACACTGCCTATAGAACCTTTCCGTAAGTCAGCGTAATGATTTGCATATCCAAGCCACAAAGCAGAGAGTTGGTGCAAATCTGCATATTCATACGATGTAACATATGGTGGACTCGTTACAATCATGTCAGCAAAAGCTTTCTTAGGTACCTTAAGAACATCACAAGTCTGTATATTAGGTTTTAGTCTATTGTTATAGGATATTTCAGATATTGCATTAATAACGATTTCAAGTTGCTTTTTAAACAATCCCAAAACATCTGCTGGCTTTTTTTCTTCTGTCACATGCTTATCTGGGTCTACTTGTGGCTTAATTGATTTTGCAAGCCATTTTGAAGATGCTTTCAAAATACTTGAAAACAAACAGATAAACAAGTTACGATATTCATCATCAATCGTTTCAGCTTCGATAGCATTTTTTAGTTTCGCTAAATCCTTATATTGATCTTCATAAAACCAGTATTTTAGCCTTTCATTCGCATTATCGTAATCGACAACAAATTCTTTATTCACAAATCTAGCGATGATCACATCACCCAAAGCTTTTACTTTTTGAATATTATAGTTTGACGTTTTGGCTTTTGAAATCATTACAGCTACAGGGTTAATATCGCAACCCCAAAACTTTATGCCTTTTCTTTTTGCTTCAACAGCGACCGTACCACAACCACAAAAAATGTCCGCCACAGTTTCAAGTGGTAGATTGTTCTTTTCAGCATATTCAAATGCTTTTTGGGCAATCAGCGAAGGGAACTTCGCAGGATACACATGAATCTTATGTATCCTAACTTCTTTTTCGGTTGTTTTATTCCAAAAAGGATTTTCTTTAATCTTAAGAAAATCTATCCTTTTTAAATCTTCTTGCGTCGCAATTTGCTTAGGCATTCTTATCTCCTCCTTGGAGAACTAATTCTTCAAGATAAGAAACTACATAATCATTAATACTTTTATTTGTTTGTGCTGAAAGTATCTTTATTTTTTTATGCAAATCTGGGCTTACCCTAATTATTATTTGCTTGTTTTTTTCGCCGTTCATTAAAACCTCCCAGAGTGCTATCTTGCTATCATTATATCATTGTTAATGGCAAATGCAACATGTTTATGACAAGCCACGACGAAAAAACTGAAAGTTTACTATAGATTAATTTCAAGCGAATGCTTTCTTCTTGTTTTGTTCTAAAACAAACTCTTGAAAGCTTTCTAAATCAATTGCGATATATTCATTCATATCTGCGACAATTTTTTGCGCTATTGAAAACGCAAGATTGACCGGGACAGCATTACCTACCATTTTGTATCCGTCAGCTATGTCATTGTAAATGAAGACGAAATTGTCGGGAAAAGTTTGTATCCGTGCACATTCACGCACAGATAGGCGGCGATAGTCTTCTTCTTTGCCTGGCACAAATATGCGTTTGTTTGCTTCGACGAAAAGCATCTTTGGTGCTTGCGGATGTATTGGGGCATGTCGTCCGCCTGCTTGAATTGTGAACGACGGTTCATCCCAAGAACGAACTCGGTTGCGCGACATAAAAATTGTAGAGAATCCACCATGCATGTATTCGTGGTTCGGAACGGGCAATTCTAACCCCCATGACTTGTTTAGTTTTTTTGCCGGTTGTGCTTGGCGTAAATCACCGATAGCATCACGGAGAACTGGTTTGTATGCTTGTGGCTCTGGAAATTCAAACTTCATGTTTAGGTCTTTGCGATAGCCAACGATAATCACACGCAAGCGGTTCTCTGGCACATTATAATCGTTCGCATCTACAAGTTTCCATGAAATATTATAGCCTGCATCTTCGAAGGCTTTTATAAATCCATTGAACGCATCGGCATGTTTTGGATTAAGAATGCCTGCAACATTTTCTACCAAAAAGAATTTAGGTTGTTTCTTTTTCAAGATACGGATGTAATCGTAAAAGAGTTTACCGCGGTTATCATTGATACCTCTCCCAGCGCCAGCCTCGCTCCAGCTTTGGCAGGGTGGTCCTCCAATCATTCCATCGCAATCTGGAACTTCGTTTGTGGATATGTCAGTTATACTTCGTTTATCAAGTTTTGTGTGTGGAAAGTTCCGTTCATAGGTCGCCCAAATCGTTTTGTCATATTCATTGGCCCAGACAGTATTAAATCCAGCTTTTTCAAACCCCAAATCTAAGCCACCCGCGCCTGCGAAGAATGATGCTATTTTTAGGTTATTCTTCCTCGTCGACATTAACAATCCTCCAATCAGCAATGTTGCATTTCATTATATCATCTGTGGTTGAAATAGCCAGTGCTTTCATCGAATTAATTAACTTTGCGGCAATAGTGCTCCCGCTAACAAATGGCTTGTCAAAAACGATTTTGTAGTCAAGTTTGCCTTTGTTTTCAAACCATTCTACATATACGCACAGGTGTCTATCACCATCCCATTTCTCGGCGAAAGTTCTGTAGTTCAATGCTTTGCATGCAAAGTATATCTGCACTCTTTCGCTATATTCTTCGGCTGGAACCAAAGCATCTATTATCGATTGTACATCTTTATAATTTCCGCCGTAAAGAATGAAATCTGCGACTCCACTGTTGACAATTATTTTTCCATTAACCTTAGCATTCCTTTTACCCTCAATCAATTTTCTGCCAGTTAAGACTTCAATTTTTTGTTCACGTGTAAGGCTAATGCTGCTAGATAGCTCGCCGTTACCTTTATCAACGAATTCGAACTTCCAACCGAGAGTAATAGAGCCCTTGTCTGTGCGGCTTCTTTTCTTTTTGTACACAAGCTTTTTATTCAGAAACTTATCTTTAATTTTCGCTGTCAAATCGATGACATTTTGTTTCCAGCTGTCGCCGAATATTTGCTGGGCGCGCACTGCACCCAGCTTATTTTCGAAAAAGTCAGCGTTAGGCTGTTTATAGGAAATCTTGAATTCCACAACGCTGCCAACATCGTTCTTAGCTTCAATGTAAATGTCAGTTTTTGGCTCACCTGCCGATGATTTCGGCTTTCCTGAATTAGTGATAATGTAGGTTCTCCCGCCATAGACAAAAGAAGCACCGACACTGCATTTGTCCAAAACGGACTTTTCACTTGAGCTAAATGTTTTCATGTACTTTTATAACATACTTTTTATTTCTGCACAAGCGAGTGGAGTTCAAAAATGACTTGCAATGATTCTCAATTCAAGTTAAGAACACACACCATGAATAGGATTTTTCGCTGCAAGTTCACGGCTGCACAAAATTCCGCGGTGGCATCCAATCGGGTCTATCTCGGCGCACATAAGGCAAATTGTTTCTGGACTCGTTTTGACATTTTCTATGCCTTGTTGAAATTGCTTGCTCGTTGCAAACTTTTCAAAGTCAAGTATGTCGCCAGTAAACCATTCTTTATTTGTCTGCCGTGCCCCGAACTCTTCTTTCCAATTTTCGTATTTAATGCTGTGTTTCGCTAAATGCTCTTTGAGCTGTGCATCGTTAAAGTCTGGGAAGTATTGGCTTTTTGGAACGCTTCGCACGTCCACAAGCAAAGTGATGCCTTGTTCTTTCAGTGCATCAACGAATTGTGGAAGTTTTATTCCAGCATAGCCGATTGTGAATACAGTTTTGCCCACGCACCAGTATAGCATGCGTTCCTTGAAATAGAATGCTTTAGTGACATGATTTTAGGCATCATATGCGCACGTGTTGTTTTCGTGTCGAATTAATGGAATTAGTCAAAAAGGCGTTTTTGTGGCTACTCCCGTTTGAATCTACCATTCATAACTCATGTTTTGCTCCGCCCGCAGTATTTCATGCCTGCACCAAGGTTTATGCCGGTTGTGGCATCATTAAACGGGCAACACTTGAACCCGAATTTTTCATAGAATTTTTCTGATCCGCTGACGCTTCCTAGGGTTAAATGCGGACTGTTGGGTTGTTTATCAAACCAGTCAAGCAACTTGTCCATTATGACCGTACCAAAATCTTTGCCGCGATAGTCTTGCAGGACTGTGACATCATAGATACCAAAATGCAACCCATCGCCGAAAATCCTGCCCATCGCAATAATTTTTTTATCGTTATAGACGGAAACCGCAAAGTTCGTAAGCTGCCTTATTGTTTTCAAGACTTCCGGCTTAACTTCTCCCCAACCAGCATCAGCATAAAGAGTATTGAAATCTTTATCATTTGGCAAATTTTCTGCGATTTTGATTTGCTTCATTAAGATAAACCCTCTCTTTTTATAATACTTGTAATCTCCGGCGCCACCACATTGTCCATTACGCGGTTTACAAGTACAAAAACTTTCTTTAATGTACTGTTGTCATATGTATATTTCTGTCCCGAGTTATACTCTTCGATATTTATCGAGAACCCCATGATAACATCTGTTTCAATCCATATCTGTTTGTCTTCGTCGGTGGTAATAATAAGTTTCGCGGTGTCCTGTTTCGGTTTTTTCTTGTTATTTTTCATTAAATCGTTTTTTATATCTTGAGGCAAATCCGAATTTTGGATTTCGGCGATAAATAACTCATGCCACATTGCCAGTTTTATAACAAATTTCTCTGCGGGGAGCGCAACTAACACTGCTGCTTGCTGATTATCGATTTTTGAAGCAGGTACAACGCCGCTTGAACAAGTTGCCAAAGAAGTAACGCTGTAAACCTTGTCATCGATGCGTATCAATGCATTACCGAGTGCCTCGTTTTTGGATTTACACCATTCCGCAGAAAATTCACCATATGGACTTTCTTTACAAGAAAGGTATCGACCTTTTTCCGTTTCCCTCGGACCCCATGGCATATTTATTTCGCCTTTGATTTTCATAAGATAGTATACACATCAGCTTCTTAAAATCCAACAAAACCGGAAGTTACTTGGCGGACGGCTTGCACCCAAACAGCGTAGGGCACGAAAAAATATTTAAACATATCTTGCCGATTATAGAGGGCAAGTTATGAAATTAATGCTTGAGGCCATGCTCGATCGCATCATCTTTGCGGTGTTTTCGCAGTCGAAACAAGTTAAGAAGAATCATAAGCATACCAAGCCCGGCGATGATATAACCGATGACGATTAAAAACATTAGACCGTACATATATCCGAAAAGCAGTGCAAGCCCGCCCATAAATAAATTAAAAAGCGCAGTCACGATGCTTGTGACCGGGCTGACATCGTTACCAAAAACGAAGACTCCGCCGATTGGGATAAACATGTTTTATTATGTGCCGGTTTTCGTGTGTCTATTCTTATTTGCTTCCCAGAGATTTCGCCGCGCAGAGAACTTTCATTGACAAGCAAGCATTCTTTTGGCTATAATTTCTTTGGAATTTCCGCAGGAGGTTGTGACCCGTAACGGCACAACCTGTCCGGAAGGGTAAACATGAAAAAACCTCGAAAACAACTTCAGCAGTACGCCCTGATAACAGGGGCGGCAAGCGGGCTTGGCAAAGCTGCGGCAAGTTTCTTGACCCACCAAGGCTTTGTGGTGTTTGCGTGTGACAGGTCTTACAAGGAAACCATGCGTGAAGGGAAACTGCATCACGTAAACATGGATGTTTCCAGCGACCTAAGCGTCAAAGCGGCGTTTGATTATATAAGGACACAAACCGACAGATTGGATATCGTCAGTTGCTTTGCGGGGATAATTTCGGCGGGTGCGCTTATGGAAACAAGCGCCGAAGAAGCGTCAAAAATGTTCGAAGTCAATGTCCTGGGAACATACCGCGTCAACAAAGAGGCGTTTGAGATGGTGCGGGAAGCAAAGGGACGCTATATCAACATAAGCAGCGAGTACGGACAACTGAAATCCGTGCCGTTCTATACCCTGTACCCCGCTACAAAGCATGCCCTTGAAATGTACAACATCGGTCTGAGGCGCGAGCTCCGCATGTTCAGAATTCCCGTGGTTTGCATCCGCCCTGGCGCGTTTAAAACGGATATTATCAATAATTTCACCACTATGTATGACAAGGCAATCGAAAAATCACAGTTTTACATGCCGCAACTCCAGCGGGTCAGCGGGCTTATGGAAAAAGAGTTCGCCAAAGCCAAGGAACCTGCCGCGTTCATCAAGGCTTTCCGAAAGGCGGCGTTTAAAAAGAAGCCTAAGTTCGTTTATAAGGTTAACAACTCATTCACCATGAAATTGCTCAATATCCTGCCGGAAAAACTGCAAGACCGGCTGATATACAAGATGCTGTTCAAGAAAAAGTAAAAGAATTACAACAGTCTTTTGTGGTAAAAGTTTGTTGATTTTTCGGCTTACTCACCCTCGATCATCAGCTTGGCACGGGATTTTTTCGCGGCGCGGTCAATGGATTCGATGATTTTTGTCGGACGCAGCCACCAGTCGCGGCTCCAGATGCGCATAATGGTCCAGCCGCGGCTTTCCATAAAGGCACGGCGGAAAACATCGCGTTCGATTACGCTTGGAGACGAATAAAACGCCGCATCGTCAAATTCAAGACCGACAAGATAGCGGTCAAACTTTTTATCGTATATGGCAAGTGACAGTTTATAACTATTGCTGCCGATGTTTGCCTCGACGGTGTATCCAATTTTTTCCAAAGCAGTTTTAACTTCCATCACAATACCGGTCGGAGTCTTGGCAACTGCCGCCACGCGCGGATACAAACTTTCAAGAATCGCGTCAACTTCGTTTGTCCTGCCATAGGAAACTGCGCGCGCATATTCAAGATACTTTTTAAATACTTTGGGACCAAGGTTTTTGGTATCTTCGATCTTAAGTTCTTCAGGCTCGACACTTGTGATAACATAAATTTTCTTTTTGGCACGGGTAATTGCCACGTTAAGGCGGTTTTCTCCCCCCTCGGTGTTAAGCGGCCCGAAATGCGAAATAATTTTGCCGTACTCGTTTCGTGCATAGCCGATGCTGAAAATTATTATGTCACGCTCGTCACCTTGGACGTTTTCAAGGTTTTTTATAAACAAGCCGACACTTTCGCCGTTTTCTTTGCGGTTCCGCTCGTTCGCAATCCATTCGGCAAACGCTTCGTCAGCGCGACATTCTTTGTCGATGAGGTCTTCTATGAAATTTTCCTGCTCGGCGTTAAATGTTATAATGCCGATTGTCTCGTTATACCGGCGAGTGCGAAATATTCTTTTTAAAAGGCGTATAACTTCCTGTGCTTCGGCTTTGTTCTTCCGCTCAAGCCACTGCCCTGTCACTTTGATACGCTCAATCGGTTTGGGGGCGTGTTTTGCAAGGTTAGGCGCAATTTGAAGCTTGCAGTCATAAAACGCATAGTTCGAAAAGGTTATCAGTTCTTCAAACTGGCTGCGGTAATGGTAATTAAGGTTTATGCTGGTATATCGACTGACCGCCAAGTCCAAAAGGCTTTCAACTTCCAATGCAGCTTGGGTGTTCAAGTCTTGGTCATCAATATCAGAACCCATATAGCGGCGCATGAACAAAGCAGTCGGACGGAGTTGCTTGTTGTCACCGGCGACCGCGATGTTACAGCTGCGGTAAATTACCGGCAGTGTGTTTTCGATAAACACCTGACTGGCTTCGTCGAACAAAACGATATCGAACAGCCCTTGTTTAAGCGGCATTATTGTCGAGACACTTTCCGGCGACAAAAGCCAGCACGGAAACAACGTAAGCATCAAATCGCAGTATACTTCCATAAGGTGCCGAATGGTCCAAAAGTTTTTGTCTTTATTAATCTGATACAGGAAGTTTTTGTTTTCAACAGTGCTTCCGAACAAAGTGTTGTAGTTTTCTTTGAACACTTTGGCACACATGTTTCGGACAATTTCCTGTTGATCGGCCTTAAGCGCCATGATTCTGTTTTTCGTGTTCTCGTAATCCATTATTTTTGCCAAACTGTACATTTTTTGCTCCTCGGCAAGGATAACTTCGTGATAAATACGGGCAGGAATAATCTTGGCTATTGCCGCTTTGAATTCTTTTAAATTTTTTGTGTGTTCAAAACAAAAGTTTAATATAAAACCTTCATTCGGGCTGAGCTCCTGCATATTAAGATTCAAGCCGCGAATATAAACATAATTATCAAGAGCACTTTTCAGCATCCGCAGAAACGACAAGTTGCCGTTGATCAAACCTTCAAGCACCATTGCCAAGCCTTGCTTGTCCAAGATTTCTTCAAACTTTGCGTAACCGGTGACATACTGCTTGATCTCTTTCAGTACTTTTTCAAAATTCTCGGCGACCTCTTTCTGCGACTTCTTTTCCAAACGCGCAACAAGTTGAATTACCGGCTGCAACTCCCGCTTGTTTGAAAGACCGTTTTCAAAATAAAAAGCAAGCAACTGACGTGCACCGGGAATTTTGCTCATGTCGAAAGGAACTATCCGCCGCCTTGCAAGCGTTCTGTTAACCAAAGACTTCACCGAGTTAATCGTATTCACGTTTAAATCGTTTTTAATGTGATTCATAAGCGGGTTTTGAAGCTGCAGTTGCAATTTTTGATAATATTGGTCATCCTTTTGCTTGCCTAGGATAGTGTTGATTAAAACGTGCAGTTCGGGGAATTTAAACGACATAAGTTTAGGGGACAACAGCATTTTTTTGTATATGTGCCTGTCGAAAGAAATTCTGCCGAACATACTGCTGCGTGCGTACATTTCCTGTAAACTCAGACCAAAGTCAGTGACGGTGAACAGCGTTTCAGAGATGTTTTGCAGCAGTTCGACCTCGTGCTCGACTGCATCTTTTGCTTGCCGGTACTTTAACTCGTAATCAACGTTTGATTTAGACGTCTCGCTGCCCGTAGCCGCCAAATGGGCATCGCGGGTGCGTTTGAAAAAATCTGCTTTGTTCTTTTCCGGATCGTTTATGTACATCGCTTGATCTTTCAGAGGACCAAGCCTGTTATAAACAACGTCAAGGGCAGCCTTTTTTTGCGATACAACCAGTACTTTTTTATTCTTGCAAAGCGCGTCGGTTATAATATTTACAATGGTTTGACTTTTTCCTGTACCCGGAGGACCATAAATAACCATGTTTCCTTTTTGATTCAGTTTTTCTATTGCAACTTCTTGGGAAAAGTCCAGATTGCTGACAGCATACACATCGGTGCTTGGCTTTTTGATTTTTTTGGCACTTTGGCTTTCAAGCAGTTCCTTTATTGCATCTGTCGTTTTTTTGTTTTCAAGCAGTTTGTAATCGTTGTAAATTGCGTTCGCAAGCGGAAACCGTCCGACGACTGCATAGTGCCTTACTTCCAAAGGGTCTCCCAGATACGGCTCTTTGGCTTTGGAAAAGTTGAACATCCCCTTGCGCTGCGGATGAGACAACCTGAACCCGAATTCGCGCAGATACCTTATCAAACTGTCAATATCCCTTATCTTGGAGCCCAGGTTATCAAACTCGGTTACAAGTTCAGAGATATCCAGACGATAACGCTGGGCATACGCAAAGATAAAAACTTTATTAAGCTGCACCGGTTCATGTTTCTTTTCCAAAACCACCGTAGTTTCATCTTCGACGTGAATCGTAACCGGAAAAAGCAAAAGCGGGGCACGTATAATCATTTCCCGTCCCAAACTGCCCTCGACAAAAGGATAGCCCAAAAACAATTCGTTGCGACCAGTTTCATATGAAAATTCTTCAATTTCGCGCTTCAGAAGTTTCAAATCATTTACCTGACCCTCAAGCGCCTTTGTTTCTTCGTTGCGCGTTATGCGGCTGCGGCGATGCACCTCTTCCAAAGACTCTAACTTCTTCATTTTGCGACGATTCATAAATTGCGGCTCGATTATATCCGCAGTTTTCAAGTTGTCACAAATCCTGTCTTTGAAATCTTTGTCAATCAAAGTATATACATGTGATTTTCTGCCGAATAAAAATTCCGTAAAGTCTTCTATTGCCGGATAATCGCCATCCAAAAGTTTACCTATGTCATAGGCGTTCTTTCTGTTGATTTTCCGAGAGTACAAACTACGGCTCCTGCCGCTTATTTCGACCAGCCGCTCTCGGTAATGTCTATATATCTTTTTCACAGCCAAGTATATACTATTCCGTCCGATTTGGCAAGAGTTGCGCCCTATAAATAGACAGCATATAAAGTTATTGAGGAGTTGACTTCATAGGAACCAAGCGGGGCTCCGTTCATCATGGTTGACCAGCCGGCAAATACTTCATCGTCATCATTGACTGCCGGGGCATCCAACAGGCTCAAGTCAAGAGTTGTACCCAATACAGCCGTAATAGTCAACGTAACGGGAACGCCGCCGATATTACCGTAATCAACGGTTACAGTATGAACAATTGCGCTATTCGGCACCCAAACTGCATAAAGGGTTACCTCGCAATCCGAATCGCCTTCCGTATAGTCGGAAGCATCCAAAAGCGCATCTCCAGCAAACAGCCGTGCCGCACTGCCCCACGTTGCGTTGGGGTCGGTTGACCATCCGATGAAATCGTACACGCCTCCACCGTCAATGGAAGCAGAAAGTGCTAACCCGTCTTTCGGCGGACCGACTGTCAAGAACTCGCCGTACGATACGGTTTGCGACGAAGGCACCGTTCCGGTTCTTAAATCTGTCGCCGACGGCCAGTTTTCATCATAATTTATGGTGAAACCCACATGGAATACCGATTTGTACACAGCATAGTACTTCGAATCTGTTTCGACAGGATCAAGCGTAACGGTACTGTAATCACCCGGCTGTTGCGGGCTTGTGTTCCAGCCGATAAGGATAAACTTGTATGATCCCTCGTTCGGTCTCGACATTGCCGGAGGTGTCGGGACAACATTGTAAAGCCCGATTGTTGTTTGCTGAGCCCCGTCGTAATCAGTCCATGTTAATGTGTATTTTTTGCGTATTAACTCGTACCTTGCGTAATAAATTTCACTGCCTGTTACGATGCTTGGAGAATTACCGGACTCTGTTTCCCAACCTTGGAAATTATATACGTAATCATCATCGCCCAGTAATGCCGGGCTTGGCGGTGTCGGAAAAATACTTTCGGGTTCTTGTGTTACGCTTGAACCGTTATAGTCAACCCACACAAGGAGATGCATTCCGACCGGCGCAGAAGTAAACGGAAAAGTTTCAATAATCAGGGCAGGTGTTCCGTCAGGGTCCGTAAAAACACCTTCGTCCGTGCAACCGATAATATTGAATGCAACACCGATATTATCAAGAATTACTGCAAACGCCCCAACCATACCGGGCGAGGAAACAGTACCGGAATATGCGCTGCCAATAATCGTTGTAGAACCCATGATTTTTCCGAAAAACCCCGAAGCCTTCGCGGCGCCCGACTCTGAAGTAACTGAAACGTTTATACTGCTCCTGAAATTTATAATTGTTGCGTTATTAGCAGTCAGCGCAAACCCAGCAGCAACAACTTCATCTTCCTCGCCGTCGACGTGTATCGAACCGGAAATATTTAAATCCTTCAGCACTCCGCCGAAATCGTTAAAGAACGCAAGTGATGTGTTCTTTTTCGACATGTTTATGTTCGAGATTTTGCAAAAGTTGCCTACGATTGTCCCCAAGAATGTCGGGAATTTTGCGCTTCCGATTTGAATATGGTTATTCTGGTAATTGGGTAATATCACGTCCTCTTCAATGCTTACAGTTTTAAGTTTATAAGAATCAAACCCAAAACAAACACGCGCCGACAGCAGATGTAAATCAAAAGCCGCCTTAATTTTCGTGGGGCTTTCGTAATTCCGAGCATTATAAACGGTTATAACCTCCTGCCAGTCACTTTCATTCCCTTCGCTGTCCCAGATTTGAAAATACAGTTTGTAAAATTTGCAACTGTCATTGCGATGAAGATTCCAGGGAAAGCCGCCTGCAATAGGCGCAGTTGTTTCAATAATCTGTGTGCCGCCTTCCATGACGATACGAGTACTAATCGCACTGACTTCGGCAGAAAAATCAAAATCAACACCTAAATCTTCATCCCCGGAATAAAAGACGTTACTGCCGACCTGAAATGCTTTGTCAGCATCGACCGTGTCATTATCGGCGTCGAAAAACCGGGACACCGAGGCAGTCACAGAAAAATGTTTCGGTACCGGTGCTTGTGTCAGCAACGGGTAAAGAAAAAGAAGCGTAAAGCACAGGCAAGCTGCGCCGCAAAAAATAACTGATAAACACGTAAGAACGATGCTAAAACTTTTAGAACGCACCATGCCCCCCGCCTGGCAACATGGTTATATACCACAAAATTTCCAGCTTGGCAAGCAGAACATCGAGAGTTTCATAATTTCAGACATAATTTTAAAATACTTGACTATTTTACATTACTGGCATTAAATTAATATGTGGTTTCGGACGTTTTGAAACGTATACAAGAAGCGGAGGCAAGTGCCGCCGAGATTTTGCGATGCGCAGAAGAGAATTCTCGCAAAGTCGAAGCGCGAAACTACACCGCCATCCAACAAGTGAGGGAAAACGTAAATATCAAAATCAACCAAGCGGTTAAGCGACTGGAAGATGATATACTTGCCGGAGTTTCCGCAGCCGAACCTTCAATAGAAACCCCTGCAAAACAAAAACTGCAAAAGGCAAAAGACTTCATCGTTGACTGTGTCCTGGGAGGTTCATCATGATTGTGCCGATGAAAAAAATTTCCATTCGGGGTCCCAAATCCGAACTTAAAAACACCATTGACGTTCTTAAAAGCAGTGGTGCGTTTGAAATTAATAACTATACGAAATCGAATATTGACGTTGTCGCAAGCGGAACACGCGCAGAAGAACTCCTGAGTTCTCAAGCACGCATAAAAGCAGTGCTGGAGTTTGTAAAACTCACATCGCGCGAACTTAAAGTAAAAAATAATCTTGCCTCGCTGACCGCCGTGGATGAAATCGCTTATACGGAACTTAAAAACGTTGTGCTGAACGAAGCTAAAATTTTAGAGTTGGTCGCCAAAATTGAAGCGGCAGCGCAAAAGCATACCGAATTTAAAAACACAAAGACGCGAAACGCGAATATGATAAAAGAACTGACTCCATACAACGCCCTGGACGCGGCATTTAATACTTTGGCGGATACCGAGCACTCTTTTGTGCTTGCCGGCATCATGACTTCGATTAACTTTGAACAATTCAAAAGCGATTTTGATGTCTCGTGCTTTTATATCAAAGAATTTCCAAGCACCGGAACCGAAATCGTTGCAATTATCATAGGGCACAAAGAAGACTATACGATTGCACACAAAGTTTTTTCATACGGATTCGAGCGCTGCAAATTCAACCTTAACATGAAAGCAGCCGAGAAGATCAAAGAACTTGAACTGCAAAACACGGATTTGGAGAATCAAAGAACAGCCAATTTGCAGAAAGGCAGTATTACGCCGCCGGATTTGAAAATATTGAAAACATATTATGACTATCTTACAAACGAGATTGATACTGAAGAAATTCTAAGCAAAACAATTCAAGGCGAAACCTTTTTCGTAATAAACGGTTGGATCATAGCCAAGGAACAGGCGCGAATAATCTCCAGTTTGAAAAAAGTTTCCGACAAAATCGTTGTCAAGGTCAGCGAACCATCGGAAATTGACAAACCCCCGGCACTTGTTAAAAATAATCCTGTTGTTGCGCCTTACAGCAGCATTACAAATCTATACAGCGCACCGGGACCCAAAGACATTGACCCGAACATGTTTGTTGCCGTTTTTTATTTTATATTTTTCGGTGTAATGATAGGTGATATCGGATATGGCATTATTATGACGTTGATTGCGCTTGCTGTGATTACTTTTTTAAAGCCGCAAAAACAAGGATTCCGCAACCTTGTACTGATAATTGGAATGGGCGGTATAAGTACGATAATTTGGGGAATGTTCTTCGGCACTTTTTTCGGCGCATCGACTTCGGAAGGACTGCTGGGACAAATATTTCCAAGCGGCATCGTCAACCCCGTTGATAACGCAATGGTATTTCTAGGGCTTACCTTGGGACTGGGAGCTGTTCATATCGTATGCGGACTTGCCTTGAAGTTTTTCAAACTTGTCCGGCAAGGAAAGCTTGCCGACGCAGTATTCGAAGTCGTACCGCGAGTTGCGCTTTTTATAGGCGCAGGGTTGATTGTGCTTGACATGATAACAGCCAGCGCGTCAGGAACCCTCGGTCTTTACGTTGTCGTTGCCGCAGTTATTCTTGTTGCAATCAGCGGTGTTCGCAACAAAAAAGGAGCAGCAGCCAGGCTGACTGGTGCGTTCGGCGCTGTTTACAGCCTCATTAATTACCTTACAGACATCATTTCATATGCACGCCTTTTCGCGCTTGGTCTTGTCGGCACAGTTATTGCTACTGTTGCAAACTCGCTGGGAGCAATGCTTTTGCCTATTCCGGTTTTGGGAATTCCGCTGGCGGTTGCAATTGCGCTTGTGTTCCATGCTTTCAACCTTGCGATGGGACTGCTGAGCGCATATGTTCATAATGCCCGCTTGCAATTTATTGAATTCTTTAGTAAGTTCTATCAAGGCGGCGGAAAAGTATTCAGACCAATCGGCAGCGGACTTAGATATACAAAATTCAAGGAGGTAAAATAATGGATGGAAATGTAATTGCGGTCATAGGGGCTGCGCTGGCGGTGTCATTAACCGGCATCGGTTCGTCAATAGGTATGAGTTGGGTCCAGCAATCCGCAGCGGGGCTGGTTTCGGAAGAACCCGAAAAGTACGGAAAGACAATGATTCTTCAACTTGTCCCGTCGTCGAATGCGTTGTACGGATTTGTGACGGGTTTCCTTGTGGTCGCGCAAATTTTGTTCGGAAACGGATATGCCAGCACGGCAGACGGTCTGTTGGTTGCAGCTTTTTGCCTTCCGATTGCCCTTGTCGGTCTTGTGGCATGCTTGGCACAGGCAAAGGTATGTGTCGCCGGCGTTAATATGATTGCCAAAAAAGGCGAACTTTCCGGAACAGCAATCGTCATGGCGGTCTTTATTGAACTTTTCGCTCTGTTCGCTTTGATTATCTCGGTGCTTGGCATACTTACCCTTACAGGCGTGTAAGATGAACGCCGCCAACGCAATAATAGAAAAAATTCTAAGTGATGCCCAAAACAAGGCAGACCTTTTGGTGTCGGAAACAAAAACACGGGCTGCTGACAAACTTCGGGATGCCAAGAAAGAAGTCGAAAAGCAGGAAGAGGAAACCCTTGCAAAAGCCAAACTTAACGTGAGGGACTTGAAAGCGCGAAAAGTGCAACTGGCGGCGATAGAGCAAAAGAAAACCGATTTAATCGCAAAGCGCGCGATTTTGGATGACGTCTTTAAAGAGGCGCGCGCCGAAATCCTGAAGTCAAAGGGTTATAAAAACCTTATCAGGAGCCTTGTTACAAAACACTGCTGCTGTGATGCGTGCATAGTTGTCAGCAAACACGATGAAAAAGTCCTGACAGCAGCATTTATAAAAACCTGCTCGACAAAATGCAAGTTCAAGTTCACACGCCGCGTAACGGACAGTTTTGAAGGCGGAATCATCATCGAAAGTGAAAAATACGACATCCATTTAACTCTTGATGACGTCATTGCAACCACGCGCGAGCAAATTGAAAAACAGGTCGCAGAACTTGTGTGGGGGTGAGGCATGAACCAAAGTATTCTTTATGCAAATTCCACTTTGGCAGCACGAGAGAAAATAAAATTCACGGACAGTATTGCCAGAAGACTGTTCAGCGCCGCCACCGCAGAAGACGCCGCGAAAATTTTGGTGCAGCTTGGATATGAAACTGAACATGAGGAGGAAATCATTGCAAAAAAACTGGCGGGGACAATAGATTTGTTTGTTGAACTTTGCCCGGACGAGAACCTGAAGAAATTCGTATTAACTGCCGCTGCGCGCGGTGATGTTCAACAGTTTTTCCCTAAACTTAAAAATCTGCCCAACACAAGCCTCTTGTATATAGAAGAATATTTCGGTAAAGGGGTAACCGCACTGCCTCCAACTGCTCAGACAACCGCATTTGATTTGGCAAGTTTTGTAAATTGGTTTATCATGAAACTGGAGGAAATTCGTGTGGTAAAAGCAATCTTGATAGGCAAAAGATTAGGAATTCCCAGTGCTCAGTTGCGCGTCATGATTCGAGGCGGCAAATGAAACCGCCGGCAGATATTGAACGCCTGAAAGATGCTGGCGTTGTTACAGGAAATTGGGACTTTTCCCAAAAGCCCGATGGGCACGCGCATCAAACTTCGGATGCTCGGGTCGCTGTGATTGGCGAAAAGGAAGTTGCCCAAGTTTTTACTGCACTGGGATTCGAAGTTTTCTCGGATACACGCGCATATAAGGTGCGCGAAACTATAAAAGACCTTGCCGAAAAAGACTTTACTTTGATTCTTGTTACAGAAAGTTGCACTTTGGGTCTTGAGGACTTTATTGCAAGTTACACTGCGCAGCCCTACCCTATTATTCTTTCGATTCCGGACGGAGTAACGCAAAGAGGAATCGGTCAAGCGCAAATTGATGCGAATGTCAAAAAAGTCAGTCGAATAGGAGGAGGCACATGAGCAATATTGTAGGCAAAATAACCAAGGTTTCCGGACCGCTTATTGTCGCGGACGGCATGCGGAACGTGAGAATGTTCGATGTTGTTTATGTTTCAAATCAAAAACTAATCGGTGAAATTATCGAGCTTCGCGGGGACTGTGCATCAATTCAAGTTTATGAAGAGACCTCTGGACTGCGCATAGGCGATCCTGTGCTTGATTCCGGAGCGCCGCTTTCGGTCGAACTTGCGCCCGGGCTTGTCGGCGGCATTTTTGACGGCATCGGCAGACCTCTGGAAGCCTTGCGTGAACTTACGGGCGAGCGGATCAGCCGCGGCGCATCGGTTGACGCGCTAAGCCGTCAGGCAAAATGGAGGTTCACTGCAGTTGCAAAAGTCGGTGACGAAGTTCGTGTCGGCGATATCTTGGGTACGGTGCAGGAAACGCCGATTATCGAACACAGAATCATCGTCCCGCACGGATTTGGCGGCAAAATCACGCAAATCAGAAACGGTGAATTCACAATTCTGGATTGCGTCGCCAAAATCGGAGAAAAGGAAATTACTATGCTGCGCAAATGGCCGGTACGCAAAGGGCGTCCTTACAAAACAAAGCTGACCCCAACCGCCCCACTTGTAACAGGCCAACGCGTAATTGACACCTTCTTCCCCGTTGCAAAAGGCGGAGTTGCCGCCATACCGGGACCGTTCGGAAGCGGGAAAACCGTTATTCAGCACCAGCTTGCAAAATGGGCGGATGCCGATATCGTGGTTTATATCGGCTGCGGCGAACGAGGTAACGAAATGACCGACGTTTTGAACGAGTTCCCGCGCCTCCTGGACCCCAAAAACGGTCAACCGTTGATGAAGCGCACTATACTGATTGCAAACACTTCGGATATGCCCGTTGCCGCCCGTGAAGCCAGCGTTTACACAGGCATAACAATTGCGGAGTATTTTCGTGACCAAGGCTATAACGTTGCAATCATGGCGGACAGTACATCGCGCTGGGCAGAGGCATTACGTGAAATGAGCGGCAGGTTGGAAGAAATGCCAGGCGAGGAAGGCTACCCCGCCTATCTATCCAGCCGCCTTGCCGAGTTTTACGAACGTGCAGGAGTCGTCAAAGTTCTGGGCAGCGAGCAGGTCGGAAGCATCACGGCAATCGGAGCGGTAAGTCCTCCGGGAGGTGACTTAAGTGAACCTGTTGCACAAGCGACTTTGCGAATCGTAAAAGTTTTTTGGGGACTTTCTGCGTCTCTTGCTTATAAACGTCATTTACCGGCAATTGACTGGCTGATAAGTTACTCACTCTACGCCGAAAAGATGGCTGATTGGTATATGGTGTACATCTCTCCGGATTTTTTATCTCTGAGGGCAACAGCAATCAAACTTTTGCAGGAAGACGCGAATTTGGAGGAAATTGTGCGATTGGTCGGTATCGACAGTCTGTCAGACAAAGAAAAACTTGTAATGGAAACCGCGCGGTCTGTCCGCGAAGACTTTTTGCAGCAAAACGCATTCAGCGACACAGATACTTATTCATCTTTAAAGAAACAGTTCAAGATTCTGAAAGTAATCCTTGATTATCACAGCGCCTCACTGTCATCCCTTGAAAAAGGTGCTGATTTTTATGATTTGCTTAAACCCGCTGTCAAAGACAGGATCGCACGTTTCAAATATCTGCCGGAAATCCAACTGGACACTATTGATGCGCTGTTACTTGAAATCGGAGGTGGTTTATGAGGCACAAATCATATAAAACAATAAAGCGGGTAACGGGACCTTTGATGCTTGTCACCGATGTCGAGGGGGCAGGCTATAACGAACTTGTCGAAATCGAACAGAAAAACGGGGAAATCAGGTACGGAAAGGTTTTGGAGATTTCCGGCACGGACGCACTTGTGCAGCTCTTCAGCGCCTCGCACGGCCTCGAGATTTCAACGGCAAAAGCAAGATTTTTGGGGCGCGGACTGACGTTCGCGGTATCCCATGATATTATTGGTCGCGTTTTTTCCGGCATGGGCAAGGTAAGACGCGAAAATGCCAATATTATTGCCGAAAAAAACCTTGATATTAACGGCTCGCCAATAAATCCAACGGCGCGTGATTACCCTAACGAGTTCATCCAAACCGGCATAAGCGCAATCGACGGGCTGAACACACTTGTCCGCGGACAAAAGCTACCGATATTTTCAATGTCCGGGTTGCCGCATGCACAACTTGCCGCCCAAATCGCACGTCAAGCGCGCGTTAAAGACGCAAATGCCAACTTTGCGATAGTTTTCTGCGCCATAGGCATCACACACGAGGAAGCCGACTTTTTTATAAGTGACTTTAAAAAGGCGGGCAGCCTTGACCATTCCGTCCTGTTTATAAACCTTGCATCCGATCCGGCGCTGGAGCGCATCGCAGCACCTCGCATGGCACTGACTGCTGCAGAATACTTGGCATTTGACCTTGATATGCATGTTTTGGTTATCATGACTGATATGACCAATTATGCCGAAGCAATGCGCGAAGTTTCCGCCGCGCGAAAGGAGGTTCCCGGCCGCCGCGGTTATCCTGGTTATCTTTATACTGATCTTGCTTCGATTTATGAACGTGCCGGCAGAATTCAAGGGCACATCGGCTCTATAACACAAATCCCGATACTTACGATGCCGGAAGACGACAAAACCCATCCAATCCCCGACTTAACCGGTTACATAACAGAAGGGCAAATAATACTTTCGCGTGAACTGAACCAGAAAGGAGTCACACCGCCGATTGACGTGCTGCCATCTCTTTCGCGCCTCAAGGACAAGGGAATAGGCAAAGATAAAACCCGCGCCGACCACAGCGACACCATGAACCAGTTGTTCGCCGCCTATGCCAAGGGCAAAGAAAGCAAGGAACTTGCCACAGTCCTTGGGGAAAACGCTTTGTCGCAGACAGATAAACTTTACGCAAAATTCGCCGACGAGTTCGAGCGCCGCTATATAAACCAAGGCTTCCAAACCAACCGGAGCATCGATGAAACTTTGGATCTTGGCTGGCATTTGCTGAAAATGCTGCCGCGCACCGAACTTAAGCGCATCAAAGACCATTTGTTGGACACTTACTATAAATAAAGGGGGACTATGGCACGACTTAATGTGAATCCCACGCGAATGGAAATGGCACGGCTTAGAAACAAACTGCGCATCGCCATCAGAGGACACAAACTTCTTAAAGACAAGTCTGATGAAATGACGCAGCAGTTTTTAGCACTGATTAAACAAAACCGGGAATTGCGCATCAATCTGGAAACGCAACTCGCAAGCGCACTCCGAGACTTCCTTGCCGCGCAAGTTTCCATGACGGAAGCCGCAGCTGCCGCAGCAATCAAAACAATTTTCCGCCCGAAAATCATCGCCTCAACAACCGGTATCATGGGACTGCTTGTGCCTAAATTGGAATACTTAATGGAGACATCCGTCCCGGTGCCTTCTCACCCTAATGTAAATATGCAAAAATGTTTGAGGGCGCTTTTTGCGCTTTTGCCGGATTTGATAAACCTTGCAGCAATCCAAAAAACATGCGATTGTTTGGCCGCCGACATTGAAAAAAACCGAAGGCGGATAAACGCCCTTGAATACATAATGATTCCTGACACTCGCGAGACAATCAAATATATCAAGATGAAACTGGGCGAAAACGAACGGCAAAACATCGCCCGCCTCATGAAACTTGAGTTCAAAAGCGAGAATTAATGGTATTTTAAAAAACTACCTCTTTTTATTTTGCATTACGTTTTTAAAATGCTATATAATAGTAATCTTAGGGGGTTTACAAATGAAGAAAGTAATTAAGTTGGGATTTCTGATTCTGGTGTCGGCGTGCGTACTTGCCGTCGTTGTACAAGGTATGAATTTGGCACCACGCAAAGCACATGCGGGAATAGTCGGAAGTGGGACCGAGGCAAGCCCGTATCTGATTACAAGCGTCCAGGATTTCAGCGATTTGATGCCCTTGATGACGGTACAGGGAACAATCGCAACACCCTGGTACTTCCGAATCGAGAACAACATTAACATGAACGGGTTGGTAAGTTCAATTCCGACACTTGCCAATCACATAGTTGTTGACGGGCAGGGTTACGTGTTGTCAAACCTGAATTCAAGTCTGTTCGGCAACGTTATCGGACCCAACACCGTCATAAAGAATATCAGCTTTACCGGAACAGGTAACATTGCGCGCAATTTCTGCGGAATTCTGGACAATGTACACCACACTTCCGGTATAGTTATGAATCTGAATGCAACTTCGGTCGGAGGTCTTGTTAACTTTTCAAAAGATGCAACTTTCAGGTACTGCAGTAACAACGCAAACGTCCAGCGTTCCAGCGGGAGCGCGGCAGACGTAAACGGCGGAATCATCGGTGTCGCAAACGGCAACCTTCGCATGATACGAACAACAAACAGCGGACAAATCCTTACGATGGGAACTGTTGAAGCCTCAGGCGGACTGGTCGGGAAAATTGCAAACAACGACGGTGAAACTGCAACGATTGAACTTTGCGAAAACAAGGCGAGCGGACTGGTAAACGGTCAGCGTTCGGGCGGACTTGTCGGGAAAAAAGAAGGTGCAGGAAAGCTTGAAATAAAAGAAAGTCTGAACTTGGCAAACATTTTCAATCGCAGCGACCCCCCTGCTGAATGTGCGGGTATTTTGGCGTATGCCACCGGCGGTTCTGTAACAATCGAAAGTTGTTATAACCGCGGAACAGTCCGAATCGGTGAGGCACCAAGTAATTTAAGCGGAGTAACGATGACTTCGAACTCTTCTGGGATTTTTTCAACGAACAGCGGAGCAACAGTCAGCATTAAGGGTTGCTACAGTGCACCGGTCACGGTTGCCTCTACAGCAGTCAACTATCCCATTTCTTTTGCGACAAGCGGCGTTACGGCATCGTCAAACTTTGCGCTGAGCGGAACATATACAACCCTTGGGAATTGCACGCAAGTTATACAAGCGGATCTAAGAAATATATCAACAGTGAACTCGATGAACGGCGTACTTGCACTTGACGCATACAGGCTGCCAGGAAGCGACTCGATTAATGACGGTTATCCGGTACATATCGGGCTGACCACAACCACTTATATATTTGACGCTAACGGAGGCTTGATAAACGGTGCAGAAACTTCGAAAAGGTTGAATTCGTTTGCTCCGGGTCATGACGATATCGTTTCGGTAACCCGTAAAGGTTTTGACTTCAAAGGATGGAATACAAACGCGCAAGCAACCTCCACATCCCCCTACACATATCTGAACTATTGGGATGTTCCGCTGGGCGAATCCTATTATGCAGTGTGGCAGGCAACTCCCTACACAGTCAGTTTCACAGACAGCGTCAGCGGCAATCAACAATATGCGCTTCTGGATGAAAACAACCTGGCAATCTTCCCGCAGACGGTAATCATCGGACAAAAAGTTTACCTGCAAACATGGCTGACCTCCATGGGCAGCTGGCATTTCATCGACTGGGAAATTAAAAATGACGCGGGCGTGTTTGTAAACGCTCCGGGAATCAGAAAACAAGAAATCGGGCTGGAAAATCTTGAACTTTTTGAAAGCGGCGCAAGTTTAATTGACGAAACATTTCTGGATAACTACGCAATCGGCGGTATTATTGCTTTCAGAGGCGTATATTCATCGATTATCCCTTTGAACCTTTATATACAGACCGACAATCCAAGTTGGGGAACAGTCAAAGTGGACGGAGTACCGTTCGGCTTGCCTCAGCCGCCGAAAAAACTTGTCCCGCCGGTTTCGGTTAACACGCTTATTTATGCCGAGCCAAAAGAACACTACAGATTTGTTGAGTTCAAGATAGGAATGCACGGCGGTCCGCTTACCTCGTATGCCGGGACTGCCACCGGCAGCGGTTATTCACATACGATTCCCTCGACAGCATTTACAAACGATTTAGATTGCCAAGTGGTCTTTGCACCGATTGCATACAACATCGTAGTTACCGCGCGAAACGCAGCCGACAATTCTCTGATTTCAGGCTCGGCAGCCGCGCTGCTTGTCAAAGGAACCGCGCCTGCAACGGTTTCACTGGGCGGTCCGACCTTCAGCGGCATTACGCTGGCATCCAGCGCAGAGTACAAGCTTATCAATGAAAGCCAAAATAATATAAAAATCTTGAACTACCCTAACTCGATTGATCCTGAGTTTAAAGGTGACCCTTACGATAAACGTTGGGCATTGGGCGGGGTTGTAAATATTCCGATTAATGCATCATTCCTAAGTAACTATTGGAATCCCAGCACGAACACAATAGAAATCATTGCAATCTATACAAAACTTGTGCGTCTGGAGATAAATGTCACGGAACCTGATGACGTAGGCGAAATCGGAAACGTAATTTTGTTCGTACGTGATGGTTCTTTCCAAGACACACGCGAACTTACGGGGTTTAACGGCATGTCGTACGGTTACGGCAGTAACGTAGCAATGGAAATCAACCCTTTTCCAAAGGCATCTGTAGTCAGCATCTACAAAAGCGATTCACACGGCGTGCAAAAAATATTTGACGTCGCCACAGATTCGGGCGGTCCGCCTGACACTGTCAATTTCACACTTACAGAGGATGTGTCTTATGCTGTTAAATTCGGGTTATGCTCCTATACAATGGAAGTCGTTGTAACTGATGCAAACGGTGATCGTTATTATGAAGGACAAGAAATAACCAAATCATTTAATCTTGATATTTATACTCAATTCAATCAGTGGCGCGGTGAAGGCCTTGCCGAGGGCGACATCATAAGCATCGAAAAGGGAACAGGTTGGGAAAATGAATGGGGATTTGTAGAATGGCGACTTGTGTATACAACAGATGCAGGCACGGGAGAAACGGATTTCGAGGTGCTTGAGCCAGATGCACTGAGCGGCAACCTTGTGGGCGACTACGCAATCAAACTGGACGATAACCCAAGCGGTTTTGCCAAAACATTCTTAACCGAGAGTACTCACTTCGTAATCGAGGCGCGTTTCAAAAAACGGTTCAGTCTAAACGTCCAGATTCAAATTGCAAACAGCATCCGAGATGCCGACAGTAACGTTGCAACTGTTACAGGGTCTGACGGCGCTTTGAAACCCTCATATGAAAAAGACAAGTCGGTACTGGTCAAGATAGAAGTCAAACAATTTTACGAGTTCATAGGGATTTCGGGGCTGCATGAAAATGATGAAACTGAAACTGTCAGCTATAAGGGTTTAGTAGGTAAAACCAAACTCTACGAAGTCACAGTCACGATGGATGAAAACCGATCTCTTACGATAAACGTCAAGCCGGAAGAAACAATTATAGATAACTCGAAAGACACAGCCACAAACGGCAAAATAGACTTGCTGACAACACACGTCGGTATTGGAAAGGATGTCGCGATTCAATTTACGGTAAACTTTGGATTTCAACGCTCAAGTTGGGAAATAAATGGCGAATCTATTGATAAAATCAAAGAAAACTACGGAAGCGACGGAATCACCGACATAAAAATTTCCGGAAACACGATAACACTGACTGTCGGACCTAAATGGCTGGAAAAATGGGGCGGGGAACTTAATTCAAACGTCAAGACCGAGCTTAACACTTTTATAATCGTCGCAATTATCATTGCGGCACTGCTTATCCCTGCTTTGATTATCGGTATTATTATGATGATTCGCGCAAATAAAAGAAGAAAAGCAGAATACTTGGTGGCGCTTAAAAAGATGAAAGAAGCCAAGGCGCGATTCGGTCACGTCGACTTGATTAAAAGACTGAGGGAGGAGTAACAATGAAAAAAGCACTTATAAGTTTTGGTTTATGTTTGGTTTTATTCTGTGCAGGACTTTACCTTGTGTTACCGCCGTCCAAAATCACACAAGTTGCAAACGCTTCGACTTATGACGTTTGGGCGCGTCTCGACGACCCGGGTTCAACTGCGCCGCAAAACGGCACCGCGCAATACCCGTGGATTATCAGGAACCAAAGCGACCTGACAACTCGGCTGCCTGCAGGCAATGCACCCATCAACTCGTCACACTGCGGCCAGCACTTCATTTTGATGGACAATATTGCCTTAACTACCTCTTATACGGCAAGAACTTTGGCACCCAACTGCGTATTCGACGGAAATAACTTTGTAATTTCCAACTTAAGATTTACCACGGGCACTGAGGTCGGATTTTTTGCGCGGATGTCCGGAACCCTCAAGAACATAACATTTGACAACGCAAACGTAACCGGAAGCACTTATGGTGCGGTTGCAGCCGCGCGCGTGTGGAGCGTTGCCCCGCCTCCCGGCGTACCCGATGTCCGCGAAGCAACATTCAGTCGCGTGTTTGTAAAAGGAGTGAATATTACAGGCTCCGGACACAGTTCAGTTGTGACCGACAATCCTGCAAGGAACGGCTTTGTCAGTGGCAGTTCCATGCTTGGCGGTCTAGTGGGCGAAATTGCGAATGGGTGTAAAGTTACAATTGACAGTTGCCTTAACCGCGCAAATATCACAGGAGCAAGTGTAGGTCACGTTGGCGGTCTGGTAGGACGCTCTGGACAAGAAGGTACTGGCTGCGAATTATATGTTGCCAGAAGCGGAAACGAAGGAACCGTCCAGGCAACCGGCGGTATCAGCAACACAGTAAACGGAGTCGGAGGAATAGTCGGCTGCGTTGACGGAGGTCCGACGACCGTAGAATACTGCTATAACCGAGGCGAAATCCAAAGGGGTCATGGTGGTATGATAGGTATGGTGCGCGTTTCCTCCGGACGGGCAACAATCATGAACTGCTTTAACGATGCACCTGTAGGAACAAACAACCCTACCGGCAGTTCGGCAGTTTACAAAGCAGGTATCACGTTGCGTATTTCTTCAACAATTATATGGGCGCAAAATAACTGGTTGAACCAGACCAAATTCACCGGTAGCCATTTCATAGACAGCGGCAACAACATAGTTACCGATCCGAACATCAATAACAATCATTTTTTTACAACCACTAACCTTGGAAACCCGACGTGGCTTGAGGATGTTTTCCTGGCATCGCTGAATTCCGGCGCGGAAATGCCCCCTTTTATCATCGTCAACGGCAAAGTTGAACTGTTTTCCCTTACCAGAACCAGACCGATGACATTCCTCCCTTGTTTCGAAAACGGAGTCATGCATCAAGAGCATCTTGATATGACTGCAACGACATTTAACAAGTTTCCAAACGTCAACATCATCGGGCAAAGGATAGGTTATAACTTTTTAGGTTGGCTGACTAGCGGTGACCCGACCATATATCTGCCGGGCAACAATTTTAATATAGACACAGCGGTCGATGGCGGCTTTGTGTTTGAAGCACAATGGGCGTTGATCAATTATACTGTCAACTTTGACGCGGGATGCGGTCAACTTCGTGATGCCAGCAACACACCCGTAACATTTTTCAACATCGGTCAGTCAGGCTTGACGCTTCACCCAAACGTTTGGTCGGGCACGAACTATTGGATGATCAAAAAAAGCGACGAAAGCAGTTATGATGTCCTCAGCAGCACCCAAATTTTTTCGCTTAGTTCCAAAGTACCGGTAACAACAAACTTTGATGCAACCACAGCTTGTGCGACTTTCCTGGAAAATTATGTAGACGGCAAAACTAGCTCAACCCCCTATATTACCCTGGCAATAATCAACACAAACAGCGCGCACATTGTCGACCTGACTGCCAATAATCCCGAGGGCGGAAGGTTTGGTTATTCTCTTGTCAGTTCGCCAAGTATTGTCGAATGGCAGGACCCGACAACAACCTCGGCGTTTTACCTGCCGAAGGGCGAACTTATAAACAGTTTCCATATTGAAGTAAACGCATATTACGACTTTCAAAAGATCGAGATAATTAACGGCGGCAGCACAGTAGCAACAATAACCAGCCCCGAAACTTACAGCTATTCAGGAAGTCTTTTCGACTTGGGAGACGACATAAACGGCATACAAACAGGCTTTCAGTTCAACGTTGTATTTGACAAAATCCCTTTCGTATTTGATATCAGGGCAGAACTTAAAGACAATCCGTCCTATGTGCTTCCTTCCGGTTTGATAAATAATACCAGCGATGCAAGTATTATGGTAAACTCGCAGTTGAAAATTGCCGTTGCGGCAAGAAAGGAGCCAACCGGAGTTTTTGCTTTCAGTTTCGCCGGATGGGAAATTTACGATAATGCCGCCGGAGAATATGTACAACTGTTCCCGACACCTGAAACAGACATCGGAGGTGAAATTTTCGTTACATATAACAACGGCAGCGGAGGCGAGTTCATAAACAGTAACTGGCTTGACAACCATTTGTCAGACCCGGGCGCCGAGGGAGTGTTAAAAGTCCGTTTGGTTGCTAAATATGTCAGAATGTACAAGGTTGAAATCGCTGACGGAGGATTCAAAGTTACCAAGGAATATTTCGACAACAATACCGGATCCGCAGGTCAAGGGTGGCCTGTAAACGACTTGATTCCCGAGGGTTCATATGTTTTTATCGAAACATACACAAGCAGATACCTTCCGGAAAATGACCCGAGTTTCTTTTATAATTTTGACGGCTTCGTTGACGAATTCGGCACCCCGATTGCCGAGCAATCCTCGCCGTTCGGCTCGAGCATAACGTCGACTGTTATCGAAAGCATTTCCGGCAACCGAATTCTTATTCCGAAGTTTTCGATGCGGTCATTCGGGGTCGACTTTGAAGCCAGGGCAATATCTCCGGAAGGTGTTTTGGGATATACTATCGGGCACAACTTGGTGCTTGACTATAAATTCGACAACGAGACATCCCCTTCATTGCAAAACAAATTGGTGGCAGGCGACAAATTCACGGTTGAGGACCCGGTAATCTCCGGAGCCGTGTTTCAAGAATTCAGGATAAACGGCAAAAAGATTGATTTGACTTCCGGAGCAATCGAGGCAACCGAGCTGTTCCTGAAAGAAAACCTTGTCAAGAATAAAATTACTGTTACAGCCTGCTATCAACTGCCGTCAATCTTGAGGGCCAAGGTTAGTGATGCAAGCATGGGCAAAATCGTGGTTTATAACAACGCAGGAATAACTGTGGACCAAGGTTCGTCGGTATCTATACCATATTATGTCGGCGGCGAGTTCAAGATTGAAGCCGTAGAATTTTTTGGGTACATCAGCACAGGGTTCGGCGACACTATTCAGCAATCCGAGGAAACCCAAGATATAAACATAGCAAAAGTCAGTGCCCAGTCCGGACGGTCAACAATCGTTGCAGCGTTTCAACCGCGTTCATTTACTATTAACGGCTCGTTAAAGGAAAAGGGCTGGGGTACTTCGTCGTGGAATCTGGCGGACACCAAGACCGCCGAATTTGAACGTCTGGTAGGAGATGAACGATATGTTGTTATCGTTGCAAACGCAGGTTTCGTCAGTGAAGTGAAAAACTGGTACATCAACACCGAAGATATAAAATATCTTTCAAACGTAACACGCGAAGGGAACACAATAACAATCAAAATGACATCAGAATGGCTGCAAAAATACCCCGACAAACTGGAAAGCGTGATAGAGTTCGGACTTACAACCGAGTTTATGCTGTTTGTCTTGCTTCCGTTGGGCATTATCATACTTTTGGGCATTGCATTCCTGATTTATTACCTTAACTTGCAAAGGAAGAAACGCATAATCAAGGCTTCCCTGCTTGCCGACAAGCGTGCGCGCGCCGGCTTTACACAACACAATCTGGTCAGCGACGTACGCGAGGGCAGAGCAGTCGGCGGAGTCTCGGATGACGCAATCAAAAGAGCCATGGACGCCGAAAAAGAAAAGAAAAAAGACGAAAAAGGGTAACTAAAACAAAAAAAGCGCCGAAGGGTGCTTTTTTTTAAACTTCCGCCTCCAACTCGATTGCGTTTCCGGATTTCTGTAATGACCAGTTTTCAAGAAAATTAGAACAAAACATAACAGCCAAACACACATCAGCCAGCAGCACTTGGGTAAGCGCTGTAAACCATCCGACCTGTATTGATGTGGCAATAAAAATGATCGCTACAATGACTAAGGCCGCAAGATACGGTACTGTCGTTCTTTTATCCTGACGGACAAGTTTGACCGTTAAAAGCCATACCAAACACAGGACCGTGGTGACGCCGAAACTCATTGCCGAGCCGACATGGATCGCGCGATACAAAGGCTCCATTCCCAAAACCGTCACAGTAAGCAATATCAGCGAACACCCAACAGCCAAAATAATTTCGAACAAGCGGTTTTTGTATTTAAGGCGCGAGGCAAGCAAACTTAGATTAAAATACGTAGCCGCGCCGGTAAATATTCCCCAAAGGAAAAACAGCAAACGGTTTTCAGAACCAAGCGCGCTGAGAGCCCTTGTGCCGGGGTCGTTACCGAACAGCAAAATAACTGAAAGCAGGATTGATACAGTAACAGATACAACGCAAAAAATGTTTTTGAACTTTTCTTCTTTCGAGTCCATACTACAATTTATAAAAAAAATTATTTTTTGTCAATTCGTTAATTAGGCTTTGCCTGATTATATCCGCCGGCAATACATCTGGCAACAAATTCATTCAAAGTTATGCCGTATTCCTTGGCACGAAGCGCCGCATTCCGGTGCAAGTTGCCGGGAATTCGCACAACAAACTTGCCGCTGTAGTTTTTGTTTACATTCGGCTCCGGCATTGGCAGCTTTTTATGCTTCATGTATTCTTGATAGACATCAAAACATATATACGCATCCTTAATTGCTTGCTCGGGCGTATCTCCGCCGCCTATACAGTTTTTAATCTCGGCGAACTTTGCACCATAAGAAACCGACCCGTCCTTTGATATTATCGGGTACACATTCAAAGAATATAATTCTTTTTTCATCGCATCCTCCTGATTTGTTCAATTAGGTCGTTAGCTTGCTGGATAATTGAAGAGCGTACTGTGTTATCACGGCTGTCAACTGTAAAGGTAAGCGTGTCCGACTCGTCAAATGCCGGATGGTAAAAAGCAAAGCCAGAATTGCGCGCAGACTTCCAGACCATTTGAAATCCGTTGCTTTCCAGGAAATCAAAAAACCTCTCCTTGGTCCATCGTTCCAATACCATTCAATCTCCCGCAAGCCTTTCACCTGATACTAGATATAGTATCACTTTATTGTATGTATGTCAATGAATTTGCGACACATTTTTGTTCAGGAAAAGTTTGACAAGATAATAAACGTGGATGACTGTAACAATACTGAATCTTTGACGGGTTTCCCGCTTTCATAATTAATCATCTTTGACACAACATTAAGTTTAAAATCTTCCCCGCTGCAATTCGCCGCCAAGACAAGACGAGATTTCCCAAGTGTACGCTCCATTATAAACACGCCGTTATGGGCAAGCAGTATATTGCACTCGCCTTCGGCAAGAATTTTCCGCGCGCGAAGTTCACCCAGTTTTCGATACCACGCAACTATCTGCTTATCTTCCTTTCCCCACGGAAAGCAAACCCGGCAGAAAGGCGCTTCTCCGCCGACAGCACCCGCCTCGTCACCATAAAAAACGGCAGGCACTCCGGGCCAGCAATACTGAATCGCGCCGGCGATTTTCAAAAGCGCAAAAGCATCTTTTTCGCTTTTTTCGCGCATGACAGTCATAATTCGTTTAGTATCGTGCGTGCCAAGAAAGTTCATAAGGCTGTAAGCGACCTCATGCGGGTAATGATCCTTTATCATGTAATGAACTGCGGCAAGACCCTCAGCATCCCCCCTAAGAACGAAATCAATTATGCCGGTTTTCAGCGGATAATTCATCACGCTGTTAAGCTGCAATCCGTTAAAATATGTACGGCGCTGGCTGTACGCGGTTTTCGTTGCGGCATCTTCCCAAACCTCGCCCATTATTACCGCATCTTTCTTGCTGATTCTGATGCGCGCGCAGATTTTGTTGAGGTAAGCATCCGTCAGTTCGTCCGCAACATCTAACCTGTAGCCTATTACCCCGTTTTTCATGTGCTTTTCAATTACTCCGCCCGGACCGGCGATAAATTTTTGCAAGGAGGGGTTAGATTCGTTAAACTGCGGCAAAGTTTTAAAATTCCACCACATCGAGTACTCTTCAGGATGATTTGTGAATGTAAACCAGCTAAAGTATTTTGATTTCTTGCTTTGATAGGCGCCGACTGAATCGAAGGTTCCGTGTTTGTTAAAGTATATGCTGTCGCTGCCGACGTGGTTGAAAACCCCGTCTAAAAGGACCCCTATTCCAAGCTTGCTTGCCTCGTTACACAAATACCTCAGCGTGGCATTACCGCCCAGCATGCTGTCAACATTTTCCAAATCCGCAGTATCGTATTTGTGATAACTTGTACTTTCGAAAATCGGACTGAGCATTATTGTACTGACGCCCAAACTTTTAATGTAAGGCAATTTTTCAACAACTCCGTGCAAGTTACCGCCGAAGCATTCTTTATTCAGAACCAGGAAGTCGGTGGTGTTCTTTGTTATCGCGCCGCCCCAATCTTCACGCAAGAAAACGCCTTTTTTCGCGGCAACCT
>Ga0123356_10000609_pt1 | contig 39509 bp, 28 predicted proteins | sample TergutEmb28metaG_2_FD_92546 | JGI IMG/M metagenome (GOLD analysis project Ga0123356, IMG submission 92546) | Embiratermes neotenicus P3 segment gut microbial communities from Petit-Saut dam, French Guiana - Emb289 P3 | ecosystem: Host-associated > Arthropoda: Insects > Digestive system > Gut ...
AAATTGATAGAAGCAATGATTTGCTGTAGGGTATGATTCAAAAATTTTGTTTAAAACATTTCTTAACTTTTTTCTTTGGTTTTTAATCCGTTTTATACTGACTTTTAACACAGTCTAGGGGGGCAGAAGTACCAGAGATTTTTAGTTTATCTGTCACAGAATTGAACATAAAATAATTATATCATTATATTTAGATTTTTTGCAATACCTTCTTTATCTTACTACGGAGCTGTATGATTCTGCGCGGGGTTGCCGGGCATGTTCCTTAGAATTGGCAGGTTTGTAACTGGATTCCACATCCATATATTATCAAAATCCCAAGTAAAGGCACCTCCGGTTGTTGACCAAGCTGTAGTGTTCCACCACGTTTGTGTATTAAAGTCGGCTGCGATAATATTCGCACCATCAATACCATTTGCATTATTAATAATACTTAGAACAATACCGCCGGTACCATTAACAGCTGTGTTGTATCTAATATCCATATCTTGTCTTGCATAATTATTATTTAATTGACCATTTACCTGACTGCCAACAACCCGCCCTAAAACAGAATTGTTTATATTAGTTGTGACAATTCTTGGATTCAACACAACACAATTTCGTATAGTTCCTACGTTAGCTGCATTGCCATTCTGTCCAACTGCACCGCCTATGGAAGCAATGGTTGCAGTTAAATTTTGAAGATTACCAATAACATAGCAATTTTGCGCTATACCTGAGTTAAATCCAGTAATCCCGCCAATACCATTATCACCGGAAATAGTACCGACAAAATAACAGTTTTGTATTATATAATCAATTGCATTTTGACCAACAATGCCGCCAATACTACTTGAACCTTTTATATCGCCAATAAAATAACAACTTTGTATAACACCCGGCAAAACAGTGTCAGGAGCTCTTGAATTCAATCCAACAACACCGCCGATAATATCGTTACCCTCTATTTCACCTGTAGCATAACTGTTTCGCACTATACTAGTATTACTTCCAACCACTCCTCCAACACGATTATTACCGGAAACTTTGCCACCTTTAAAATAACAACCCTGTACTGTTCCCCGATTATCTCCGGCTATTCCGCCTGTATTCATAATTGTACCGGTGCTGGTACTGGTAACAAAACCTTCAAATGAGCTATTTAAAATTTCACCTCTATTAAATCCTGCCAAACCGCCAACATGACTTTGTCCGGAAACACTACCAACAACATGACAATTTGTAATCGCGCCTTCGTTATACCCAACAAGTCCGCCAATATATGAAGTACCGGCAAACGAAACATTAATTAGATTTACATTTATTATTAATCCGTCAGTGTGAACACTACCAAATAGACCTACATCGTTAGTACCAGTAATATTTATATTTCTAATCTCATATCCATTACCGTTATACGAACCTTTAAACTCATTTTGATATACCCCAATTGGTGTCCACGTTATGCCAAACATATTTAAATCTGCGGTCTGTTTATAATGTGCACTAAGTGTCCATATTGAATATTCTCCTGTGCCTCTGCCGACCTGGCGTAATTCATCTTCATTTGTAACAAGGAAAGGATTTTGTTCTGTACCAAGATTCGATACACGCAGCAAACCCTCACCATCTACCAATTCAATTTGATAATTTGCGCCGGTGGTATTTCCGGTTATCGCGCGGGGAGCGCTAAAGTTATTCCGGAAATAGCCTAAACTATCGTTAATTTTGTTTATAACTGCCGGATTAACCGTGCCTTTAATCACATTGCGGTTTTCCCAATTAGAAATGACGCTGTTAGAACCGGTTATTGTTGGCTGCAATCCAAAAAGATTAAGGGTATTTATTTCGCCAGTCCAATTGGAATTAATAGTTACAGATGAATTTCCGCCAAGATCGCTTACTAGTGTAACAATTTCTATATTTGCACCTCCGGATAAAACTAACTCTGCTGTTTGATAAATAAATAACTCGCCGTTTAGTTTTATATTGAAAACAGCCAGTTTATTGCTGGATGCTGCATTTGCTCCAACATTAAACAAAACTCCTGTTCCGGAATTATTTATCGCTTCTGTTCCCGTTAATCCAGCTATGGTCAAATTTGTACTGGAAACATTCATTACCTGCGGCGCGATAGAAACGCTGTTTCTTATGTATAATGTGAACTCGTTGCCAGGAGCTGCGCTGGCTTTAGCATGCGCTATCGCTTTTTCCGCTTCTGTGGCTTCCGGCCTGCCGGATAAATCTATATGACTGCTTGTCCACCGCGCTATTAAAGTTCTGTTACCCAAAACTTTATCGCCTGTCTCCCACAGAACAGGTGAATCATCATCTGTATACCATCCGTCAAAAACATAACCTATATTATCCGGAGGAGTTCCAAGATAAAGATACGCGTCTTTTGTTTTGGTTATTGTTGCAGGTGCAAAATCTGCGCCGTGAGCATACGTTTGAGTTTCCGGAGGCATTCCGTTATCATATATTAAAACAACTGTATGATTCAAACTTGTAAAATAATCCTGAGTAACATTAAAAACATAACGGCTAAGCATGTTCTGATACACATGCAAAACTACAAGGTGCTGAATTTCATTATGGTCACCGCTTCTTTTTAAGTTAAAAAATACATTGTAATAACCAACATTAAGCTGAATAGAAGTATTCCTGTCTAAAGGCGAGGTTATAAAATCAATAGTCCTTGCCTCTGATGTATTTACAGGATTTATAGGAACAATAGACATTTCCGCAACTGTAACAAAATCCGGAAATATAACCTCCCAGCTAAATGTGCCCTTTGAACCTGCTACGCCTATATCAATAATTGCTTCCAGGCGGACTGTTTTATTTTCTCCGCTGCCTGCAGAAATATTTATATTATTCTCTCTTCCTGACATTACAAGGTCATTGTTTAAATAAGCATCAACAATTACATAGTAATTGCCGGATAAAAGAAAAAACGGAGCAGAAAAAGAAACAGGGTTCTGCTGAAGAACAAGATTACCAGTACCTGTTTCATAAAAAGAAATACCATAACTGTTTGGAGTAATTGCCGCAGGTTTTATGGTACGGCTGTTTTCATCCGCTAAAGAGAGCGTAATATAACCCATTCCGGGAGGAAGATTAGGAGGTGTATCATCGAAATACAGCGGGCTGAACGGCTCCGGGCAAGACATAACAAAAAACGAAACAAAGAGAATAAAAGAAATAAATGCTGTTTTAAACATATTATTCATTTGTCCTTCTCTCCTATTCCGCAACCGTAAAGGTAAGAGTTAAACTTTCCGGCACACCGTTATGTAAAAAAGTAATAGTAAGAAGTTTTATACCATCAGAATTGTATCTATCATCCGAAACATTCAGAACTAATGAAGCGCCGCTTCCAAGAGGTATGCCGTTATAAATCCACTGAATATTTATAAAATTGCCTGCGTTCGTTATTTCAAGCGGAACGGTTTTAAATAACGGGTTACTTGTGCGGTATAAAACTATGTTTTCTGTAGTGTCTAACATTAAACCAGAACCCGGAACATTTATTATAGTAATACCGATACTTGCTGTATTAAATGAAACTGCATTACTGCTTGCGCTTATTGGCCCTGCAAGATAATTAGAATTTTCTTTGGAACGAGCATAAACAAAATATTCTGCTCCTGCACTAAGACCAGAGAATACCAATCCATCCTGCCAAACCGATAATCCTGTTCCATTGTTTAAAGTGCTAATTGCATATTCTATACTCTGCCCGGTTGGGGTAACCAGTGTAGATGGTGTTGTTACTGTAATAACAGGAGAAGTATCACTACCGGAAATAACCGGAGTACTAACAGCCGATCCTGCCGCTTTTTCAACAACCATAGTTACAAGAAATGATGCAGAAATAAAACTTCCGTTAGAAACAGTAACCCTTGCTGTATAGAAACCGGCAGGAAGAACCGGTAAAAAAGATAAAACAAAATCTTCGCTTTCTCCGGGTTCAAGGTTCTCCAATGAATTTTTAGAAATGGAAAAACTGCCGGCATTAACACCGGAAACTGTTATAGACATTAAACCTGTATCTAATTCACTGGCGGGATTATTTGTTACAGTTATTGTTTGCGAAGGCGGTATATTATATCCTAACCCTACAGAACCCAGATTACCAACACCGGATGTATCTAATGTAGAAAAATAAATTCCAAAGCGAAGCCAACCGGCATAAAGTATCATGTCTCCGCCGGGAATTGTGTTAAAATTCCACTCGACATCGTTATCATCGATCCAATTTACAAAAAGAAAACTTTCCCTTTCAGGATTTTCCGGTTTTGTTAATAATTCGCCTCTTAACAGTCTTTGTTCGGGAACAGAACTGCCGCCGTTAGTATCAAAAGAAATAATTCTAAAATCTAAAAGTTTTTCCATCATTGGATTCGGACAGGAAGTAAAAATTAAAACAACAGAGAAAATGAAAGCAGAAAAATTAACTTTTCGGTTCAAAACCTGACCCCTGCGCACACTCCAACGCCTAGAATATAAGGTACACCGGAACGAACATGCGGCTCAATAAACCATCTGTCATTAAAAACAAAACGCCAGCCAAAACATAATCCGGCGGACAGTGTACCGGAATAAGAAGGAAGAAAAGCATCGCCGGAACGGTTAAAAACAGAAGGGCCGCCCATAACCTGAATAAAGGCGCCTGAGTAAACATCCCTGCCTGATAAATAAAATCTAAGTAAAAAACTAACTTCCAGTGTATCTACATCATCGCCGCTGATAAAATATGCAAGTTTTAATCCAATCATGGAGCCAGAACCGTACCCAATCGTTAGGCTTCCGCCGTAAGCAAGTCCTTGTGTGCTGTACGAAGCAGCTTCAAAACCGGGAGCAGCCCAAAAATCTCCTCTTTTTCCAGCATCTTCTTCTGCAAAAACAGTGAATACAGACAAAATAAATAATCCAAACAAAAGAAGGGCTTTCTTTAACATAATGTAAATATACAGAATTTACGGAATAAAAAATACCTGTCCGGGATAAATTAAGTCTGGATTCCTGATATTATTGGCTTCTGTTATTCTTGTCCATAACATAGGATCTCCGTAAAATTGCCTTGCTACCCTGCCAAGAGTATCACCTGCCTGAATCGTATAATTCTGCCCAGTGCTAACTACGTTAACTCCGTTAACGGTACTTGCGGTTCTTGCCGGAACAGTTACAGGAGTTGGACGAACAACTGGTAAACTCTCTGTTCTTGTTTCTGCTCTAACTTCTCTGGCGCGCTCAATGGAAGCTGCCGGTATTTCCACAACAGATGCTGCAGCCAATGATGCAGTAGTTTGTTCAATTCTAAAAGAACCAATCCGCGAGTAAGCGGAATCACCGTAATAAACCTGTGAAAAAACAGGTTTAATACGCCAATACCATGTTCCTTGTGTCAGCTCGGAAATAATCAAAGAAGCGGACGTAATTTGTCTTGAAATTTTAATATTGTTAAAATCGGAGGTTTCGCTTATTTCTGCAATATATCTGGAAGCTTCCTGCTTTTCTGCCCACTGAAAACGCAATTGAGGCAGAGTTTCAGAATAACGGAATATACTGCCTGTAACAGGGCTTATAAGTATTGGCCCGGAAGAATCGATTATATTAAACGAACCTCTTCTTAAAATAGAACTGTCATACATAAGCCGCCAATGCCATAAACCTGTATCAAAGGCTGCCTGCGCAGAATTTATAAGACCGTCCAAAACGAGTAAATTATTTCTAAAATTGATGTCTGAAGAAACTTCCAGGCGAAGCCTGTCTTCCGGCTCAAAGTTTATTCTGTTCCAGTTAAAGTTTACAATAATCTCTTCCCGGCTGCTTTTCAGATAACGCGCATTCGGCAATGGGCGGATAACAACTGCTGCAGGATTTAAAAGTTCTGTGCCTTCAGTATCAAACGCTATCATCGCTCCTTCTGAAATTTCTCTTCTTTGCCCTTCTTGTATAAATTCAACAGTACCTTCATTTACCTGTACAGCAATTCCTTCTTCACTGGCAGCTGCGCTTAACACTGAGCCCGACATTGCCTGCACCTGATTCCCCATAAGGTTCAGCATAATTCCAACGCTTTCCTCGCCGGCTATTACGCTTATGTTTCCTTCTCTAAGTTCAACCTGATAAGTTCCAATGCCGTCTATCATGGATTGAATACGAATCAATGTATTTTCATTTAATAATATTTCATTGTGTGCTATATCGATTGTTGCAGAAGAAAAATCAGATGCGCGGATTAAATCGCCTGGATAAACGAATGAATCTACAAATATTCTATCCCATAATACGCGATCTTCATGCCGGCGCTGAACAATATTGCTCCTTAATGTAAGAAAACCGGCAGGTTCTTCATCGCGTTTATCGAATGTATGCATAAGATCCTGCTGGAACAGATAAAGCCCCAATATTGCAGTAGAAATAAAAAAAACAAGAACTATAATATCGATTATCCGTAATTTACTGCTGGGATAAGGCGTTGGAATTTTTCCGCTCATACTATTCACCTATCTTTTATCGGTAAAAACATATTTTGGTTCTGCAGAATTGGTATCCAGCCTTAGATTATCCGGCTCTTTAATGCCAAGAGTCCTTCTAAGCCTAACAAGCGATTTCGGCCCTTTTGGGTTTTTTGCATAATTAATTACAGCAAAAATCCGCACCGGCTTTTCTTTTCCTTTAACTTTAACAGACGGCATTTCAACAGTAATAAATCTTTTTTTAACAAGCTTCCATGTATTTTCGCCGATTAAAATATCTGCGCCGAATGTTTTGGAAAGCGATTCAATACGCGATGCAAGATTTACAGGGTCTCCTATAACAGTATATTCCATACGTTTATCGCTTCCAAGCTGACCTGCCGTTATAGTACCGGTATTAATGCCTATACCGATACTAATGCGCGGATTTTCAGGGTTATCTTTTGTGCGTCCTATATTCATTCTGCGAAGAGCTCCGCGCATCATTAAAGCAGCCCTTATACAATTATAAGCATCCTTTCTTGTACTGCCGGTTGTAAAAGCCGTACCCCAATGCGCCATAAGCGCGTCTCCGATAAACTTATCTACAACGCCGCCGGTTTTTTCTACGCATTCTATCATGTGCGTAAAATATGCATTAAGCCAGTGTACTATTCTTCCGGATGCTTCGTTATCAAATGTATTTGTAAAACTTTCAGAAATGGAAGTAAACTCGCGGATATCAGAAAAGAATATCGTGGCTTTTTTAGGAAACCCGCCTGGTTTAATTTCGCCGCGCATGGCTCTTACTGCAATGTCACGGTTTGTAAACCTTCCAAAGACATGGAGAGCCTTGCACATGCGGTGGAACGACGAAGTTAAAACGCCGATTTCATCGCGGCTTTTGGGTTTTAACGAGATTTCAAAAATACCGCTTTCTATGTCATGCGCGGCAATAGCAAGCGATTTTAACGGTATAGAAATACTTTTGGCAAAAAACCAAATCAATATAATCGATATACTTAGAACAGTAAGTGTAAGATAAATATTCCGCCGCGTAGTAGCATCTATACCTTCGAAGATTTTGCTGTATTCAATATTGGTAATAACGATAACACCTGCAATATTCAGTTTGGTAAACGCTCCAAAGTAGCGCGCTCCTTCTTCATCTGTATACAGAATTTGTGCGCTTCTTTCAGAATTGTTCCATATTCTTTTTATAAAATCACTTTCCGACATATTTACGCCATTTCTTACAATATCAAAATCGGCATGTATTAAAATTATACCTTCGTCATTTACAAGATAAGACTGATTCACGCCGTAACCAAAAGAGTCGCTCAAAGCTGCTGGAGAAAAAACAACACCTGCGCCGCCGTCCTGCCAGGGAAAAAACAAAACAAGCACAGGAGCCCTGAATATCTGTGCTGCATTTAACAATAGTGTTTCTCCGGCGGCAGCCCGCTGAAGTGCAGCAGTATTAATATCACGGTATGTTTCTGCCAAAGACGGATCGATATTATTTGTTTCAAAAAAATTATTATTTATAAAAAGTTCTGATTGTTCAGCCTGCCCGAATCCGCCCAGAACTGTAAAAAAAACTGATGCCGCCATTGGATTACGTTCAAAAAAATATTCTGCTGTGTCCTGCGCAAGAAGGCTTCCTGCGCCAATGGAAGTAATCGTGCGGATAAGTATTAATGAATTGGAATGAATATATTCAAAAGCGGCTTCTGCAGCCATTGCAGTTCTGCGGTTTGTTTCAAAGTTATTTTCTTCCGCCATAATCTGCAGGTCTCCGCGGATAAGCCAGGAAGCCAGAGCGATAATAGAACCAAGAGAAATAAGAACAATAAAAGTAATTATGATTATAAGTTTTGTGCCGATAGAAAACCGGATCTTCATTAATCCGCCGTCTTTCTGAGCCATTCCCCTCTCCATAAGGAGTATTGTATCACACTATTACTGTTTATTGCAATCTTTTAAGCTGCCGGTATGCCTGTTCTGCAAGTCCAAAATTTGCATTTCTTGTGTAATCTTTTGCATATTCTTCATAAAGCATATCTTCGTACATTTTTCCTGCAAAACTTTCATCTATAAAGCCGGATTTCTGAACAGTATTTCTCATGCTGGTTAATAAATTTTTTACCAAAAAAGTTTCCAGTTCAAGACAAAGCTGATAAAGTTTATCTTCTTTGTCTATTCCTTTGCTGTCGCGGGCGCCGTGAGAAACTGCCGGAGTGTCTGCCGCCATTGTTCTTTTTATTATATCTTCAAAACTTTCAGAACCGCGGTTTACAGAAGGAGAAGAAAGGCGGGTATTTTCCATTTGTAAAGCGCTAAATCCGGCTATGTCCATTTATTACCCCTTTATTATCTCTTCAGTGTTGTTGCTGTTCCCAGCATATTATCGCTTGTCTGAATTGTGCGTGAATTAAACTCGTAAGCACGCTGTGCGATAATTAAGTTAACCATTTCTGTAACAACTGCGACATTGGACATTTCAAGAAATTTATGTTCAAGGGTTCCCATACCTTCATAACCTGGTGTTCCGGGAATTGCATCACCCGATGCCTGAGTTGTCCTGAATAAATTTTCACCTATTGCTGTAAGACCGACAGGATTCGGAAAACGGTACAGTTCAATTCTGCCGACATCAACTTCTGCTAAATCTCCGTCTTGCGGAACTCTAACGCTAACCCTGCCGTCTTTTGTGATATTAATTGTTTCCGGAAGAAAATTTTCCGGCATAACAATATCTGGTATAAGCCAGTAACCATTACTTGTTACCATGCGGCCGTCTGAATCAACCTTAAAGTTTCCGTTGCGAGTATATGCCAAAGAACCGTCATACATTTGTATTCTAAAAAATCCCTCACCTGCAATTGCAACATCTGTTGCTACATCAGTTGCCTGCAGCGCACCCTGCGAAAACACACGCTGAGTATCTGCAAGTTTAACGCCATGACCCATTTGAATACCAACAGGAACAACTGTGTCTTCTGTAGCTGGTGTACCGGCAGTTCTTACAGTCTGATAAATAAGATCTTCAAAATCTGCACGCTGTTTTTTATATCCGTGAGTATTTACGTTTGCAAGATTATTTGAGATTGTATCGATATTTGCCTGCTGCCCAATCATACCGGCAGCTCCTGTCCATAAACTTCTTACCATCTGTATCTCCTTCTTTATGCTAATTAAAAACTTCAGTTTTTAGTTAGCTTCTCTAATATAAGGAAAAAGCAGCTTTAGCTGGTTTTTCCAAAATCAACTACAAACCTAACCGAGGTTTGTAGTTGATTACCCAAACTTCGCAACTTGATTTATTAATGTACCCAGCATTGCTTCTTCTGTCTGAATCACTTTCTGATTCGCTTCATAAGCGCGGTTTACTTCGATCATTTGTACCATTTCTACTACAGGATCAACATTGGAAGATTCCAAAAAACCCTGTAAAACTTTTGGCCGGTTTTCATCTGCCATTATAAAAGCAGGTCCGGAAAATTCAGTTTCGCGGTAAAGACTGGATCCTTGTTTTGCAAGAAAACGTTCAAGTTCAAACTCTACTATTTTAAGAGTATCTAACAATACTGGTTCTTCCCAAAGATTCCTTTCTCTTCCTACCATTACTTCCGGATCATCGGGATAAACTGCATTAACCCATATCCTGCCGTCTGCATCAATTTTAAAATTATTTGCTCTAACGCTGATTGGACCGTTTTCGCCAAGGACTGGAAAACCTTCTTTTGTTAAAAGGAAACCTTCCTTTCCAAGAATAAATGAACCGTTTCTTGTATACCGCTCGCCGTAAGGAGTTGCAACGGCAAGAAAACCCTTGCCTTCCAGCATAATATCAAAATCGCTCTGTGTTTCTTTTGGTGCACCCTGAGTAAAATTGGTATATAATTCATTTAATTCTACACCGGTTCCAAGCTTGCCTATGATAGGAGAAGCATCTCCAGAGCCGAATGGGTGTTTATAAACCCCGTCATCGTCCATTCTGCGAAGAAGCATTTCGGGGAAAGCCTTAAAAGACGCTACATCTCTCTTGTAACCGTCTGTATCTACGTTAGCCAGATTGTTTGCAACAGCATCTAACCGCCACTGCTGCGCCCTCATTCCGCTGGCGCCTGTATACCATCCTCTTATCAAAACTACCTCCGTCCGTAGTTTGATTATCGGCGTATTTTTTACTGATATTTATGCCATTTCAGGAGGCAGGAACAACTTTATTCCGGCCTGTCTGCTTGGCTGCGTACAATGCCTTATCGGCACTGGAAATGAAGGCATCTACAGAACTCTCCAGCGCGGGAATTATCGAATTTACCCCTATGCTTATTGTTATTTTAAGTTCAGATTTATCAAGGCTGGGAAACAATGTATTCTCTACTTCCTGGCGGATTCTCTCGGCAACTTCTAAAGCGCCTTTAATGCAGGTATTCGGCATGAGAACGACAAATTCTTCACCGCCCCATCTTGCGGCAAAATCGCCAGGACGGTTAAATGAATGAATAAAAATTTCTGCTATTGCCTGCAAAACCATATCACCCTGCAAATGCCCGTATATATCATTAATATTCTTGAAATTATCAAGATCCATTATTAAAAGGCTGATTGGCGTATTTTCCCTTACCGCCTGTTTCCATTCCATTTTCAGCCGTTCATCAAAACTGCGCCGGTTTGGAATATTGGTTAACTGATCTATCATGCTAAGACGTTCTATGGTTTCAATCTGGTTCACAATCTGAATCTGGTTGCGGACTCTTAATTTAACGATTGCCGGACTAAAAGGCTTGGTTATATAATCAACAGCATCAAGAGAGAGGCCTTTTTCCTCATCTTCATCGCTGTCCAGTCCTGTAATAAAAATAACAGGTGTTTTTCTTAATTCTTCGCATTTTTTAATTTCTTCCAGAGTTTGATACCCGTCCATATCCGGCATTAAAATATCCAGAAGAATCAAATCCGGACGGAACTCTTTTACTTTTTCTACTGCATTTTTTCCGTTTGTCGATGTAAAAATCGTATAATCTTCTCCAAGTATATATGTTAATACTTTTAAATTTGCGCTTTCATCATCTACAATCAGCAAAGAATTCTTTTTTTCCATCATCATACCGTCCTTTGTGTTAAATCCTTTATGAAAACTCATTTATAACCATTTCCAGTTCAGTTTTAAGTATCCTTAATTGTTCCTCTGTTACCAGGTTTTTTCCGTCTTTAAGCTGATTTTCAATACTTGCAGCGGCTTTTTGCAGAATAATTTTACCAACATGCCCTGCGTTGCTTTTTAATGTATGCGAAAGCATTTTTGCCTGTTTTAAATCACCGTTTTCCATGGCTGCGGTAATTTCGTCATAAATTTTTTTATTATTTTTAACAAACGCCGCTTGAATATCCTTTTGAAAATGCACATCTGTTTCTATTTGGGTACTTTGGCGTTCTTTTATAAGCCTTGTGGGCGTTAAATACTTCATAAGGCAGCGCCATAACTCCTGCGATGTAAACGGTTTTCCAACGCAGTCATTCATGCCGCTCTTTCTGTAAATATCCCTGTCGTTAAACATAATATTTGCTGTCATGGCAACAACCGGCACGCCGGTATTAAGTTCCATAATTTTTAACGATGCCTCAAGACCGTCCATAACTGGCATATGCATATCCATAAAAACAAGATCAAATTGCTTTTGCTTTTTAATCATCCGTTCTTTTACCAAATCCAATCCCATCTTGCCGTTTTCGGCGACAATTGTTTTTAAACCAACCCTTCTAAGATGTTCGCAAATAACCTGCTGATTCATGTGATTATCTTCGCACAATAAAATTTCACCTTCAAAAGCAGGTTTCTCCAATTCATTAATGACAACTTTTTGTTCAAACATATCATCATCTCTGGTATTAACAGTATCAAAAACCAGTTCAAAGCTGAATTTACTTCCAATACCCGGTGAACTTTCTACAGAAAGCTTTCCGCCCATTAGTTCGATAATATTCCTTGTTATACTTAATCCAAGCCCCGTTTTTAAAAGAGGATCAAGTATTGTTTTAACCTGTTCAGAAGTCATGCCGATACCGGAATCTTTTATTTCAAAATACATGGTTATGGTATTTTCTTCCATGTGTTTTAAAACAGCATGAAGTTTGATCATTCCCGTATTTGTAAACTTTATGGCATTGGATAAAAGATTTATAAGAATCTGAAGCAGCCTTGTTGGATCTCCCATCGGTCTTTTCCCGATACTTGGTTCTACATAAAAATAGAGAGTTAATCCTTTTTCTACCGCTTTTGGCAGCATTAATGTCCTGCAGCTGGAAAACAATTCATGCATTTCAAATGGAATATTTTCAAGCTCCATTTTTCCGGATTCAGCTTTTGAAATATCCAAAACATCATTAATAATCTGCAATAACCACTGCGCATTAGTTCTGATTTTATTTAAATAATCCCTTGTTTTAAGAGATGATTCGCTGTCCAAAGCCAGTTCAGAAAAACCTACAATGCTGTTCATTGGCGTGCGGATCTCGCGGTTAATTTTTGCAAAAAAAGCAGATTTTGAAACAGACATATTATCTTCGGCTTTTTTAGATAACTCGGCTTCTTCTAACGGCCGCTTTAAAATTAAAGCTGCCAATACAAAGGCAAAAATGCTTAAAAATAGAGTAATAAAACATGTCAGCAATAAACCGGCAAAAATATCATATTCCATTCCGCCGGTTTTCTGCGTCAGAATTAAAATACCGGCAGTTAAAAAAGAAACATTGATAAATAACGCTGTTGCAGCAATTACGAGAAAAATCCATGTTCGGATAGATATTTTATTCTTGAAAAATCCCGTCATTTGAAAAATGCTACCATAAATCAAAAGAAATGGCTATAAAAAAAAGCTGCCCGGGATAAAATCCAGGACAGCCTCTTATTGAAAGTTTTTTTTATATACCTAATCCCGTATTAGATAATTGATGCTGCTACAGGTTTAGGAGCTGCAGGTTTCTTTGCAGCAGGTTTTTTTGCTGCGGCTTTCTTTGCAGCAGGTTTCTTTGCGCCGGCTTTCTTTGCGCCAGCTTTCTTAGCGGCTGGTTTTTTTACAGCTTTCTTTGCGCCAGCTTTTTTGGCTGGTTTTTTTACGGCTTTCTTTGCGCCAGCTTTTTTAACTGTCTTTTTTGCGCCAGCTTTTTTGGCTGGTTTTTTTACAGCTTTCTTCGCTGCTGGTTTTTTTACAGCTTTTTTAACTGTTTTTTTTGCGCCAGCTTTCTTAGCGCCGGTTTTTTTTGCACCAGCTTTTTTTGCAGCGGGTTTCTTCTTCGCTGCTGGTTTCTTTGCAGATGTTACTGCCATCTTTTTGTCCCCCTTACCAGGTTTTTTACTGCCTTTCACCTTGGCAGTGGCGGGTGTTGTCTTACCTGACACCCCTCCCTTTATGTCTTTTCCGGAATTTTTGATAACAGCCTGCGCTCCGGCAAGGCGTGCTAATGGAACCCGGAATGGTGAACATGATACATAGCTAAATCCTGCTCTATAACAGAAGTCGATAGATGCCGGATCGCCGCCGTGTTCGCCGCAGATCCCAACTTTGAGATCTGGTTTTGTGGTTCTTCCCGCTTCGATTGCGTGTTCGATAAGACCGCCAACACCATGCTGATCGAGTGTCTGGAACGGTTCGTCATCAAGAATACCTTTCTGTAAATAGATAGGCAAGAATGATGCAACGTCGTCACGGCTGAAGCCGAAAGTCATTTGTGTAAGATCGTTTGTTCCAAAGCTGAAGAAATCTGCATAATCGGCAACTGTGCCGGCGCGGATTGCAGCGCGGGGAACTTCGATCATTGTACCAATAGATACAGGCACTGTTACGCCTGCAGCTTTAAATACTCTTTCTAAAACTTTTTCTGCATTCGGGCGCAGGAATTTAAGTTCTCTTGGAGTAACAACAAGCGGAATCATAATTTCGGGGTTTACAGGAATTTTCTGTTTTGCACAGTCAGCCGCCGCTAAAGCGATAGCTTCTACCTGCATGTCGTAAATTTCGGGGTAAGTTACCGCCAAACGACAGCCGCGATGACCCAACATCGGGTTACTTTCTACAAGAGTATCGATTTTTGTTGCTAATTTGTTAGCATCAAGCCCTAAATGATTTGCAAGTTCTGCAATTTCTTCCTTTGAATGAGGTACAAACTCATGCAACGGCGGGTCTAAAAGCCTGATTGTAACAGGACGGCCTTCCATTGCCTTGAAAATACCAAAGAAATCTTTCTGCTGTAATGGAAGAATCTTTTTTAATTCTTTCTTTCTGTCTTCTTCTGTTTCGGAAAGAATCATTGCGCGGAAGTGAACAAGTTTTTCTTTTTCAAAGAACATATGTTCTGTACGGCAAAGACCAATACCCTGAGCGCCGAAATCGAATGCACGTTTTGCATCTTCCGGCTGATCAGCGTTAGTTCTAACGTCAAATCCTTTGATTTTTCCGCGAACTGCGCCTTTTCTAACTTCATCGCACCATTTAAGGAAGGTTTCCATTTCTTTGGAGATTGCAGGAGCTACAAGCGGCATTTTTCCTTCATATACTTCGCCGGATGAACCATCAATTGTGATCCAGTCGCCTTCTTTATATGTTTTTCCGCCGATATCTACTGTTCCGTCGCCAAGCAATAAGACATTTTTTGCGCCGACAATACAAGGTGTTCCCATTCCGCGTGCTACTACTGCAGCGTGAGATGTCATACCGCCTGTCGAAGTTAAAATACCCTGCGCAACAACCATTCCGCCGATATCTTCGGGGCTGGTTTCTTTGCGGACCATCATTACTTTTTCGCCTCTTTCATGCCATGCTTCCGCTTCTTTTGCTGTGTAAACAATTCTGCCGGATGCAGCGCCTGGAGATGCATTTAAACCTTTTGTTAAAGGTTTTGCTTCTTTTTGAGCTTTAACATCGATCATTGGGTGAAGTAATTGATCAAGATGACCAGGTGTTACGCGTAAAATAGCTGTATTTTTGTCGATTAATCCTTCGTTTACCATGTCGATTGCACATTTTACTGCAGCAGTACCGGCTCTTTTACCGTTTCTTGTCTGCAGAATGTAAAGAATTCCCTGCTGAACAGTGAATTCCATGTCCTGCATATCTTTAAAATGTTTTTCCAGTCTGTTTTTAATACCGATTAACTGTTTATAAATCGCAGGATTTTTCTTTTCCAATGTAGAAATTCTTTCCGGTGTTCTGATACCTGCAACAACGTCTTCACCTTGTGCATTCATTAAGTATTCACCGTAGAATTCATTAACACCTGTTGATGGATCGCGGCTGAAACATACGCCTGTGCCGGAATCATCGCCGAAATTACCATAAACCATTGATTGAACGTTTACAGCAGTTCCTTTTAAACCCTTAATGTTCTCTATCTGGCGGTATTTAACAGCTCTTTCGTTCATCCATGAACCAAAAACTGCATTAATTGAACCCCATAATTGATCCATCGGATTTTGCGGAAAGTCTTTACCTGAATGTTTTTTTACGATTTGTTTGTATTCACCAACAAGTTTTTCTAAATCTGCAGCTGTAAGGTCGGTATCTAATTCAACTTTTTTGCTTTTTTTAATGGAAGTAAGTACTTCTTCGAAATGGTCGTGGTCAACGCCCATAACAACATCACCGTACATTTGAATGAAACGCCTGTAAGCATCCCATGCAAATCTTGGATTCTTGGTCTTATTTGAAAGCCCAACAACCGCTTTATCGCTCATACCAAGGTTAAGGATTGTATCCATCATACCTGGTAATGATGCTGCAGCCCCTGAACGGACAGAAACTAAAAGCGGATCATTCGGATCGCCAAGTTTCTTTTTCATTGTTGTTTCCAGTTTCTTTAAACTGGCTTCAACTTCTTCTTTAAGTCCAGCAGGATACTTATTTTTATTTTCATAATAAGCAGCGCATACATCTGTAGAAATTGTAAATCCCGGCGGAACCGGTATTCCAAGATTAGTCATCTCTGCAAGGTTAGCTCCTTTGCCTCCCAATACTAATCTCATCTTTGCATCTCCTTCTGCTTTACCATTGCCGAAGAAGTAAACATTTTTCTGCTTAGCCATTAACATCCTCCATAACTAACTATACCATCTTTTATTTTTTTATGCAAGTGTTTATAATAAATATTATGAACTATATTGATCTTCCTGTCTATAGAAATCAAGAAAAAATTTTATTAATGCTAAAAGAAAATCAAGCGCTTGTTGTTGAAAGTCCGACAGGATCAGGAAAGACAACACAACTGCCGGTAATACTTCATGAAGCGGGTTTTTCCGGAAGCGGTATCATCGGAGTGACTCAGCCAAGACGAATTGCGGCTGTATCGGTGAGTGAATTCATCGCACGTCAATGCAAAACATCAATTCCGGGATTAATCGGGTATAAAATGCGATTCGCAGACAAAACCAATCACGAAACTAAAATAAAAATTATGACAGACGGTATTTTGCTTCAGGAGATGAAATTAGATCCGTGGTTATCTAAATACAGCGTTTTACTCGTTGATGAAGCGCATGAACGCAGTTTAAACATCGATTTTATCCTTGGATTACTTAAAAGAGTGCTTGAAAGCCGCAAAGATTTTAAAGTTATCATCTCTTCTGCAACAATTAATGCAGAAGTTTTCTCTGAATACTTTAATAATTGCCCGATTGTTAAGATAGAAGCGCAAAGATTTCCTGTAACAATGGTTTATGACGCTGTGAACAATGAACAGAGAGCAGGGAATAAAGAGCAGAGAACAGATAGTAATGTTAATTTTAGAGGTAATATAAGCGCAGAAGAAGCAATTTTAATGAAAATAGAGACAATTACTACTCGATTTATAAGTGAAAAGAGATCAGGAGACATATTGATCTTTCTTTCAGGCGAAAAAATGATCAAAGAATGCATGAATAGGCTTACATTTTCTTCTGTTGGAAAATTTTTACACATTGTTCCGCTGTACGGCAGACTTGGAAAAGAAGAACAGGAAAAAGTCTTTGAAAATGTTCCAAAAGGGAAAACAAAGGTAGTTATTTCAACAAATATTGCAGAAACATCGGTAACTATCGATGGTATCACTGCAGTAATCGATTCCGGTCTTGCAAAATTAAACTGGTACAACCCGTTAACATATACATCAAGCTTGATTGAATCGCCGATATCGATTGCATCTGCTAATCAACGTAAAGGAAGAGCGGGAAGAACACAAGAAGGAACGTGTTATAGGCTGTATTCACGAAAAGATTTTGAAAATCGATCTTTATATACCACAGAAGAAATATTCCGCACAGATTTATCGGAAGTTATATTAAGAATGGCAGATCTTGGCATTACAGACTTTGAAGACTTTGATTTTATTGCAGCGCCCGAGAAAGCAGGACTATTAAGCGGAATTGAAACATTAAATCTGCTTGATGCATTGGAAAATGACCGCAGCTTATCAAATATCGGCAAGTTAATGACAGAATTTCCTCTTGCGCCGCGTCAATCACGAATAATTGTCGAAGCAATAATGCGATATCCAGATGTAATCAGAGAAACAATCATTGCTGCGGCGTTTTTATCGACACAAAGTCCTTATATTCTTCCTCCCGGCGAAGAAACTGATGCAAGACAAGCGCATCATCGTTTCCGTGATGATAACGGCGATTTTGTTTCATACTTAAAACTTTTTAAATCGTACAATGATTCAACAAATAAGGTTAATTTTTGCGAAAAAAATTATTTAGACGAGCGTGCAATGGCAGAAATAGTCAATGTAACGATGCAATTAGAGGAAATTCTAGCCAATATGAAAATTCCTGTGCATTACCGCTCTCAATCGTTAACAATCGAAGAAATTGACGATTATTTATGCTGTATCGGGCGCGGAATGATTCAATTTGTCTGCACAAGAGAAGGAAAAGGTAAAATGGGCTCTTACAGAAGTTTAACTGCAGATAAAATAATAATTCACCCGGGATCTGTTATGTTTCGTATCGATCCTCAATTTATTGTTGCTGGAGAGATTGTCAGAACATCAAGAATGTATGCAATGTCGGTCTCTCCGCTTTCAAAAACTGTATTAAATCGAATTGGAGTATGGAATAATCAAGAAGACCTCTCGCGAGGGCGCAGAGACGCAGAGGGAATATTTAGAGAAAAACTCTCGCAGAGACGCAGAGGCGCAGAGATCGCAGAGAAGAAGAGAGGGAGAAAAGAAAGAGATTTCACCAACAATATCAAGATTTGCGGGGAAGTGTTCGAGATTATTACCGTGAAAGGAAAGAAAACTGTTGTATTGCAATGGGATAAACTACAGCGTATTCGTGATAATATTTCCTGCGATACTGCTTACAAAGGCATGAAAGGTAAAATTATTCTAAAAAAACGAGGCACAAATATTGAATATAATCTTTTGGCTGGCGAAAAATTAAATCTTATCCTTTCATTAACGCCTACTTTAGATGCCGATAGCGCATTTTCACGTGCATGGCCCCGTAAAGAGAATTATGACTCTGGCGAAAAACTTTCTGCACTATTAAAACACATGGATAGCCTTGCAAAACCTGTTGTATGGAAGAAAAACTCAAAAGATTTAGGATTTTTAGGACTTTTTACAGACGAAGAAGGAAATTATTGGTTTAGAGCTTCTCGTGGTTTCCATACAAGCTTAAATGAGAGTCTTTCAAGTTTAGAATCTTTAATTGATGAACTAGGTGAAACGGCAGATACCGAACAAAAAAACATTGTGAATCAATGTTATCGCAGATTATCGGGTTATGTGAGTTAAAATTTCCAAGAAGAGTTCTCGCGGAGACGCAGAGCCGCGGAGAGCGCAGAGCGGTTGTTTGATATCTCACATTTATAACAAGAAATAAATGATTAATATTAATTATCTTGATTTTTTTTTGATATTTCCCTACCCTGTAGTATGGCATTTAGTTTTTATAACACTTTAGGACGCAGTAAGCAATCTTTTTCGCCTTTGCAGGAAAAAAAGGTGGGTTTTTACGGATGCGGACCAACTGTTTACAATTATGCGCATATCGGAAACATTCGAGCTTATGTTCATCACGATATTTTGGTTCGATCACTACGCCGTGCAGGATATGATGTTAATCATGTAATGAATATTACCGATGTTGGCCATCTTTCCGATGATTCCGATGCCGGCGAAGATAAAATGGTAAAAACTGCCGAAGAACGGGGAAAAAGCGTTCTTGAAATTGCAGATTATTATACAAAAGCTTTTTTTAATGATACAGACAAAATGAACATTACACGCCCTACTATTGTATGCAAAGCGACTGATCATATTAAAGAAATGATCAGTTTAATAGAAAGAATCGAAAAAAACGGCTTTACTTACCTAACAGGCGGCAATTTATACTTTGATATATCAAAATTTCCGTCTTACGGCGATTTGGCGCTTTTAAAACTTGAAGATTTACAAAAAAGCGAACAAACAGAGTTCGCACGCATCGATCAAGACGAAAATAAACGCAACGCAGGCGATTTTGTACTTTGGTTTACAAAAAGCAAGTTTGAAAACCAGGCGCTTGTTTGGGATAGTCCATGGGGAAAAGGTTATCCAGGCTGGCATATTGAATGTTCTGCAATGAGTATAAAATATCTTGGCGAACAGTTTGATATTCATTGCGGCGGCATCGATCATATTCCGATTCATCACACCAACGAAATTGCGCAGAGCGAAGCTGCAACTGGTATAACTCCGTGGGTTAAATATTGGCTGCATAATGAATTTCTTGTGTTGGACAAAGGAAAAATGTCAAAATCTAAAGGCGGATTTTTAACATTGCAGTCTTTAATCGATGAAGGTTTTGATCCGTTGGATTACAGGTATTTTTTACTTAGCGGACATTACCGAAGGCAGCTTCAGTTTTCTTTTGAAAGTTTACAGGGTGCAAAGAATTCAAGAAAATCGCTAGTGGAGAAAGTAAGAGGATTATTAGAAAAGACCTCTCGCGGGGGCGCAGAGGCGCAGAGGGCGCAGGGGGAAGATAAGGGTGAAGAATCAGGGAAAGAGTTAAATATATCTAGTTATATAGAAGGTTTTGATAAGGCTATCGAGGATGATTTGAATACGCCAAGGGCTTTAGCGGAATTATGGGGGCTTTTAAAGGATGTTCAAGGGTGTAATCACTCTACAACTGCTAAAGCGCTGGAAGCCATTTATGATATGGATTCTGTTTTAGGGCTGGGTCTAAAAGAAACAGTTAATAATAAAAATACCGGTACAGAAGAAAACGAAGAATTAAAGCAGGAAATCGAAGAATTAATAAAAAAACGTATAGAAGCAAAAAAAGCAAAAGATTTTTCTGCTGCCGATAATATAAGACAAAATCTTAAAGATCGGGGTATAATACTGGAAGACGGGGTTAACGGAACAACTTGGCGCTTTGAGCAGCCCTAAGAAAATGTAACAATTAAGGAAAAAATTTGTTTAATATAGAAGAGGAACAATTGGAAGCTGACTCAGGCAGCAAAAGCGAAGCAAATTTAACGCGAAAAAACCCGCTTGAGTTCAACCGGGAATTCAGGCAGCTCTATGATTCCGTATTCCAGGTTCTTTTTAGAGTAGCTTTCAGGGTAACAAATTCAAGAGAAGCGGCAGAAGATCTTTGCCAGGAAAGTTTTTTTCGTTTATACGAAAGAAATATGGTTTTTCCAAGCCCGGACGAAGCAAAGTATTGGCTTATTCGCGTAGTAAAAAATGCTTCGTTAAATTATGCAAAACGCAAGGAAAGGGAACGCAAAGCATATCAGCGGGCATTTAGGGAAGATCACAGGCAGGAAGAAACCGGAGAAGGAATACTTGTAAAAAAAGAAACAAGCGAGGAAGTGCAAAAAGCGCTGGAACTGCTTCCGGAAAATTTGCGTATTGTATTAATATTAAAGGAATATGCCGAAATGAATTATAAAGAAATAGGTAAGGTTCTTGGCATTAGCGAAGGAAATGTTAAAGTACGGGTTTTTAGGGCTCGTGAACGTCTTTCTGTATTATTGGCAAGTTTACAGCCTGCCGGTAAAGGTGGTAATTATGTGTCCGGATAAGCAATTATTATCAATTTATGTTGACGGAGAATTACCCTCTCCATGGAAGGAAAAAATAGAGGTCCATATAAATAACTGCCCTATTTGCAGGGAGATGTATGATAACTTCAGGCATCTTCATGAATTATTCAAAAAAGATACAACAGTAACACGAACTTATGTTGAGCGCATTACAGATGAATCTGCTCCTGGAAAAGGAGAAGAACGCACATATACAGAAGAAGAAATGCAGCAAACAAAAGAAAGAATTTGGAATAATATTAACGAAAAGCGCAAATACAGATCCCGGATGTGGAACAGAAGGTTATCCATTCCATTACCTGCGGCAGCGGCGGCTGCAGTTGTCATTGCACTTGTAACAGGGCTTTGGATTCGCGGCGAAACATTCCTGCAAACCGGATTTGCCGCAAGACAGGCAGAAGCAGAACGGGTAGATTTCATTCTTGCCGCAGAAGAAAATATTCCCATAATGCCAACTGCAGATATTAACGGTGTTCTGCAATTTTTAACACCAGATGGAACCGACATTATCATTTTAAGACTGCCGGAAAGCAGCAATTTTTCCAGAACGGGTGACCCCGCAATATTAAGAGCAGCCGATTACAGGAGATATCCATAGAATGAACCGTTCATTTTATTTAATCTGTATTTTGTTTATTTTTGTTTTTAATGTCTCTCTGGAGGCTCAAGAACAGCGTGTCGGAATGTCACCAGAGATTAGAAGACGATCATTAGTTCTGGATATCAGCGCAAGAGTATTGGAAAATGAAGCAAACAGCGCTTCTTCTTTGGAAAATAATGAAATCTGGTATCAATCTCTCAGAAGAATAGTTATACCGGGCAGTCCAACCAGTATTCAGCTTGTTGGAACAAATATTGTAGTAGCAGTGCAATTTACGCCATTTGTCCGCCGTAACGGCAATGTACTGGTTGCTCAAGGACAGATTTGGATAAATGATCCGGAAAATGGCATCACTTATCATACATCGATTCAGACAATCCCAATGGAATTTAACGAACCAATTTATTTTTTCCCGCTCGGACAACAAGCTAATGCAGCATCCATAGAAATAGTTATAACAGTAAATCCATACAGAGAGACTGCCAATACAGAAAATGAAAATTAAAACATGTTTATTTTTACTTTTTACCTTTCTCCTTTTTTCCTGCAGCCAGAAAACTCCTGTAATAAAATCGATAGATCCAAAAATAGGCAGAATGGGAGAAATTGTAACCCTTTCCGGAGACAATTTCGGCACATCGCGCGATGAATCCTATGTAACAATCGCGGGTGTTTCACCTACCAATTCATCATATTTTTTATGGCAGGATAATCTAATTATTGTTAGAGTGCCGGAATTGGGCGAATCGGGTCTTGTTTATGTACACACAAGAGGAAGAAAAAGCAATGGTGTTTTATTTTCCAATTTTGCAAATGTGCCGAGACCTGCAGACGGCGAAGAACTGGGGCTTCAGCCGAGAATAACTTCCATTACACCGCAGTTGGGCGCACCGGGTTCACTTATAGTAATTACCGGAAATAATTTCGGCATATCACGCGAAAATTCATTGCAGGTTATGTCCGGCGTTTTCTTTTCCTGGGATTTTGATTCGCCGTCGTTTAATCCGTTTGCTGTCAGAGAACCGGAATTTATAGAAGTATCTGAAATTGAATTAGGATATGAATCATGGAGCTCCCGTGAATTGCGTGTTCGTCTTCCTGACGGTGCAGTAAGCGGAAATATGGAAATAAGAACGCCTCATGGTATTTCAAGACCGGTTTTCTTTGATGTTAGCGGCAAACCAGGTTATAAAAACTTTAAGGACAAACGCAGTTATATTGTAACCTACTCTGTCGATATAAGAGTTCTGGATGCATCAAGACCGAATACATTGTACCTTTGGATACCTAAACCGATAACATCACCTTCGCAAAGAAATATTACTCTTGTATCCCGCAATGTTGAACCATTTGTAGAAAATCACCGCGGTGTAAGCCTTTTTAAACTTGATAATTTGGGAACAGGCGCAAACCAGTCTATAAATCTTTCATTTAGCGTAGAAGTTTATGCAGTAGAATCTGGTGTTAGGCCGTTGTCCATAAGGCAGGAAAACTCTCCGCTTTCTGCTATTTATACTCAAGCTACAGCATTAATACCAAGCAATAATCAGCAAATCAGAACAACTGTAAATACAATTACAGGCAGGGAACAAAACCCGTATGTTAAAGCAAGGGCTATTTATGACTGGATTCTGACAAATATAAATATTTCAAGTACACCTTCTCCGGATTTTAATATTTCTGCGGCGATAGAACAAAAGCGTACAGATTCATACGGAGCGGCGCTTTTATACACAACAATGGCGCGCGCCGCAGGAATTCCCTGCATTCCAATCGCAGGCGTACTGATAGACAGAAACGGCCAAACTATACGTCATTACTGGACAGAAGTATGGATCGATGGTTTCGGCTGGCTTCCTGTTGATCCTGTAATGGGAGCGGGAACAATTCCTGCGGCGGATGCAGGAGGAACTCAAAGCGCTCTGCAGGTTCCATCCGGCATTGTTACAGAACGCGATCTTGCAAATTATTACTTCGGCAATCTGGATAATCAGCGTATTGCTTTTTCCAGAGGTGAACTTATACTTCCTCAAAGAGAAAGCCGCGGCAGAATGGTAACTCAAAAGCAGTCTTATTCACTGCAAAATGTCTGGGAAGAAGCTGTCGGCGGACTGGAATCATATTCAAGTCTCTGGGGGGATATTACAATCAGCGGAATTTATGTACAATAAAATATGGTAACAGTAATTTCATTGGGCGGATCAATTGTCGCTCCGGCTCAGGTAGATATTGATTTTTTAAAACAATTTGTAAAACTTATTAATTCTTTTATTAATGAAGATATTAACAGGAATTTTATCTTTGTGGTTGGCGGCGGAGGGCCTGCACGCCATTATCAAAATGCATTTAAAGAAATAACTGCATCCTTAGACGTTGCATCTAAAGATGCCGCATCTTTAGATGCAGCGGACTGGATAGGCATTATGGCAACACGTTTAAATGCACAATTAATAAAAGCATTAATGTACCAATGGTGTAATCAGGAAGTTGTTACAAATCCAATGGAAGCTGCACCTTTAACAGGCCGCGTGCTTGTTGCCGCAGGCTGGAAACCCGGCTTTTCTACAGATTATGATGCAGTCCTGTTAGCTGAAAGATTCGGCGCTGACATGGTAATAAATCTTTCCAATATAGAAAAAGTTTATACAGCGGATCCAAAACTGGATTCCAATGCCAAACCAATAGATAAAATTTCATGGGCAGATTTTAGATCAATGGTCGGCGATGAATGGACTCCCGGGAAAAATGTTCCGTTCGATCCTGTCGCAAGCCGTCATGCAGAAAAAACAGGTCTAAAAGTAATCTGCGCCGCCGGGAAAGACCTTGATAATCTTAAAAAAATTCTCAACGGCGAAGATTTTTACGGCACTACAATTATGTAATTACGGCTGAATGCGTTACTGCGTAATGCGTTACTGCGTAATGCGTTACTGCGTAACGCCGCCTATAACTTTTAACCTTCCGTCAAGAATTGGAGTAATAATGCCTTCCTGCGCTTTAATATATTCTGTTACAACATATGAAAGCAGAAGAGATATATTAAACGGTTCTGTTGCCTTGTTCATAACTTCATAACCGTCTCCGCCGCCAAGAATATAATCATTTGTAACAAAACGGTATATTCTGTTTCTGTCTACGGGTTCTCCGCCGATTGTCAGTTCGCTAATAACACCATTCCCCTGTGTTTTATCTATCGTAAAATGCACATCATAGGACACTTGCGGAAAACCGCCGCTGCCCTGCGGAATTGTTGCAATAAAATCAAATAATTCGATAATATGAGCCCCTGTCATATTAACTGCATATAAAAAGTTATCAAACGGTAATATTGTTAAAATTCGTTCCATTGTAATAGGGCCTGCGGGAAGTTCTGTGCGGATATTACCGCCGTTATGAAAAGCAAAATCTATCTGCTGGTTCATTCTCCTGCGAAGATACCAAACATTTGCATCTGTTATCATGTTGCCGAGAGCAGTCTCCTGAAAACGCGTTAAACGATTCCCAAAAATAAAAGTATCGGTTGCCTCTCCTATTACTTCTTTTAAAGTGACATTAGCTCTTTCTATATACGGTTTTAACATGTCGTTTATATCCGGGTCTGGGCCAATGCGGATCGGAACCCAGTCAAAACCGGCAAGTCTTCCGTTCCGCACAGTAACTCTGCCGTAGCCGATATATTTTCCCCATTCATTGGCAGAAACAACCCATGTATCCCCTGCTCTTCTTGGAATATCAAAAAATGAATGAGAATGCCCGTCTATGATAATATCTATCCCTATTCCTTCGGCAGATTTAGCAAGTTCAATCGATGTTAAATGATCTTCAGATTCTTTAATATCACCCATATGGGTTAAACCGATAACTATATCAACTTTTTCTATATTACGCAGAATATTCACAACTTCACGCGCTGCTTCCAATTCATTTACAAATGTAAGAGAATCGCCCGGGCTTGATATAACCTGTGTCCGTAAAGTTGTTAAAGCAAATATACCAACAGAAAAATTTTCGTAATGTTTAACAATATATCTGTTGCCGCCGAGAAAAGATCCGTCCTGCATTTTTATATTGGATGAAACAAATGAAAAGTCTGCAAGCGCCATTTGAGCATTCAGCCTTTCCATTCCGGCGTTAAATTCATGATTACCAAATGTAACAGCATCATAACCAAGAATATTAAAGGCGCGGATTGCAGGTTCGGCATCGAACATATTGGAAAGTGCACTGCCTGTGTTAAAATCTCCGGCATCTACCAAAAGAACATTTGGATTCACTGCCCTTACTGCATTTATAAAAGCAGCAGCTTCGGCAATGCCGCCGCGTCCATTACTTGGCAGTAATGCGCCATGAAAGTCATTGGTATGAAGCAGAATAAATTCTCCGTTTCTGCCTACAGAAGAACCTTCCTGAATACCCTCTGCGTACAAACCTGCCGTTAAAAAAAGGACGGCTAAAAATAAAATTATACTCTTTTTCATAAATCAACTGCTCCCCATATTATTTTTTTCGTTTGGAGTAACTGTTATGTTAACTTCCATCACTCTTTGTTTTATAACCTTTAAAACCTTAAATGTCAAATATTGCCATGTTAAAATTTCATTAACTTTCGGCAGTCTTCCCAGATTTTCCATTATCCAGTTTGCTACAGTTGTATCCGGTATTTCCTCTTCAAAACCATGTTCATTAATTGCTTCCAGCATATCTTTAAAATTAACGCTGCCAAAAACAGTAAAACTGCCGTCATATTCCTTTCTTGCGGCTTCTATCACTTCATCGTGTTCATCCCAGATTTCGCCAACCAGCTCCTCAATAATATCCTCGATAGTTACAATTCCCAAAGTGCCGCCGTGTTCATCTACAATAACCGCAAAGTGCGCCTGCTTTTTTTGCAGCGTTTTAAAAAGATGTGCTATTTTGATTGTTTTTGTTACAAAAACTGCCGGTTTAATAATATCCATAGGCGTTTTTAAACCTTTCATAACCTCGCGGTAAAAATCCTTAAATAAAATTAAACCAGTAATATTATCGATTGAATCCTGATAAACCGGAAGCCGCGAAAAACCTGTTTCCATAAATTTTTTATCTATTTCTTCTATAGCTGCACCGGCAGGTACAGCTGTTACATCAATGCGGGGAGTAAAAATATCAGAAGCCTTTAGATCGTCAAACCCAATTACCTGGCGTATCATCTTTTCTTCCTGAATATTAATGACACCTTCCTGCCTGCTTTCTTCTACAAATGTTAATAATTCATCTTCTGTTGTAGAGCGGTCTGCCTTAACAGTAAAGATTTTCATGAGTAATTTTTTCCATCCGCTCATCAATATATTAATAGGCGTAAGTAAAAATACAAAAAATTGTAAAAGCGGAGCGTTTCTAAGAGCAATTAATTCCGGCGTTTCTTTTGCCAGAGCTTTTGGAGAAATATCGCCGAAAATGAGCAGTAAAATCGTCATAACCAAAGTGGCAATACTTACGCCTTTTGCTCCGAATAAACCGATAAAAAGCGCAGTTGCAAGCGCAGATGCGGTAATATTTACAATATTGTTGCCTATTAATACCGTAGAAAGAATCTTATCGTAAACTTCCAGCATTTTTAAAGCAAGCCGCGCCCGTTTGCTTTTTACAGAAAGGTTTTTTAATTTTATTCTGTTAAGGGAAGAAAAGGCCATTTCGCATGCAGAAAAAAAAGCAGAAAAACAAAGTAAAACAATAAGGGCGGCTATAATAAAAAAATAATGTGAATCAGCTGCATATTCCGATGCCGCTTGCAGTGATTCTGTTTGTAGAAATGAGTCATCCATAATTTGAAAGGCGCCGATCAGATTTGAACTGATGCATAACGGTTTTGCAGACCGCTCCCTTACCACTTGGGTACGGCGCCTGGAATAGATAAAAAACCTTTCAGGTTTTTTATCTATTCCTTGGAGAAAGCTGCAAAGCAGCTTTCTCCACGCATTATTACAATATAAATAAAGCTAAATCATGAAAGTAAAAAAGTCAAGGTACCGGAGATTACCGCCGGTACCGTACAGGTACCGTATCGGTCTATCAATCCAGCAGATCCCAGGGCGGCAGATAATCATCGTCATCCTGTCTGGGAATAATGGCTGGTAAATCATCAACCGTATTATTATTATTATTGCGTCCTGCGGGTGTATTCCGGTTAGAAGCAGGGGGAGTATTAAAATCGGGCAAATCAATCTGCAATGTAGGCATTAAATTATCCAGGAAAGTAGTGTCTATATTATCAAAATGACTTGGTGTTGCCGGAATCCTTGCTCCGCCGGCAGCGGCAGCTGGTGAACCCCTGCCATGAAGTTCGCAGTATCTTGCCGGCACCGAACCTGCAAGGAAAGGAAGGAAAATCGTACCCTGATCACAATCATCAGTTACCAATTGACCAGATCTTCTGCAAACAGCCGCATCTACAATACCAGAAGGCCTTTGGAAACTCTTAAGCGGAAGCCCTCTATGAATAGCGCTCATATAATCGCCCCAGACAGGTCCAGCCAATGCCGCGCCTGTTTGAGAAATACCCAAGGAGTTTCCTGGTTTATCAAAACCATACCATATAGCAGTTGTATAATAGGGAGTGTAACCCACTGTCCAGGCATCTGCCCAGTTCTGTGTTGTTCCGGTTTTTCCGGCAACCGGCATTCTAAAGGTTCTGCCGCTTTCATCCCTATATGTAAATTTGGCTCCTGCTCCGGTGCCAAATGCGAGTGTACCTGCAGTAACGCCGAACTCCAGTATTCTGGTCATTAGAAAAGCATTTTGCGGAGTTATAAGCTGTCCATTATCCCGCATTCGCGCCTGTCTTTGGCGTATATCTCTTTCAATATCAAACAAAACCCTGCCATTGCGATCTTCGATTGAACGAATCGCCATTGGCGTAACTACCCTTCCCTGATTCGCAAAAATGGAGAAAGCCCTTGCCATACGCAATGGCGAAGTGGAGTTAACTCCTAAACCTAGCGGATAAACACGCGGAAACTGACGCCGGATTTGCGCATCATCGGTTATATCCAGAAGCAAGGCAGATCTATTGATTGCGGCATCAAAACCTATCGTTTCCAGCACTTTAAGCGATGGAATATTTAACGATAACGACATGATCATGTAAAGTAAAACAGGCCCTCTCCATGCTCCGCCGTAATTGTTCGGAACATATAAAGTACCGTCTTCGTTATGAAACGCCATAGGTTCGTCATAAATCATCGATGCCGCAGTAAAACGCCCGCCATCCAGACCAGCAGAATAATACAACGGCTTAAATGCAGAACCCGGCTGAACACTTGCCTGAGTAGCGCGGATAAGCTGATTCGATTCATCAAACTTGGATCCGCCTACTATTGCCGTAATATAACCAGTTTCGTTTTCTATAGTGATAAGCGCGCCTTCTACAACATTTTGCTCTGTCGATTCCCTTAACTGCGCAAAACCAGGACCTGTAATATCTCTTAATTCATTTATACCAAAAGCCAGGCCAAGCATATCAACAATAGGGTTATGTAAACTTACATAACGGGAAACTGCCCTTGCCTGATTTTGTCCGGCAGTACCTTCGCGGACATCGGTTAAATCAAAAGCTAAAGTTAATAAATTGATAATTGGAGTATACATCCGGACTGCATGAACATTGCTTCGTCTGCTCAGCGCGGTATATTCCCTGTTACCCCTTTCCAGGCCTTCTGCCATAAATCTATCGGCAGCCTGCTGATGTTCCAAATTAAGGGTTGTATGTACAATATAACCATCGCGGAAATAATCCCTGCTTCCGTACATTAATGTTTCCAGTTCCCTGCGTACATACTCGCTGAACCACGGCGCTTTGTCCTCGCGGGTTAAATATGCAGAAAGCGGCGGCTGAGTCCAGTCAAAATTATCCCAATATTCATCATACGAAGCCTCTGCTTCTTCCTTGCTTACATAGCCGAACTGCACCATACGATCCAATACAAATTTCTGCCTGTTCATAGCAAGACTGGGATTCCTGATAGGATCGAACCGGTTAGGCCCAGAAAGCAAAACTGCCAAAACTGCAGATTCGGCAATGGTAACATCCCTCGAACTTTTTCTAAAGAAATACCTGCTCGCTGTCTCCACCCCAAAAGTATCAGGACCCATCGGCATATAGTTAAGATAAATTTCTAAAATTTCATTTTTTGTGTAACGGCGTTCCATTTGGAATGCCCACCATAATTCTTTTACTTTTCGTTTTATTGTTCTTTCTGACCGGTCGGTATGCAGCCAGCCTGCAACCTGCTGAGAAATTGTAGAGCCTCCGCCCATGCCCCTGCCGATAATCTGACCCCATACAGCGCGGCCGATGGCACGGATACTAAAACCGCGGTGGTTATAAAAGTCCGGATCTTCGCGGGCAAGAACCGCATGTATAAGATGCCTTGGCAGCTCGCCTAATGCAACAAGCTCGCGTTTTTCGTTGGAGGCAAACTCGGTTATAAGATTTCCATTAATGTCCAAAAGCCTAGTAGGCAGCGCAGGCGCCAATTCAGAAAAATTTTCATTATTTTTGATATTTGCAGTCATCGCCAGAGACAATCCAAGACCGATACCCAGCAATATCACAACAAAAATGGTAAATGCGGCAATTAACCTGACAACAAGGGCGGAAATAAAACCATTCCCACTAAAATAACCCATATATAAGAATATTATATCACATTAATTCAGTCAAGTGCCCGTTTAGTGTCATTCTGCTTTAAAAGCTGCTTTAATTTCCTTAATTCAAAGAAAATAAAGACTCCTGTAATGATAAAAGACAGAGCATCAGAAAACGGAGCTGCTGCAATTACTCCCCAAAGGCCGAAAAACCTGCCAAAAAGAAATATACAGGGAAACAGGATGATACATTGGCGCAGCATGGAAAGAAATACCGATATTTTCGGGCGTCCTGTAACTACAAAGAAATTTGTTGATACAATCTGAAAACCGGCAAGCGGAAGTATCATCATAATTATCCTCATGGCACGAGGCGTAAACTGCATAAGCGCAGGGCTTGCATCCGGCGCAAATAATTTTACCAATTGCACCGGAAATAACTGAACTATAAAAAACCCGGCAATACATATTAATGTTGCAGCAGTAATTGCGCCGGTATATGCGCGTAACACACGGTGATAATTTTTTGCCCCGTAATTATAACCCAGTATCGGCTGCGCTCCCTGATTAATTCCAAATACGGGCATTAAAATTAACATTGATATCGCTCCGACAATGCTTAACCCCGAAAGAGCAATATCACCGCCGTTTGAAACTCCCAAAGCGGCTTCTCCGTACCATCCTGCGCTTTTGATATTCAGGAATTGCGTTATGGAAAATAAAAACTGAAGCAAAGCCTGCGCCGATCCAAATGCCATTATCTGCCTAACAATGGAAATATCCGGTTTTAGATGCCGAATATCAAGTTTTACTACAGCTTTTTTGCTTAAAATAAATTTTAAAATATAAATTGTTGAACAAAACTGAGCAATGATTGTAGCCCATGCAGCTCCTTGTACTCCCCATTTAAACCACAAAATAAAAATAGCGTCAAAAATGATATTTAAAACCGCTCCCATTATCATTGCTTTCATGGTTACTGCAGGAAAACCCTGCGCTCTTGTACAATGAGACAAGCCGAAACTAATTAAAAAAAAGACAGTACCGTATAATGTTATGCGGAAATATTCTTTTGCATAATAAAGTGATTCGCTATTTTCATTGGGCCCAACAAGCTCCATTAACTGATCCAGAAAAACCAGTCCAAAAATTGTCATTAAAATACCGGCGCCTGTCAGCAGTAAAAAACAATGCGTTAGCGCATTTTCAGCTTCCGGTTTACGCCCCTGGCCAAGGCGCATGGAAATCATATTTGCTGTTCCAATTCCAAAAAGCATTGCAAACGCCATGCCGATTGTAAGAAACGGCAGAACAAGAGAAAGCCCGCCAAGCGCAAGTTCATTTACAGCATGTCCTACAAAGATACGATCAACAAAATTGTAAAGTGCATTAACAACCATTCCGGTTATTGCCGGTATGGAGAATTTAACAAGCAATTTACTGACTTTTTCTGTTCCAAGGCGGTTAGCCGCATCATTTTTCATTTTATTAATGCAGCCCAAATACGCAGTTCCTGGGAAGCCCAGTGAATAATTAAAAGACGAAGAACATCATAAACATTTAAATCTTCATCTAAAACCGCCTCGGAAAAAACTGATCTTATTATACTTCCGGCTCTGGAAAATTCATCCGGCAGTTCCTGTATCCAGCGCGACAATAATGTGCCGTTTTTATTTTTTGCATAGTCTTCCGCAGCATTCATAAAATTGTCAGCATATGAACTTACAACAGAAGCTGTAAATTTGGATTTCTTTTTACTCATTGCTTTTTTTACAAATTCAATGGCAGCTTCCGCTTCATCCATTGCCAATACTGCAACATGCGAGTTATTAACAGAATAACGCACCAGAATTTTGTAAAACTTTTTTTGTGTATCGATAATTGCAGCAATTGCCAGAATAACTTCGTCTCTTAAATACTGCGGCGGATTTTTTTTTCGCAGAATATCTAATAAAACATGAACAGATTCAGGTTTGTGATAAATCCCCAATGACTCAGCTCCCATTATCATTAACCTTGGATTCTGCGTATCTAAAATAATTTTTTCTACTTCCTCTCTAAAACCGTCATCTTTTAATTTTGCAAGCGCCATAACAGCTTCGCCTGCCAGCATATAATCGTCGGAAAAAGATAACCCGCGCAGTTTCGCAATAGCGGAGGTGCAATGATGATTCCCCAAAATACGCGCAGAAATATAAGCTGTAGTAAAAGGATTATTTTCAACATCGTCAAGCAGCGCTTTTTCTGCATTTTTATTTAACTTATGCAGTTTTTCCAGCGCTCTGATTGCTTCTACACGCGTTGCAAGTTTCGGCGAACGCGCGCGTTCCAATAGTCCGTCAGTTGCAAGATGAGACGGAGCATCATGAAGCGCGCCTATAAGCTGCGTTTCTTCGTGCGAGTCCTGCGCTTTATTAAGCTTATCCAGTATGCTAATCGCGCGAAGATCCCTAAAAGAAAAAATTACTTCCAGCGCATTTGTAAAAGAAAGCGATTCCAGCGGCTTCATTTTATGCTGTCTTGAAAGCGCAATACCTGCAAGAACAAACATAATAGAAAAAAGAATTTTAAAAGCAACAAAAGGAGAAAGTCCAAAGAAAAGCAGTAAATCTATAAAAAGCCCTGCAAGAAATGTACCTGTTGCGCCTGCCATCCCCAAAACAAAAAAATAAAGAATACCCATATCCATCATTTTTTCTGGCGGAACCAATCCAAGAAAATAGGTTTGCGCAATATTTTCCGATCCAAGAAAACCAAAACTAAGCATAAAAAACATGAATACAAGGAAAAGAATTGTTCCCGTAACATTTTCTGCAGCAGAATAGGGAATAACAATTACAGGAATTAAACAGAGAAACCCAATAATTACATTAACAAGAAAAAGCGGTTTTGCGCCGATTCTGTCTACAAGAAACTTTACTATTAAACCTGCCATTAAATGGCCAAGCCCGCCGAAAACAGCATAGAGCGAAATTAAACCGTCATTATGCTGAAATACTTCCCTTGCATAAACAATTACGAATGTTCTAGTTATTCCGGAAACCAGAACAATTATAAATAAAATAAAAAGAAAATGTTTTAAATGATCCTGAGAAAGCGCATCCTTAAAAATATCGATAAGCCTGGTTCCGTTTCCGCTGTTTTGTTTTGCAGGTTCAGGAACTTTTTTAATAATTGTTCCGCTTATAACGCCTGATATTACTCCAACACCCAATAAAACAGAAAAAATAAAAATCGGCGGTTCCATGCCAAGAATCATCGCAATTAAAAAGCTTCCGAACATTCCGATAGAACTGCTTATAATCTGAATCTGCGTCATGTAACTGCCGCGATCCGGGCCTGTTGCAAGAAGACTTAAAACAGGATTATTGCCTATCATTCCAATGCCGCGGATAAGATGAAAAAGCAGTACTCCCAAAAACACCATTAAAAGAGCAGTATTCCTGTGACCTGCATTATCAACAAAGGGAGCGGCAACAGCCAAAAGCATACAAAGAGACCTTGCGGTCCATGCAAAACTAAAAATACCAATAATGGAAAACCGCTTTGTAAATACTTTGCCAAGGGGCAGCATAAAAAGCGCAATATAAAAAGTAGAGCTCATAAGTCCGATAAAAGACGATGTTGCGCCAAGACGCAATGCAAAAAGAGTGATGATAATCCCTACCAGTAAATTCCAGGAGACAGCATTAAAAATATTAAAATAATTGTATGTATCCCGCGCCTTACTCAGGCGATAAGGAGATAATTCTGCTATCATGCTTTTAATCTATATTGCAATTTATTTAAAATCAAGGTATACCATAAAGCATGATAAAAGAGGCAATAATTCAGGCTGCCAAAAGAGAAAATCTATCCTTTGAATGCGCAGAATCAGTTATGAACGAAATTATGGAAGGCAAAGCCAGTGAAATTCAAATGGCAGCTTATCTTGCAGCCATGTCTGTAAAAGGTGAAACAATAGAAGAAATTACAGCATCTGCAACCGGCATGAGGAAACATTGCACAAAAATCCTGCACGATATTGATGCGCTGGAAATTGTAGGCACCGGCGGTGATCATTCCAATTCCTTCAATATATCTACTACTTCTGCGCTGGTAATTTCTGCAGCGGGAATTCCTGTTGCAAAACACGGCAATAGGGCATCATCCAGCAGAACAGGCTCTGCCGATGTGCTTGAAGCGCTTGGTGTTGATATCACTATCAAACCTGAACACAGCCTTTATCTTTTAAAAAACATTAATATTTGCTTTTTATTTGCGCAAAATTATCATATATCGATGAAATATGTCGCGCCTGTCCGCCGTGAACTTGGCATACGTACAATCTTTAATATTTTGGGGCCTTTGGTAAATCCGGCAGGCGCAAATATGGAACTTTTGGGCGTTTACGAACCGGAACTTATCGAACCAATGGCAAAAGTACTTTGCAACCTTGGCGTAAAAAGAGGCATGGTTGTTTACGGTCATGACGGGTTAGATGAAATTTCACTCGGCGCACCAACTACTGTCTGCGAATTACGAGACGGCTTTATAAAAAGTTATGAAATAACACCAGAACAATTTGGTTTTGAACGCTGTAAAAAAGAAGCGCTTTTGGGCGGCACACCTGCAGAAAATGCAGAGATAACAAGAAATATTTTAAACGGTAAAAAAGGTCCAAGGCGGAATGCAGTACTGTTAAATTCTGCTGCAGCAATTCATGTCGCCAAACCGGAAGTAGATATGCAGAATGCTGTAAAAATTGCCGCAGAAGTTATTGATTCCGGAAAAGCCGCAGAACAGTTAAAACAATTTGCGGCATTATCACAGCAGAAAGATTTAGTATGAAAAAACCGCCAGCGATACTTGGAAAGATAGCAGAAAGTACTTTTGCTCGTGTTTCAAAAGCAAAAGAAACCTTTTCCATAGAACAAATGCGCGATTCAGCGCTGGAGATAGCTGCTTCAGATTGCGCAAAACAAAAGCAGCAACAGAGTACCTTGTACCCTCTCCCTTTTGAAAAAGCTCTGTCTATTTCAGGGCTTTCGTTTATCTGCGAAGTAAAAAAAGCATCGCCTTCTAAAGGAATAATTGCAGAGCATTTCCCCTGGCTGGAAATTGCCAAAGAATACGAAGAAGGCGGGGCTGCTGCAATTTCTGTCTTAACAGAGCCTGAGTTCTTTCTTGGAAGCGAACAGTATTTGCGCGAAATTTCCGCTTCTGTTTCTATCCCCGCACTTAGAAAAGATTTTATTATAGACCCTTATCAGCTTTATGAAGCAAAAATATGGGGAGCAAAAGCCGCTCTTTTAATTTGCGCTTTATTAGACAAAGACACACTTAATTTATTTTTGACAATTGCAAAAACACTATATCTTGACTGCCTTGTAGAAGTTCACAGCGAAGAAGAAGTAAAAGAAGCTGTTGGCGAAGGAGCAAAAATAATCGGCATTAATAACCGCGACCTTACAACTTTTAATGTTGATACAGGATTAACAGCGCGTTTAAAAAAGCTAATACCTTCCGGCATTTTAACAGTTGCAGAAAGCGGAATAAATACTCCTGACGATATTCGAGAAATAAAGGAAACCGGCGTTGATGCTGTATTAATCGGCGAAAGTTTAATGCGGTCTTCAGACAAAAAGCAGTTTTTAAACGAGCTGAGGCTGTCATGTTTATAAAAATATGCGGTTTGTTCCGTGACGAAGACATAGATTTTATTAATGAAGCCCGCCCAAAATACGCAGGTTTTGTTTTTTCAAAAAGTCCGCGGCAGGTATCCACTGCCCTTGCCCAATATCTGCGTTTTCGGATTGCAGACGGAATAATTCCTGTTGGGGTTTTTGTAAATGCGCCGATTGCAATGATTACAGAATTATATCATAACGGTATTATTTCTATTGCTCAGCTTCACGGCAATGAAGACGAAAGTTATATCACCCAGCTTAAACGATTAAGCGTAACCAAAGTAAGACAAACAAGAATCCCAGAAATAAAAGTGATAAAAACACTAATTCCTTCTATGCCGGAGTGGAAAAAACAAATACCTGCCAGCGCTGATTATATTCTCCTTGATTCGGGCGCAGGTTCCGGAAAAGCTTTTAACTGGGAATCTCTTAAATCGGTTAAATTTGCCAAACCGTGGTTTTTGGCAGGCGGCATTAATATAAAAAATATTAAACAGGCAATGGAATTAAATCCATTTGCAGTTGATGTTAGCAGCGGCGCGGAAACAGACGGCATAAAGGATCATAAAAAAATATTAGACTTGGCTGCGGCAGTAAAAGGAAAAAACAAATGAGCGCATTCAATGGAAGATACGGAGATTTCGGCGGTCAATATATACCGGAAACATTAATGAACGAGATCATCAATCTGGAAAAGGCATATAATCATTATAAGGAAGATAATGATTTTAAAACAGAACTTAACTCTCTTTTAAATCAATATGCAGGACGTCCTTCGCTTTTGTATTATGCAGAAAAGATGACTAAAGATATTCGCTTGCAAAGCAGTGGCGGCGCAAAAATTTACCTAAAACGCGAAGATTTAAACCACACCGGCTCCCATAAAATTAACAATGTGCTTGGACAAGCCCTGCTTGCAAAAAAAATGGGCAAAACAAGAATTATTGCAGAAACAGGAGCCGGACAGCACGGAGTTGCATCTGCTACTGCGGCGGCTCTTTTGGGATTAGAATGTGAAATTTTTATGGGCAAAGAAGATACCGAACGCCAGGCGTTAAATGTTTACCGCATGGAATTGTTAGGTGCAAAAGTGCATCCTGTTTTGTCCGGTACTCAAACGCTTAAAGACGCAGTAAACGAAACAATGCGCGAATGGGTTAGCCGTGTTTTTGATACCCACTATGTGCTTGGTTCTGTTATGGGTCCTCATCCATTTCCAATGATTGTGCGCGATTTTCAAGCTGTTATCAGTAAAGAGGCAAGAGAACAGATTCTTGCTGCAGAAGGGAAACTTCCCGCAGCTGTAATTGCATGTGTCGGAGGCGGAAGCAATGCAATTGGAATGTTTTATAATTTTATTAATGACACTGGCGTACGTTTAATAGGCTGCGAGGCTGCAGGCGAAGGAATAAACACAGAAAAACATGCAGCTTCCATAACAAAAGGACAGGTTGGAATTTTTCATGGAATGAAATCTTACTTTTGCCAGAACGAAGAAGGGCAAATCGCGCCGGTACACTCAATTTCTGCAGGTCTGGATTATCCCGGTATTGGTCCTGAACATGCATGGCTTCATGACAGTAAACGCGCAGAGTATGTTCCTGTCTCCGATGAAGAAGCTGTCTGCGCTTTTGAATATCTATCTCGTACAGAAGGAATTATATGTGCAATAGAAAGCGCTCACGCAATTGCTCATGCACAGAAAATAGCAAAAGATTTTTCCTGCGATGAAAGCATTATTGTATGCCTTTCAGGCCGCGGCGATAAAGATGTTGCATCAATTGCACGTTACCGCGGGAGGTCATTCAATGAGTAGAATACAAAATGCATTCAAAAACGGCAAAGCGTTTATTGCTTTTATCACAGGCGGAGACCCCAACATAGAAAAAACAAAAGAGTTTGTACTGGAAATTATAAAAGCCGGCGCAGATTTGATAGAAATCGGTATCCCATTTTCTGATCCAATCGCAGAAGGCCCGGTGATTCAGGAAGCAAACACCAGAGCGCTTGCCGCCGGTACTACAGTAGAAAAATTATTTACCCTTGTTGCAGATTTACGAAAAGAAACACAGGTGCCGCTTGTATTTTTAACATATATTAATCCAGTTTTTTATTACGGCTATGATGCATTTTTTAAACGATGCGCAGATACAGGATTGGATGGAATTATTATTCCCGACATTCCATTCGAAGAACAGCCGCCGGTCAGAGAAGCGGCAAATAGGCACGGTATAGATATTATCTCGCTAATCGCGCCAACATCCGAAACCCGCATAAAAGAAATAGCAAAAAATGCAACAGGTTTTATTTATCTTGTTTCATCTATGGGAGTAACAGGCGTTAGAAGCGAAATTACAACAGACCTTGGCGCGATTACAACAGCGATAAAATCTGTAACAAACACACCTGTTGCTATTGGGTTTGGCATACACACAGCAGAGCAGGCGGCGCAAATGTCAAAAATAGCAGACGGTGTTATCGTTGGAAGCGCAATTGTAAAAATAATAGCACAATACGGAGAAAATGCCGCACCACATGTTAATAGTTATGTAAGTGAAATGAAAAACGCAATACTATAAACAAATGTGTCATTTTAAATATTCTCCTCATCTTTAAAACGGCTTATGTCAATTTCGTTGTTTTCTGCTAAGCGAAAAATAATAGAAATTATTTTTTGACATGCTTTTTCAACTTCTTCTATCGATATAGATTCTGTATTGTTCATTATTTGCGATCATATTTCCTCCTTAGTTTTTGAACAGATTACAGGGTTAAATATTTCTGCAGGTTGATTTATAAAAACCTTGATTACTTTCTTTAATTCCGATAAATCCTCTTTTGAAATATTTTCATTATAGGCAGTTTTTGCTTGTTGTATCGTAACATTTCTACAACCCAAAAATGCTTTACTATCTACGATAATTTCCTGAAAATATAAATGAACTTCAGCTTCACAAAAATCAGTAAATAATAAAAGCATTTTAGATTTGTTTTCTACAGGATTATAATGACGTTCAGCATAACTGCCAACGCAATTACAATGCTGTTGACCCCGAAGTTTAATCTCTGAAGCATATTC
>Ga0123356_10000610_pt1 | contig 39481 bp, 40 predicted proteins | sample TergutEmb28metaG_2_FD_92546 | JGI IMG/M metagenome (GOLD analysis project Ga0123356, IMG submission 92546) | Embiratermes neotenicus P3 segment gut microbial communities from Petit-Saut dam, French Guiana - Emb289 P3 | ecosystem: Host-associated > Arthropoda: Insects > Digestive system > Gut ...
GATGAAAATAGAACTACACGGCTTCGACTTTCTCCGCGAGCGGCGGATCCAGGGCTCATCAATGGGTAGCAACCGGTTCCGCGTCGATATGCCGAAGCTCTTGAACGCTTGGAAAAAAGGACACCTTAAGCTCGACCACCTGATCTCCAGCCACATCAAGCTGGACGAGATCAACGAGGGCTACGCAAAACTCAAGAGCGGCGACGTGCTGCGTCAGTTGATCGATTTCGGCGTGGCGAAGTGACCCAACTCCGGTCTGCGTGCGGACGCCGGCCAGTGTATCGGCGCGGCTGACACTAACGGCGGACAGATATCCGGACGAGGCCCGACGACCTCCCCCGACCGCGGCGACGGCACGGACGCTGAACAGCGCCGCGACCCACCGCACATTTGTCCCCGCCCTCGCCGTTTGAGTCGCATCCGTTGTGAGCGTCTGGCGGAACAGGGCGCCGACCCGCACCCCGCGCACTGTCCCGTCGCGCAAGCGCGCCATTTCGGCGATTACCTGCTCCAGCGATGTGCAGCGATGCGCGCGCCGATGGAGGCTAAGCACGGGCTGCGGTTCAGAGGGACTAACCAGCGAATCGGGACTGCGGCTCATACGCTCGCCGGGACGCGAAAGGTCGGACCGATAGAACGGCGTCGGGCCGCGACGTTTCTTTACCTAATAAATCCCCCCGTGCCGCCGTTTGGGTAACTGCACGGCCCCGGTGGAAGACACCTCTCGACACCCGCAGGCTGGAGAGGCGCAGCTTGCTGAGCAGGCGCAGGTTGCGTGGCGCAGCTTGATGCCACCAGCAGAAGCGTAAACGCGAGAAATGGAATGAGTTTACGGTCCATTAGGCGTCTCCCCTCCTCTGATTTTGAAATTTCACAATTGTTGGTTGCCAATACAATTTTTCTACTCTGCCAAGTAGATCACTTGCTTTCATGCCACCATCATCAGAAGCCGTTAGGTATGCCCAACATCCGTCAATACAGAGCACTTTGTTGCTTTGATCTTCGTATGGGACGGGGCGAGGGGCTATGACCGCCAAACGATCGCGCAGCAGATTGATCTTCGTCTCCGCCTCTGGCATCGCATGTCTCCCTGCAGAGCATGGGTGAATATTATAGCTGGTTTTTTCCCGGACGGCTAATCATAGAACCGGCGGAACTCCCGCCACGATTGCCTGGGATTTCAATCGGCTGCCGGTCCTTGGAGCCTTGACGGGTTCCGCACCGGACCTGCGCTCAGCTCACGAGCAATCGGTCAATGCCGGGGACCGGGGCGCGGAAGGTGTGGTAGCGGCGCAGGATGGCGGCGGCGCTTGGCGACCGGCCGAGCCCCGGCAGCGCCGATGACCCCGCCCGCAGCGGCCTCCCATTGTAGCAAGTGCGCCCTTATACCTTATAAAGGCGCTTTTCCGGTCGACGCGTACAATCTCAGGCGAGGATCGAGTACGGTATGGAGCGGATCGACCTCGAAAGCGAGTGGCTGGAGAGCGACTCTCTCGGTGGGTTCGCATCGGGCACAGTTGGTGGTATCAGAACCCGCCGTTATCATGCGGTACTGCTGAGCGCGACTACGCCACCCACCGGCAGGGTTGTCCTCGTCAACGGGTTCGAGGCCTGGATCGAGGGAAGGTCGGGTAGCTTCCCCATCAGCAGCCAGCGTTACGCGCCGGACGTACGATATCCGGATGGCTTCAGCTGCATCGTTGGCTTCACGGCGACGCCCTGGCCATGCTGGACGTTTCGTGGCCGCTTCGGAATCGAGATAACGCAAGAGATCGTGGTCCATCGCGACACATGCGAGACCGTGCTGCGCTGGCGTCGCCGCTCGGATGGTGCCGCCAGTCTGCGCCTGCGCCTGTTGCTCTCCGTCCGCGATTATCACGCGCTGCACAGAGAGAACCCTGCATTTAACATGCATGCGACGATCCGCAACGGCAACGTGTCCTGGCGTCCATATCCCGATCAGCCGGCGATCACGGCTCTTACCAACGGTGAGTACACGGAAGCGCCCGACTGGTACCGGAACTTTATGTATGTCCGGGAGTACGAGCGTGGCCTGGATTTCGTCGAGGATCTCGCTTCACCCGGCACGTTCCTTTGGGATCTCTCGCGCGACGACGCCGTGATGATCTTGCGTGCAGGCGACGGGCTGGATGTGCGTGCCGCAGCATATGCAGCGATGCTGGTCGGTTCTGAGCAAGCGCGCCGCGCCGCGGTAGGTGCGCGTGTCACAGCGGCCGAAGCGTACCTCGTTGATCGCGGTAGAGGACGCACAGTGATCGCCGGCTTCCCCTGGTTCACTGATTGGGGCCGCGACACTTTCATCGCCATGCGTGGCCTCATGCTTGCGACCGGACATCTAGCGGAGGCCGAGGCCATTTTGCTCGCCTGGTCGGGCACTGTAAGTGAGGGCATGCTGCCGAACCGCTTCCTCGACACTGCGACCTTGCCAGAGTACAACGCGGTGGACGCCTCTCTCTGGTTCATCGTTCTTACATATGAATATCTGATCGCCGCCGAGGAGAATGGACGTGTGGTCCCAGCGGAAGCGCGACGCCGTTTGCATGCTGCGGTAGAGGCCATTTTGCAGGGCTATGCCGCAGGAACACGCTTTGCGATTGCTGCCGATTCCGATGGTTTGTTGCGCGCCGGCGTGCCGGGCGTTCAACTGACCTGGATGGACGCGAAAATCGATGACCGGCCGGTGACGCCACGGATCGGAAAGCCGGTGGAGATACAGGCGCTCTGGATCAACGCCCTGCGAGTAGGCAGCTCATGGTCACCGCGCTGGACGGAACTCGCACGCCGCGCCGCAGCCTCGTTTGTTGCCCGGTATCCAAACTCGAACACCGGACTATACGATGTAGTAGACGTCAACAACATGCCGGGCGCGGTGGATGAAAAGCTGCGGCCTAATCAGATCCTGGCGGTCGGTGGCCTGCCGTTTGCACTGTTGGAAGGCGATGCGGCGCGGAAGGTGGTGGATCTGGTTGAACGCAGGCTGCTCACGCCGCTTGGCCTACGCACTCTCTCTCCGGATGATCCGGAATATGTCTCCGAGTACCGCGGCGGTCCTGCCCAGCGCGATCGTGCATACCATCAAGGAACCGCGTGGCCGTGGCTTATGGGACCGTTTGTGGACGCCTGGCTGCGCGTGCGCGGTCGCTCGATGCAGGCACAGTCGGAGGCACGACGCAGGTTTCTGGCTCCACTACAGGCGCACCTGGCGACGAACGGCATCGGACACGTTTCGGAATTGGCCGATGGCGCGCCGCCTCACGAACCAGGCGGCTGCCCTTTCCAGGCTTGGTCGCTCGGTGAGCTGATCAGAATTGAACGCATGCTTGCGCCACCTCCGACGAGCTCTTCGGAGAGATAAATATGATACGACCGCCATCCGCTGCCTGGGCACCGTCGCTGCGCGAAACCGCCGAAGGACAACGGCTCGAGACAGCGCGGACCGATCCCGCCTGGCGTCGCTGGGGACCGTACCTGAGTGACCGGCAATGGGGCACAGTACGCGAGGACTACAGCCCCGACGGCACAGCCTGGGAGTACCTCCCACACGATCAAGCACGCAGTCGAGCGTATCGTTGGGGCGAGGACGGTATCGGCGGATTCAGCGACGACCGGCTCCGCTGGTGCATAGCGCTGGCACTGTGGAATGGCCGCGACCCCATCCTGAAAGAGCGGTTTTTCGGCTTGACCAACAGAGAGGGAAATCACGGCGAGGATGTTAAGGAGCTGTACTACTACAGCGACGGTCTCCCAACGCATTCCTATATGAGGATGCTCTACAAATACCCGCATGCGGCCTTCCCTTATGCCAGACTCGTCGATGAAAACCGCCGTCGCAGCAGGGCCGAACCCGAATTCGAATTGGCCGATACGGGTGTCTTCGATGACGGCCGGTATTTCGACGTGACGATCGAATACGCGAAGCAGGCGCCTGACGATTTGCTCATGCGCATTGGCATCTACAACCGCGGGGCTGCGCCCGCCACGCTGCATGTCCTGCCCACGTTGTGGGCACGTAACACATGGTCCTGGAAGATAGGTTCGCCGCGCCCTCTGCTACACGCGCTGCCAGACGGATCGGTCGCAGTCCAGCACCCGCGCATGCCACCGATGCGGCTACATGTTGAATCATCGTGTAACTTCCTATTCTGTGAAAATGAAACTAATTTTCGCCGCCTTTACGGCGTAGACATGAACGGTCCATACAAGGACGGGATAGGTGACTTCGTCGTGCACGGTGACGATGACGCCGTTAGCGCTGAGCAACGGGGCACGAAGTGCGCGGCGCACGTCGTGCTGGATGTTCCGGCACACGGCGAGGCCGTATTGCGGGTACGTCTGTGCCCGCAAGCTGAGAGCCCCCCGGATCGCTTGGCGTTCGATCGAGTGGTGATGCGGCGACGTGATGAGGCCGACGAATTCTACGCGGTCATACAAAGTGGCGTCACGGACCCGGACGCCCGCAACATTCAGCGGCAGGCTCTTGCCGGAATGCTTTGGTCGAAACAATATTACCGCTTCGACGTGGGACGTTGGCTTGCCGGCGATCCAGCGCAACCGGCGCCGCCCTCAGAACGTCAGCGTGGGCGCAATCGGGATTGGCGACACCTCAACAATGCTGAAATCCTCTCAATGCCGGACAATTGGGAGTACCCATGGTATGCTGCCTGGGACCTCGCCTTCCACGCCGTCACCTTTGCACTGATCGATCCCGAGTTTGCCAAGGCTCAACTCGTGTTGCTGACACGCGAGTGGTACATGCATCCGAACGGGCAGCTGCCGGCCTACGAATGGGCGTTCGGCGATACCAACCCACCGGTGCACGCCTGGGCCGCATGGCGAGTCTACCAAACCGACAAATTGCACACCGGCCGGGGCGATCGTCGTTTCCTGGAGCGGGTGTTCCACAAGCTGATGGTGAATTTTACTTGGTGGGTCAATCGGAAGGATGCAGAGGACCGCAATGTCTTCCAGGGCGGATTTCTCGGACTTGACAATATCAGCGTGTTCGACCGCTCGGCCCCGTTGCCCGGTGGCGGATTAATAAATCAGTCGGATGGCACAGCCTGGATGGCAATGTACGCATTGAACCTAATGCGCATCGCACTCGAGCTTGCAGTCGAAGCCGACGCCTATGAAGACATCGCCACCAAGTTCTTTCAGCATTTCCTCTATATCGCGGAGGCGATGACCAATATGGGCCGCGAGGGTGTGGCGCTCTGGGAGGAGGACGATGGCTTCTACTACGACGTGCTCGAGCAACCGGATGGCAGCAACGTGCCGCTGCGTGTCCGCTCAATGGTCGGGCTGATCCCGTTATTCGCGGTTCAGGTACTGGATTCAAACGAGTTCGCACGGTTCCCGGATTTCGCCGAGCGACTGCGCTGGTTTCTTGACCACAAGCCAGAGTTGGCACGATTGGTCTCGCGCTGGACAGAGCCAGGCAGTGGCCAACGACACCTGCTGTCGCTACTGCGCGGTCACCGCATGAAATGCCTACTGCGCCGCATGCTGGACGAGACGGAATTTCTCTCGGACTACGGCGTGCGCAGCCTGTCGCGCGTGCATAAAGATCATCCGTTCGTGCTGGAGGAGAATGGCAATCGTTTCGTCATCGAGTACGCTCCCGGTGACAGCAAGACAGCCGCATTCGGGGGAAATTCGAACTGGCGTGGCCCGGTATGGCTACCTGTGAATCATATGTTGATCGAGTCGCTTTATGAGTTTCATCATTACTATGGCGACGACTTCCTTGTTGAGTGTCCAGTTGGCTCTGGGCGAAAACTGACCCTGCGCGAAATCGCCGACGAGCTTCGTCGCCGGGTCGGCCGACTATTCCTGCGCGGGCCTGACGGCAAACGACCCGCGTTGGGTGAAAGCACGCTCTTGCAAGATGACCCGGCATTCCGCGACCACCTGTTGTTCTTTGAGTATTTCCATGGAGAGTCTGGGTACGGCCTCGGCGCGTCGCATCAGACCGGGTGGACTGGGCTGGTCGCTCTGCTGCTGCATCCGCGAAGCGAGGCCAATCCATGCAGTCTTGATGTCGTCGCAAGAGTCCAACCGACTGCACTGTCGACCTGATTTCGCAGCGGACTGCCAAACCATGGCAAACGGCGATGCAGCACCCGCCTTGGCGCCGTCACTGCAGTCTGAGAGACGGTTGATCGAGGTGGTGTCGAAAAATGATCGCCACCCGATCGATGATCGGACAATACCCTATTTGGCCGCGGCATATGAGAGCTTCCTGTGGCTGGACCTATCTTCCGCGGGGATTCGCCGCGTCCGCGCCGTCCTCAAGCCTTCGCGACCTCGCCGCAACGCGCGCCGTGGACATTCTCGCGTTAGCGACCCCGACGCTACGAAAACTCTCACTTCAAGCAGCAATTTCGCAGTTCAACGGCATTGGCAACTGCCTGATATCATTGAAAAGGCCCTCCCATTCCGAGCGGCAGCACGACAGGAGTGGTTGCCATCATCGTCGGCGGCCTCGGCGGAGGCATTGGTTTCTGGCTAGCCGGCGGATGACCGAGATGCATGCGGGCGACAGGCCGCCAGAGGAGTTTCGAGAGCAAAGCGCAGCCAACGGCTGCGCCGGCGCGTCGAGCGCGACGACCAGTTCACGCACACGACATGGTGTGATGCTTCGCGCTTGTCGGGGTGCTCCACCAAAACATATGCATAAACTCATCCTTACTGCGGGCCCCCACTGCGGGATCCCGTCCCGGTCACGCCGACCATTCCGAGGAACCCCCTCCATGCATCCCCATCGCCGAACCATCTTGCGCTCTCTCGTACTGGCAGGCGCGCTGCCCGCAGCGGAGATACGTGCGGCGCTAGCGGCAACCGAGGCCTCGGAGATCGCTCGCGATTCCTCCGCCGCATTGGCCCGGTTGTACAGCATAGATCGGCGCGCAAGCGCCCTGGGGCCGAGAGCGGTGGGAGTTCTGATCTTCCCCAAGATCGTGAAGGCGGGCTTCATTTTCGGCGCCCAGGGCGGCAAGGGCGCACTGGCGGTCGGCCGACGATGGCGGGGCTATTACACGATCGCCGCGGCGTCGTTCGGGCTGCAAGCAGGTGTGGAGTGGTTCAGCTATGTTCTGTTCTTCATGGACCGCAGCGCGCTCCGCTACCTCGCCCGGAGCGAAGGCTGGGCACTCGGCACCGATCCCAACGTTGCGGTGATCGACCGCGGGGTTGGTGCATCCCTCAGCAGCACAACACTCGCAAAGCAGGTCATCGCGTTCCCATTTGGCCAGAATGGACTGATGGCCGACCTCTCCCTCGAGGGCTCGAAAATCACTGCGTTCCATCCCGATCCCTAGCAAGAGTTGCCCTGCTTCGATCCTCTCGCCAGATGGGGGGTTTTCCCCTCACCGCCGGCTGAGTGCTCGCTAAGGCGGCATATTCTGACGCCAGAAAGTCGATCAGGCCACGCACGGACGGCAACAAGCCACGCCTTGTCGGGAAGACAGCATGGACAATGCCGCTGCGTGCTGTCCAATCAGGCACAAGGTTCACAAGACGACCGGACACAACGTGCTCGTCGACCACCATGTTCGGCAGCTTGACCACGCCAACGCCTTCGATCGCTGCGTGCAGCAATTGCGACATGTCGTCGGTCACGAGCCGCGGTTTATGCGTGATGCTCACCGAGGCTCCGTCCGCGTTGTGCAGTTCCCAGACATGCTTGGGCAGCGACGGGCCGAGATCGAGGCTCGGCAGACCGCCGAGATCCACCGGGACGAGTGGCAGCGTGCTGCCTTCGACCAGCTTCGGGCTTGCGACCATGCGCTGCGCGCTTTCGGCCAGCGTCCGCATCACCAGTTCCGACTGCTCAAGCGGCGGGAAGCGGACCCGAAGCGCCACGTCGATGCCTTCGCCAATCACGTCCACACGCCGCGATGTGGATTCCAGTTCGACCGTCACGCGCGGATTGGCCGCCATGTAGCGCGCGATCATGGGGCCGACCTCGAAGCAAACCAGCGCGGGCGGCGCGCTGAGCCGAACAAGCCCTTGCGGAGAGGATCGCGAACGCTCGATCGCCTCCTGAGCGGCGTTGGCCTCGGCAAGCATGGCAAGGCAGTGCCGGTAATACTCCTGGCCGATCTCCGTCACCGTCAGCTTGCGAGTCGACCGCTGCAGCAACCGCACACCGAGCCGCTCCTCCAGGTCAATGATGCGACGACTGAGTCTCGACCGCGGCATTCCGATCGCCCGGCCTGCCGCGGCGTAGCCGCCATGCTCCACCACCTGGACGAAGTAATAGAGGTCGTTGAGGTCCTGCATGATCTCATTGTCCTGTGAACAGGACAGAGCGGTCAATAATCGCGACCTACTGGCTTCATCGTCCCTCCATTAACTCTCGTCGATCGAGAATTGGAGGCAAACCAATGCGACAGATCCTCGGCATCTACAGCGCCCCGCGCCCGCACTGGGTCGGCGACGGCTTTCCAGTTCGGACCATGCTCTCGCACCACGACCAGGGCGCTCACATCAGTCCCTTCATCATGCTGGACTATGCCGGGCCGGCGAAGTTCGAACCCACCGCGAAGCGGCGCGGCGTCGGACAGCACCCGCACAAGGGCTTCGAGACTGTTACGATCGTCTATGACGGCGAGGTAGAGCACCGGGATTCGACTGGCGCCGGTGGCGTGATCCGCCCGGGCGATGTGCAGTGGATGACGGCGGCCTCAGGCATTCTTCACGAGGAGTATCACTCGCCCGCTTTTGCTAGAAAAGGCGGCCGGTTCGAGGTGGTTCAGCTTTGGGTCAACCTGCCGGCCAAGGACAAGTCGGCCAAGCCGGGCTACCAAGCCCTGCTCGACGCCGAGATTCCCATGGTCGATCTGCCGAACGGTGCCGGCAAGCTTCGGGTGATCGCAGGCAACTTTGATGGCGCCAAAGGTCCGGCACGTACATTCACGCCCATCAACATTTGGGACGTGCGGGTCGACCGCGGCAAGGCGGTAAGCCTTGACGTTCCGGAAGGCCACACACTCTCCGTGCTCGTGCTGTCAGGCACCGTCCAGATCGGTAGACAGGAAATCGCACGCGAGGCCCAGACGGTGATTTTTGCCCGCAACGGTGGCGGCATCACGATCGAGGCCACCGCGGACGCCAAGTTTCTCGTGCTGACTGGTGAGCCCCTCGACGAGCCGGTCGTCGCGTACGGTCCATTCGTCATGAACACGGCCGACGAGATCCGGCAGGCGATGCGGGACTTCCAGAGCGGCAGGTTTGGCGCGATCCGCGAAACCGAGAGTGTGTGAATTTGGCGGCTCCACGATCGGAGCCGCCTTTTCTTTGTGCTCATCCGCGGTGGCTTTTATGCACTTCTCTGCAAGGGAGGAGGAACACGCAGACCGACGACGGATGACCATCCATTGGCTCAATGCCTTGTGACACTGTCACCTCGGCACATGGACTGAGAATTGCGCTGACAAACGGGCGGTACTGCCGTCGCAACTGCGAAATCCCCATCGGATTTTCTCAATGATGCCGCAATATATGAGAACTTCCTGCGGCTCGACCAGGAATCAGTTCACAGTAACCGGTCCTCGTCCGCGACGACGTCGAGGCGGTGGCGTGTATGGTACTCTCGGAGCAGCCCTCCGCCCGCCGAGCCGAGCAGGTTCACTCTGGCAGCTCAAGATACCTTGGCCAGTGCGGCTTTCAACTTGGCCTCAGCTTCATTGGACAGCGACGTTCTGAGCACTCTGGGTTTGTAGGCCTCGATTTCCGGCATTATCTTGTCTAGAGTTGCACTCCTGACCAGCACGAAGAGGGCCGAGGATCCCGGTGGAATCGTTTGGCCAAGCTGCTTCACAAAATCATCATTGATGCCATAGTCGGTAAGAGAGCCCGACAACGCGCCCGCCCCTGCACCGACGAGCCCACCGATTGCCATTCCAGCGAGCGGGTTCAAGAAAAGCAATCCTGCCAGCGTACCCCATAAAGCTCCCGAGAGCCCGCCTTGCGCAGCCCCCATGGCCGTTAGGTTGACCGCTTGCTTGATATGAACCTGGCCGTCATGTGTGCGCTCGACCACACAAGAATCTTCGAGATCGATCAAATGCTCCTTTTGAAGCGCGCGCAATTTGTTTAGCACGTCATCAGCGGTGTGAATTCCATCGAAGTCAAGGACAACGAGGTCACTCATCGCTACTCTCCTCAGGTGGCGCCTCCTGGTTTTGCAGTAAGCAGTAGCACGATCAGCATTGTCAAGTTTCATTGGGCACGTCACTCTGGATCGCTCAGCCGACGCTGACTTCGGTGTGTCCCCGGAGGAATCATCATGCGCTGCCGAACAGCGCCGCAGTCGGCGATGCTCGGACCTCGCTTGGAATACAGCATGACAATCTGATAACGCTGATGTCACGTATCGATGCCGGATGATGTGACGTGGTGCACTAAAGAAAGTCTGAGCAAGCCTGGTGTTGCCGATGGTTGAGGAGCAAGCCGCACTATCACGCGAACATCGACTAAGCCCCTTGGATGAAGCGCCCGGTCCGAGGTCCGCACGCCGCGCCAGCGGTCCCCAGATCTGCGACTTGCGGCGCCGGTCAGCCTCTTGCTTTTGTTCTTCCCAGTCTATCGAGGCACAGTGAACGAGATGGAGCGGACCGGTGGTGAACCACCTGGTCGATTTTGTGAGTGTCGATCTCCACCGCCCGGCACCCGGCCAACTCGTGCTGGTAGAACCGTCACGCCCACTGATCCGGCATATCAACGTTCCTCAGGAACGCTTGCTCGTACAATCGGCTCGGCGCCAGCCAAGGGTATTGATGCAATCTACCCCCTTGGCTGGCGATGCGTCGAATCCTAAGCCACACTTAGGTTAACCGCGGCAATTCGAAATGCGACTGCCGGATGAGATCAGCGGCTGTTGCCGCCGTTGTAGCCGTAGGACCCGTGGTTGTTGCCGCCGTCGTAGCCGTGGGAGCCGCGGTTGTTGCCGTACGACGGATGGTGCTCGCGCCCCTCGTTCCGCTCTTCGCCGCGGTTATGGCGCGAGTCGCTGCGCGGGCCGGTATGCCAGTCGGCTAGCTGAGTATTTGCGGTCTGGGCGGGCACGTGGGCGGGCGGGACCGGTGCCGCCGATGCGCCGACGGCGCCGAAACCGACCAGACCGGTAGCAGCTGCCAAAGCGATCACTGTCTTGCGCATGGTTTGAACCTTCTCCAGTTGTGATCGCGCAGAGGTTGGCCGTGCGGAGCGTCCGGACGGCGGCGGCATTGCGGCTTAAGTTTGGTTGCGAGTGAAGCTTTGTAACTCGAGCCGCGACCAGGACGGCTGGCGGGGTACGAGTTGAAGGAGCGTCCGCCGTGGACGCGTCAGGACGTGCGATGGCAACCGTCCCGCCTAATTATTGCCAAGCCAATGCGCCACGACCGCTGTAGCGGCTTCCTGGCGGCTTTGCGGATCGGGTTCTGCCGCATGGCGCGGCAAGCCGGCCCATCGGCCCGGCACGTAGGTGCAGCGTAGACTCACGCGGGATGTAAACTTGGGACTGCTTCCGATCGGCGCAGAAACGTGTGGAATGATTAGGTTTCACCGATCCACCAACCGTCAGCGCCGCTCCGCTGACGCTAAATCAGCACGTCGCGCCGACAGTCGAGCTTCTCGGCTTCCGCCCTGTGGGTGAACGGCAACCACACCACACTGCTGCCACGAGCCGTCAGGCAGGACGTCGATCACTGTTCGACGCTCGAAGTCCACCATGATGGTGTCGATGCGACGGCTCATTCTTTGACGCCCTTCGTCAGGCTCAGACCACCGAGTGGGCCCGCACTTCGATCTTCCGTCCCGACCAGAACCCTCACCGCGGCGCCATTGAACATCTGCCTCAGAACGGTCCGGTCGCGCTGCAGGGTCGCGGGCGATTGGTCGGCGACCAGCACGACCAGGGTCGGCGCTGTGTCCCCTGCTCTTATGCCACCAGGTCCTCGATCCTGATCGGGAACCGCCGAACTCGCACGCCGGTCGCATGCCACACCGCATTCGCGATTGCGCCGCCAGTGCCCGTGATGCCGATCTCGCCAACGCCCTTGATGCCGAGCCGATTCACGTACCGATCCTCCTCGTCGATCAACAGCGCCTCTATTGGCGGCACATCCGCATTCACTGGCACACGGTATTCGGCCAAATCGGCATTGATCACCCGGCCGGACCGCTTGTCGATCAACGCATGCTCATGCAGTGCAAACGACAGGCCCCAAATCATGCCTCCAAAATACTGGCTGCGCACCAGACGTGGATTAATCACCCGTCCAGCGGCGAACGCACCGACTAGACGTGTAACCCGCACTTGCCCCAACGCAGGGTCGACCTTCACCTCGGCAAACACGGCCCCATGCGCGTACATGGCATATGTCGACTGCGCGACCGGATCGGCGGCTCCGCTGCCGCGGCCCTCCACCTCGGTAACGCCGGCGCGGGCGAGGATATCGACGTAGCTCTCGCTGCGGCTTTCGTCGTCGCGGCGGAACAATCGACCCGCGCGCGCGTCCACGCCCGCGTTACCCGCGCCGAACAGGAGCGAGCGCTCATCGGCCGTAGCCAGGTCCGCCAGCCGCGCGATCGCCTGCGCACCCGCGGTATGGATGGCCATGCCCGCGGTGGCGGTGTGGCCGGAACCGCCCGCTATGCCGGCATCCGGCAGATCGGAGGTGCCGGCCCGGAACTCTACCTTGTTAAGCTCGAGTCCGACGGAGTCTGCGGCAATTTGCGCCAGCGCCGTCCACGCTCCCTGGCCCATGTCATGTGCACCGGTCTCCACGATGCCGGTCCCGTCACGTCGGATCACCGCTCGTGCGTGGCCCTGGAACATTACCGCTGGAAAGACCGCGGTGCCCATGCCCCAGCCGACCAGGAATCCTGCCTCGTCGCGCATCTGCCGCGGCGCCAGCTTGCGCTTCTCCCAGCCGAACCGTTCGGCACCCTGGGCGTAGCACTCCCGCAGCGCCTTCGACGAGAATGGCTTGCCGGAAATCGGCTCTACGTCGGCGTAGTTCGCGCATCGGAACGCCAGCGGGTCCATGCCGCAGGCAAACGCCGCCTCATCGATTGCGCTTTCCAGCGCGATCGATCCTGTCGCTTCGCCGGGGGCGCGCATAAACGTCGGTGTGCCGCAATCCAGCCGCACTGCCTCATGCGATATCGAAATGGCGGGGCTAGCGTACAGCGCATGCGAAATGATAGCGGCCGGTTCGAAGAACTCATCGAAGTTACTGGTCGCGACCTTCGCGTTATGGGCAAGTGCGGTGAGTCGGCCGCCGCGATCGGTGCCGAGACGGATGGTCTGGCGCGTGGGAGAACGATGGCCGACCGGGCCGTACATCTGGTCGCGGCGTAGCACGAGTTTCACCGGTCGACCGACCAGCCGCGCCGCAAGGATGCCCAACACCTGTGGTCCGTTGATCAGTCCCTTCGATCCGAAGCCACCCCCCAGGAACGGGCTTCGGATCAGGATGTCCTCCGGCGCGACACCCAACAATTCGGCGACACGGGCCTGCGCCATGGCCATGCTCTGACTTGGGGTGTCGAGCGTCAGACGCCCGCCGTCCCAGGTCGCAACGACCGCGTGCGGCTCCATCGCGTTGTGATACTGCGCGGGCGTATCGTACGTCGCATCGACGCGATGCGACGCTGCCGCGAGGCCCGCCGCCACATCGCCAAGGTCGATAATTCCAGGATAGCCCGCGCCAACCGCAGGCGGAACGAAGCTTACACCGGTATCGAGTCCGACATGCGTTGGCTCTACTTCATAGCGCGGTGACAGAACCATCGCGCCTTCGGTCGCGGATTCCAGCGTCTCAGCAATCACCACCGCGATTGGCTGATTGGCGTAGCGCACGCGGTCGTTCTGCAACAGATCGAGTCGAAAGCCGAGCGGAGTCGGCTTTTGGTCTGGATCCTGCGCAAGCAACGGACGATTGTCCGGCGTCATGACCTCGACAACTCCGCCATGGCGTTTGGCCGCCGCCACGTCAAGAGAAGCAACGCGCCCACGGGCGATGCTGCTGGTGACAATAACGGCATAGAGCATGCCCAACGGATGATTGTCAGCGGCATAGCGAGCGCCTCCGGTGACTTTCAGAATGCCGTCACGGCGGGTCAGCGGTTGGCCGATATTCGAGCCATGCCGAGTGTGCGGCGATGTGGTAGCCAGGCTAGTTTCAGGCATTCTGAAGTACTCCTGGAACGGTAGCGAAAGGAGAACCTGGGAGCACGGGCAAGCGCTCGGGAGTGCCGACCGCGGCAAGTGCTAGGGCGCGTTCAATGACGCGCCGAGCGAGTGCAATCTTGAATGCGTTGTCGCCGGACGGTCTGGCCTCGGCGAGCGCCAGCTCGGCCGCGTCTCGGAAGCTGGCGGGAGTAGCGGCCCGGTTCGAGAGGACGGCTTCGGCAGCCCGCGCACGCCATGGCTTGGCGGCGACGCCACCCAATGCCACGCGCGCCTGCTGGATGACGCCGTATTCGATGTGCAGCGCCGCCGCGGCCGACACGACGGCGAAAGCATAAGACGTGCGTTCGCGCACCTTCACATATCGAGCATGCGGCGCAAATCGTGCCGCTTCGGCGGGCAAACGCACGGCGACGATCAGCTCGCCGTGCTCCAGCGTGTTTTCCTGTTCGGGCGTGTCGCCGGGGAGACGATGCAGATCTTCGAGCGCAATCTCGCGCCGCCCCGTTGGTCCCTCAATCTCCACGACCGCATCCAACGCGGCCAGCGGCACGCAAAAATCTGACGGATGTGTCGCAATACAGGACTCGCTCCAACCGAGGATCGCGTGTAGCCGGTTCTCGCCGTGGCGCGCATCGCAGCCCGCGCCCGGCTGACGTTTGTTGCACGCGCTGGCGACATCGTAGAAATACCCGCACCGCGTGCGTTGCAGAAGGTTGCCGCCCACCGTGGCCGCGTTGCGAAGCTGCGCCGACGCACCGGACAACAATGCTTCGGCGATTGCAGGATACGACCGGGCAAATTCCGGCTCGTGCGCAAGATCGGCGTTACGCACCAACGCACCGATCCGCAGGCCGCCATCGGGCAACGGCTCGATGCGGTCCAGCCCCGGCAATTTCGAAACATCAACGACACGGTCCGGACGGCAGACGCTGCCCTTCATCAGATCGAGCAGATTGGTGCCGCCAGCTATGTAGGCTGAATTCGGCATGGAGGCCTGGGCGACAGCTTCTGCGATGCTCGCCGGCCGGAAATACTCAAATCTGTTCATGCCGCATCCCTCCGCTGGACGAGTGATCGTTGCACATCCAGCACCGCCGCTGTGATCCCGGCGTAAGCCCCACAGCGGCACAAATTGCCGCTCATACATTCGCGGACGCGTTCGGGATCGTCGCCGGCTTGGCCTTCGCGGATCAGACCGATCGCGCTCATGATTTGACCCGGCGTGCAGAATCCGCACTGCAAGCCATCATGTGCGATGAAGGCGGCCTGCAGCGGGTGCAGCGCATCACCCACCGCAAGGCCCTCGATCGTCATGATGTCTGCGCCGTCGATGCTCGCCGCCAGCACCAGGCAAGCGTTGATGCGCCGCCCGTCCACGAGCACCGTGCACGCACCGCATTGCCCGCGGTCGCAGCCCTTTTTTGTGCCCGTCAGGCCCAACCGCTCACGGAGCAGGTCGAGCAAGGTCACGCGCGGATCGTCCAGCGCGATGGTGCGCGCTCCACCGTTGATGGTCAGCGAAATTGAAAGGCTCATGCGATGCTCCAATCAGGAGGTGCGTCGGGCGAGGTTTCAGCCGGCCTTATCCCGTGGGGGGGCACGGCGTGTCCCGCCGGGGGGCAAGCTTTACGGGGCCGTGCGAAGCGGTCGCGTTGGGTTTGCGGCAGCGCCGGCCGATATGCGGAGGGGTCCTCCGCTTTACAAGTGGCCGTCCCTGGCAGATCGTTCGCCAATGTCAGGTCATGCACTCACAAACGCGCGAAGTCCTCGTGCCGATGCGGTGCGCAACCGTGAACGCCTGCTCGAGGCGGCGAAAGCGGTGTTCTCAGCCGGCGGGCCAGAGGCGAGCCTGGAGGCCGTAGCCAAACGTGCTGGCGTGGGCATTGGTACGCTTTACCGCCATTTCCCCACGCGGGAAGACCTGTACGAGGCGGTGTACCGGCGCGAAGTGGAGCACCTCGCTGACCTGGCGGAGCAATTGAAGACCGCGACGGAACCTGCGGAAGCACTGCACCGCTGGCTGCGCTCGAACGTTGAATTCGTCGCCACCAAGAAGGGTATGGCGACCGCGTTGGCTTTGGCCGCCCATCGGCCCTCGGAGCTGATCGCATTCTCATTCGACCGGCTGTCCAAGGCGGTGGGCGCATTGCTGGACCGGGCGGTGTCGGCGGGCCAAATACGAGCCGATATAAGCCCCGAAGACTTGCTGCGTACCTTGGTGGGAATGTGCTTGCTGAACGACCAGCCCGGCTGGCAGGATAGTGTGCTGCGCATGGTCGAAGTGTTTGTTGACGGCCTGCGTGTTCGCCCCTCCCCCGAGAACACACTATCGATTACTCGTCGTCGGCCCATCTCTGGACGACAGACCTAAAGTTGCTTCGGGTCGTGCGCGCATGCGGCGCCGGAACGAGAGGAAAAAAGAAGCGCCGAAGTGTTCCGCAGGACGATGCGGGGCTCGCCCGTCCAGCAATGGGATTGCAGCTTTACGACTTCTGCGGGGTCGATGCGACATGACGCCTGCCGGAATGGGCGATGTTCTACTTGGCATATTGCCGCCAACATGTGTGCCGTCGGGGATGTCGTCCGCTTGATGGCAGAGTCCAGGGCCAACGCGCCGGTAAGGCCTGTGCAAAAAAGAGTTAATCGCGGCTGTCGATCCGGAAATGTCACAGGTTGCTAAGAGACGCACGGGACGGAAATCTCAGTAACGGATGCGTAGCGTCACAGAATGATCCGAGTTGCGCACGAGCGGACTGTGCGAAAGAGATACGAGGCATGCCCGGGTGGTTGAGCGTGCCACGGACTCCACGCGTTGTTTTGCGCAGCAGGCAGCTTGAACCGGCCCCGCTGGTTCGTCTCGGCAATCGATCCATTCTCTTCGAGGTGTGCTCTGATATTTGGTTACTGCACACCCATGACCGAGTGCAAATCAACTGCAAGGTCTGGGAAAGTCCGACAGGAAAAACGATGTCGAATTGATTGGATGGGCAGAACTTCCCCCACCAGGATTTTGCGCCACGCGCCAATCGGCTTATGCTAGAAGGATAGCCCATTGGCCTGTTCTGGCCGGCCAGCAGGAAGTTCGCGTTTGCTTCTAACGTAACGAGGGAACGAAGGAGGAATACCCATGGCCCTTATCAAGCACATTGCGATCGCGAGCAGGGACCCGGCGGGTACCGCTGAATTCTACAAGAAACACTTCGATCTGAAGGAGCTGTACAGGCAGCCTAGGGACACGGGTGACGATGGTGTCTGGCTCAGCGACGGTTACATCTATTTTGCTATCTTGAAGCACGGGCCCAACACGCCCAAGCTCGGTCCTGATCAGGCATCGGATTTCTGCGGTATCCATCATATCGGCTTCATGGTGGACGATCTGAGCGCAAAGACAGCCGAACTGGACGCCGCAGACGTGCGACACGTGCGGGACAACCCGGATAATGCGGCGTCGCGACGGACCAGCATGATCAGAAACGCTGTAAATGAGAAGTACATAGGACCAGACTGGGTCCATATCGACGTTCGCGAGAAGGGCTGGAATGAGATTATTGGGGCTCACACTCAGCTTTATGAGCTAAAGCCGGTCACAGACGAACACTAGGCAGAGCCATGATGCCGGAGGCGGCGTGAGGGTCGTGGGCTGGGGACATAGGCGTGGACCGCTACAGATCACGCCGCTTCCAATCTACTGTTTGCGGGTTTGTGTTTGGGTTGTGGGTCCGATCCTGTTGTGGCCCCATCGGATTCCCGGAGTGGCGCCGCGCGGCAATTTCTCAATGTAACGGCGATGGCAACTGTCTGATATCATTGGAAAGGCCGTCTCATTCCAAGCAGCAGCAGTACGACCTATATCTAAAGGTCTCTACCCTGGACTTGGAAACGCAAACTTCGGTCATGTATGCCGCAGCCGCAATGCTCGGCACGCCAATTTTTTATTGCACATGTGCTGATGCAGGTCGAAGACGTGCAGCTCGGCGCGTTCGATCCCGCGGCGTCAGCAGGATATCACGACCGCCGAGGCGAGTACGCGGCAGGTCAGGATCACCGCTCACCTGCCGGTGTAAACCCGTCTGCGCTCCAAGCCTCACTACCCACGCCGTGGTGAACGAAGAAGAGCCCGTCCGGGTCGTACCGACGTTTTACGTCAAGGAGCCTTGCGTAATTCGCCCCCCAATAAGAACGCTGCCAATTCGGCTCAAAAAAATTGCTCTCCGCCACGTACGATCCACCGTCAGGCACCAATGTGCGCAGTACGACCATCGCCTTGCCAATATGCGCAACGTCGCTGCGGGCGGCGGCTAGGTCCGGTTGGTAGCCAGGAAGGCCGGGACGGGCCGGTGGCCCCTCGCTACCTATGATAGCGAGCACAAATGCATCGTGCATCGCGGGATTGGTCGCCGTCCGCGATGCGGCCTCAATCACCTTGGACGATGCGCCAGCGAGCCCTTTCTGGAAATGCAGTTCAATCGGCCATATGCGTCCGGCCTCGAACAGCGCGTCGCTAAGCTTAGCACGCTGCTCGGCGTCACGCACGAGTGCCGCAGGCAGCCATATGGAGTCGTAGCCGTGAATGAAATGCCCGGCCTCGCTCAAATTGGCAGACCAGAAAATGTTGCCTGACGGCGCATTCAGACGACGATCCGACATGACGGCGCCGGCCAGATGAGATCGCAGGAAAGCCGCGTCCCAGCGATGTCGTGCGGCACCACTACGAAGCAACGGCGGCGTCACGAAGCTCAACTCGCCTGATGTTGCGACCCAGCGAAGGAATGGCTGCCAAATTGTCGCCATCTGCCCATCGTCGAGAGCCTGGGACGCCATGCTGATCTCAAGCCGGCGTCCGTGGCGGATATTGACGATTTCACCCCAGTGCGGATTCATCAAACTCTGAGCATAGAAATCGACGAAGTGCGCGATCAGCGCTCGGAAACCGGTATCGGACCTGGCGTGGATATTCACGTCAGCGATACCGAAGCGGTCTGGCAGTTCATGCGTGCGTAGCGTCAAGCGTGTCACGACGCCGAAGCTGCCGCCCCCGCCGCCCTTCAGTGCCCAGAACAGGTCCGGGTGCACACACGAATTAGCGATGCGTACGAACCCGTCGGCGGTAACAACTTCCGCCTCCAGCAGAGATGCTGCCGCGGTGCCGTAGGCCTTCGAATAGCTGCCGAAACCGCCGCTTAGCACCAGCCCAGCGACACCGACCGTTGCACATCCGCCGCCCTGGACATAACGGCCGCCATGGGTGGTGACAGCATCGTAGGTGTGCATCCATATGGCACCGGCACCAACGGAAACTGCCGGCACCGGCGGTATATTGCAGCCTTGTGGCACAAAACCGTCATGCAGCACGACGCGGTTCATGCGGCGGGTCCAGATCAGCAGCGAGTCCGGCGCACTGGATGTCCCCAAATAGGAATGGCCGCCACCTTTCACCACCAAACGCAGTCTGTTCTCGCGCGCGAAATTCACCGTCGCCGCGACGTCCGCAGCTGATTCTACCGCAACGGCGTAAGCGCTGGACTGTGAAGTCCAGGCATCGGCCCACCCGGTAGTCTGGGTCAGCGCGATATTGTCGCCAATCGCATAAGGGTTCTTGAGAGAGCGAAATAGCTCTAGGCAGTCGGCGCCGGTCGGGTCTATCCGACAGACGTCAAAAGGCGATTTCACCGCAAGAAGCCTTCCTCCAGTCTGCTCGCGTAGCTGGTCCCATCGCGCTGTGGATGGCCAGTCACGATCGCCTGGGCGGACTCGCGCCAGTGGCCTAGTTGCCGCGGCAGCGCCACCAAGCCGACCGACGAACGGCGTCGAAACCGCCGCTTCGACGAATTGTCGCCGCTTCATGCACACCCTCACAACTTCTCTGAACGGCTCGTCGCGACTGCCATTCAGACCATATGAAAGGGCCGAATCAATGACAATGTTTATACACCAATCGCACCGCACGAGCACTGGCGGTGCGCTACCTCAGGGCCGTGCCGGCCAGTGGTCGGATCCGGACGTGGCGTCTGATGAGCGCAGCGTAGGTGCGGTTGGGGTGACTGGCCGTTACGAACCGCTCCGCCTGAGTATGCCGCCGCGCAGTTCAGTAGGTCGTCAATGGGCAGGCAGCTTGAAGGCAGGCCCTACCAGGACAGATCCCATCGTCTGATGTGATTTTTGGAGTCGGAAGCTCGATGTACCCGCGGGAATCCGAGCAGTTTTACTGCATTCCGGAGATACGTGTCGCGAAGTGCGTGGTTATCATTTGCCGCAGCATGCCTCGGAAAGCACACAAAACGGGTGGCCACAGGTCGGGCCGTGGAGCAAACGCTAGGTCACGAACATGACCATCCGCCCGACGAAGACGGCGATTGCGCACATGCCAGGACGTGACCGGAAAAGTGCGACGTAAGGCTCATCACCAGGTCTTTTCCGATCAGAAACCAGAGCTTTGCCTAGGCCTCCCTGGAGGCTTCGAGGTGGGCGAAGATTTGCGGCGACAGCTCAGAGATTCCGGAACCAATGGCTCGGTTGGGAATTGTCGGCGATAGCAAGTCATTGTTTCCCCTACCCCAGAGTCGGGCGATCAATGGGGACGCGAAGGCGACACTCGATTCGCATTTATGGGGAAATCCGCGCAATCTTGTGCCGAGATTCGATACGGGAGGATGAGCATGAAAGTGAGTGCCATGATTCGCTTCGCACCGGCAGCGGAGCCGCATGACCGTTTGCTTGACCGCGTGGCCGATTATGCACGCCGCATCGAGGCGCGTGGCTTCCCCGGCATCTGGGTCGGCGACTCGCTTGGCCGCGGCCGGCCGACGCTGGATCCCTTGATCGAGCTTTCAATCCTCGCCGCAGTAACCCAGAAGGTCGAACTGGGCATCTCAGTGTTGCAGATCCCCTTGCGCCATCCCATCGAACTCGCTCACCGCGTTCAATCTGTTCAGGCATTGTCGGGCAACCGCCTGTACCTTGGCGTCGGCAGCGGCTCCACCCGCGCGGATTTCGAGTTGCTTGGATACGACTTTGACCACCGGTTCGGCACCATGAAGCGTTCGCTGGAAGCCATGCGGCGCACCTGGCGTGGCGAGGCGGTCAATGCCGCTGGAGCACTTTCACTGTGGCCGGGATGCGAGGGTGGGCCGCCGATCCTAATGGGCGCCTGGCGCAGTCCGCGCTGGATCACTTTCGCAGCACAGGAGTGTCAGGGTTGGACACCGTCGGGCCGCTTCAGCAACTGGGACGACTTGGAATACGGCATGCGGGTCTACCGCGACGCCGGGGGCACCAATGCCGTCCTGGCCAACGTCGCCGTCGACTTCGACAACCGCTCCGAGACTGCCCCACTTGGTGAGCTGGCGCCATGTTCCCTGGTCTGCCCGGTGGACGAAGCACGCCGGCGATTGAAGCGCCTGGAGCAACTGGGCTTCGATGAGGTGTTACTGGTCTCGCACTCCAGCGTGCTGCAGGACATCGAGCGTGCGCGCGACCTCCTCTAATGGGGCCGGACCGTGGCCCGCCTCCGGGTCAGGTTGCGTTTGCAGACCTGTCCCGGCGCAGCGGAGACCCATTCGCGGCCGATGTTGATCGGGTTGAATATGTAAGGTGGCCGAGCTCCTCAAGCAGAACGGCGAGCTTCGTACCGTTCCCGATCGGCCGGAGATAGAGAGCAACCATTGGTCGTCTCATGCGTCAGGTACCATCATGCGTTATTGCAGCTGATGTCATTGCGAGGCTGTCAGACTGAAACAATTCGCTCGACGAAAGCTGGTGTGGCTCGACGACCTCGCGATGACAGCGCGTACGCCGCGCGACATCGCGACGTTCCAGATCCACCCGTCACAACACAGTCGCAGTGACATACGCAGCCGCTAGTCTGCCCGCCGCTCGTACCACACGCGCCCGTCCTTCAGCGTCAACTGCGGCAGAAACCGCCGCCGGGCAGTGATTGTGTCGCCGTCACTGTCGCGCAGCTCAATGTCCTCGTCGCGCAGCTCGAACACCGACACATCCGCATTCGCACCCGGCTTGAGCGTCCCAACTGTTCCTTCATAGCCCATGATCTTCGCCGGTACCGCAGTAGCGCGCCGCACCACTTCCTCGAGTGGCATGCCGAAATGCAGCAGTTTGGTTATTGTCGTCGGCAGGTCCCAAACCGGTCCCTGCGTCGCCGTAGTGGATGTCAGATCGGTGGAGATCGTGTCGGTCATGAACCCCTGGTCCAACGCCCGCTGCGTCATGCGGAAATTGAAATGGTTCCGCCCATGCGCGCAGTCGAAAATGATGCCGGCGCGCTGCGCTTCGACGACCTCTTTCAGCACGAACTCCTTCTCCTGGCCCATAATGCCGTGCGCGCGGCCGTGGTAGCAGTGTGTGACAATATCACCCGGCTTCATGTGCTCGATTAGCGCCGGCAGTGGTACCGGCGAGTCGGTGATGTGCATCATCATTGGCACGTTACCGGCCATCTCGGCGGCGCGGCGTGCGAGCTTCACCGGTTCGGCCGAATATTCCCAGACTAGGCCTGGGCCAAAGCGCAACTTCACACCGAACGCGAGGTCGGGGTTCTCAATGATAGTGCGCGCGCAGCCTTCCGGATCAGCGTAAGGCAGATGTGACAACTCGCCACCACGCGACGTACCCATGATGCCGATTGCCGAGAGATTGACGAGGGCGCGCACGCGCGTTCGCACCGCGGTGTCCAATATGTGGCGCAGGCCGGCGAAATTCGAGGACCCCGCACTACCTGCGTCACACAGCGTCGTGACCCCGCTGCAACGACAGAACCGGTCGGTGTGGCCGCCCATGTCATGCGCATTGACAAAAACATGCGCGTGCATATCGACCAGGCCCGGTGTAACCAGACGGCCCGTGACGCTGATCGACTTGCGGGCCTCATTGGCCGGCAGCGATGGCGCGACCGCAGCGATTTTGCCACCTGCAATGCCGACATCCATCACGCCGCGCAGATTGGTGCCAGGATCGAGCACCTCACCGCCCGTCAGCAACAGATCGTATTTCATCGTTCCCCTCCGTCTTTCGGTGGATGGTCCATCACGGCGTGGTTCTTGACAAGCCGCCGGATATTCCCTGCCGCGTCATCGAACAGCGCCATTGTTGTATTCAGTTAAAGGTCGGACTCTGCGGAAAAATCGGCGCGATTTCAGGTAAAGAGCAGGCTCCGAGATTGCACCGGGTAATGGGCGGACGCCCGCCGTTAATCAAGGCGCCCGCGTGGACCGGGAAAGAAACGCTGTCACACCTGCCGCTTCAGGTTCGAGGCTTGCGATAGCGCGGCCGCGCGTCTCGGGGAGCAGCAGCAGCATGACGATCATCAACAGATGGGCCAGAGTGGAGAACAGCGCAATCGCGGTGCCAAGCCCCATCATCACCGTCGCAAATCCGATCGCTGTCATGAACACCGAACCGATCGCCCGACCCGCATTGTAGCAGAACCCCTGAGCCGTGCCGCGGATGCTGGTCGGGTAAAGCTCCGTCATGAACGGACCCATCGGTGCAAATTTCATCAGGATTGCCATGTTCAGCGGGATCCCAAGCAGCAGGAGACCGATGTCGCCAGCCGGCACATACAGATAGACGATCACCATAACGATCGATGTGACGGCCGAGATCATAAATGTCCACTTCCGGCCGATCGCATCGGCCATACAGGCACCGAAGAGAAAGCCGATCAGAGCCCCAAGAGCCTGAACCGCAATAAAAAGCCCCGTATTGGTGGCGGACAGATGGCGCATCGTGCGCAGATAAGTGGGCATCCAGAAGGAGACGGCCCAGACGCCGCCCTGTGCGCCCATGACCATCAGCGACACTCTGATTGTCAACCACAAATACGGCCCGCGAAACGCCGACAGCAGGTGGGCGATCCCAAGTTGCGCTCCGCTGTTGTGCTTCTCTCGGAACGCCTCCGAGTCTGGAATGCTGCGGCGGATCCACAATACGAGCAGGCCGGGCACGATGCCGACCATGAACAGCGCCCGCCATGCGATCGCCGCCGGCAGAATGGCATACAAGCCGGCGTAAACGAGCGCCGCCAGACCCGGGCCAAAGGCCGCGCCGGTCTGCACAAAGCCGACACCGCGGCCGCGATATTTGTCGCGGATGACCTCGCCTATCAGGACCGCGCCCGTGGCCCACTCGCCACCAAAGCCGAGCCCGTGCAAGCCGCGCAGGATAAACAGCTGCTCAAAATTCTGAGCAAAACTGCACAGAAAGGTGAATACCGCATACCACAAGATCGTGAATTGTAGCATGCGCACACGACCGAAGCGGTCGGCAAGAGCGCCGGCAAACCAGCCGCCAAACGAGGAAGTGACGACGGTGACGGTGCCAATTGTGCCTGCGGCACCAGTCGAAAGGCCCCAGGCCGCGATGATAGTGGGAACGACATAGCTGTAGAGCTGCTGATCGAAGTTGTCCAAGGTCCAGCCGCCCCAGCACGCGAGCATCGTCCGCCGTTCGTGCGAGGTCAGATCACGCAACCAAGCCAACATCGCGTTTGCCTCCCTTGTGGCCGATTCGTGGATTTATCGGCGATCCGATGTCAGGCGTCCAGATACGCCGATCCATTCCCGCTTCTCGACCTGACGCTGTACGTCGCGCGGCAGGCGCCCGCCGAACTGACTGTCCAGGCCTTCTTTCAGGACATTCGTGTCACCATTGTTGCCCTCGCTTTGTATGGCTACGAGGTCGCTAGTCTTGGCGTGTCAGGCGGTGCATCGTTGGAAGCCTTAGTGCTGGCTGCCGCGCTGACCCTTATTCTGTAACACAGATTCGCGAAAATCGGCCGGCGGTGGAGCAAAAATGCGTACCGTTGATGCTTACTCTGCAACAGAGCAAGCGGCATTTTGCCCCTCACGTGCGACAAACTGCTTTTCGTGTCTCGTCACAGCCCTGGGTACCCGATCTGCCATCCGCAGTTGGGCCAGACGATGGACTCGCAGACAGTCATGTACCGCGTCGAAAAGCGTCATGCTTTGCACAAGCATGTCGGGGGTAGAGCCAGTCGTCGGGAATGGCGCTGCGATGTTGTCTGATGCCTCATCGAAAGTCCGTGGAGCATCGAGATCGGAAAGAGCGGGCCTCCAAACTGATCAGCAGGCTTTACCAGATTCGCGTTCGTTCGCGTTCCTTCAGAAGATCTTGGGGCCCATCGCTTGTAGTTCATTGGTGTGGGGTGCATATATGGTCCAACAATGCACCATAAGAGTTGCTGGATGGCGCCGTGAGCATGGCCGAGACAAATGCAAGGGTTGCCAGCAACATGCGGCGAGGCTGATGAGTAGATGCTCACCCATCGATGCAAGTCACGCGAGCGCAGGGAAGAAAACCGTCGTGCCATTCGCGGGTCGCGCTTGAAGGGCGGTGCGCAGCCGGTCGAGCTCGCGCGGCAGGATCACCGGACTCCCAGTTGCGCGCAGAAGTTCAACGGCGACCGCTTCCAGTGCGTCCTGTCCATTCATCTCGGTGGAGCGCCGCGGCCGAAGTCAACGACAGCGTCATACGATATGTCTCGAACGGTCAACGCCAGAGTGCTTGCGCTGAACATCGTCCACCGGGCGGCGTTGCTGCCGTCGGACACGACCTGATGCCGCTCCCTCCGTAGGTCTCACAGCCGGCCTTGAAGCCGGTCAAATCGCACGCCAGCACCCGCTCCTGGCGGACCTGATGGTGCCGCGTATAGTGCCAGCGTGGCGGCTCTTTCCGGTGCCACCATGCGGCCACTCGAGCCGCGTCTTCGGTTGCACTCACGGGCCTCGGCGTTGGCGCACAGCCGGCCGTTAAGCCAGCCAGAGATACGGCGATCAACAGACTACGAATCATCACGCCCTCAACCTGGCCGGTTCAGATCGGCCACACGGCCGGCGCTGTCGTTCCGATACTGCGTCGTGCCATTCTTGGTCTCCTCCCTTTGGGGTTGCACCGAGGCCAGAAGTGCGTTGTGCCATTCGCGCTCCCAGCCTCCGCATTTCAATCCGACGACGCGACGTACGCCAAGTATCCCCCGGTTGTTTCGTCGGGGGTAGGACGGGGTACGGGGATTACGGGGGCTTGCGTCCGTGAGGGCTATCACGACTTGCGACGAGGCGGTGAAGTGACGTTTTCCTGGTTGGTCATTTGAGTATTTTCCGACCGCGTCTCATATTTGATGACCGCGTCTCGTATTTGATCCCGCAGTGTAACCGCTCAGGAATGCAAACAACCTGTCACCGATCGAGTGCGTTGCAGTTATCGGTGTGGGCGTTGACTACGTCCAAGATTCACCCACGGCCTCGCCGTAGGCGATACGCCGCCGTCCTGTCGTGCTTCATCATAGCGTTCGGTTCCTATTGACTTCACGCATTTGAGTGCCAATACGCGGCTGTATGAGACTCACTACATTCCGCGCCCGCTATGGCACAGATGAAGCCTGCCGCGCACATCTCGAAAGCGTGCGCTGGCCAAATGGGCCTGTCTGTGACCGGTGCGGCTCCGTCGATGACGCATCCCCAGTCGCCAAGCGGCCGGGCGTTTACAGGTGTCGGGCGTGCGGCAAAGACTTCCGCGTCACGGTTGGCACCCCGATGGAAGACAGCCACCTGCCGCTCCGGACTTGGTATCTCGCCATGTATCTGATCCTCGCGAGTTCCAAGCGCATCAGCAGCGTTAAGCTCGGGGAACAGCTCGGCGTCGGACAAAAGACCGCTTGGTTTCTTGGCCACCGCATCCGCGCTGTGCTCGACGGCGGCGAGAAGCTGCCTCTGTCCGGCATCATCGAAACTGACGAGAGCGACATTGGCGGGAAGGCGAAGAACCTCCGCAACCCGCCCGGCAAGGGCCGTGGCACCAAGAAGCCGATGCTGTTCGCCGCGATCGAACGCGGCGGCGAAGCGAGGACTGCCCGAATTGGCTCGGCCAAGATCGACGATATCGCGCCGTTGCTCTGGCGCTGGATTGGCGGCGGTCAGGTTGTTCCGTGCTCTGACCAGCTTGCTACCTATCGCTGGATCGGCCGTACGATGGAGGGCCACCACGCGGTTAACCATGCGCGGCGTGAGTTAGTCCGTGGGAATTGGCACGTTAACACGGTCGAAGGCTTCTTGGGTCTGTTCAAGCGGGCGATCGTGGCTGTCTGGCACTGGATCAGCAGCAAGCATTTGCACCGGGAACAGGTTCCAGAGATAGCGGCACTGACCGCCAGTTCGGGCAATGGCGTCCGTCCGTACCTTGCCAGCGTAGAGCTTGCCCTAAGTGGCGTGAGGGACTGGGTTCATGCCACCAGCTCCTTGCAGGAGAGCCGGCCATGCTGACCGATCAGGCAGCGCGCGATCCGGTCCACCACATCCTCGCGGTGGTTGCAACGCAACCCGTGCTCGCTGGCATGGCCGAAAGCATCGAGCGCTACCGGGCCGAGAAGAAATTTGTCTTCTACGGCGAGATGTCGGCTCAGCTGCCCAAAAGTCCGACCCGAAGCTTGTGGGGCTTTCGCACCGTGCGGCGCAGAAGACGGTCGAAAAGCTCGACCGTGCGGCAAACGACGGAGCCACCCATAAGGCGTCAGTTGTGTCTGAGCCCGTTGATAGCGATGACGATCCGGATGTATGACAAAGGGCATCAGAACGGACCGACCGGAAAAGTGAGGTAGGAAATGGGAAGATTGTTCGCGGTTCTAGCCATTCTCATTAGCTCGTCAGCAATGGCTCAGTATCCTCAAGCTCAAAATCCAGGCACAACAGAACCAGGGCCTGAGACGCCACAGACCGCCATGCCTGAGAACCCTAGATTAAATGGTGGCCCTGAACCTGAACAGAATCAGGTATTCCTGGGGTCGAGGGCGTTAGACGCCTGTAATATTGATTATGTGAACTTTTGTCCTGGCAACGGCGGGGTGAGTGCCCACGTTGCAATATCATGCCTGAAACAATCCTGGGTAGATCTGTCCATGGCCTGCCGAAATGCTATCAGTGGATATCAACAAGGTCACGCCAACCAACAGCAATGAAGGAGATTTCGCATGAGTCGCTCGACGGCGCGATTTTAGCCGCGCGGGTCTGTCCATGCGAGCGAGAAACCGACCGGGCCGATCTGGTCGGCCGTCTGCACCACCGCCGACCACAAGCCCACGCCCCGAGCGACAATGCTATGCCGAACAGATCGAACCAGAAGCTATGGACGGTCGCGCGTTTGACCCGGGTTGGTCAGCCAGTCGGATGGCAGACCGCGCGGACCAAATCATGATATGTGGGGTTTGACGTCTGCGCGTCGGTACCAATAATGTCGTGGGCAGCGTTGTAACAAGCGTCTTTGTTGTCAAAGACCGCAGTTGCCGTTGCGACGCCGTTCCCGTTAAAGGTGACGATCCACCAAATCAGAACCCATTTCATGTTGGGCCTCCGTGAAAGAGGAGATAGGGACCAAAGGCGGTTACGTGCATCCGAGAGCGCGTCGCTGGAGGATTGCTCCTGGCGCGACCTCGGACGCTGGTTGGGCGCACGTGACGTCACGGCGAAGAGCGCCGCCGTGGAATTGTTGGTGCGTCTGGCCGCATAGGTGGTAGTTTAAACTCGTAGCAGGATGCGAATTTAAATCGCCACGCGCGGCGCCGTGGGCGTGTCAGGACGGGCGCAAGCAACCGTCCCGCTGTTCCCCTCAGCCCGTGCGGCGCGATCCACGCTCAGGTGCTAATGGCCGTGATCGGGCTGGTGGTGGCATGCGCTCCCCCGACAACATGGGCCCGCGTCCGTCGTCCAGCGGAGCCGGCGTGCTGAAAAGCGGTTATGTCGTTGCCGGCGGTGAAGCTGTCGCCCAATCCAGTCACAAGCCTGACGTGGATGGCGTCGTCTTCGTTCGCGCGTTTGCAAAACGTCTGGGATATTACCACTTCCAAATCGCCATAAGAGGGAGAGGTGTTTTGTGCGAGCGTCCCACCGACGACCGCATCTGCGCTCACCTACGGCGCTTATCAAGAATCCTGAGCATTTAATTCATCGTAGCTTCTGTCCGCATAAAACCCTGTGCTGCAGGGTTTCGTATACGTCCTTGAAAAGCGCACAGAACCAACGAATCACAGGATCGTTTGTTCGCGACGCGGAGCCTATGAGCGTGTTGACGAACCGAGCTTCAGGGAATGGCGGCTCCCTGACTGCAAGCCCGAATGTCGTCGCATGTCGCGCAGCGAACAAGAGTGAAGTTGTGGCGATCATGTCGGTCGCCGAAACTGTAGCAAGGCAGCCCATGAAGTGCGGGGTGGAGAGTCCCACGCGCCGCGTAATGCCGGCCTTGGCGAGCCGCGCATCGACGTCGCTCATACCATCGCCGGTCAGCGAGACGACTACATTGTCCCATTTTGCGTAATCGGCCAGTGTCCATTTCTTCCGCGCGGCAGGGTGCCCATTGCGCATCACGAGGGCGTAGCGGTCTTCGCCGACTATAGTTGAGACTGCACCTGGCGGCAAAGGCGTTTGCGTGTTGAAGAAGACCAGATCGACCACCCCTTCCGCGAGCCGCTTGAAAGTATCGTGCGTGTAACTCTCAATTGACAATTCAATCCCGGGCGCCTGCTCGCGAATAAGCTTCATGAGATCGGGAGCAAAGAGGACGGAATGCCAATCGCAGCCGACAAGGTGTAAGGTGCGCCGGACTTTTGACGGTTCGAATGGGGGCGGGCGGTAAATTGCCTTCGCCGCGTCGAGAATCGCTGTCACTTGGGGCGCCATCTCCTCCGCACGCGATGTCAAAACGAGGCCCGAGGGGCCACGCACGAGCAGATCGTCGCCTAATGCATGCCGTAGCCGTGCGAGAACATGACTCATTGCGGGTTGGCTGAGACCGACATCCTCAGCAGCGCGCGTGACATGGCGTCGCCGCAGCAACGCATCCAGTGCGGGCAGTAGGCCTAGATCGACAGAAGACAAATTCGAACTCTGCATGGTGATCATATAAACAATGAATTTCCTTTATGGGCCGAAACCGGACAAATATCTAGGTCTGCGGTCGATCGCAGCCGGATGGGGAGGCCGGCGCGACGTACGCGGCAGCAACGGATGGAGAAACCGGAAATGCCAGATATTCTGCATAAAGTCGGAATCAGATCGTCGTCGCCAGATGGTGTCTATAAGGCGCTGACCACGATTGACGGTCTGTCCAAATGGTGGACGAGCGACACGCGGGGCGAGAGCAAGGTCGGCGGCGTGATCCAATTCCGCTTTGGCGCCGGCGGTTTCGATATGAAGGTGCTCGAGCTTCAGCCAGCCAAGAGCGTTCTCTGGCAGGTGATCGATGGACCTGAAGAGTGGGTCGGGACAGAAATAAGCTTCGACATCAAACAGAACGATGATTGGACCATCCTCCTTTTCAAGCACGCAAACTGGAAGGAACCAGTGGAGTTCATGCACCACTGCAGCACGAAGTGGGCAGTCTTCCTGCTAAGCCTCAAGTCGCTTCTCGAAACAGGGAAAGGCGCACCCTGGCCGAACGAGATCAAGCTCGATAGCTGGGAATAATATGGCAGCGACGAAGGGAGGGGAGACGGCGAAACGTGAAGAGTGGCTCGCCTCGGAGCCAACCGGCGCCGCGTGCCGCGAGGGTTCCCGGGGCGTGCAGTCCAGCGCCATGGCATCGGCGACATCGAGCGTCGCCGCGTCGCCATCCGCTGCGCCGCCGCGTCTTGGGGCTTACCGACGCCGGCTACGAGGGCAGCGCAATCCGCGCCTGTCGTGTGCAATTCACTGGTTGCGTCCGCGGGTTGTCACGCCTAGCGCGTCGACGGTATCAGCCGGCAGCTTGGCGGATCGCAGCCCCGATCCCGCGGCGCAAACCGGTAACGCGCACAATTTTGCCACCAAGTTTCAAGTCCCTGTACCGGCTCTCGGCTACGTCGCACCGTCTGCGCTGCGCTCGGCAATCCAGGCGGTAACGTGGTCGTAGTAATTGTCGAGGTAATACTCTGCGATGTCGTCCGCCGTGGTGTTCCACACGCCGTCATGACCTAGGATATATCTAAGTGCCTCGTCGAGATGCTTGGCCGCGTTGGGCCGTCCGATATTGTGCGGATGCAGCGCCAGGCACATGACGCGGCCGCTTTCCGCGCCCTCGCGGTAGAGCGTGTCGAACTGGTCCTTGATCATCTGCTGGAAATGGTCGGCTTCGCGGTTCCACGCGAGCATGCCGGCATCGTTCGTCTGGCCGGTATAGGGGACGTAGATGAATTTCTGGCCGCCCCGCACGTTGATCGGCCACGGCTGGTCGTCGACGATCCACGACGTGTGGTAAAGGCAGCCGGCCTCAGCCATCAAATCGTCGGTGCGAACCGTATAGCCGGCGCCGCCGCCGAGCCGCCCCTTGAGGCGCTTGCCAGTCATCGCCTTGAGATGGACGATGAAGTCCTGCCAGTAGGCCATCTCCTGCTCATCGCTCAGGTCATAGATCGGCCGGCTGTTGTAGAGGCCGTGCGCCATGTAGTCCCAGTTGGCGGCGACCATCGCATCTTTGATCTCGGGGAAATGATCGAGAATCTCGAGATTGAGGCAACAGCATGCGCGCACTTCGTGTTTGTTCAGCACATCCAGCATTCGCCAGAAGCCGATGCGGTTGCCGTAATCCATGCGCGAATATTGCGGAATGTCGGGTTGGGTCGGCCGGTTCTCCGGCAGGTATTCGAAGAACTCCATGTTCGGCGCGACCCAGAATGCGACACGCGCGTTGCCCGGCCAGTTGATGACCGGCCGGTCGGTGATCGGCGCGTAGGCGAACCGGCCCGGTGCAAGCCGTGCGGTTTCCGGCTGCGCAGGTGCCGAAGCCGGCACGGTTTTCGGCAGCATTGACAGCGGCGCGCCCGACTGCGACTCAAACCATTCGACGATCTCGCTACCAGTCGCCCTCCAAACGCCGGCATGGGCGCAGATATGTCCGAGTACCGCGTCGAGGTGCCGGATGCGCCACGGTTGGCCGATGATCCAGGGGTGCAAATGCAGGACCATCATACGTCCCGTCGTCGCGCCGTCGGCATAAAGCCCGTCGAACCACTCGCGCCAGAGCAGGCTGGTTTCGTTGATCGTCCGGCGCCCATGAAGATGGATGTAGTTGTCGTCGAGATAAGCGTTGACCCCTAACGAATAGAGCTCGCCACTTTTCGGTGTCATCCGGTAAGGCTGCTCATCGTTGCCCCAGTCGCAGACATAGCGGATCCCTTCCGCGGCGAGCAGGTTCGGCGTCTTCGGCGTCTCCTGGAAATCGGGGCTCGACCAACCGATGGGGCGCGTCCCGGTCGCTCGTTCCACTGCGTTGATCGAGGCACGGATGTAGGCGCGCTCCTCATCCTCCGGCATGCCGGTATGGATCAGCCGACGGCGCGACAGCCCGTGCGCAACGAACTCGGCGCCGCGTATCAGTCCTTCGGCGACCAGGGCCGGGTAGTGGTCAGCGACCGCCTTGTCCAGCGCCAGCGTCGGCGTGATGCCGTATTTGTCGAGCACCGAGAGGACGCGAAAGACGCCGATCCGGTTGCCGTATTCGTGGTTGCCCCAGCCGCCGATGTCGGGGAATTGCGCCTGGTTCCCAGTCCACAACCCCTCGGGCCCGCCCATAGGACTGACGGCCAGCGGCGTGCCGCTTGGCACCTGCCAGTCCCAATGCTCGAGGTTGACGATGACTGCCAATGCAACGCGGGCATTGTTCGGCCAACGCAGAATCGGGCGGGTGACGATCGGCGACCAGGGATAGAAATCCTGGTCCATGCCGTAAGCGCGGCGTGCGGGCATGGGCTCCTCCCGTGCACAATGGCTGTAGGCCCGGCCACATCACTTCGAGCTTAGCCGATCACCATAGGCTAGGCTCGTGGCTGCTGCGATGACAATCGCCAGGTCCTACACGACCCGTTGCATCGTCCGCGATTTCTCGACACCGATCATGCCCGGCGTGTCAGCTGCTTTATCGGTGTAAACGGCGCCGGCAAGACGGCGCTGCTCAACATACTGATCAGCATGCTGCCGCCCGATAGCGGCACCATAAAGCTCGGCACCAATCTCTCGCCGCCGTTCTCCTCGACCAGCGACGAGCGACGCTCGACCCCTAGCCGACCCTGGCGTCGTCACTGACCGCCGGCGCAGGCGACACGGTCAGCGCCGCCGGCCAGCCCCACGTCGTCGGTGACATGAAGAATTACCTGTTCCGTCCCGAGCGGGCGTGCACCCGGTCGGCACGTTATCGGGCGGCGAACGTGCCCGGCTGATGCTGGCTCGCGCCCTCGCGCGGTCCTCCAAGATGCTGGCGCACCGTCCGGCGTCAGCTGCCGCGTCGCTCGCTGCCGTGCACGACGACTTCACCACCGCCGAAGACCAGTGGTTGACGCTTGCGCTGCGGCGTGAGGAGATCAAAGCCGTTTGAATGTCGTTGGAAGAGGACGCCTCACCCATGAAGGCGCTGGCGGGTATCCGCGTGGTCGATTTCAGCTGGGTGCGGGCAGGCCCATGGGCGACGCGCTGGCTGGGCGCATTCGGCGCGGAGGTCGTTAAAATCGAGTGGCCGGAGAACCAACGCGGCCGCCTGCCGAGCACGACCACCCCGCAACATCTCGAGGCCAACCTCAACACCTCGGGCAATTTCAACGACACCAATGTCAACAAGAAGAGCCTCAGCCTCAATGTCCGCACGGCAAAGGGGCTCGACATCGTTAAGCGGTTGATCGCGGTCTCTGACGTCGTCATTGAGAATTTCAGCTCCCGCGTGCTGCAAAACTGGGGCCTCGGCTACGACGAGCAGCGCCGGATCAAGCCGGATATCGTTTACGTGTCGATGTCGGGCTACGGCCACACCGGCCGACACCACCACTACACGACGTTCGGGCCGGTGGCGCAGGCGGTATCGGGGCAGACCTTTCAGTCCGGCCTGCCAGACCAGCCGCCTGCCGGCTGGGGCTGGTCGTATATGGACGACACCGGTGGAATGCACGGCGCAATGTGCACGCTGACCGGCCTCTATCACCGCAACATGACCGGGCAGGGACAGCACATCGACCTATCCCAGATGGTGGCGAGCGTGCCGCTCGTCGGGCCGGCGTTGCTGGACTTCACGGTGAACGGACGCGGTACGCGCCGACCGGGCTATCCGCCAGGCAATCGCGCGCATTGGCCTGGAACGCCGCTCGTCGCCAACTACCGCGGCGGCCCGACCGTGGCGCCGCACAACGCCTATCGCACCGATCCCGGCGGCTACAACGACTGGTGCGTCATCGTCTGCGAGTCTGATGACGAATGGCGGCGTCTGGTGCAGGTCATGGGCGCGCCCGCCTGGGCCGCCGGCGACAAATTCGCCACCGTTGCTGGCCGGCTGCTGCACCAGGACGAGCTGGACGAGCAGATCGAGGCCTGGACGAAGTCGCTCGGCAAATATGCGGTAACCGAGCAGTGCCAGGCCGCCGGCGTGCGGGCGCTGCCGGTGCAAAGCGCCGAGGACCGCGTCGAGCACGACCCGCAGCTGCGCCAGCGCGAAACGTACCTGGAGATGGAGCACGCTGCCCTCGGCCGCTACAAGGTGCAGAACGCACCATTTAAGCTCTCCGAGACGCCGGCGGTAAACTCCCGGCCGAGCCCGATGATCGGCGAGCATACGCGCGAGATCGTTGAAGGGCTGCTGGGGTTGCCGCACACGGAGCTGCAGGCTGGATTTGCCGACGGGACGTTCTGGCCGACGCAACGCCCGCGTTTTCCCTACCAGGAGGAGATGTTGCGTTGACCGATGCTTCTCCGCCGCCGGGTCCGCTGGCCGGCGTCCGCGTCCTGGAGCTCGCCGACGAGACCGGCCAGTACTGCGGCAAGCTGCTCGGCGATCTCGGTGCTGATGTGGTCAAGATCGAACCTCCGGGCGGCGAGCTATGCCGCCGCATCGGGCCGTTCCTGGACGACATCCCACACCGCGAACGCAGCCTGTCGTTCTGGTACTACAACACCTCGAAACGCGGCATTACGCTCGACGTCACCACCGCCGACGGCTGCGCCGTGTTCCGGCGCCTCGTTGCGACAACGGATGTCGTTCTCGAGACGTTTCGGCCCGGCTATTTGTCGTCGCTCGGCTGCGATTACGAGACATTGAGCCGGCAGAACTCCGGCCTGATCGTGTGCTCCCTGACCCCGTTCGGCCAGACCGGCCCATGGCGCGACTATCTGTCGTCGGACCTCCTGCACCTGGCGGCTGGCGGCGAGATGGCGTCGTCCGGCTATGACGACACCGATGTCCCGAACGCGCCGCCGATCGCGCCCGGCGGTGGCAACGCCTGGCACATGGGCTGTCACTTCGCCTACATGGCGATAATGGCGGCGCTCGTGCACCGGACCGTCGCGGGGCGCGGCCAATACATCGACGCGTCGATTCACGAGGCTTGCGCGCTGACGACGGAGTCGGCGGTTGCCAATTACGTCTATCGCGGCGAGGTGGTGCGGCGTCACACCGGGCGTCATCATTCGGCCGGGCCAAGCCCGCGTACCCAGTTCCGCGCCAGCGATGGTAATTACGTCTGCGCGCTGGTCGGCGGTCGGCTCAATCCCAAATACATAAAGGCACTGGCCGATCTGCTCGACACCAACGGCATGGCCGGCGATCTTCACGACGCCAAATACCAGAACCAGACGGTCATCAACGACAACACCTCGCACATCATCGACGGTCTGGTCGCCAGCTTTATCGCCAGCCTGCCAGCCGAGGAGGTTTATCACCGAGCTCAGGAGCGCGGGTTCACCTGGGGCGCGGTCCGCGCGCCGGAGCAGCTGCTCGAGGACCCGCATCTGTCGGACCGCAGTTTCTGGAAGAAGGTCGCGCACCCGGAATTGGGCCAGAGTTTCACCTATCCCGGGGAGGCGGCGATCTTTAACGGCTCGCCCTGGCGGATCTCACGGCGGGCGCCGCTGATCGGCGAGCACAACGCGGAAATCTTGCGCGGCGAGTTGGGTCTGTCGTCGGCCGAGCTGTCGGTGATGATGGAAAATCGCGTGATCTAACCCGATCGAACCGTTGCGGAGCCAGAGAATAAGCGTGCGCCTAATTCATCGTGAGAAACCTTGTGCGACACAAGCTCTCAGGTCGCCGATAGAAATGACGTTGATCTCCCCTGTAGAGATGTCACCTGGGAGAGCGGTCATTGGGGCCGCTGGGGCGGCATGCAATGATGGTGATCGAGATGAGCCGCTCGACCTAGCGCGTACGGATCTCGCCTCGCGCCGCCGACGCCCGCCGAACTGACTGTTCAGACGTTCTTTGAGTGCTCGCTCTATATGGCCGCGCAGCTCCTATTCATGTGCCCGGCAACAGCCGCGAGGCTGGACGGGCCGCGAAACTTACCGAACAAAAATCGTCGCGACTTAATTTTCAAGATGACCTCTGCCGCTCCCGGGGGCACCCAATCCCTCGAAATCGGCGCGATTCCTAAATTCCAAGCCGTTAAGCCAGCGCAGAGCGACCCAGGCAATGCGCTCGGCGTCGACACCTAGCCAATCGTGATCTATCGTTTGCGGGCTGCACCGGACGGGCGCACAGGCCGGCCGCCACAGCCCACGAGAACATTGGGGGAGGACATGCGGAGCAGCGTCGCCACAGCAAGCGTCAGTTTTCCGCGCGGCCTCACGCGCTATCAGTGGACGATCTTCTTTGTCGTCTGGCTCGGCTGGGCTCTCGACGCGACCGATTTCGGGTTGTTCTCGATCGTGCTGAAACCCGCACTGACCGAGCTGCTCGGGGGCAATCCGTCACCTGCCGCGATCGGCCGGGTGGGCGGCATCCTGGCGATGACAGGGTTGCTGGGCTGGGCATTCGGCGGCTTCCTTTTCGGTATTGTCGCCGATTACATCGGGCGGGTGCGCACGCTATCGGTGAGCATCCTGATCTACAGCGTCTTCACGGCGGCACAGGGCTTCTCGCACACGCCGTTTGAACTCGGTGTGTTCCGCTTCGTTGGCGGCCTCGGCACTGGCGGCGAGATCATCGTCGGCATTCCGCTCGTCGCCGAGGCGTTCGTCGAGACCCATCGCGCCCGCGTTTTGGGGGTCATGATGACCGGCGGGGGGTTTGGCGGGCTGATCGGCGGCTGGGTATATGGTCTGGTCGGCCCCTACGGCTGGCGATGGGTGTTCTTTGTCGGCGTGGCACCAGCTCTGCTGCTCGCGCTAATTCGTCGGGGCATCCGCGAACCCGAACGCTTCGAGGCGGTGCGCGCTCGCCGCCTCGCGGCCAAATCGGGCGCTGCAGGCTCCGAGGACCGCGAATTTCTGCGGTTTGTCCCGCTGCAATTGTTCAGCCGACAAAACATTTACAATACGTTCGTCGGGTTGTTGTTCTGCCTTGGCACCTTATTGGCGATCTGGACCACCGTTATCTGGCTGCCGACGATCATCACTCAGATGCTCGGCAATCAAGGCATCAAAGGTGCCGCAGCGATACCCTATGTCAGCCACGGCATCATGCTGTGGGGTATTGGTGGGATTTTTGGCTACTCGTGCTTCGGCTTCATTGCTGACGGGATCGGCCGGCGGCCGGCAATCGTATTCTACAATCTCGGAACGCTGGCCCTCGGGCTCATCCTGTTCCTCGCGCTCAAGGACTATACCCTCTACCCGTACCTCTTACCAATCTACGGATTTTTCGTGATCGGTGTCTTCTCAGGCCATGCGGTCTACCTGCCTGAACTGTTCCCGACGCACGTGCGCGCGACCGCCGTTTCGTTCTGCAACGGGACCGGGCGTATCGTCACTAGTACCGGTCCGCTGATTGCTGGGCTGCTCGTCGGCTACTTCGGCGGTTTCACTCAGGGTGCGGCGATCATGACGGGCTTCGCCTTGCTCAGCATACTGGCGATGTTCCTCGGCCGCGAGACCCGGGAAGAGCCACTGCCACGCTGATGGAGCGCTGCGACATCCTGCTTCACCAGTTACCGGTGCTATTCCCGACCTAAGTCCCGTGGGTTCTGTCTAGGCTTATCCGCGCACCGTCGCGCGGCAAGTAGGGCATCTCCAGGCGTTGCCTTGCGAGGCGGTAGCGAATGAGCACTGCCGGAGCGAGGACGGGGCCTGGTGTTATGACGCTTACACGCGATGACAACTGCGAGACGCGATGTGGCAGGGTGAGAACGACCGATATCCGCTGGCTGCTCCAGCGGCCTCGTCGCGTGATTTCATGCAACCGAGTTTACGCAGGCGACATGACCGGACGCAGCATGCGTGTGCTGGCCAACTCGCAACCATCCGCCTATTGCCTCTCGCGTTGGCAACCTTAAGTTGCTGGATACGCGCCCGCGGGCGCAACAGCTAATTTGGGGCCAAACGTGATGCGTTTTCGCGTGCTGACCGCCATGCTCGCTGTTCAGATCGGCCTTTTGCTGTCTCAGGCCGCCGCTCAAGCGCCAGCCGGACCACCGCCCGCCGTTGGCGTGGCACTGGTCGAGCGACAACCCATCACCGAAACATCAGAGTTTGTGGGCCGCATCCAGGCACCTAATCGCGTCGCACTGGTCGCCCGCGACACCGCCTTCCTCGAAAAGCAGCTCTTCACCGAGGGAGCCGAGGTCAAAAAGGGCGATCTGCTCTATGTCCTGGAGCAACCGCCCTTTCAGGCCGACCTCGCTGCAAAACAGGCAACGGTACAGCAATTGCAGGCGCAATTGCAGAACGCAACGATCGCCTTTAACCGTGCCACAGCTCTGCTGCGTACGCCCGCCGGACAGCAATCAAACGTGGATGACGCGCGGGCCACCATGCTTTCCTACGCCGCCCAGGTGGCAAATGCTCAGGCCCAGGCACGCCAATCCGAGATCAACCTGGGATACACCGAAATCCGTGCGCCAATCAGCGGCAAAATCGGTCGCACGAGTGTGACGACAGGAAACGTCGTCTCCCCCAGTTCCGGCACGCTGACCACAATCGTCAGTCAAGATCCGATGTACGTCGTGTTCCCAATATCCCTCCGCACCGGCCTCGAACTGCGGGAGCGTTACGCAACCAAAGGCGGATTCGGCGCGGTGCGCATCAGGCTGCGATTACCCGATGGCAGAATGTACAGCCAGACGGGCACGCTGAATTTCGTTGATAATACCGTCTCGCTAAGCACTGATACGGTCATCTTGCGCGGAACGATCACAAACCCGCCGCTACACGAAGCCAAGGTCGGCCAAGCAACCGTCCGCGAACTGGCAGATGGCGAATTTGTGACCGTCCTCTTGGAAGGTGTGGAGCCGGTGGAGGTGCTGACCATTCCACGCGCCGCCGTGCTGTCCGATCAGCAGGGTGACTTCGTCTACACGGTGGATGCGCAGAA
>Ga0123356_10000611_pt1 | contig 39448 bp, 33 predicted proteins | sample TergutEmb28metaG_2_FD_92546 | JGI IMG/M metagenome (GOLD analysis project Ga0123356, IMG submission 92546) | Embiratermes neotenicus P3 segment gut microbial communities from Petit-Saut dam, French Guiana - Emb289 P3 | ecosystem: Host-associated > Arthropoda: Insects > Digestive system > Gut ...
ACACCGTGCCGCGATTTTTGACGCACTCCACTCCGCTTCGCTCCGTTCCATGCATCAAAAATCGCAATCTATCAACCAACAGGGCACAGCCTCACAGGGGGGCAGTTGAATTTTCAATCGGGGAGAACTTTCTTTGTCAATCAAAGCAGAGAACATCAAAACGGAGGATTCTGAATGAACACAACGGTATTTGGCAACACCGGGCTACGCGTATCCCGCAGCGCTTTTGGCGCGCTGCCCATTCAGCGCCTTTCCAACCAGGACGCGGCGGCCCTGCTCCGGCGCGCATACGAGGCCGGTATCAACTTTTTTGACACCGCCCGCGCCTACACGGACAGCGAAGCAAAGATGGCCTTGGGCCTGGGCGATGTGCGGGAAAAAATCATCATCGCCAGCAAAACCATGTCCAGTACCCCGGAGGCGTTTTGGGCGCAATTAAACGAGAGCTTAGCCGCGCTAAACACCCCCTACATCGACATCTATCAATTGCACAACCCCGCAGTTATTCCCCTAGCGGATTCGCCCATGTACCAATGTATGCTGGAGGCCCGGGCCCAGGGCAAGATCCGCCATATCGGCATCTCCTGCCATTTGCTGGCCAACGCCCGGATCGCCATGGAAAGCGGCTTGTACGCCACCATCCAGTATCCGCTGAGCGCCCTGTCCGACCCCGCCGAGATAGATTTTGCCCGTGAGTGCGGTGAGCGGGGCATCGGCGTGATCGCCATGAAAGCCCTGTGCGGCGGGCTGCTCACCAGCGCCGCGCCCTCCATGGCTTTTTTGCGCGATCTGCCCCATGTGGTGCCGATTTGGGGCTTCCAGCGGGACAGTGAGCTGGACGAGGTGCTGGCATTGGAGCAAAATCCCCCTGCCTTGGACGAAGCAATGCTTGCCCGCATCGAAAAAGACCGGGCCGAACTGGCGGGAGATTTTTGCAGGGGCTGCGGCTATTGCCTGCCCTGCCCGGCACAAATTCAGATTGCCATGTGTGCGCGGATGCCCTTGCTATTGCGGCGGGCGGTACCCGAAAGTTTTTTGACGTCCCATTGGCAGCAGGAGATGGCGCGCATAGAGGCTTGTACGGGTTGCGGCCTGTGTACCTCCCGCTGCCCCTACGGGCTGGATGCGCCCCGGCTTTTGCGGGCAGCGTGGGCGGATTATCAGGGGTTTTTGCCGGGGCAGGGCTAGTTTTGCTGCGCCTCCCATTCAGCCCGGTATGTATTCAAAATATCATCAGCCCAAATATGCGCCTCCACAAATTTAAGATGATGGTTGATGTGCTTGTCGGCAGGATAAATTCCGCGCTTAAAATCATAGTCCACATGGGGCGGGAAGCCAATCCGCTCTATTAGTTCCAGCATTTCATTCACAAAATACACACGGTTCCAATACTCTTCCTGCCCAAACAACGCCGGATGAAAGATTGCAAACGAATCGCCATACGTAAATGAAACGGTGAGCCGGTCAATTTCCTGAAGGGGAATCTTGATAACCGCCGGATGATCATAAGCGGATTCCCATTGATCATGGGGGCCAAGCATCGCATAGATAGGCGCGGTTCTTTGCGGACGCCCGCCATGTGCAATAAAAGCGTCCCGCAGTTGCCGATCCCGATGATAACGATTTTGCAAAAACCCTTCGATGTCGGGATTCCCGGCTTTGCCGGCATCCTTTTGTGTTATCAAGATTTGCCTAGCTTCCTCCATTGGAAGGGCCGTAAGGGGCCTAAAGGGGCCAAAATCCCGCTCAAAATAATGAAATAAAAACACCTTGCTCACAACCACTCAGATCAATAATCCACCTTACACTCCGGCAACGCCTGTTGCAACGATTCGATCTGTTCGATAGAAAGGTCGTCGTTTTCGTATATCGCCAGCGTATATAACGCCTTGAGCTTAGCCAACGGTGTTATATCGGTAAGTTGATTGCCGGAAAGGTGCAGCAAGTTCAACGTGGTGAGCCTGCTCAGCGGGGATACGTCGGTGATTTCGTTGCCGGAAAGGAATAGGGTGTCCAACGTGGGCAACTCAGACAGGGGGGCCAAGTCGGCAATCCGGTTGTTTTCCAAACCCAGCGTCCACAAGTTCTCCATGCGGCTTAACGCCGAAAGGTTGGTGAGCCGGTTGCCGTCGGCGGTAAGGCTCACCAACAGTTCCATGCCCACCAAGGGCCAAATGTCCTCGATTTGATTCTCGCCCAAATCCAGCGCAAACAGCCCGGTGAGCCCGGTCAGCGGGGCAATATCCTCGATCCGGTTGCCGCGCAGGTACAGCAATTGCAGGTTGGTAAGCCCGGCCAAGGGCGATAGGTCGGTGATCTGGTTGGTGTTTAGGTACAGCACCTTCAGTTCGGTGAGCCCGGCCAGGGGCGACAGATCGGTGATGGCATTTTCATTGAGGACTAACTCCTCCAGCAAAACAAGCTTTGCCAGCGGTGCGATGTCGGTAAGCCCCCGGCTGCTCAGCTCCAGCTCCATGGCATCCACGGGGATATCCCGCCCGGCGATGTGTATGGTTTCGGTTGGCTCCGTGGCAATAGCCGGCACACAGAGCAGCAGGCAGAAGGCCAGCAGCGGGCAGAGGGCGCGGCGAAAAATGGCTTGGTTGAACATGGCGGAACACTCCTTATTTATGACATGATTCTTCTTTTTGCTTGCAAACGAAGTATAGCATATTTGAGGCATAACGACAATGGAGGTCGTTTTTGTGTTTGCGAACAAAAAGTAATGACAATTTGATTGTAATTCTTCACCGCCCGCGCTATACTAGGTTCGTATGGGAGGTGTAAAAAGTGACCATGAGCGCAGACGCTTTGAAGCGGTTGGTGCCCATCTCGCAATTTAATCGCGGCCAAGCGGCCAAATTGTTCGCCCGGGCACGAAGCGAGGGGCAAATTGTGGTACTCAAAAACAACGCGCCGGAAGCGATTATCCTTAGCCCGGAGGAATATGCGCGGATGTGCGAAATCATTGAGGATCATGAGTTGCTAATGCTGGCGGAAGAGAGGTTGGCAAACGGAAACGAAGTAAATGCAATTCCCCTTGAAACCGTGATGGCAAACCTACAAATTACCCAGGCAGACCTCGATGCCGCCGAGGAGCTGGAGATCGAATGAGTTGGAAAGTCGTTTTTCTCCCGGAAGCGGAAGTAGATTTAAAAGTTTTGGACGGCGCTGTGCGCCCCCAGATCATTCGAGGCATCCTAAAGGTTTGTGAAAATCCGGGAGCTCCCTTGCAGGGCTCTACAAAATCAAGTTCGGCAAAGTGGGCATCCGTGTGGTATATGCGTTAAAACGTGAGGGGAAACAGATGATGATCCTCATCATTTCCATGCGGGCAGATGGGTTTGTGTATGCAGAAGCGGAAAAACGAAGAAAGAAGCACGGCCTATAATTTTATTTTATGGTATAATACCCAATAGGATCAACACAAAAAGGGGTGTATGCCCATGAAAACCCGCGTTTGGGCGGCGCTTTTATGTGTCGCGCTGTGTGTGCCGCTGGTAACACAGGCAACAGAGACAATAACAGTACCCATGACCATGATGGGATACGATGCCTTCTCTTCCCGAAGCTGGGCCCATAGCCAGTTTTTTGTGCGCATGGAGGAGCTTACCGGCGTCGCCTTTACCTTTCAGCAGTATGCCGACGCGGACACCTACGATAGAGCCAAGATCAACGCATTGGAAGGCCTTTCCCCCCTCCCTGATGTGTTTTTTAAAGCTGGCCTCACGTCCCAGGAAGAGCAACGTTATGCAGAAATCGGCGCGCTGATCGATCTGGCCCCCTTGCTGGAGGATCACGCGCCCAACCTGTGGGCCTTGCTGGAGGCAAATCCGCATTGGCGCGAGGCCATCACCTTACCAAACGGCAAAATCGTGGCACTTCCGGCCCTGGCCGATCCCGCCGATCAGGTGTGCCTGTGGATCAACAAAGCTTGGCTGGACGCGCTGAATTTAGAAATCCCCGATTCACCGGAGAGCCTGCGCGCCGTGCTTTTGGCCTTCCGGGATGATGACCCCAACCGCAACGGCAGAAAAGACGAGATTCCATTGTACCTGATCGGCCCCTGGGAGGCCCGCTGGCTGCTTCCCTTTTTTGGTTTGGCCCCTAACGATTATAATGTGTACGTGGATGAGGCGGGCATGGTGCAGTTTGCTCCTTTCCAGCCGGAATTTGCCGAGTTTTTAGCCTTTTTGCGTGATCTGTATCAGGAAGGCCTGCTGAGCCCGGATGCCTTTCGGGGCGCTCATGTCCTGCTGGAGCAAGATGCCCCCACATTGGAGGTGGGCGGTTTGATCTCCATGGTGCCCACCACCTTGCTCAGGCCCGAAGCTGTGCATCAGTTCGTTACCGTGCTCCCCTCCAACGGGCTGTGGCGCAACTTTCTGGGCCCGGTAACTCGCGGCACATTCGCCATCACCAGCGCCTGCCCGGATCCGGCCGCCGCCCTGGGTTGGGTGGATGCGCTGTATGACCAGCAGGGCGCAACGCTGGCCGCGGTGGGCAAAGAGGGGATTGATTACGAATTTACCGGCCAGGGCAAGTGGAGCCCCGTGATCCACGAGTTCCGAAGCGCGGATTCGGTGCGGGCCGACTCGCTGATGGATGCCGCAGGCGACCCCCTTCCCGGGCTTCGTCCGTGGGATTTTTTGATGGCCGTTGATTTCCCGCTGCAGCATCATATCTCCGAGCAAGTGCAAAAGATTGCCGGGGTAGCAAGGATGCCGATTCCGTTGCGTTACATCCCCCAGGAGGGACAGGCCGAGATTGACGCGTTGCAAGAGGTGTTGGGCGCGCTGGTAGATACGGGCATCGCTCGGTTTGTGATCGGCGAGGCGCCGCTAGACGCCGAACATCTGGCCGCCTTTGAGCAAGAGCTGCGCGACGCAGGGGCAGAGCGGCTGGTGGAATTATTTGGTGGTTTTCTATGATCGAAGTGTTTGCGGTGGATTCGCCCCAGGAGCGCAGCGGGTTGTGCGAGCGGGTGTTGCGCGCGTTGCCCGCTTGGTTTGGCATTGAGGAATCGTTAATGAACTACGTGGGCGATGTGGCCGGGTTGCCGTTTTTTGCCGCGCGGCTTGATGAACGGGAAGCCGGGTTTGTGGCCATTAAAGAACATACCCGGTGGGCAGCGGAGCTTTGTGTGATGGGGGTGTTGCCCTGGGCCCATCGAAAGGGCGTAGGCCGTGCGCTGGTGGAACGATGCGAGCAGGCCTGCTGTGAAATGGGCAAGGAATTCCTTACCGTAAAAACCTTAGCCGATACCCATCCGGACGAGGGATACGCGGGCACCCGGCGCTTTTACCTGGCCATGGGCTTCAGGCCCCTTGAGGTATTTCCCACGCTGTGGGATGAGGCCAATCCGTGTATGTTGATGGTAAAAATAATATGCTAGACATGCTCCAGGCCACCAAAGGCCGCATCCGTATGCACATGCCGGGCCACAAGGGGCGTTTGTCTTTTGACAGTTCCTGGGATATCACCGAATTGCCCAACACCGACGACCTGTTTGCCCCACAAGGCGGCATCGCCCAGGCCGAAGCATTGGCGGCACGCTCGGCTGGGGCGGCAAGTTCACTGCTTTTAACGGGCGGCGGAACCGCGGGCATCATGGCGATGCTGCTTAGTTTGGTACCCCCCGGCGGCAAGCTGATTGTGCCCAGGGATTGTCATTTTAGCGTGCTGTCGGCCTGCGTGTGGGGCGACATCCAGCCGGTGTTTGTGTGGCCGCGGGTTCATGGGGCCAGCGGGTTCTCATACATAGATGCCGGGGACGTAGAACAAACGATCCAGGCCCACCCGGATGCCCTCGCGGTGTTGGTAACCCGGCCCGACTACCGGGGCGTGTGTATGGACTTGGCGCGGGTGGCCGCCGCCGCAAAAGCCGCAGGCATGTGGTTGCTGGTAGACGAAGCCCACGGCGCGCATTTCAATTGGCCTGTGGATCATCAGCCCAAGGGCGCGGGCGCGCTGGGCGCTCACCTGTGGGTACAGAGCGCCCACAAGACCCTACCTGTGTTGACGGGCGGCGCGTGGCTGCACCTGTGTGATGATGTACACACGGCACGGGCCCGGTCGGTATTGCGGATGGTACACACCTCCAGCCCTTCCTTCCCCATACTGGTGTCGCTGGACGAGGCGCGGGCGTGGATGGATGCCCACGGGATCAGCGCCCTCGCCACCCTCCACGGGCGCATTCAAACATTCTGGCGTTTGCTGCAAGCGGGCGGATCGGCCCTCCGCAACGCCCACGAGTTGCTGGATCACATGGATGTAGACCCCACGCGGGTGGTCATCGACGTGTCGCAACAGGGCTACACCGGGCAAGAGGTGTATGATTGGCTAGGCGAACGCGGCATCGATGGAGAGATGGCCGATGGGAATCATGTGGTGTTGATTCCTTCGGTATGGGATCCAACCGATGCGCTGGAACAGGTGGGAAAGGCGTTGCTGGCTCTCCCAAAAAAGCCTCCTCTAAAGCCTCCCCTATTGATGGAAGGGCGCACTGCGCCCACTCCTCCGCAAATAGCGATGCGGTTGCGGGAGGCCGCGCTTTCGGTGTCTGCCAAGCCCCTGCCCCTCGCTATGGCAGAAGGGCAAGTGGCGGCTTGTTGTGCCGGTGTGTATCCCCCCGGTATTCCACTGATCGTGCCCGGTGAGCGGATCACGGCAGGGGCGGTGAAAGCGCTGGCCCGCGCGAGGCATTGTTTTGGCGTAGAAAACGGCGCGCTGCGGTGCGTGATCAACACATAAGGAGCGTTATTTTGCTGTACGATGTTGTTCTGTTTGACCTAGACGGTACCCTTACCGAATCCGCGCCCGGCATCATGGGGGCGGCAAAAACCGCCGTGGAGCAAATGGGGTACGCCGGCTTTGATCTCCGGGTGTTCGAAGGGTTTATCGGCCCGCCCCTCCACGGCTCTTTTCGTGCGCATTTTGGCATGAGCGACGCCCAGGCCGACGAAGCTGTCCGCCGCTACCGCGCCTATTACGCCGAGCGGGGGATGTTCGAAAACGCGGTGTATCAGGGCATCCCCAATCTATTGCGGCGGCTGCGCACAGGTGGGGCGCGCTTGTTTGTAGCCACCGCCAAGCCCCAATTGTTTACCGACCGCATCATGGAACGGTTTGGGCTGGCCCGCTTTTTTGATGGCGTGGTAGGCGCAACCATCGACGAGCGCACCGGCGACAAAGTGTCCATCATCCGGGAGGCGCTGCCGGCAGACGGGGGCCGCGCCGTGATGATCGGCGACCGGAAGTATGATATCCATGGAGGCCAGGCAAACGGCATCGATACCATAGGCGTGTGTTATGGTTACGGCTCCCGGGCGGAGCTGACCGAGGCCGGTGCCACTCATATCGTGGATACGGTAGCAGAATTGGGTGATCTTTTGGCCCCTGAGTATCAACCATCCCCCGGTTTTTTTGTTACTGTTGAAGGTTTGGACGGATCGGGCAAGACCACCCAAATCGACCGGCTGGCCGCGCACCTGGAGCAGCTCGGTTACCATACGCTGCGCACCCGTGAGCCGGGCGGAAGCCCCATTGCCGAAAAGATACGTCAGGTGGTGCTCAGCCCTGAGAACCTGGGCATGCACGCCTGGACGGAGGCGTTGTTATACGCCGCGGCCCGGGCCGAACATGTCCGCGCGATCGTGCGCCCGGCCCTGGCCCAAGGCCAAGTGGTGCTATGCGACCGGTATGTGGACTCCAGCGCGGTGTATCAGGGCGTGGGGCGTGAGCTGGGCCTGGAAAAGGTGCTGGAGGTCAATGCGCTGGGCACCGGCGGTTTGGCGCCCGATCTTACGCTGTACCTGCGCCTGGATGCGGCGGAGTCCCTTGCCCGGCGCGAGCGGGCGTCTTCGTTGGATCGCATTGAAATGGAAGAAGGCGCTTTTCATCAGCGGGTTTGTGATGCCTACGATCAATTGGCCGCCAGCAATCCGCAACGCATCCGCACGATCGACGCCTCACTGCCTGTGGGGGAAATTGCGGTTGCCGCTTGTGCCGAGATGGATGCGGCGCTGGCGAGGAGGTAATGGATGCGTATAGTTGTTGGCATGTCCGGCGGGGTAGATTCCTCAGTCGCGGCGTTGCTGCTGCACCAGGCCGGGCATGACGTTATTGGCGTGTTTATGAACAATTGGGAAGAGACCAATGAAGACGGCGCGTGTACCAGTGAGCGGGACTGGGCCGATGTGCGTGCGGTATGCGACGTTATCGGCATACCTTATTACGCTGTAAATTTCGCTAAAGAGTATCGGGAGCGGGTATTCGCTCATTTTTTAGAAGAGTACCGGGCAGGGCGCACCCCCAACCCGGACGTACTGTGCAATCGCGAGATCAAATTTAAGGCATTTTTGGATTTGGCCCAACAACTGGGCGCGGAGCGGGTCGCCACCGGCCATTTTGCCCGGATCGACCGTGCAGATGGGGAGTGCCGGTTGCTGCGAGGTGTGGATCTCGCCAAGGATCAGAGTTATTTTTTGTATATGTTGGGCCAGCGCGCCTTGGGGTTGGCCGAGTTTCCGGTGGGAGGCCTCACCAAAGCCCAGGTGCGGGCGCTGGCGTTGGAAGCCGGGCTACCCACTTCCGCCAAACGGGATTCTACCGGCATCTGTTTTATAGGTGAGCGCGATTTTAAAGCATTTTTGCAAAACTTCCTGCCTGCCCAGCCTGGCGAAACTCGGGATGTACGCACCGGCAAAGCTGTAGGCAAGCACGATGGACTCATGTATTACACGTTGGGCCAGCGGCGAGGTTTAGGAATTGGCGGGAGCGGGGACGGGCGGCGCTGGTTTGTGGTATCAAAGGATTTAGAAAGCAATGTGCTGTGGGTGGCCCAAGGAGACGACCACCCGGCGTTGTACACCACCCAAGCACGGGTAAGTGAACTCGCTTGGATCGCCGGACATCCGCCCCTTGCCGAGGGGGAATCGTTAGTTTGTACGGCAAAATACCGCTATCGGCAAAGTGATCAACAGGTGACTGTTTGTCTTGGCGACCGCAGCTTGCATGTTACAGCTCATGAACCTCAGCGTGCGGCAACGCCGGGCCAATCCCTGGTGCTGTACCAGGGCGAGATATGTTTGGGCGGGGGCATTATCGAGGGGGCATTTCATTCGCTTTGATCCTGGGGTTTTGATATCTGCGCTTTTTTATACGAGTTCCATGTTACGTCATTTGAAGCTTACTCTATCTGAAACGGAATGCCCTTCTCCTCTGCATACCGGGCAGCATAACTGCCTGCGGAGACTCTGAGGGTCAGGTTGGGACAATGAGCAAATGCATCCTCTCCGATGAGTTCTACTGTTGTAGGAATGATAACAAATGCTAAATTCTCACATCCATAAAACGCACTAGGGCCAATCAAGATCAGGCCTTCTGGAATAACGATTGAGTTAATCGAATTACTGTACCAGAACACTCCCTCGCCTATTGCTACCACAGGCATGCCGTCCAGCATATCCGGGATCGACAGGATCGTCTCCCTACCTCTATCGACGTAGTCGATAATCGCCGCTGTGCCATCCTCCACAATAAACGTGTAATCACCACTCACCTTTTCCGCATTGGGGGATATCCCTTCGACCATTCTCTCAACCGTTCTGCAAACGATTTCTCCGCTCGTATTAATATACCCGCTCCACCCATCCCACACGTGGGCATAGCCGTTTGCAAAAGGACTTGCACTAATCCATTGTGGCGGTAGTTCATAGTCACCCTGTGCGTTGATAAATCCAGTATACCCATCTACAGAAGCACTCGCTAAACCATCGGAAAATGGCCATGCCTTTTCCCATTGCGGCTCAATAACCAGCGTTCCTTTTTGGTTGATGTAACCCCACATCTGATCAATGCTCACGGGTGCTAAGCCATTATCGCCGAAGTATCCCACACTGTCCCAATTGCCCCTCAGGTGCACTTCGCCACTTTGGTCAATAAACACCCAATCGCCATTTATTTCCGGCAATACACCCGCAAGCCCACCGGAAAAACCGCGTGCATTATGGTATTGCAATGGAATCACAACTTCTCCGGCTATATTAATAAACCCATGTAGTCCATCTTTCTCCACCATAGCCAATCCTTCGCTGAAACTTGAAGCATCATCCCAAATGAAGGGTATCTCCACTTTACCCTGGAGATTCATATATCCTTTTCCTTCGCCTTTATCGGCCACAAACAAAGAATGCGAGACATCTAAAGCCCATATGTACCATTGGGGTGCAACAACTTCGTTGCCTTGCATATCAATGTACCAGAATTGGTGATTCTCCATAAGTCTTCCTATGCCTTCGTAAAAGGAAATCTTTCCGTTTGCTTTAAGTTCGAATACCCATTCTCCCTGCTGGTTGATCACCCCCCATTTGCCATCCTGACGCACGGTCGCTATCCCATCAACAAAGGGGGTAACTTCATCAAACACAGGAGGTGTTAACACCGTCATCTCAAGCCCTATCAAGCCTATTTTCCCGTCCTGCTCATAATAGGCGACCGTATCTTGATAAGCCCATATTGTTTTGCTCTCTGCCATCGTCGTATTTGCGATTATGAGCATAAAGCAAAAGGTACACACCCACAACAAACGCTTTTTTATGCCGACGACCTCCAGCCCTCTATAAAGTAACGTGAAACTGCATCATGGTACATCCAAAAATTCCACTGCCCTTGGCTCTTTGATAACGTCAGTATACCACGGCAAAATAGCAAGAACAACGAAAAATGCGCTCCTGGGTTTTTTCTCTTGCTTGTTTTGGCATAAACAGATTATAATGGACATAGACTTTTATTTTGCTTGTGGATATCCGTTCGGCTTTTCCCAGGGCTTGTCCACATCCACTTTTGTTACCCACCGCGCTTATTGCCTACTTTTCCACCGTTTCCACCGTACCTACGACTATTACGGTATTTATTCTCTACATCTACTACATCTGGGAGGGTCGCGCGATGCGTTTTCAATGCCAAGTTTCTCACCTAATGGCCGGTTTGGCCGTTGTTACCCGTGCCCTTGCCACGCGTTCCACATTGCAAATACTGGAGGGCGTGCTGCTGGAAACCTGCCCGCAAGGGCTTCGCCTTACCTGTACCGACCTGGCCTTGGGCATCGAAACCCTGGTAGAAGCCCAGGTGGCCGAAGAAGGGCGGGTGGTGATGCCGGGCCGCTTGTTTCACGAAATTGTCCGAAAGCTGCCCGACAGTATGGTGGAAGTAACAGTGAACGAAAATCAATCGGCGGTGATCCGCTGCCAAAAATCCCGTACTACCCTGGCCGGTCTCCATGCCGCAGAGTTCCCGGAGTTACCGGAAGTTGAGGGTGGCAACGTGATCGCCGTGCCACAAAAGGCGCTGCGCAACCTGATTCAAAAGACTTGTTTTGCCATCGCTACAGATGAATCCCGCCCGTTGCTTACCGGCTGCTTGATGGAGATCGAAGCCGAAGAGATTCGTCTGGTAGCGCTGGACGGTTTTCGTTTGGCGCTGCGTAAGCTGATGCATACCCAAAGCGTAGAGCCCATGCAAGCGGTGGTTCCGGGCAAGGTGCTGTCCGAATTGGCCAAAGTGTTGGCCGACGAGGAGGTTGAGGTGCAACTCAACATTGGCCGTACCCATCTTTCTGCCGATATGGGCATAACCCGTGTGGTAACCCGGTTGTTGGAGGGGGAATACACACGTTATCGCCGCATATTGCCCACCGAATGGAACACCAAAGTAAAAGTACAGCGCGACGCCTTTGAAAAATCCATTGATCGGGCGGGATTGATGGCTCGTGAAGGCAAAAATAACTTGGTTCGTTTTCAAATTGCCGATCAGCAGCTTACCATGACGTCTAACGCAGAGCAGGGCGATGTGCAGGAGCAACTGGATCTGCTGGTAGACGGCAAAGACCTGGAAATCGCCTTTAACGTACGTTATATGAGCGACGTGCTCAAGGCCCTTGATGACGAAGATATTTGTTTGCGCTTTAACTCCAACGTAAGCCCCTGCGAGATTTGCCCGCCCGAGGGTGATGAATATCTGTACTTGGTGCTGCCTGTACGTGTGATTTGATCAGCAAGAATCCCTCCACCGCTGCGGCGGTTCCCCTCCCTTTAACAAGGGAGGTAGGGGTTAAAAACGACAACTTTGCTAAAATCCCTTACCCCCCTTGTAAAAGGGAGGAGGGCCACCGCAGTGGCGGGGGGATTCCGAGGACATAATTTTGCGCGTCACACAGATTGAACTTCGAAACTTTCGCAATTACATACATGCCGGGCTTAGCCCCGATCCGCGCCTCACAGTGCTTACCGGCCCCAATGCCCAGGGGAAAACCAACGTACTGGAGGCGCTGCATTTGTGCTGCCTTGGGCGCTCCCACCGCACCGCCCACGACCGGGAGCTGATCGCTTGGGGCCAGGAGCGGTGTTCGGTGAAGGTGGCGGTACGCCGAAGCGACGGCCTGCACGAGGCAGCGGTTTTTTTGCACCGGGGGGATACAAAACGTAAGCAAGTGCAGGTAAATGGCAAACAAGTAGCGCGAATCGGCGAGTTGATGGGGCATTTTCATGGCATTCTATTTTCGCCGGAGGATCTTTCCATCGTAAAGGATGGGCCGGGTGAACGGCGGCGTTTTTTGGATATGGAACTCTCTCAGTTGCGGCCGGTGGTGTTTTACGCGCTGCAACGGTATGCCCGCGCGCTGAGCCAACGCAACAATCTGCTCCGGGAACTGCAAAAAACCCCTGCGCTGCGCGCCACCTTGGACGCATGGGATGAGCAGCTTGCTGAAGCCGGGGTGGCCCTGGTATTGCACCGCCGCTCTTACATCGAGGCCCTTGCCGCCCAGGCGCAAAAAAATTACGCTGCCATCGCCGGTGAAAGTGAGCCGTTGATCCTGCGGTATTGTACCCAAATCGATGCCGATGGGGATCAGCAGGCCTTGGCCGCATTGTTCCTGGCCCGCTTGTTGAAGGCGCGGGAGGAAGACATTCGCCGGGGCGCCACTAGCGTTGGCCCTCATCGAGACGATCTTCGCTTGCTCTTAGGTGGCCGGGAGGTGCGGGTGTACGGCTCCCAGGGCCAGCAGCGTACGGTGGTGCTATCGCTCAAGCTGGCCGAGTTAGACGTGGTACGCGCCGAGCGCGGCGAAAACCCGGTGCTTTTGCTAGACGATGTGATGAGCGAGTTGGATCCTTACCGCCGCCGCCAACTGGTAGAGCGTATCGCCGGGGTGCAGACCATCGTAACTTGCACCGATCCCAGCGATTTGGGCGGCGCTGAGCCCGGCGCGGTGTATCGTGTGAATGCGGGGACGCTCACTGCACAATAGGAGGAAAACGAATGCCGGTTACACGTATCTATGTGGAAAAAAAAATGGGCTTTGATGTGGAAGCCCAGCGCCTTTGTGCAGAATTGCGTGATATGCCGGGTGTATCCGGCCTGCGAAACCTGCGGATATTCCGCCGATATGATGTGGAAAACCTGCCGTCAGAGGCAATCGAAACAGCGCGCCATACCATCTTTTCCGAACCTAGCCTGGAAAAGCTGTATGAGGAGAACCTTCCTCCCCTGCCGGACGCGGTAATTGCCGTGGCATTCAAACCCGGCCACTATGATCAACATGCCGACGGCACAGCCCAATGCTTGCAACTGCTTACCCAAGATCAACGCCCGGCAGTGGCATGTGCCAAGGTATACGTATTCGAAGGAGATATCACCGAGGAGCAGCTGGATCAGATTCGCCGCGTTTTGATCGATCCCGTAACATCGTTTGAAGCAGCCGCAGATAAGCCCGATACCTTGGCTCAAGCGCCTTGCCCGGCCGAACCGGAGCCCGTAATCACGGGTTTTGCCGAAATCTCACGCCGCAAGCTGGTGTCCTTTTGCAAAACATGGGATTTGTTGATGAGTGTGGAGGATTTGGCTCGTTGCCAGGCCTATTTTCGTGATCAGGAGCAGCGGGATCCCACCCTTGCCGAATTGCGGGTGATCGACGCCTGTTGGTCGGCGCGAGATATTTCCAGGGAAATAAACCAGTGCGCCATCGTGGTGGACGCCCAGGTAGACGGGGCGCGGGAGCCTTGGCTGGTGGCGCTAAAAGCTGCCCCCAATTTGGGTGAAGCCATCCATGACGCGCTGAGGGTTGGGACATACGCGTACCAGGCGATGCGGATTAGCGGCCGTGGAGACCCCCGGGAGGCCGTTGCAGCGGCGCAACAATTTGCTGGCTATTGCAACCAGATTGGTTTGGCCGTGGGCAAGGTGCAGGAGGTGTACCATCCGGATTTTACTAATCAGCCCTTTGAGATGGGTGCGGTGATCGCCGCCGCGCCCATGAGCAACTTTTGCCAAACTGTCCCCGAGCCAGGCGACGTGGTGCTGCAAATTGGCGGAGCGGATTCCTCCTATACGGCGCGGAATTTGCAGCGCCTGTTTCGCAACCCGGATTTTGTGCGCCGTATCAAGGGTTGCGGCGATGTAACAAAGCTAGCGCCCGGTTTGCGCATAGATCTGGATAGCGTTACCGAATCTCCCGAGAATTTGGCCTGCCTCACCAGCCCCCAAGATGTGGCGCAAATCATGCGGCTCACATCCCAAGAGAACTTGGTATGCGCCCTGATCGCCGAGGTAACCAAGGAACCCCGGCTTCGTATGCGCCGGAGGGGCCAAGAAATTGTGCATATCGCCAGTGAGTTTTTGGATTGCCATACGGACAATCGGCACGCCAAAGCACGGATCAACCCGCTCGATGCCTCCGATCCCTATCCGTTGCGCTTGCCCGCTGTACTTTTGTCTGATGTATTGCCCAAAGAAAGCTGGTTGCGCTTGTTGGGCGACCCAAACGTGGGCAATCAGCGTGGCCTGGTGGAGCGGTTCGACAGTGGCGCAGGGGGCGGCACGGTGATCGCTCCCTTTGGCGGGACGTTTCGGGGCACACCCAACGAGGCCATGGCCGCGTTGTTGCCCGCGCCCGGCGCCACCACCACCATGACCCTTCTGGCCTATGGGTACGATCCTGGATTGTGCGCTTGGAGCCCTTACCACGGCGGGGTGTACGCTGTGCTGGAGGCCATTGCTAAGATAGTGGCCGCCGGTGGTGATGCATCTGCCTGTCGCCTGGCATTGCAGGCGAGTGCTCCCTATGCCGGTAAAGAGGGCGCTTTGGATGCACAACGTGCCATGGAACTGCCGGCCATGGACTGTCATCACACCGTAAACGAACCCGGCGCGCCACCTGTCGTCATAGCCTACGCCATGGCTGTCGAAGACGTTGTGCGGGTGATCACACCCGAGTTTAAGGGGCCGAGCCATACCCTGGCGTACTTTGCCATGCCCCGTGACACCAACCTCCTGCCCGATTATCCCGCCCTTCGTGCCGCTTACGACGCCATCCATGTGGCCATGCGCAAGCGCCAGGTTCTATCGGCACATACCGTGGGGCACGGTGGCCTAGCCGCTGCGCTAACGCGTATGGCGCTGGGCAACCGCATCGGCTGCTCCATCTCCAGCGATCTAAATCAAACCGATCTGTTTTTGCCCGGCTGGGGAGGCTTGGTATTGGAGCTGACCGACGCCATCCCTGGCCTCACCGTTATCGGGCATACCACCGAGGAACCCGTCATCCACCACAGGAAGATGTTTCTTTCCCTGGCCGATATCCTCGCCGCCTGGGAAGCGCCAACTTCCGGCGCGCTCCCCACCCAAGCGTCGTCTTTGGCCGCGGCATCGCCGCCCCAGCAAACATCCTTTTATGCACAGCGCGGCCAGGAAAAAGCACGTTTTCGTACTGCCCGGCCCAGGGTGTGTATCCCCTGCTTCCCCGGCACCAACAGCGAGCTGGACTGCGCCCGTGCTTTTGAGCGCGCCGGAGCCAGCACCGATCTAATCGTATTCCGCAATACCTCGCCCCAGGCCATCACCGACTCGGTGCGCGCCCTGGCCCAGGCCATCGGCCGCGCCCAGATTGTGATGCTGCCCGGCGGTTTTACCCACGGCTCCGGCAAGTTTATCGCCACCGCCCTGCGCGCCTCCCAAATCGCCGACGCCATCAACGATTTGCTAAACAACCGCGACGGCCTGATGCTGGGCATCTGCAACGGCTTTCAGGCGCTGATCAAGCTGGGCCTGCTGCCTGGTGGCTCCATGATTGTGCCGGGCGAAAACGATGCCGCTCTTACCCACAACACATCGGGCCGCCATGTGTCGATTCACGCCCATACCGTGGTCACCTCGGTCAAGTCGCCGTGGATGGCCGGTGTGGAGCCGGGCCAGGTATTTGCGGTGGGTATGTCCCACGGCGAGGGCCGGTTTGTGTGCGGCGAAGCCCAGCTCAAGGAGCTGTACGCTGCTGGGCAGATTGTGACCCAGTATTGCGAACCGGACGGAACCCCCACCATGCGCACGCCCCACAACCCCAACGGTTCGGCGTGGGCGGTGGAGGGCATCTGCTCCCCCGATGGCCGCATACTGGGCAAAATGGGCCACAGTGAGCGGGTGGGGCCGGGGGTGGCGGTGAATATTCCGGGGGAGAAGGATCAGAGGTTGTTTGTGTCGGGGGTGGGGTATTTTGCGTGAGGTGCTTGCCGGAATCGGCAGGCTTCGAGTATAATAATGGAAAACAGAAGAGGAGTGAGGCACAGATGACCTTTAGAGAGAAAATTCGGCAAGCACTTGATGATATGCCAAAAGAGAAAATTCAGTTCTTTGCCTGGCTTTGCGCGGTGAGAGCATTGCCCTTCTTGGGGATAGAGGAAGATTTTTCGTTCTGGCCTAAAGCCAGAAGGAGGGAATTTCTCTATTCACTTTTTCACGCCATGGATTACGCTGCTAATGCCGCTGCCGATGTCTTCTCCGATTCTCGCACCGTCTCCTATGCCACTGGCGCTTTCGATGCAGCCACAGCCGCGGATGCCATAGCCACCGCTGCTGCCCTAACTGCTGCATTGGCCGACGCCGAACTTGCACGTGGTGGTGCTACCGGTATCGCTCACTCTGCCGCTGTAGCCGTCTACGCGTCTTTCGCTGCTGCTGCCGACGCTGCTGACGCTGTCGCCACCCGTGTTACCGTGCTAGTCGATACTTTAACTGAAGGCCAGCGTTTTGAACGCTTGGTGTTAGACGATCTGCGGTATGTCGCCGCCGGAGATTTAGATAATTTCGATCATGATCCATCGCTGTACACATCACGAAAATACGGCGATGTATGGAAAAACTTTGAGGCTTCACTGCAGACCGAAGAGTGTGGTTACTGGGCCAGGTTATACACCGATATTTTCAGCAATCGTTTCAAAATCGACAGGGATAAATTGGCGTACCGCCTTAGTGTCCCGCCAGAGATCATGGAACAAGGCGCGGCAGCTGTGGCCGAGCATTTGGAAAATGCCGAAAAGCAGGGCCAAGTGGTTTATACCCAGCGGGAAACACGGCTAATCATTCTTGGTTCGGCTGGTGCGGGCAAGACAACGCTGGTAAGGCGGTTGAATGGGGATACGAGCTATCCTGACCCTGAAGAATCCACCCATGGGGTGGACACCAGCATCAAGCTGGATTTCGATGGCACAAAAGCGCATATTTGGGACTTTGGCGGCCAGGTGATTTACCATGCGTCTCACCGGTGTTTTATGTCCGCAAACTGCGTATACATTCTGGTTGTCAACGCCAGAACGGAAGATAATCGCGATACCACGCGGATCAATTATTGGCTGGATACCATACGTGTTTATTCCAAAAACAAGGCCAAGGTGTTTATCGTCATTAACGAATCGGACAACCGCAAGCAGAGCGCTGCCGATTACGATACGTTTAAAGACGGCGAATATGGCTCCCTTATTCAAGATTTTTATTGCTTCAACATCGGCAAGAATATGAACGGTGTTGAAGGACTCAAAAAGGAGTTAGCCGCTTATATTGAAGCATTTGGACATCAATCCTTTGGAATAAAGGACAGTAATGCCATGGAGGAACTGATCGCTCTGCTTGAAACGAAACGTAAGGTTTTAGAAAGAGGTGAGCTAGAAGCGGTTCTTAGAGACAGTGGCATTCAAACGAGAAGGGATCAAAAGCGCGCGATAGAGCTGCTTCATGTACTGGGTAGGGCGCTAAGTTATGATTTTATGGAGGACTATGTGCTTGATCCATACTGGATCAGCCGTGGCGTGTACAAAGTAATTGACCATTTGCAGAGAACCAAAGCCATGTTTATCGAGTACAATGATCTCGACGAGGTTTTTGCGAGGGAGCGCGACGTATATCCTGAAGAAAAAAGGAAGTACATACTGGACTTGATGGCTCACTACAAAATCGGCTTTCGCAATGAAGAAGGCGTTCGTGGGCTGATTGTGCCTTGTGCGGCATCACAGTTCAAACCGAAGAAAACAGAAGTTGGTATGGAACCGGATAACCTCATAACCCGAGTAGAGCGAGACGAACTGCAAGAATTCCCAGCGGACTTTTTTTATCGATACATTTGTGCGAACAAAGATGATATCAAGAAAGATGGACAAATATGGGCTATGTGGCAAACCGGAATGGTTCTGGCGGGAGAATGCGCAAGTGCTCTTGTGGAGCTCAAGGCAGAAAACAGACGGATCGAGATCACTGTTTGGGGTGAACGGAAAGAAGAGTATAGAAAGGTGTTGGTGTCTCTCCTTGACGCTCTGCTGAAAGAATACCATTTTACGCCCCATAGTGAGAGACGAAGAGATAAGGATGGAAAACTGATGGATAACATATCATTGGTAGTCGAAGCAGCCGCCAAAGGTGCAACAAAGGCGGTGATTGAAGGCAGTTCCGGCAGTGGAGTGAAGTCATTATGGAAAAGGATCTTTGGCTCGTAATCGCGCGAACCCCTCACTGAACATAGCAAAAAAACCTGGGCCCAGCGCAAAACGCCAAGCCCGGCTTTTCAAAGCCCACTTATTGGGTTTTTTGAGCACACACGATTACCTTGCACTTTTGAGGCGGGCATGGTAAAATAATATCAACAAAATGCTATAAGGAGAGCCGTTATGCATGCATCAATAGGCGTAAAGGCATTGACCGCAAAACCCTCTTCGCTAATTAGGAGCGATTATAATGCATTCTCTTCAATGTGCCGTGCACAAAGGGAACCCATCCTCATTACGCGCAATGGAGAGAGTGACCTGGTAGTCATGAGCCACGAAACATATAACGATCTGATTGATCGTCTACGGCTGACCGCGGAACTGATGGAAGCTGATCGTGAGCTGTACTCGGATTCGCCCACCATTCCTGCGGAAACAGTGTTCTCGGAGTTAAGGGAGATGCTCCATGAGCAAGTACAAGGTTGAGTTTACGCGCCGGGCGAGGGCGCAGATTCGGAACGTATTCTCCTACATTGCGCAGGAGAGCCCAGCAGCAGCGCAAAAAGTGCTGGATTCTATGGATGCGCGTGTTCACCAGCTTGCGCAAGTGCCGGAACTCGGCGTTGAGCTTTTGGGGGAGGAATATCCCTTTTTGGAGCCAGGGTATCGCAAGTTGCTTGTAAGGCCTTTTTTGATTTACTACAGGATAGCTGGTCGTATAGTATACATTACGCATGTTGTCCATGAGCGGCAGAATCAGCGAAACGTGCTGAAGTCCTGACACAAGGGAGGCAGTGTGGATTTATGGATAGTGAGGAAAGCCCATGAGTGATATTTTATTCCATCGTGAAGATTATGTGTTCAGCTATCGCGTAGCAGGGATCTTGTTACGCGACAAGAGCGTCTTGCTGCAAAAGGCAACCAAAGAAACCGGGTATTCCATACCGGGCGGGCACGTTGAATTTGGCGAAACCAATGCCCATACATTGGAGCGGGAGTTCAGGGAAGAAATCAAAGCGGATATTGTGGTCGGCTCATTAAAGTGGGTTGCGGAGATTTTCTTTCCGTGGGGGGATAAGCCATGTCATCAGATAAGCCTTTATTACGATGTTGCTTTAAAAGATGAAACACAGATACCCCTTGAAGGGATGTTTATAGGCAAAGAACGCATTGAAGGACGAAATTTCCAGATCGAGTTTCACTGGATACCTGTTAGCGTTCTGAACCAAATTGAAGTATACCCTACAAACATTGCCGCCTTGTTGAGCCGGTATCAAGAAGGCGTTCAGCATTTTGTGTATCGGCAGGGTGTGTGACGGAAAAGAGATTATATTCCTTGACACAAAATGCATGAAACCGTACAATCAAAATAGAATATGGAATGAAATCGTTTGCTAGCAAAGGGGTGGCGCGGTGAATGCCTATCGTAAAATCGTAGATGGAATAAAGCTGAGTGACATTATCGAATTGCCCAAAGCAATGCGTGCCGGAAAGGTGGAGCTAATCGTGCTCCCAGCGTCCATAGAGGCAGGGAGCCTTGCTATGGAAGAATCTCTTGCAGAAGAATTGCCTCCAGATGCACTTATGGGGAGCTTGCATGCATATGCAAACCCTGCTTTAGCCGCACTGGAGAACAATGCATGGGAAAGGCATGTGAAGGCGAAATATGGTCATTCTTGATACAAATGCCGTGCTCAGATTCCTGTTGGGGGATCAGCCGGACATGGCCCGCCAAACGCAAGCATGCATCCAACAGAATGCGGTCTTGATACCCATCGAGGTGATCGCCGAGATAGTGTATGTGCTTTCCGGCGTATACGAGGTAAACCGAAACGAGGTTCAGTCGCTCGTGTCGCGTCTAGTCAAAACGCGCCATATTCATACCCCGAATGATGCGCTGGTATTATGCGCAATGGATTTTTACGGGAAAACAAGCTTAGATTTTGTAGATTGTTTGATGTTAGGCTACCGCAAGGTTTGCGCGCACGATGTGCTGACGTTTGATAAAAAATTGCAAGCATGTTTAAGGGATATTGTTTTGCTCCAGGAATGAAAGAATCGTTTGACGCAAAAAAACCGGGCCCAGCGCAAACCGCACCAAGCCCGGCTTTTTTCATAATCCCTTAAATCGCCCGAACCCGTATCACACCCTCAATCCCAGAAATCGCATCGCACAACCCAGGAATCGCAGCCTGCCCGTCGTCCAAATCCAGCACGGTATAGGCAACATCCCCACGGGAGCGGTTGGTCATATCCGAGATGTTCATGCCCAGCTTGCCAGCCGCCGAAGAGATGTTGGCCAGCATGTTGGGGATGTTTTGATGGATCACGGTAACCCGGGGCTTGCCTGCGGGGGCAGCCAGGGCCACATCCGGCAGGTTCACGCTGTTGCGGATGGCACCGGTTTCTAGGTAGTCGCGCAACTGTGCGGCAGCCATGTCGGCGCAATTGTCTTCGGATTCGGGGGTGGAAGCGCCCAGATGGGGGATGGGCAGCACATGCTCCACACCCAGCATCTCGTCGGTGGGGAAGTCTGTTACGTATCCCCGCAGCTTCCGGGCCGATACAGCCGCCAGCAGGGCGGCGCTGTCCACCAGCTCGGCGCGGGCATAGTTGAGCAGCACCGCGCTGGGTTTCATCTTGGCCAGGGCCTGGTTGCCAAACAGGCCGCGGGTTTTATCGTTGAGGGGCAGGTGCAGGGTTACGTAATCGCTGGAGGCCAGCAATTCGTCCAGAGAGACCGCGCGGCGCGCTGTGCTCGAAAGCCCCCACGCGTGCTCCACCGATATGGCGGGATCATAACCGATTACATCCATACCCAGGGCGATGGCCGCATTGGCCACCAGCACGCCGATGGCGCCCAGGCCCACGATGCCCAGCCGCTTTCCGCGCAGTTCGGGGCCCGCAAAGGCTGCCTTGCCCTTTTCCACGATCTTGGGCACGTCGGTCCCCTTGCCCTTTTCGCCCTGGATCCAGGCGATGCCGCCCACGATATCCCGATTGCCCAGCAGCAGGCCCGCGATCACCAGCTCACACACGGCGTTGGCGTTGGCTCCGGGGGTATTGAACACGCAGATGCCCTGGGTTGTGCATCGGTCCAGGGGGATGTTGTTGACCCCGGCTCCGGCACGGGCGATGGCCAATAGGGACGGGGCAAAGTCCGCATCCAGCATGGAGGCGCTGCGCACCAACACCGCGTCGGGGGCAGCCTCGTTTTTCGAAATGGCGTAGTTGTCTCCCAGGTGTTGATGGATCACATCGGATATTTCGTTTAGGGTTTGAATTTTAAACATGGATGTACCTCTTTCTTAGGAATTCTCCAGCTCGAATCGCTTCATCACATCCACCAAGGCGCGGACGCCCTCCACCGGCATGGCATTGTAGATGCTGGCGCGCATGCCGCCCACCACGCGGTGGCCCTTGAGGTTGATGAGCCCGGCCTTGGCCGCCTGCTTTACAAAAGCGTCGTCTTTGGCTGCGTCGCCCGTGGCGAAGGTAACGTTCATGCGCGAGCGGAAGGCCTTTTGCGCCGCGCCCTTAAACAGCTTGCTCTGATCCAAAAAGTCGTACAGGATGTTGGCCTTTTCGATGTTGATCCGCTCCATGGCCGCCACGCCGCCTTGCTCCAGCAGCCAATCAAAGCCCAGCTTTGCCATATAGATCGCAAAGGTGTTGGGTGTGTTGTGCATGGAATCGTTATCGGCCAGCACCTTCCAATTAAGCAGCTTGGGGCACAGGGGATTGGCTTTGCCCAGCAAGTCCTTGCGTACGATCATTACGCACAGGCCGGAGGGGCCGATGTTTTTTTGTGCGCCCGCGTAGATCACGCCAAACTTGCGTACATCGTAAGGTTCGGACAGGATGCAGGAAGACATATCGGCCACCAGCGGAACCGCGCCCGTATCGGGCATCTCGGTATAACGGGTGCCGTAGATGGTGTTGTTGGCCACGATGTGGAAATAGTCGGCCTTGGGATCAAAGGTTGCTTTGTTGAGCGCGGGTACATAGGCATATTTGTCCTCGCGGGAAGAAGCCACCACGTTTACCGTGCCGTAGCGTTTGGCTTCTTCGGATGCCAAGAAGGCGAAGTTACCGCTGTCCACATAGTCGGCGGAGCCGGAGCCGGTCATCAGGTTCAGGGGCACCGCGGAGAATTGCTGGGTGGCCCCGCCTTGGGGGAACAGCACCGCGTAATCCTCCGGGATATCCATCAGCTTGCGCAGTAAAGCCAGGGCTTCATCAAAAATCTCCAGATACATCTTGGAGCGGTGGCTCATCTCCATCACGGAGGCGCCGGTACTACCGTAGCAGAGCAGCTCTTTTTGTGCCCGTTCCAATACGGGCAACGCCAATGTGGCCGGTCCCGAAGAGAAGTTATAAACTCTTTCCATGTCATGCCTCCTGTTTTCTTGTTTTGCTTTAGCGCAGAAAAGTTTAACTTATATTATGCACAAACTCCTTGCGAAAAGCAAGGAGTTTGACAAAAACTTAACAAAAAACTTTTCGCGAATAACTATCATTTTTCGCCTAATACCATCTCTAACCGTTCGTGTGCTTTTAGCTTGCTCACAAAACTCCACTCACTTAATCTGCATGCCCACTATTCTTTTTCACCGCAATGCACCTTGCAGCATGTCTTCAAGCGTTAATCAATGGCAATTCCCTTTTTATTGCTTTTCTGTGTGAAACCATTTCTTTTCTGGTCAAAATCAGCGGCGTCCAAAAGTCTTAAACAAATCCCTGTTAGCAAAAACCTCTTTTTCTTCTTCTGTTAACCCATCTGCATTTTCAATTATTCTGTATGATCCATCTTCCCTATTCAATATCGCATATCCGTTTGGAGAGTAAACATATATCAACTTTTCTATCTCCAAGTAGCTTTCGACTCTTTCAAGAGTTGACATGCCTCCCCCCCTCACATGGAGATGATATTGATTTCCATATGTGAAGCGTTGTTCCTTGAAATCTTCTTCAATTGTTTCTGGGTTATAGAGGAGTACAGCTTCCCTTGAAACTACAAACATACCGTCTTCCCAGAAATGAGCCGTATCTCTGCCTGGGATAAAGTACTCTCCATCTAATATGCCAACTAATATACCAACAAATCTACTGGTACATCCATATGAGAGCAATGCCAGGAGCAATGCTAGGAGCAATGCCACCAGATGCTTCCATTTCTTTTTCAACACCTGTATTTTCATTTAAATCTCCTCCCCCTTTCGACAGTACATTTTCTCAATCCGCATAGAGCACATCCTATTCGTACTTACGCCTACCAAATTGAACACATGCTTATGTTATTCATACATTGTGAAGTTCATAAAGATATTATAGTTCGATGATCAGTTCCGAACGATACGGTTTGTGGATGCCAACGGCGCCGGATACTGGTTACCGAGGAATGCAAATCCTGTGCCGAGTTCAAGCAGCAGTTTTGTAATATTTTTACGAGTTCCGATTCAATCTCGCGCTCAATCATGCCCTTGCGGTATTCGATAAAATCGAACATGTACGGGTCTTTCATCATCTGCTCCGCAAGGTCGCTTTGCCGATGTTCCAGTATAGCGCAAACAATTCACCGTTGGCAGTGAGCAAGACACGGCATCAGAGTCCTTTTCTGTGATTCAGAGACCTACGCTTACCCAAACCGCTCCTTCAATTTCCGATACAAAGCCTCCATGCTCTTATCCCCTTCATTATCAGGGAACATGCAAAAAGGAAGGCTGTCGCCCTCCCTGTGGTTTTTGACACAGGCGTTGCAGTTGCCGTGGCGCGGGCAGGCTGTTCTGGGGCAGGCGCATTTTTTTTCATTGGCACAAGACATACAAAAACATCCTTTTTGATTTATTCTTCCGCGTGCTTGCTGCGCCCTGCCCTTTCCCGCTTTGGCCGCCTGGCGATGCCGGAAAGGCGTTTCACCCGGCTGTGGATGCGCAGGCGGTTCACCGCACTTAGCAAAAGGAGCGACACCGAGGCGATTACCGCCCATGCTGTCCGCGGCGAATGGGCAAAGGCCAGCGCGCAGGTTACGATTAGCGACAGGGCGCACAGCAGGCGGATGCACCATACCGATGGGGCGTCCAAAACTTTTTGGATGATTCGATGACGCATGTAAGGCGCTCTCCTTTTACTGTTTGCCGTATTCCTCCGCTAGAATGGCGTATACTGCTTTGTCCACCCACTGGTTATCCACACGGGCCCAAAATGCTTTAAGATGCAAAGCTTCACGGCGCATCCCGTTTCGTTCCATCACGCGGCAGGAGCCATAGTTCGCAGCGGCGCACGGAGCAAACAACCGCCGTACTTTTAGGGTTTCAAAACCATATCGGATCAGTTCCTTGCCCAGCTCTGTGCCGTAGCCCTGCTTCCAATAATCCATGTGGAGGATCCAACCCAGCTCCCCCGTATCATTGGCGTTGTCTGTGTAGATCCCGCAACTGCCGATCAAACGCCCGGTTTCTTTTTCAACAACGGCAAAATCTTTGCCGGTTTGGGCCAATGCCAAAAAATCCTGCGTTTCTTGCTCGGTATTTGGCCCCCATGCCATGTATCGTGTGTTGGCAGGGTTGCCCGCCCAGGCGTGCACGGTTTCAAAATCATCAGGGGTGAGCGGACGTAGGATCAACCGTGTTGTTTCAAGTATCATGTTTGCTCCTTTGCTAGATGTCCAGCGGATAAGGTTGTGGATTGCGCGCCACATAACGCACGCCCCAGCGTATGCCGGCAGATACGGCACAGCGCCGCGCATCGTCAAACCGATAACCCAATGTATCGGTGGAATGGGAGTCGGAACCCAAGGTAACGAACTCGCCGCCCATCTCCGCAAAACGCCGCAGGATGTCCCAGCCCGGTATGGTGGAATCCATGCGCCGCAGGCCCGAGGTATTGATCTCCAGCGCACGCCCATTGTGTGCGATGTGGCGCAGCAGCAGGTCGATGTGATCCGGCGCGTCTTGCCAGCGCAGGGGGCGCTCTTGTTGGGGATAGGGGGCAAACTTGCCGCAGAAGCCCAGGTGAGCCACCGCGTCGTAGTCCTTAAAGTGCAGCACGCCTTCCAGTTTGGCCTTCGCATAGCTAACATAAGCTTCGCGCCTGGTGCGGCCTTCAAAAAAGGCGGGGTCGTAGGCATCTACATTGTCTACCAGATGCATGGACAGCAGGCGGTAATCCAGGGTTACCCCATCCAGTGTACGATAGATCTCTTCCCGGAAGGGCGGGTTGTCGCCGATTTCTATGCCGGCCAGTAGTGTGATCTGGGGAAAGGCCTCCTGGGCCCGGGCGATATCGGCCAGCCATTCATCGTATACGGGGGGCACGTCGCAGGATGGGTAGGGGTGATGGGGCTCAATGTGTTCGGTTAAGCACACTTCGCTTACACCGGCGGCTAGGGCCGCGGCGCAAATCGCGTCCAGCGGTGTGGTGCTATCGAAGGAGTGCCGGGAGTGTACGTGGCAGTCCGCCATCAACATAATGCTTCTCCTTTACGCTGCCGTACCGAAAATTTTCTTTGTGTATTATTCGCCACAGGCTCGCTGGTTTCCTACTTAGCGAACCCACGCCATGCCCATGGAGGGATAATTGCAAAACTTTCCTGATAAACTTACATTGTTTTTCCATCCCAACATATGATAGACTTACAACATACAAAAACATCGCCTGTGGACATATATAAAGAAGGAGGGCATGCAATAAGGGATGGATATTTTTGTTAGCAAGGAAGTGCTGGAGAGTTTTATGGCCGGACTTGGCTTTTGGGGGCCATTTGTGTTTTTGTTGTTGCAAGTGCTTCAAGCCATCATCGCCCCAATTCCGGGCAATCTTCTCACCATGGTTGGCGGCGCTTTGTTTGGATTTTGGCCCGGATTTTTGCTTGCCTATATAGGAAATGTAGTTGGCAGCCTGATCGGCTTTTTTATCGTTCGGAAAGCAGGGCGCCCGGTAATGATCAAACTTGTAAGCGCTGAGCGATTTGATAAATGGATGGAAACAATCGGCACGGAAGGCGCCAAATCGCGCACAAAAATCTTGCTCATTATCATGGTGTTATTTCCCTTTTTGCCGTCGGACTTGATGTGCCTGGCCGTTGGCATGACGGCTATATCCTTCCGGGCGTTTTTTGTGATACTCATCACCTGCCGCCCTTGGGGGCAACTTGGCGCGGCCCTGTTGGGCGTAAGAAGTTATCATTGGCCCCAGGAGTTATTGATCCCGCTCTTTGCTGCAATCGTTGTTGTGTGCATTTTGGGCGTATACTTTGCACCTAAGCTGGAGCAAGCTGTGATCAAGTGGACATACAGAGTAACCAACCGCATGGACGGATGAAAAGGCCTGCAATCGGGCAACCAGAAACATAAGAAGGAGATGTCTGCATGAAAGACCAAATCCCCTACAAAATCTATCTGGAAGAGCACGAGATGCCAACCGCCTGGTACAACCTGCGGGCCGACATGAAAAACAAACCCGCCCCCCTCCTCAATCCAGGCACGCTCAATCCCATGACCTTTGAGGAGCTGCAGCCGGTTTTTTGCGATGAGCTGATCCGGCAGGAGCTGGACGACACGTCGCCCTATTTTCCGATTCCGGAAAAGATTCTGAGCTTTTACAAGATGTACAGGCCCGCGCCGCTGGTCCGCGCCTACTGCCTGGAAGAGCAGCTGCAAACCCCCGCAAAAATCTATTATAAGTTTGAGGGCAGCAACACCAGCGGAAGCCATAAACTCAACAGCGCCATTGCCCAAGCGTACTATGCAAAGCAGCAGGGGCTGAAGGGCATCACCACCGAAACCGGCGCGGGCCAATGGGGCACTGCGCTGTCCATGGCCTGCGCATACCTGGGGCTGGACCTAAAGGTGTTTATGGTCAAATGCTCCTATGAGCAAAAGCCCTTTCGTCGCGAGGTGATGCGCACCTATGGCGCCCAGGTAACCCCCTCGCCCAGCGATACCACCGCCGTGGGCAGAAAAATATTGGAGGCCCATCCCGATACCACAGGCAGCCTTGGTTGCGCCATCAGCGAAGCGGTAGAAGCAGCCGTAACCAACCCCGGCTACCGCTACGCCCTGGGCAGCGTGTTGGCCCAGGTGGTACTGCATCAATCCATCATTGGCCTGGAGACCAAGGCGGCCATGGACAAGTACGGCATCAAGCCGGACATCATCATCGGCTGCGCGGGCGGCGGCAGCAACTTGGCCGGGCTTATCGCCCCCTTTATGCGCGAAAAGCTTCGTGGGGAAGCGGACTATCGTTTTATTGCGGCGGAACCCGCCAGCTGCCCCAGCTTTACCCGCGGAAAGTATGCCTATGATTTTTGCGACACCGGCAAAATCTGTCCCCTGGCCAAGATGTACACCCTGGGCAGCGGCTTTTTGCCCAGCGCCAACCACGCCGGAGGTTTGCGTTTCCATGGCATGAGCTCCACCTTGTCCCAACTCTATGCGGATGGGCTGATGGAGGCCCGCGCATTGGAACAGACCCCGGTTTTTGAAGCCGCCCAGCGTTTTGCCCGTGTGGAAGGCATTTTGCCCGCACCGGAGAGTAGCCACGCCATCCGCGCCGCCATCGACGAGGCTCTGCATTGCAAAGAGACCGGCGAAGAAAAGACGATCCTGTTTGGCCTATCTGGCACCGGGTATTTTGATTTGGCCGCCTATGGCAAGTACAACGACGGCACCATGACCGACCGGGTGCCTACAGATGAGGAATTGGCCCAGGGATTTGCGGGTTTGCCGAACGTGCGGTGATAGGGTTACGACGGGACGCCGAAGGCGGCGTCCCCTACAATGGGAACGGTTGCACTTGCGAAAGCACATGGCCGTAACCCCGTAGGGGATGCCGCCCTCGGCATCCCGCCGTATTCCTTACACCTCGACGAATACACCCTTCTTCACAAAATAAAACGCCGCCTTCTCCACGGGCAAACCCGTAATGCGGGTAAGGGCCTGGGCATACAGCGCGATTTGGGGCGCGTACCGTTCGCTCAAAGCAAGCGTGTCCGGATCGGCATCGGTTTTGTAGTCCAGCAACACCCAGGCTCGATCCCCGGTTGCATGTGAGCTTGGTATAAAACAGCAATCCAGCACACCCTGCACCAACTGAATCTCATCCCCTTCTGCCTCCATCCGCAGGTTAAACGCCCACTCCCGCCGCACCGTGTCCGAAGCCAGCATCTGTTGCCCAAGCTCGCTATCAAAAAAGATAGCGAGCTCTTTTTCGCGCAGGCTGTCCCGCTCGGCTTGGCGTAGGCGCTCTGTGGTTACCAGGTTATCCAATTGCCCGGCGATTTCGTTGTGCAACTGCTGCCCGCTCAACCCGCGCAACGGCTCCAGCGACAGCGCACGCATAGCGGCGTGAAAGGCCGTACCCCGGGCCGCGCCGTCCAAACCCCGCAAGCCCAAATCAGGCCGGAGGCGCTCACCCAAAAATAGAGGCCAAGGGCTTGGTGGTACGTAAGCCTCTTCGCCCTGCTCTTTGCGTAGCAGCGCCGACACCGTGGTTTTCCAACGGGGCGCATCCTGCAAAGGCTCGGGCGGACGCATCCCTAACCCCGTTGCCACAGCGGATAACGGCTCCGGCACAGGCAACTCGTTTAGCCGGTCCACCCAAGCCTCAGCCCGCGCCCGTTCCATTTCTGGCAAAGCAACGGCGCTTTTCCGTTCAATACGCCACTTGCTGCTCAACTGTTCATTGGATGTCAACGGCGGTAGCAGCAAGTCGATCATGCTTTTTGCTTCCGCAAGCAGTGCGCTGGAAGTCTCCGGCCTGCTTGCCGCCAGCGCCCAGCGCGCTAGCCTGGTATCTAGCGACTGCCGGGCGCGGTCGCCCCGGCCAATCAAAATCAGCCGGTCTTGCGCCCGGGTCATGGCTACGTATAGCAGGCGAGTGGCGTCGGCCAGGGTCTCCCGCTCCCGCTGCAACTTGTGGGCGTCGTTGGCCAGGGTGTCGTAGCGGATGCGTAGCTCGGGATCGATGCGGCGCAGGGCAATGCCCAAGGAACTGTGGCAGGAGATCGGCGCTCTATCGTTGCCCCGCTGGGCAAAACCCCGCCCCAGTTCCAAGCAGATCACCACGGGAAACTCCAGGCCTTTGCTTTTGTGCATCGTCATGATGCGCACCACATCTTCGTGCTCCCCCAAGGCCTTGGCGCTTTCGCTGTCGCCTTGGGCGCGGAGCTGTTCGGCCTCCCACAAAAAGGCCGGGAGCCCGGCGCCGCGGCGTTGTTGTAAAGCCGCCGCCCGTTGGGCCAGCATACGCAGATTGGCCTGCCGGGTGTGTCCGCCGGGCAGGGAACCGGCCCGGGCATAACAGCCGGTCTCTTCGTAGATGCGCCACACCAGGGCGTCCAAGGTCAGGGCCTTTGCGTAGAGCCGCAGCGAATCCAGCAGATCCAGAAAATCGCGGAGCTGCTGGGCCAGCCCGTCGCCACGTTTAGCGTAAGCCTTCACTGCCTCGTAAAAGCTGGCGTCGGATTCCGGGCAAGCCTGGCGGATCGCCGCCAGGGCATCGTTGCTTAGCCCCGCAGCCGGGCCGTGGAGCGCGCCCATCAGCGCCACATCGTGCAAGGGATTATCCACCACGCGCAATAGATCGATCACCAAACGCACCTCGGGCATGGCAAAGAAGGAATCGCCGGTATCACAGAAAACGGGGATGCCCTGCTCCTCTAGGGTGCGCTGTAGGGGCTGGGCCACGTTCTTGGCTGCGCGCAGCAGGATCACGATATCCCGATAGCGCAAGGGCCGGTTCTTTTTGCCTTTTGGATCCCACAGGTCAGTACCAACCAAAGCGTGAATGCGTTCAGCAGCTATCATCGCCTCCTGGGCTAACCGGTCACCTGGCTCAAGGCGCTGGTTTGGCTCGGGCGATTCTGGCGCGTCCTCATCTTCGCTCTCGTCGGCCATCTCCAAAAGGTAAAGCTCTACTTCCGGATCGGGGCCGGGCGGGGGATCATCGCGAGGGTACAGCATGGCCTCGTGATCGTAAGGAATTTCGGTTTCTTCCTTGCGCATGGCGTAGGCGAATATATGGTTGATGGCTGCCAGCACATTGGGCCGCGACCGGAAGTTTTGGTTTAGGTCGATGCGCCGGCCGGGAGCGCCCTCCCCGTCAGCATAAAGCTCGGCCTTTTGTAAAAACAGCCCGGGCTCGGCCCGGCGAAAGCGATAGATGCTCTGCTTTACATCGCCCACCAAAAACACATTATGATCCCGTGCGATGCCATTGATCAGCGCCTCTTGGATCACGCTGCTGTCCTGATACTCGTCTACAAAGATGTACGCATAGCGCTCACGAAGGGCATCGGCCACCCATGTTTCTCTCACGGCTTCTAGGGCCTTGTGCTCCAAATCCTCGTAATCCAGCAGGTTGTGGGCCTGCTTTCGTGCGGCATAGTTGGTGTCCAGCGCCTGGGCCAGGGCGCCCAGCGCACGTATCTGGGGCAGCAGCGCCCGGAAGTCCATCCCATGCTCCCCCAACGAAACAGCAAACAGGCCCTTGGTTAAGCTCTCCGTGATGACCTTTTTGGCCGCGTCCCGTAAGTCCTTTGTTTGTTTGGCCAAGTCCTTGTCATCGCTTTTGCCGATGCGCCCGATGGTTTGAAACGATACAGAGGCCAGCGCCTCCCGCAGCGCCTCATAGCCCGATTGCGACGCCCGGAGCAGCCCATCCATCAGCAACAAATCGCTCTCCAGTGCGTTGATATAGCCCGCGCACCCGCCCGGTTGCCCGCACAGCCGGATCGCCTGCTGGATGTTGATCCGTGCCGATCCGATCCGCGTTCGAGCTGCCCGTACGATGGAATCCGCCCAGGTGTTCAGCGCTTGGCCGTTGGCGTCATAGGCGTTGGTGGCCTGCTCCATCCAAACCCAAGGTTCAGGCTGTGTGCGCAAAAAACGATAGAGTTCGATTACCTGTTGGCCAATCTGCTCATCGGTCCAGCAGGCTGCCAGGGCCGCGAAGTCCCCGTTGTTGTCCTCTTCGTTTTCTTCATAGGCTTGGGCCAGCGCTTCCCGCAACGCCTCCTGGCGAAGGGAGCCGGTCTCGTGCACATCGCCAATTCGATAGGTGGGATCCACCCCCGCTGCCGGGAAGTACGTACGCAGTATCTCTCCGCAAAAGCCGTGCAGGGTGGAGATGGACGCCTGCTCCACCAGCGCCGACTGCTCGGCGAAGCGGGCAGCGTGCTCCCCTCCCCCATCCGCTTCCCTTTGAAAAGCCTCTAGGATTTTGCCCCGCATCTCCGCTGCTGCCGCGCGGGTAAAGGTAACCACCAGCATGTTTTCGATGCTGTGGCCCTCCCGCGCCAGGGCACAGATGCGCTCCACCAGCACGGCAGTTTTGCCCGATCCGGCGGCGGCGGCCACGAGCAGGTTGGTATTGCGGGCTTCGATGGCGGCGCGTTGGCGGGGTGTCCATTGTACGGGCATGGCGGCTCCTTTCAACATGGATCCCTGTAGGGCGCGACGCCTCGGCGCGCCGTCGTTTTTCGCAAAAGATGTGTTGCTTGGGGTGAACACGGCGCGCCGAGGCGTCGCGCCCTACAGGGGATGTACGTGTTTTGCGGCAGATTGTTTCACGTGAAACAATCTTGCCCTCTTCCTTTTGTTTTAGTATACCATTGTGGGGGGAGGGGTGCAATTGTTACCTTGACCCGGAAACACACCGCCTCTATAATGGAAGTAAATCATTCATTTACATGCAAAGGAGAATGTTCATGAAAATTAAGATGCTTGTGCTGATCATGCTTTTGTTGGCAGTTGTGGTGCTTACGATAGGATGTACGACGCCAGCCCTCATGTACAAGCCCGGCGACATTGCGGTGATCAACCGCATCATCGACAACGATGGCTTGGGTTGGGAGAAGTGGACAAGCGGCAATATACCCCCGGAAAGCTGGAGACTAATGGAGAAGTATGACGTAAGCCTCCAGGGCGTTCAATGGTGTGACGCTGCTACAAACAAGCGTATTATTGGCCTTGATGTATCCAACAACGGCTTGGAAGGGATGCTCGATGTATCCGGCCTGACTCACTTAGAATGGTTAAGGTGTTCTTACAACAACCTGAGCGCGTTGGATGTAACAGGGTGTGTCAACCTGAGATCGTTATCCTGTGGCAACAATAGTCTGAGTACGCTGGATGTATCAAGGAATGTCAATCTGGGATCATTGTCCTGTGGCAACAACAACCTGAATACGCTGGATGTATCAAAGAATCTTAATCTGAAAACACTGTCTTGCGCTAGAAATGATCTGAAGGCACTGGATGTATCGCAGAACGTCAATTTGGAACGGCTGACCTGCGACAGCAATAGCCTAAGCGCGCTGGATGTGTCAAAGAATGTTGAGCTGGAATGGTTATCCTGTGCCGACAATAGCCTGAGCAACCTGGACATATCAGCGAATGTTAATCTGAGATTATTGTATTGCCGCAACAACAATCTGAGCGCACTAGATGTGTCAAAGTGCGTCAACTTGGAAACGTTGTTTTGTTACAATAACAGCCTGAGCGTGCTCGATGTGTCAAACAACGCTAATCTGAAAAGGCTGGCCTGCTCCGCCAATAACCTGAACGCGCTGGACATGACAAAAAATATCGTAATGACTGAACTGGGGTGCCAAGACAATCCTCTATCGCATCTGAAGTTGCCCGACGGCTATGAGCTTATTGTTATTGTCGAACCCGAGGGAAGCGGCACAATAACGCTGGCTACCTATGATCATTCCAGCAAAAGGCTTACGCTGTCCGCCGAGGCAATGGGCGATAACATCTTTAGCGCCTGGACAATGGAGGGGCTCTCTTTCGCGCCGGAAAGAGAGGATGCTTCCATTTCGTTTATTCTCCCGCCCACAACCGTGACCGTAACAGCACACTTTGAATGAGTGTTTCACGTGAAACAGTTCAGGGTGAAATCATTTCATTCTACATATCGCGGATGCACAGCCTGCGGGCGACCACACAGGGTCGCCCCTACGAACGCAGGGCCGCAACCTTGTAGGGGGCGATGCCCTCATCGCCCCGCACTCTCGCGATGTGATCAGGTATCGCAGGTGTCACGGGCCGATGAGGGCATCGGCCCCTACATTTTCCGTTTTTTCGCAACAAACGATTTTGCCCTGCGAAACAACGCCGCAAACTTGCTAGCCCACCACCTTTTGTGGTATACTTCCCTGCGCGGGACACCGCAAAAGGAGGGTACACATGCAAAAACACACCAAGCATGCATTCGACAAAACCGTGATCAAAAAATCCATCATCGGCAAACTCCAACGCTACGACGGTTGCTCCCTGGAGGAGGCCACCGATCAGCAAGTGTATAGAGCCGTAGCCTCTACCGTACGCGACCAGATCATGCAGCGGTGGATGCACGAAAAAGAGACCCGCCGCCAGCACAAGAGCAAGCGGCTGTACTACCTGTCCATCGAATTCCTCATGGGCCGCTCCCTGCACAACAACATGCTCAACCTGTGCGCCAGTGAACCCTATGGCCAAGCCTTTGCCGAGCTGGGTATTGACCTGGCCAAAGTGCTGCGGGAGGAGCCGGAACCGGCCCTGGGCAACGGCGGCTTGGGGCGGCTGGCCGCTTGTTTTATGGATTCCCTGGCTACGATGAACCTGCCCGCCATGGGCTGTACAATTCGATACGAGTATGGGCTGTTCCGCCAGCGCATCGTGGATGGGCAGCAGGTAGAGCTGCCCGATTCCTGGCTCGAGCGCGGCAACGCCTGGGAGATTCCCGCCCTGGAAGACGCCGTGGAGGTGCACTTTGGCGGTACTCTCCACGAGGAATGGGAAGACGGCGTCCTGCGGGTGACCCTGGACAATTACAAGACGGTCATCGCCATCCCCTACGATATGCCGGTGGTGGGCTACGATTCGAAGGTGGTGGATACGCTGCGGCTGTGGTCGGCCCGCTCCCCCCACCGGATCGACCTTGCCTCCTTTGGCCGGGGCGACTACGCCCGGGCCATGGAAGAGAAGGAGCTGGCCGAGGTTATTTCGAAGGTGCTCTACCCGGAAGATAACCATTACGAGGGCAAGATGCTGCGGCTTAAGCAGCACTACTTCTTTACATCGGCATCGCTGCAAAACGCCATCAAGGATTTTAAGCGGCTCCATGGCCACGATATGCACCTGCTGCCCGACAAGGTAGCCATCCATATCAACGACACCCATCCGGGTTTGGCCATCCCCGAATTGATGCGTATCTTAATCGACGAGGAGAACCTGTCTTGGGAGGATGCCAGCCATATCACCCGGCGCACCATTGCCTACACCAACCACACCGTGATGGCCGAGGCCCTGGAGCGTTGGCCGCAGAACATGGTGCGCGAGGTGCTGCCCCGCATCTTCTCGATATTGGAGGAGCTTAACCGCCGCCTGTGCGCCGATCTGTTTGAGCAACTCCCCGGCCAGTGGGAGCGGATTGGCTCCATGGCGATCCTGGCCTACGATCAGGTGCACATGGCCAACCTGTGCATTGCCATGAGCCACTCGGTCAACGGCGTGTCCCAGCTCCATGGCGAGATCCTGGTACGGGACACCTTCAGCGATTACGCCCAACTGATGCCGGAGCGTTTTTCCGCCATTACCAATGGCATCACCCCACGCCGATGGCTGATGCTGGCCAACCCGGCCCTTTCGGCCCTGCTGGATGAGTCCATCGGTTTGGGCTGGCGGCAGGACCTGATGCAATTACGCAACCTGCTACCCCTGCGGGAAGACGCCGCCTTCCGCCAGCGGTTCGGCGATATCAAACAACAAAACAAAGAACGTTTTGCCCAATGGATGCTGGACCGCCAAGGGATAAAAATCTGCCCCGACACCCTGTTTGACGTGCAGGCCAAGCGGCTCCACGAGTACAAACGCCAGCTGCTCAACGCGCTGCACATCCTGGTGCTGTACAATCGCATTGTGGACGACAGCTCCTTTAAGATGACGCCACGCACCTTCATCTTTGGCGCAAAGGCATCCCCCGGTTATGTGCGCGCCAAGCAGGTGATCCGTTTTATCAACGCCCTTAGCAAGCTGGTGGCTTCCCATCCCCGGGCCAGCAAAATGCTGCAAGTGGTGTTTTTAGAGAATTACGATGTATCCGCTGCCGAGCTGCTCATGCCTGCTGCCGACGTTAGCGAGCAGCTCTCCACCGCCGGTAAGGAGGCGTCGGGCACCGGCAACATGAAGTTTATGATGAACGGTGCCATCACCATCGGCACCATGGACGGCGCCAACGTGGAGATCTACGAGGAGGTGGGTGTGGATAACATCTACATATTTGGCATGCGCGCCCACGAGGTGGAGTCCCTCTACATTGCGGGCGACTATCGTTCCGCAGTGATTTTTGAAACTAACCAGGAAATCCGCCGCGCCCTCACCATGATGATCGACGGATCGATGACGCCGGACAACCCCACAACTTTCCAGGATTTGTATCACGCATTGCTCTTTGGCGATTATGGGCAAATGGCCGATCCCTACCTGGTGCTCAAGGACTTTGGCTCCTACTCCATGGCCCAGCGCCGCCTGGATACCGACTACGGCCAGCGGGAGAAGTGGCTGCGCATGGCGATTACCAACACCGCGTGCTCGGGGGTGTTTTCGTCGGACAGGACCATTGCGGAGTATAATGAGCGGATTTGGCGGTTGGAGCGGTTGGAGTGAGGAAGGAGGCATTTTCGTTGTGATGCTGTCGAAGGAACAATGCGATAATTTGGTGGAAAATTTTTATATCTGAAGCAACCCGGCCAACTACACACGATTGATGGCCTCAATAGAGCAACTCAAAAGCGGCGTGTTTCACACACGTGATCTGATACCTGTAGAAATTGGCGAGGATGAAACCGCCGCTAAATAAAGGAGACTCCTCTCATGCGCAAGCCCTCGCAAAAAACCCGCAAAGCCCGCATGTGCATGATCGCGTGGGGCAGTTGACGCAGTTCACTAAGAGCGATAGATATGCCGAATCGTACCGCTACGACGCCGTGGGCAACATGAAGCAGAGGGCGTTGACACAGAATGGGCGCACAACGCGCATCAACATGAACCATAATGCGACGAACCGGATGACCAGCATGTCCTCCCCCACCGGCAGAATTCGGAGGCTTAGATACCTTCCCGAGGAGGGGAGGAAGTCAAGCATTCATACCGGAGGTGAATGCATCGTGGTTTATGAATCCGGGAAATTAGAATGCGAGTGTATGTATCGATATGAAATGGAAATAGACTCGATACGATTGCTCAAAGAAATTGCAGGTTTTTTTGACGATCAGACCAATCGTCACATTTTCGATTCAATACCTGTTCAGTTGCCATTTTATGTTGGTTATTCTGGAACCGAACCGCTATCGTGGTATGCGAACAAATGGTATAAATGCAATGTGTGTGGATGCTTGTGGGAAGTAAATAATCCAGATTTTCCTGCTTTCGGCTTTGTAAGGAAGTTCGAGAATGGTCATTATCATCCCAAATAAGCCAGTTGGATTGCGAGTTATTTGCATATTGCCAAATGAAGCAAGAAAAATGGATTTATGCGGGGATTATTCTTGAGAAAAACCATAGGATAGACGTACTATGCCCTGAATGTGGTAAAGCTAATTTAGCTAAGCGCAAGCCCTCCGCAAAAACCCGCAAAGGCCTTGCGCTTTTTTGCGCAATCCGATATGCTGAACGCAACCGTCTCCACAAATCGGCACAGGAGGTCTATATGCTATACCAGAGCCTTGCCCTATTGATCGGCGGAGGCGTTGCCCTGATGGTGACCGCCAACGGGATGCTGGCCGCCCGGTTCGGTTTGTGGGCAAGTACGCTGATCATCCATATGTGCGGGCTGCTTACGGTAAGCGGCATTTTGCTCGTCCGGCGCAAGCCCGTAACCCTGCGCTCCCCCGGTGCGCCTTGGTATCTATACCTGGCCGGTGTGGGCGGCGTGGCCACCACTGCACTCAACAATTTTTGTTTTGAGCCCATGGGTGCGGCGCTGATGCTGGCCATGGTGGTGGTGGGGCAACTGCTGGGCTCCTGCCTGATTGATCACTTCGGTTGGTTTGGCATGAACCGTTATCCCTTCCGGCCGGGCAAGCTAGTTGGTTTTGGGATTATGGCGCTGGGGCTGCTGCTTATGACCCTTTGGCAGCCGGTGGGTTCTGACACTACGCACCAACTGCCTGGGGCGGTGTATGCGATATTGGCCCTGGCCACCGGCGTAAACCTGGCGTTTACCAATACCTTCAACGCCTCGCTGGGCCGCCGCATCGGCGTGTTTCCCGGTACGCTGGTGAACTACCTGGCGGGTTTTGTGGCATCGTTGTTTTGTGTGCTGATCTTTGGCCAATGGGCTTGGGCGGCAGGGGATGCCGGGCACATCGGGCCTTTTCTGTTTATCGGCGGTACTTTGGGCGTGTTGGCTGTGGCGGGCACCAATACGGTATTTCCGCGCATATCGGTGGTGTACGCCACGGTGCTGATGTTTGTGGGGCAAATCGCGGCCGGTATGGTTATTGATGCTGTAGGCGGCATGCCGGTTACGCTGCTGAAAATCGCGGGCTGTACGCTGATCCCGGTGGGCCTGTTGGTGAACATCAGGCTGGACAAAGCAAAAAAAGGAAAAATTTCCCTATGAAAAAAACACTATCGGTTCTCCTCGCTTTTACTCTGGTGCTGGCCCTGCACACCTCTGCGTTGGCTGTGCTGGACGCTGACGCCCTTTTTCAAACGATTGTTGATTCGATGGAAGGGCTGGAGAGTTTCTCCTTTACCCTCACTGATCGCAAAAACATTCGTGGCGAATCCAGCAGCGCGGTAATGACGGGCATTAAGTGGACTGATCCGGTAAGGACAACAGGAATACTCATTTTCTCCGACCCGGAGTATTGGAATTTGGCGTATTACGCGGAGGTAATAGACCGCCAAATGGTGTACTACTTGGATATGTATGGCGTATGGATCAAAACCAGCGAGGAGCTTACCGACTTCATGATGCTAAACGATTACGATCAAACGCTAGCGATAGGCGATTCGACACTGGAGAAAAAAGCCGAGCCTTGGGCGGAACCGATTCAAGGCAGAGAGGTCAACAAACTCACCCTCGCTATCGATTTCCTTTCCCTTGCCGATGCCCATGGCGTGTACCCGTGGTTGCAGGAGTTTATTCCGTCCCTTGCTGCAGTGCAACAGCATCAAGACTTGCCGCCCATGCTGTTTTATTATTATTTGGATGTAGAAACGGGCGAGATTCTGCGCATTGAGCGAGATTTGTCTGCCTTGGTTACGGAGCTGATCAGCATCTTTGAACCAACCTCGGGCGGCAGTCCTGCCGAGCATGTTTCGGTGATGAACATTTGGGATATCAATGCCATTGAGGAGTTTGAAATCCCCGACGAGGTGCGCGCGGCGACACCAATATAAAAGGAGAAACCCCATGACAAAAACCGCTGCCCAATTCCCCACCCTCACTGTGCGTTTGCTGGGTGAGAAGCATTATCGTATTCATTGGGATGGCCCCATGGAAAACGCGCGGTTGTTTGCCAGTACGCAGCCCTATGATCCCTCGCCGTTGTCCCTGGGCACACTGAGTGATCCTGACTATAGATTTCCCTTTAATGGAGAACGCACCTACTTTGCGATTGCGGTGGGAGATTCCCCTACCGTTTGGGC
>Ga0123356_10000612_pt1 | contig 39404 bp, 31 predicted proteins | sample TergutEmb28metaG_2_FD_92546 | JGI IMG/M metagenome (GOLD analysis project Ga0123356, IMG submission 92546) | Embiratermes neotenicus P3 segment gut microbial communities from Petit-Saut dam, French Guiana - Emb289 P3 | ecosystem: Host-associated > Arthropoda: Insects > Digestive system > Gut ...
AGGTAATTCCATGATGCTTGTGCCTAATTCAATTGCAGAAGAACTTGAAACAAAAGATATATTCGGCCTTAAGGCTTTGAATGAAATTAAAAGAATGAAGGATGGAGAATAATGAAACGTTGTTTCATTTTCGATTTAATCGCGCGGTATTCACCGCACTAAAAAGAGGTTAAAAATGACAGTAGTAAAAGCGGAAAATGTAATTAAAGATTATGGTTTAAACGACCAGACAGTACACGCCTTACGCGGAGTGAATTTGGAATTTCAGGGCGGAGAATTCTCTGCCATCGCGGGTCCTTCGGGAAGCGGAAAGTCCACATTTCTTCACCTTGTTGGATGTATCGATACGTTAACGTCCGGGGACATGATTGTCGGCGGTTCCAATACGGCTAATATGACGCGTAACCAGTTGGCGCTTCTTCGCAGGCACAGTATCGGTTTTATTTTTCAGGCTTATAATTTAATTCCTGTTCTTTCTGTAGAAGAAAATGTTTCTTTCCCTCTTACTCTTATGGGTGTGGAAAAAAAGGAAATAAAAGAACGCACTGCAAAAGTTTTACAGGATGTTGGATTGGATGATATGGCAAAGCGCCGTCCAAAAGAAATGTCCGGCGGTCAGCAGCAGCGTGTTGCTATCGCGCGCGCGCTTATAAAAAAGCCTGCGCTCATTTTAGCGGATGAACCTACTGCGAATCTTGATTCAAAAATCGGCCGCGAAATATTGGAACTTATGCTTGCGTTGAATAAATCCGAAGGCACTACATTTATTTTTTCTACTCATGATCAAATGGTTATGGATTATGCGCGCAGGCTTGTGCGTATACGCGACGGACAAATCGAATCCGACGAAGTTAAGGGATAGAGGAGTTACCATGAATATATTAGGTATATGGGAACTTAAAAAAATGGCTCTGCGTAATCTTGCGCGTCACAAGACCAAGACGGTTCTTACTTCGCTGGCGATCGTGGTGAGTGTTGCTATGTTCATCTTCCTGAATAGCTGGCTTGGCGGAATGCAAATCGAATCCAGACGAAACATTGTCAACTTTGAAATTGGCGCTGCCAAATTACAAACAAATTTATATTTTGACAAGAAAGATGAAATGCCAAGTTACGAAACTTTTCTGGATTGGGAAATTTACAGAGAAGCATTGTACGCAGAAGGTTATGTAAGCGCTCCTCGTTTTTCTTTTTCCGGAACTTTGTTTTCCAACTCAGGCTCCGCGCCGATGATGTTTTTTGGTATTGAACCGGAGTTAGAAAGGGAAGTCTTGCGTTATGTGCCATATGTCGACTTTGGCAGATTCGCAGAAAGCGGAAACGAAATTGCAATTGGTACTGTGGCTGCAGAAAAACTGAAAATTGGTATCCCAACACGTCCTTTCAGGAATGATCTGGAAGATTTGATAGAGTTAGCTGCGCAGACACCTGAAGATGCAGATTTTATCCGCTCGCTTTATGATACAGCGCCTTCGGTTAGAGCCGGCGGAGATATTTTTTCTCCTGAAGCAGTGATGAAGGAAGGCAATGAACGAATGGTACTCAAAAGAAATATTTCCCAGGCGGATAAGGACAGGTATTGGAACTTAATTGCCGCCACAGGGCGTAACAATGTCAGGGTTAATACCAGTATTCATATCAAAGGTATACCGGAAAGAATTCGTGCGGACAGATGGGATGGCGAATTAATGCCCGCATTACGAGCCGAAGATATAGCTTTGGTAGAAGCCGCATATGAACATTTTGAATCTTTGGATATGTATCTTCTTATGGAAGAAATAAAAGAAGATGAAATCCAGCTTGCGCAAGTTCTGGAAGCCATGATTCGCGCAGATTTCAGAGGAACAATAAGCTATGTGAATCAACTCATGGATTTTGTAGTTGTAGGTGTAATAAATTCTCCGGCTCCGCTTCCAAACGGCAATGCTGCGTTTATTCCTCTTGATATTTTGCAGGATGACAGGGGAATGATGCTGCAGGGAGCAGTAACAGAATTAATTATAAGAGAAAAAGGCGTTCCCGATACGCGTCTGCCTGGTGTTAGCGAAAGCAGTGCAGTAATTACTTCGGCTCTTAAGCGCGGTCTTGAAAACATGGGTTTAACTATGCCGGAAGAACTGGGCATTTTTACGTGGGCGGATTACATGGAAGATTACCTTGGTTATGAAGCGCTGCAGGTAGGAGCGCCGCAAATGCTGGCATTCCTTTTGCTTTTCCTTGCGTTCCTTGGAATCTCCAATACGATTCTTTTGGCAATTCTTGAACGAACAAAAGAAATCGGCATGATGAGGGCTTTGGGTATGACAGACAAACAAATGATCATGACCTATATGCTGGAAGCAGGTTTTTTAGGTTTTATCGGTTCGATTGCGGGAATAATTTTAGGATGTATTATCAATTACCCGATGGTTAAACATGGAATTGATTTTTCCGCTATGGGTGATGTATTAAGTGACGGATTGGGTTTCCGTACAACTGCGGTTTTCCGCAGCATGTGGAATGTGCCTGTAATTATTGGTTCGGGTATTGTAGCTACTTTACTGGCATCGTTCATGGCAATTTTCCCGACAAGAAAAGCGGTAAAGAAACCAATTACCGAAAGCCTAAGATTTGAGTAAGAGGAGGATTTGTATGAATAATAAAAAAGGCGGCACTGGCGCTCTTATAAAAATCGCTTTCCGTAATATTTGGCGTAACAAAAGGCGTACGCTCTTTTGTTTTTCTGCCGTAGGAATAGCGGTATTATTTATAGTTATGTATTCTTCAATGATTGATGGAATGGTAGAAAGTATAAATAATACGGTGCAAATTTACGAGTTGGGGCATGTCAGGGTTGTATCTTCTCAATATGAAAAGGAAAGCGAGTATATGCCGGTACAGTACCCTGTTGCAGACGGAAGAAACTGGGAAGAACTTGCGGCGGATATATATGAAATACCCGGAGTACGTGCGGTGTTGCCTCGTATTACAACCATGGCAACTTTGCAGGAGAGCACAATAAAGCACGCCGTACTGTGGGGCATAGATGCCGAAAAGGAATTGGAAATAAACAATTTTAACATGACAAATCGCACTGACGGTTTAATTGACGGACATTGGCCGGAAAATGCCAACGAAGCTGTTATTGGGCATGTTTTTGCTGACAAGTCAGGATTAAAAATCGGAGATAGGATTCCATTAAGAGTAATATCATCCAATTTTTCCGAAAGATTTTGGAGTCCCGTGATAACCGGTATTTTCAATTTTGATTACATCAAGTTTGACGAGCAATACATTATTGTAGATTTTGAAAGACTTCAGCGTCTTCTGGTATTGGGCGAAGGAACACAATCGCTTATCATTTATGCCGATGACGAAAGAAAAAGCGGTGTTATTACAGCCTCGGTGCAAAATTTGCTGGGAGAAGATAATGTCGTTGCAGAATGGAGTGACAACTATTGGGTTGCAGTAATGAAAATGGTTGAACCTGTTTACATGATTTTATTTTTTATTTTTCTGCTTGTAGCCAGTTTCCTTATCATCAATACAGTTGTTATGATAATACATGAGCGTATCAAGGAAATCGGCATGATGGGCTGTCTTGGAATGACTCGCGGAGAAATAGTTAAAGTTTTCTTTTTTGAATCCATTTTCATGGCGGCCATTGGCGCTTTTGCAGGGGTTGTTGTCAGCGGACTGATTACCGGAATTTTATCCCAGAACCCGATTCGCATGGGAGATTTATACGGCAATACATTTTCCGAAATGCCAATGAGTCAGTCGATTTTTATGGTGTTTAATTTTGCCATATTGATACGGGCATGGATAATGGGTGTTGTAATCGCTTCGCTTTTTACGTTGATTCCATCGTTAAAAAGCGCATTTGTAGAGCCTGTAGAAGCGCTACGCAGGTAAATTTATTTTTGGAGGGTTTTATGTTAAAGAAAATGTTTTTGGCAGTATTGGTATCTGTAATAGCTATTCCCGTGTTCGCGCAGACGCCGACGGCAACGGAACTTTTACGGCGTGTAGATAATAACGAAATTTACACAACCATTCAGTACGAGGGCGATATTATTATCGAACACGGCGGAAGGCGATTTGTTAAAACAATGAGAGCCTGGGCAAGAGGTAATACTCACAGTTTTATAGAGTTTACAAATTCCGAGGACAGAGGAACAAAGTATCTTAGAAGGGATGGAAGACTCTTTGTTTATTCGCCTGATACGGAAGAAGTAATGTTGATTTCCGGGCATATGCTTCGCGAATCCATGATGGGATCTGATATGTCATATGAAGATACGCTGGATAACGAAACATTATCCAGCCGCTATAATCCTGTTTTGGCAGGTTCAGAAATTGTTAATGGTCCCGGAGGAGGACGGCGCGATGCATGGGTGCTGGAACTTACTGCCACCAGGCGTACAGAAAGTTATCCCAGACGCAAACTCTGGATTGATAAAGAAAACGGAGATCTCTTGCGTTATGAACTTTTTGCCCTTTCCGGCGCGTTGCTCAAAGAATATAACTTGCGCAGAGTAGAAGTTATCGGCGGACGCCGTTTCCCTGTCGAGGGAGAAATGCGCGACTTGTTACGCAGGGATTCACGAACAATTTTTACAATGAGAAACGTTGTATTGGACAGACCAATAGCGGATTCTATTTTTAGCATGCGCAATTTAGAGAGATAATTTATTAAGAAAGAACTCTCGCAGAGGCGCAGAGGCGCAAAGAGCGCAGAGGGAAGGTAAGGGATTTTCGCTATATATTATTTCCTTTTCTTCTTTCTCTGCGACCTCCGCGTCTCAGCGTCTCCGCGAGAAATAAATGGAAGGTTTTTATGAAAAATATTTTTATTTATATTTTTATATTTTTTATGGTCGGTTCGTTATCTGCGCAGGTGACTGTTTCGGGTATTATTGATTCTACTGTTTCTGTGACTGCGGGGGCGGAAGACTCGCCGGCGTTTTCTACGGGATTTGAAGAATATGCCAATATTCGTTTTCAGTCCAGGCTGCGGGATAATATGGGAACAGTTTACGGCGCGGTAAATTTAATTGCCGCATCCGGGGATTATGCTTTTCGTTTGGCGGGTATCAGTACTCGTATTGGCACTCCGGATGACGAAAATTTTATCGCTGCCATCGAACTTGAACGTCTTTATTTTCGTTTAAACGGTGAGCACGTTGATTTGGATGCAGGTCTTTTTCGTCTGCCGTTTGGTTACAGTCAGGTGTGGGGATCGTCTGATTTTTTAAATCCCAGAAACCCGCTAAAGCCCGATGCCCGTCCGCGCGGAATACTTGGCGCAGCGTTAACATTTTATCCCATCGATGAAATTAAACTGCTTTGTTTTTATGCCGCTCCGCGCGATCCATTTTCCAATGAGGGAAAAGGTTCTCTTTTTGGCTTTTCATTGGAAAGACATTGTGAAAAAACAAGCGCCCAGATGTTGTATTCATTTGAAACGCCCGACGCGGATTTTACATACGGAATTCACCGCGCGGGACTTTCGGTAAAAGCCGATGTAGAAATAGGACTCTACATGGATTTACTTTATACTTATAACCATGAAACAGGAGATTCGCTGGACGGGCTTTCTTTAAGTGTCGGCGCGGATTATTCTTTCTTTGACGGCAATTTAATTGTAATTGCGGAATATTTGTACAATGGCAATACTTCATCTACTGCAATTGGATACGGCGGCGATTTTGCAAATAACCATTATTTATATACAGGTCTTACATACCGCTTTAATGATTTTTCAAATATTAGTTTGGCGCTTATCTCCGGTTTGGATGATATTTCTTTTACACCGATTGTAAGTTTTAACCACGAATTGTTTCAGGGAGCAACACTGACAATTATCGCGCAAGTTCCTCTCGATCGCGATTTATTTAACGGCGATGGCAATCGCGGTGAGTTGGGACCAATACGACCGGACACACTCCAGCCGCGCAATCCGGAAACAGGAGAACTGCTTGGCCGTTATGGCAGTTATTTCTCGCTTTCTGCAAAAATCAGGCTGCGGTTTTAAAACAGACACTAATTAGGCCACAGATTGCTTGCTGTTTGTTGATCCGTTCTGCGCCAGAATTGACTGCGTCCTATTCCCAAACCTATCTCGCCGCGCATTTCCAGAGTATCAGCCGCAAATCTTCTGCCTGCAGCATGGAAAGTAATTCTGCAATTATAGATATTGCCGTCTTCGGGGTTAATTACCTTGCCGCCTCTCCAGTCGCCGGCTGCGCGTCTTGTAAGGCCGAATATCCACGGCGTGCCTGCGACCTGCATTGTGTTTACTCTTCCCGGAACCGGAAAGCCGTCGTAGCGTTCTCTGCATTCAGTTGCTATAGTGCCCCTTGGTTCATCAGCCAATGACAATATTCTTCCATAGAGTATGCCGTTTTCGATATATATCTGCCAGCCGGCAGTAACGCGATTGGTTCTTTCATCAATGCTAAGCCAGAATCCTTCTACAGGATCGCTTTGGGCAAAGCAGACCGCAGAGATTGTTATAACGACAAACAGTGTTATGATTTTTTTCATAAAACATTCTCCTTTTCGTAATTCTACCCTGTACTCACTTAACTGACAAGTGTATAATGGAAACCATGAAGATTAATAAACAGGTATTTGGAATTTTATCCAACGGAAAAAAAGTTAAACTATGGACGCTCAGCGCGGGAGATTTAAGGCTTTCTTTGACTAATTTCGGCGCAGCATGGACCAGTTTGATAATGCCGTCCCGCAAAGGCATAAAAGATGATGTATTGCTTGGCTACTCGGGTTTGGACGGCTATTTGAATAATGAACCGTTTATCGGCGTGACTGTCGGGCGTTTTGCCAATCGTATCAAAGACGCTTCCTTTAACCTGCTTGGAAGAACATTTCCTCTGGAAGCGAATGACGGTAAAAATTCACTGCATTCAGGCACGCGCGGTTTTGATAAACTTCTTTGGAAATCCGAAGCTTATGAAGAAAACGAAGGCGTATATGTAAGGTTCGAGCTCGAAAGTCCCGACGGCGATTGCGGCTTTCCGGGAGATCTTAAAGCTGTTGTAAGTTACGGACTTACAAAATCCAACGAAATTATTTGCGATTACCATGCAAAAGTAAACAGATCATGCCCTGTTAATTTAACCAATCATGCATATTTTAATCTGGCAGGGGAAGGGAAGGGGAATATTCTTTCGCATGAAGTAATTCTTCATTCTTCATCTTATGTGCAGATAGATAAAGAAGGCATACCAACAGGACAAATTATTCCCGTTAACGGAACCGAATTTGATTTTAAACTACGCAGAAAAATTCGCACATCCGATTCATTGTTAAAACCATTTAAAGGTTATGATCATTGTTTTGCAGTAGACGGAGAAATAGGCAAACTGCGTCCATGCGCTGAAGTTTACGAACAGGACTCAGGCCGTTTTATGAAAGTTTTTACAACACAACCCGGTGTTCAATTTTATACAGGAAACCATCTTGCGGCTGTTACAGGTAAACAGGGTTCTGTATATAAAAAGCATTCAGGTTTTTGCCTGGAAACGCAGCACTTTCCGGATTCTCCCAACAGGCAGAATTTTCCTTCCTGCATTGTAGGTTCAGGAAAAGATTACCACGAAAAAGCCGTGTTTGCGTTTGGCTTTTAATTAAGATCCGTTTTTTTTGCCATTTCATCCCACCTTGATTTTAGCTGATGAAGGCTGGAGTCCACAGTGCCTTTTTTTATGCCAATTACTTCCGCGACCTGTTTATTGGTTGCTTCCATACGTTTGTTTATCATGCGTTTTCGCATTTTTTCAAGTCTTTCTTTTGCTTTTTCCAGCCGAAGTTTTGTTTTTTCGTGAGCCGCAGTATTATACCTGGCAAGCGAAAGTTTTTTATCATAAATTGCACATCTGTAAAATTGACGATAGATTCTTTCTTTTAAAAAATAAATTTCATCATCTTTTTTACGTCTTATTTCCCGTATTCTGTCTAACATATCTATAAGTTCTTTTGGATTAATTTCGATGGCTTTTGCGATTTTTTCCGCAAAATCTTCCGACACAAAATAATAGCATTTAATAACAAGCGCCAAAACACGTTTGGAATTTTTTCTGCCTTTCCTGCTGGTTATTAATTGCGATATTATATGTTCAGCATGTCTATGAGTATATGCGGGAGGTTCTTCATGAACATACATTTCCGGAATACGCGCGTTCCATGTTGAATATTCTGTGATGGCATTTGATACTGTCCGCGCCTGATATTCTTTTGAGGATATTAATATATATTTAGCCAAAAAAGCTTCAAATGAATTTCCTGTTTCCTGATATAAGTCTATAGACTTTCGCAGCCGCGGATAAAACCATGATATAAAATCTTCGTATTCGTCGCTCTTCCAGTGGCTAAGGCATGTTTTTTCCTGATTGTTAAAAAGATGAGTATATACCAATCCTTCAAAATCACCGCGTAATAAATCTCCTGTAAGATATTCAAAGTATAATTTGTTTAAAGTGTGTTTCATTATTCTGATATCGGTGTTATGGGACAACAGATTAAAAAACATGCGTAAAAATTTATTTGTTTGTGGTTTATATCATTTATATATTTTTTTAATTACTGAATGAAAAATTCTGAAAATGATTCTATCATTTTTTGTTTTACAAATGAAATGTCACCCTTCATTGTGAGGCCGGCTGCATTCTTGTGTCCGCCTCCGTTGAAAGAAGCCGCTATCTTTGCCACGTTAATGTTATCGATCGATCTCAAACTCACGGTGCAATTTTCTACGGACTCCTGGCGGATGACAACAACAGCTTCCACATCTTTGATTGACAGCAGCATTTGATTCAAGCTGTCCGAATCCCTGCTTTCAAAACCAAAAATGTTAGACTCTTCCAGGGTTTCGCTGCTTATTAAAAGTCTTCCGTCAAAATACGCTTTTGTTCTGGATAAAATATTTCCAACCAATATTCTGGAGTTAAGGCTTTTTCCGCCGTTAATAATGCCAAAAACATTTTTGGGACTTGCTCCGCGGCGGATCATTTCTGCAGTTGCATCAAACGCTTCTGCATTTTTTTCTGTCATATGACGGAAAAAACCGGTATCTGTGCAAAGGCCAAAAAGCAGCAGTGTCGCTTCTTCTTCTGTAAGCTGCAAACCAAGAGCGGTCATCAATCTGTATATTAACAATGTGCACGAAGGTGCTGCCGCATCAACGTAAACGGGAGTTTGCGGAGTCGAAGGAGGGTGGCTTGCCGCCGCATGATGATCTATAATCGCGCAAGGGTATTTATCAAGAATCTCATGAAGTTCGCCAGTTCTTTCTTTTCCGGAACAGTCTACTATTATCGCTTTTGTGCCGGATTCTGTGCCGTCAGGTTCCTGAGGAATCGATTCAAATTGTTCTATGTAGTTTCTTAATTCTGTTCGTTTGTACGGACCTGCCGAACAAACTATCGCTTCTTTGCCTAACCGCAAAAGCGCGCTGCGCAGGGCAAGCTGGCTCCCTACGCAGTCTCCATCAGGTTCCTTATGTCCGGCAATTATGAATTTTGAACCTGCATTAATAAATTCAACAAGTTCTGCTATGGAACTCATTAGTATTGAATTCTAAAAGAATCCCTATCTGTAAAGAACCTGCTTACATCAGTGCCCTGCGGTACGCTGCCCCATGTCCAATGTCCCTTTGAGCGGTGTACATAAAGCCTTATGTGGCTGAATTCGCCGTTTCTGTAGAAAATCGACATTGTAGGCCAATCTCTTCCTGCGGGAAGACGAACCATTTCTGCGCTGCCGGCTGAATCATAAAACCATTCATTTGGAATACCAATGGTGGCAATTATATTTCCTCTGCTGCGGTATTGAATTACATAACCCAGGCTGGTCGCGTAGATCTTCTCTACAGGTACGTTCAAATAGTACATCCTGTCCTGTTCACCCGAGTTATTCTGGGCAAAAACCGGCACGATTATCGTTAATAGGAATAAAATCGATACAATTAAAAGCTTTTTCATAAGACCTCCAGTACTCTAAATATTAATCGATTTTTACAGAAGAAGCAAGTACCTTTTGCAGTGTGGAACGCACAGCGCCCGGGCCTGCCAGCATAAGGGCAAATAGCTCTTCTACCCGTTCGCCAAGGCCTATTTCGTATAAATTGACGCCGAAATAGCCCGGATTTGACAAAATAGGTTCCAGTTTCCCATGGAATGATCCCTGTGCCGCTCCCAAACTGATACCGGAAAGCGCTGCTGCAAGAGTCTCGTAATTGGGATCCGGGCTTACCTCGAAAGGTTTACCCTGATCATCGATACCCAAAAGGTAACGAAGCCATCCTGCAAAAACCAGCGGGATAAATCTTAAATCGCCGCAATTTTTCCCCGCTTCTGTATACGCCTTTAGGGTTTCGCCGAAACGGATGGGTATTTTAAGGGATGTGTCCATCGCAATACGCTGGGGCGCGTCGGGCATAAAAGGATTGGGAAGGCGCACATTTATCACCTGGTCAATAAAGTCTCTTGGTTTTATAATTCCGGGATCAGTTACTACAGGCAGTCCTTCGCGGTAGCCGACTTCTTCTATTAACTTGACTAAATCGGTATCTTTCATTTCTTCGCTGATTCTGGTGTAGCCCAAAAGACAGCCGAAAACGGCAAGACTTGTATGCAGAGGGTTAAGGCAGGTACAGACTTTCATTTTTTCTACCCTGTCTACGGTTTCTTTGTCTGTAAACATTACCCCCGCTTTTTCCAGAGCGGGTCTCCCGTTGGGGAAGATATCTTCTATAATGAGGTATTGAGTTTCTTCGGCGTTTACAAAGGGGGCCACATAGGTATTTTTTGATGTTACCGCTCCCTGCATATCTTCAAGGCCGCTGGAAACGAGCATATCGCGAACGCTGTCGTCCGGGCGGGGAGTGATTTTATCGATCATCGACCATGGAAAAGATACTTTGGTTTTATCGCGTATATAATTTAAAAAGCCGCCGCTGCAAACGCCGTTTTCGTCCCAGCCCTTTGCGACCGCTTCCATCGCGGCAAACAGGATATCGCCGTTGTGCGAACAATTATCCATGCTGACCATTGCGACAGGTTTGCCTCCTTCAGCCTTGCTGTTTATAAAGCGTTCGTGCAAAAGACCGGCAATGCGTCCCAAATAACTTTTTGGGTTAGCCGGGCCTGTTTTTAAATCTTCCGCTATGTCGGGAAAAAGCGTCCCGTCGCGGCCTGTTAAACTATAGCCTTTTTCCGTAATTGTAAAACTTGCCATCTGTAAAGACGGGGCTGTAAAAATTTCTTTTAACGCGGCATATGCCGTGTCCATTCGCAGGGAAGACGCTACAGAAGCAATTATTGATTTTTCCGTATTTCCATCGGATTTAAGCGTTACAAGAATTGTCAGGTTATCAAACGCTGTAAAACTTTTATCTATTATTTCTCCGTCGTAGCCTTCCGCGACTATAATGCCTGTGTCTTCAAGCCCCTGTTCAAGCAGTTGCTGCATCATTGCCGCAGGAAAAGCCCGGAAAATATTTCCCGCTCCAAAGTGCACCCATTTCGGCGATGCCTTTGAAGCTGTTATCATTTTTTCGCGGTTAAATTTTGGAAGATTGATATTTGCTTTTTCCCAAAATGTTATGTCTTTTAACGATTCGTTGTTTAGTTTCATTTTTATCTCCTGATGATAATTAATTGTACACAGGTTTAATGGTTATGGCAATTCTCTTCCTTGACTTTATGCCCAATTAACCTTTAAAATAGACAAAGGGAGGGGGAATGGCATTCAAATTTCGTGATATAATCGCAATTGTATTAAAACCATTTTATGCATTTAAACGCCGTTTTCCGCTTCTCTCTTACATTGCAAACAGACTTGTAACAATGATAGTAATGCTCTTTTTATTGGGCTTTGCCGTTTTTGGCCTGATGGCTCTTGCGCCCGGCGACATTGTCGATCAAATAATGATACAGCAATTATTCAGCGAAAATCAGGGCAGGGCAGGGCAGAATTTTCAGGCGATGAGCGCGCAGCAGCTTGCGGAACGCCGCGCAGAGCTTGGGCTTGACCAGCCGTTTTATGTTCAATATTTCCGCTGGCTTAACCGCGTAGTTGTTCATAAGGATCTGGGAGTCAGCATGATTTCCCGCGCGCCTGTTTCGTTTTTAATTTCTTCGCGGATTTGGAACACCCTTCTTTTAAATATAATATCGCTTGTTTTTATAACAATCTTTTCTTTTGCGTTAGGTGTTTATTTTTCTACGAAAGCCGGAACAAGAGCCGATGTCGCAGTTACATTTTTTGCCCTTGTGCTTCATGCGTTTCCGGGGCTTTTGCTTCTTATACTGCTTCAGCTTTTTGCGTCTGTTTCAGGGCTGTTCCCTGTTACGGCGTATCCGTCTTTTCCTTTTTCCGAATCTCCTGTTAAATTTGTTTTCTCGTATACACATCATATTTTTCTGCCTTTATTATCTATTTTTCTGGGCGGAATCGGCGGCTCTCTAAGAACGATCCGCGCAACCATGCTGGATCAGCTGGGTCAGCCCTATATTACTTCTCTTCGTTCCCGCGGAATTGCAGAATGGCGGGTATATTTTGCGCATGCTTTCCGTAATACGCTTAACCCTTACATAACCGGCAGCGCGAATCTTTTGGCAGGGCTTTTTTCCGGCTCCCTTATACTGGAAATAATTTTTGCATATCCGGGTATCGGCAGGCTTATGTATGAAGCTGTAGTCCAGCAGGATATAAACCTTGTTTTGGCAAATATTATGCTTATCTCGTTCCTTGTGCTTGCAGGCATGGCGATAGCTGATATTGTTCTTGCGCTTGTGGATCCGCGTATCAAGTACGGGAAAGAGTAATATATGAAAAAGTTTTTTAATTATATAAAAACGCGCCCTGTAGCAATGGTTTCCCTTATATGTCTTCTTATACTTTATATCATGATGATATTTGCCGAATTTTTTGCGCCGTATTCACCTAACACTTCGTTTTCTACAAGGAGTTATCATCCGCCCAATGTTCGTTTTTATCAGGGAACGCTGCAGGCGCAGGAATTCAGGGTGATCGATTCGATATCGTGGAAATATGCGAGGGTGCGTGATACTTATGTATCTATAAATTTATTCGGCAAGGGAGAGCCGTATTTGCTTTGGGGATTCATTCCCGCAGACCGGCATTTTTTTACCACCGGTGACGGAGCGTATCCCATATTTTTAATGGGCGCCGATAATCTTGGCAGATGTTTGTTTTCGCGCATTATTTACGGTTCGCGTGTTTCTTTAACGATTGGTTTTGTTGTTACTTTTATATCGCTTGCTTTAGCCGGCCTTGCGGGCGGCCTTGCGGGTTTCTTCGGCGGCGCCGCAGACTGGTCTATAATGAGAGGCGCGGAATTTTTAATGCTTATTCCTTCCCTGTACCTAATACTTTTTTTGCGTTCGCTTTTTGCAGCTAACATGGATCCTGCGCAAACATATATGATGATTACGCTTATACTTTCTCTTGTCAGCTGGCCTGGAGCCGCCCGTACAATTCGCGGAATGGTTCATGCAATAAAGCGCGAAGAATTTGTTTTAAACGCAAAGCTGGAAATGATTCCGTCTACAACAATTATTTTTAAGCATATAATTCCCCAGATAGCAAGCCTTTTAATTGTAAATGTGGCATTAAGTATTCCGGGATCCATAATGACAGAAACAGTGCTTTCATATCTTGGATTGGGTATTACAGATCCTGCAGTAAGCTGGGGTTCTCTTATAAAGCGTGATTTATCTACGCTTGCGAATTTACGCGCGTTTCCGTGGCTTTTGTGCCCCGTCTGGTTTTTGTTAGGTGTAACTTTGGGATTTAGTTTTATAGGCGATGCTCTAAGGGATTTTTTTGATCCATATCATACAAGAACAATGAGGAAGAAAAAGAATTACCGCGCAGGCACATCGAACCAAAGGTTCGCAGGCGCACAAAGAGAAAACGAAGGTATTTTTCCTTCTGCGACTTCATCGCCTTTGTGGTTAAGTATTAAAGATTTAAAAGTAGACTTTTCTATTCTTCGCGGCAGAGACATAATAACAATTCAGGCTGTGCGCGGAATTTCGTTTAATCTGCAGAAAGGCGAAACCCTTGGCATTGTAGGAGAGAGCGGCTCAGGTAAAAGCGTAAGCACTTTGGCAATTCCGGGGCTTTTAACAAAGAATGCAGGCGTTTCCGGTTCGATATGTTTCGATGGCAATGAACTTGCAGGACTGGATGTCAAAGCTTTGCGCGAATATCGCGGTAAAAAAATAGGCATGATTTTTCAGGAACCGGGGCGTTCTTTTGATCCTTTGCAGAATATGGGAAGCGTGTTTTATGAAACATTCAGAAACAGCGAACCCGGTATTACAAAAGAAGAATCCGCAAAGCGGGCTGTTGCGCTTCTGGAAGAGACAGGTTTAGACAACGGCGCAGAAAGATTAATAAATTTTCCTCACCAGTTTTCCGGCGGACAATTGCAGCGAATCGGCATTGCTCTTGCTCTTGCGCAAGGCTGCGAACTTTTAATTGCAGATGAGCCTACTACTGCGCTGGATCTTACAATTCAAAAACAAATAGTTGAATTGTTAAAAACACTGCGCAAAACAAGAAACATTTCCATAATATTTATCAGTCATGATATAGATTTGGTAGCTGAAATGTCTGACCGCATAATGGTAATGTACGGCGGACTTGTAATGGAATCAGGAAGTTCAAACGATATTATTAATAGTCCGAGTCATCCGTATACAATCGCGCTTCTTGCCGCCTCTCCGCGTTTTGGAAGCCATTATTCAAAAGAACGGCTGCTTTCCATTCCCGGTAAAGTAAGTGACCCCGCGAATCCGGAAAAAGGCTGTCCTTTTGCGCCGCGCTGCGCTCAGGCAGGGGAAGAATGTACGCAAAGTATACCGCAGCTGCAAAGTGTTAATGACAGAGAAATCAGGTGCTGTCAATCGCGTCTATAATAAGTTTCTTTTGTTCGACAAATTCTCTTGATACAGCAAATTCCGGATTGCGCGGACGAGGCGGCCTAACATCAATTTTGTGCGTGATACACCCCGGCTTTCCGTTCATAACGTAAACGGTGTCAGATAAAACAAGCGCTTCTTCTACATCGTGAGTTATAAACAGAGTAGAGATTTTCATTTGCTCTGCGATACCTGCATACCAAACCTGCATTTTGCGGCGGGTAATTGCGTCTAACGCAGAAAAAGGCTCGTCCAAAAGAATCACAGGGTTCAATACCTGACTGTTTTCCCTGCTGCTTGTAAGACAAGTGCGAAGAAGCGCCGCCCGCTGCCTCATGCCGCCGGAGAGCTCGTTTGGGTATTTGTTTTCATAACCGCTAAGCCCGAACATTTCAAAATATTCTGCAGCCTGCGAGCGGGCAGTTTTCTTTTTTTCTCCTTTGATCAAAAGCGGAAGAATTACATTATCAATAACCGTGCGGTATTCCAAAAGCAAATCTTTTTGCAGCATATAACTTACCTTGCCGGTTACACCTGTAATATTTTCACCGCCAAGAAAAACATTGCCCGTATCAGGTTTATCAACGCCTGCTAAAACATTAAAGAGAGTAGTCTTGCCTACACCCGAAGCCCCAACCAAAGAGATAAATCCCCCTGCCGGCAGCTCTAAACAGATATTTTGTATTACAACTTCATCTTCGTAGTTTTTACAAATATTTTCACAATAAAACATTTTATCCTTATTTTTTCTCTGCGGCTCTGCGGCTCTGCGAGAGGTCTTTTCGATATATTATGGCAAATACTCATTTGTAAAGCCGCCTGTGCCGATGTTTGTTTCCAATAGTCCCTGAGCATACATCCAGCGATAAAAATTTCCCCACCTTTGCGGGTCTATTTCACCCCAGCGGTTTTGGTTTTCTCCCTGATAACGCGTATGTAAATATTCCTGACTTCGCATAACAAGCGCGCGATCCAGTTCCGGCGCATGTTTTAAAAGAATTTCTCCGGCCTCTGCAGGGTAGTTTATCGCAAAATAGTATCCTCTGCTTACTATATTAAGAAACTTTTTTGCAGTTTCCTGATTTTCAGCAGCCCAGCCTGTATTTGCTACCAGAACCGGTGTGTAAAAATCCAGCGTGCTGTCAAATGTTCCAAGGTCAATGTAATTAATTTCTATTTCGTTTACTTCTGCCGCAATACCATCCCATGCATAATAAATCCAAATTGCATCAACATCAGTCCGCAGGGCAGAAAATGCGTCCATTGCAAAATTTGGAATCATAAATACCGAATTAAAATCTCCGCCGTCTGTTTCTATTATATGGCGCATAACAGATGTTACAAGCGGCGTTTCCCATGAAGCAAACCGTCTGCCTGCAAGATCTGCGGGTCTCTGAATCCCGCTGTTTCTCAGCGACATAATCCCGGAAGTATTATGGCAAATAACCGCGGCAACAGCAGTTACAGGAAGCGCATTACTCTGTTTTGCAATCGCAGGCCCCATTGATTCCTGAAAACTAAATGCAAACTCCGCTCTTCCCGCTGCAAGTAAAGCTAACGCTTCATCTTCCGGCGGCTGAGTAATTATTATTTTCAATCCTTCTTCCTCGAACCAGCCCTTTTCAAGCGCAACATACAACCCCGTATGATTGGTATTCGGCGTCCAATCCAGCAATACACGAATACTCCCATCGTTTTTACCGCAGCTAATAAGAACCAAAGCCGCAATACAAAAAATAAAAAATCTTTTCATTTTCCTCTCCTTAAAAATTTTTTTTCCTGTGTGCCGAAACTTGCCCCCTTCGCCTCGGGAATAACTCGGCTCAGAGGGTCATTTTCTGCACACAGGTAGTAATTATTATTTCTATCTCCTCCAAGGCATAGATTTTTTTTCTAAAACTGTTACAAGTTTTATTAGTAATAAACTTAATACAGAAACCAAAATTATCACTGCGAACATTTTATCAAAAGAATAAGTCCGCCTGACACGAATCATGTAAACGCCAAGTCCAGCGTTTCCGCCCAGCCATTCCGCAATTACCGCTCCTATAATCGAATAAGAGGCGGCTATTTTTAGTCCGGAAAAAAAAGCGGGCAGAGCCTGCGGTATTTTAATATAACGATACTGCTGCCATTTTTTTGCGCCCATGGATTGCAAAAGACGCAATGCGTCATTGTCGGCAGAAGCGAATGCGCCCAAAAGTCCTATTGTTACAGGGAAAAAACAAGTAAGAAAAACAAGCGTTATTTTCGGCGCTAATCCATAGCCCATCCATAAAATTAAAAGAGGCGCTATTGCTATAACAGGCATTGTCTGAGTTAACAGTAAAAGAGGCGTCATCGATTGTTTAATAAAACGGTTCGCATCCATAAACACGGCCAATATAAAAGCCGCAGTAACGGCAAGAGCAAGCCCTGTCATTGCTTCCATCAATGTAATCATTAAATGCCGCATGAGCAAAGAGAAATCTTCGATAAAAACTGCCGTTACACGCAAGGGACTTGGCAGCATATAAGGCGGAACAATTCCGCTCATACTTAAGCCTTGCCATAAAAGAAGAACTGCGGCAACAGGAATAATCGGCAGCAGATTATATTGAGTAAATACGCGCGATTTTATCATAATATAACTCCTCGAAAAATAATAAAATACAACAGAGGAGTTTTGGTTTTATTCTGATTTATAAAGAATAAAATTTTCCCTCCGCTGGTATTATCCAGATCAGGTGCGTCTGACCATTTAATAGTCAGACAAGGGTTCCGGGCTTTTGCAACTAAAGTTGCTTAACAGCTAAAGCTGTTGCCCAATCTCAGCCGGATATATCCAGCACCCCAATAATAAAGTCATTATAGTTAATCAGTATAATTTTGTCAATAGGGCGTCTTGACACTTTCGTGTCTTGACACATTCGTATATATCATATATCTTAAAATCAAGTAGACTAATATCTAAAAGGGAGAAATAACATGAAAAAAATTATTGCAATTTTAATGGCGGTATTTGTATTGATGGCAATTGCCTGTACAAATGTAGAAAAAATCGAACTTGCATTGATAACCGATCTTGGCACTATCGATGACAAGTCCTTTAATCAAGGTTCGTGGGAAGGATTAATTCGATACGCCAGAGAACATAAAATTAAGCATAAATATTACCAGCCTTTGGAACAGAGTAATGATGCGTATCTTACGGCGATAGACCTTGCAGTCCGCGGCGGCGCAAAACTAATAGTAGCCCCCGGTTACCTTTTTGAAACGCCGATTTTTATCGCTCAGGATCGTTACCCGGATGTATGTTTTATTTTGATAGACGGCGTACCTCACAGCGAAGACTATTCAACCTTTAGAACAGCGGACAATGTTGTCGGCGTTCTTTATGCCGAAGATCAGGCGGGATTCCTTGCGGGATATGCTGCCGTAAAAGACGGCTTTAGAAGACTTGGATTTATGGGCGGCATGGCTGTTCCGCCTGTAGTGCGTTTTGGTTACGGTTTTGTTCAGGGCGCAGAGTATGCCGCAGCGGAAATGGGAATTAACAATGTTACCATTAACTATCATTATACCGGCGGTTTTAGCGCAACTCCGGAAGCTCAGGCTTTGGCAGCTTCCTGGTATAACAGCGGCGTTGAAGTTATTTTTGCATGCGGCGGCGCTATGGGCAACTCTGTCATGGCGGCAGCTGCTCAGGCAGGAAGAAGCGTAATCGGCGTTGACGTAGATCAGTCGGGCGAATCTGTCTCAGTTATTACATCTGCAATGAAAGGACTGCAAGCATCCGTTTATGATTGTATTTCCGATTTTTATGCCGGCAGATTCCCGGGCGGACAAACTCTTGTTTTTAAAGCATCAAATGACGGCGTTGGTCTTCCGATGGAAACATCCAAATTCCGAAGCTTTAACATGAATGACTATAATGCCATTTTCCAAAGATTGGCCAACAATGAAATTCCAAGAATGGAAACTCTGTCCGATGACGGAAGCCCGCGGGTTGTTCCTGTAAGCAGAGTCAGAGTTACAGAAATAGCCAGATAACATAACCGCAAATGGATTATTTAATTGAAATGACCGGGATTACGAAAGTATTTCCCGGCATTGTCGCTAACGATGACGTTACGCTTCAGTTAAAAAAAGGTGAAATCCATGCGCTGTTAGGTGAAAATGGGGCGGGTAAATCTACCCTTATGAGTATCCTTTTCGGTCTATACAGCAGCGAAAAGGGTACGATTAAAAAAAACGGAGATATTGTCCGTATTGACGGACCCAATGATGCGAAGAAACTGGGAATCGGCATGGTTCACCAGCATTTTAAACTTGTCCATAATTTTACAGTTCTGGAAAATATTATTCTGGGAGCCGAGACTGTCAAATACGGCGTTTTAAAACTTGACAGCGCCCGCAAACAGATAGTTGAATTATCAAAGCATTATAAACTTGAAATTGATCCCGACGCTCTTGTTTCCGACATTACAGTAGGAATGCAGCAGCGTGTTGAAATACTAAAAATGCTTTACCGCGAAAATGAAATATTAATCTTTGACGAGCCTACAGCAGTTCTTACGCCGCAGGAAATAGAAGAGTTAATGCGCATAATGAAAAATCTTGTAGCGGAAGGAAAATCAATTTTATTTATTACGCATAAATTAAACGAAATAAAAGCGATTGCGGATCGCTGTACCGTTTTACGAAAAGGTAAATGTATCGGCACTGTGGATGTTGCTTCTGTTTCCAAAGAAGAATTGTCAGAAATGATGGTAGGCCGAAAAGTTAATCTTGTTGTAGATAAATCGGAAAAACAGGCCGGTGAAACCATTTTAAAAATTGAAAATCTTGTGGTTAATGACAAAAGCCACGGAAAAGCCCTTGTAAACAATGCCAGTTTTGAAGTGTGCGCGGGCGAGATTGTATGCATTGCGGGAATAGACGGAAACGGGCAGCAGGAACTTGTGTCTGCAATTGCGGGAATGATAAGCCCGGACAGCGGACGTGTAATTCTGGAAGGAAATGAAATAACGCATAACGATATCCGTTCAAGGGGGTTCGCGCATATTCCGGAAGACAGGCATAAACACGGACTTGTATTGGATTACAACCTTGGATTTAATCTTGTATTGCAGAATTATTACACCCCGCGTTTTCAAAAAAACGGCTTTTTAAAGTTTGACGAAATTTATAAATTTTCAGATAACCTGATAGAAACTTTTGACATTCGCTGCGGACAGGGTTCGCGTACAATTACCCGTAATATGTCCGGCGGTAATCAGCAAAAGGCGATTATTGCGCGCGAAATTTCCAGAGAAGATTCCCGCTTATTGGTTGCAGTTCAGCCTACAAGAGGACTGGATGTAGGAGCTTGTGAATACATTCACAAACAGCTTATCGCAGAGCGGGACAAGGGCAGGGGAGTGCTGCTTGTATCTCTGGAACTTGATGAAGTAATGGATGTAAGCGACAGAATCCTTGTAATTTTTGAAGGCAGAATAGTTGCCGATGTAAAACCAAAAGATGTAACGTATCAGGATCTTGGGCTATATATGTCCGGATCCATTAAACAGGAAGCCTCATGAGTTTAAAACCTGATTTTAAATTTTTTGGCTCTGCGGTTAATGCGCTTTCTTCCGTTACCGCTGTTTTTGTCGGTCTTTTGGCAGGTTTTTTTATTCTTCTTGCAACTAACGCTTCTCAGGCATTGTTTGGTTTTGGAACGATTCTTACAGGCGGCTTTTCATCGATGAATAGTTTGGGGCAGGTTTTGTATTTTGCCACCCCAATTATAATGACAGGACTTTCCGTTGGATTTTCCGCAAGGACAGGGCTCTTTAACATTGGAGCCGCAGGTCAATTTATTGTAGGCGCTTACGCGGCTGTTTTGGTCGGCGTTAGGTGCGATTTTCTTCCCGGTCATCTGCATTGGATAGCCGCTCTTTTGGCGGCAATTCTTGCAGGCGCTATTTGGGGTTCTATTCCCGGTATATTTAAAGCATTATTTAATGTGAATGAAGTTATCTCCTGTATAATGACAAATTATATCGGCATGTATTTGGTAAATTTTCTTATAACAAAAACAGTTTATGATTCATTAAGAAATCAAACATTGCGTGTTGCAGGCAGCGCCAATATTCCAAAAATGGGAATGGATCAGGTGTTTCGCGACGGCTTTGTGGTATCAAGCGCAAATTCCGGTATTCTTATCGCGGTAATATTTGCCGTATTAATATTTATAGTTTTGGAAAAAACAACTTTTGGTTACGAGTTAAAAGCCTGCGGATTCAACCGCAATGCCGCGCGTTATGCGGGCATAAATGAAAAGCGTTGTATTATTTTAAGCATGACAATAGCGGGAGCTTTGGCAGGCCTTGGCGGAGCGCTTTTATATCTTGCAGGAGCGGGCAGAGGCATTACCGTTGTAGATATACTTGCGCAGGAAGGTTTTAACGGTATCCCTGTCGCTCTATTGGGACTTAATAATCCAATTGGAATAATTTTTTCCGGATTATTGGTCGCATACCTTAATGTAAGCGGATTCAATATGCAATTGTATGATTTTCCTCCGCAGATTATCGATATTATTATCGCCGTAATTATTTATTTCAGCGCCTTTGCGCTTCTTGTAAAAGGATTTTTGATTTCTCTCCGGAAAAGAAAGAGGAAAGAGTTATGAATACACTTTACTTTCTTGTACAGCAAACAATGTTTTTTTCCATACCTCTTTTGATAGTTGCTCTTGGCGGAATGTTTTCCGAGCGTTCAGGCGTAATTAATATCGCGCTGGAAGGAATAATGATCACAGGCGCGTTTTCCGGCATTTTATTTATCAATATTGTGCAGCAATTTATTCCGGGACAGCCGGTTCTTTTTCTGGCAGTGCTTGTATCTGCTTTTTCCGGGATGACAATTTCACTGCTTCATGCCTATGCGAGTATAAATTTAAAAGCCAATCAGATAATAAGCGGAACGGCGATCAATCTTCTGGCTCCTGCAATTGCGATTTACATTGCGCGGACAGTACGCACAGTTCAGCAAATTCCGTTTGTAAATCAATTTTATATTGATAAAGTGCCGCTTGCGGGTGATATTCCGTTTTTTGGCCACATGCTGTTTAGGAACACTTATATTACAACCTACCTGGGTTTTTTTATTCTTTTGATATCCGCTTTTCTTTTGTACAAAACGCGTTTTGGACTTCGTTTGCGCTCATGCGGCGAACATCCGCAGGCCGCAGACTCCGCAGGGATAAACGTGTATACCATGCGTTATGCGGGAGTATTGCTTTCCGGCGCGCTTGCAGGCCTTGGCGGACTTGTGTTTGTTATACCAACATCGACAGAATTTAATCCCGAAGTTTCCGGTTATGGCTTTTTAGCGCTTGCAGTTTTAATCTTTGGACAATGGAAGCCAGGACGTATTCTTGCCGCCGCTTTCTTTTTTGGTTTTATGAAAGCAATATCGTCTTCGTATTCAGGAATAGATTTTATGAGAGCAGTTCCAATTCCGGGGTATATATATAAAATGGTTCCGTATATTGCTACGCTTATAGTGCTTGCGTTAAGTTCAAAAATGTCACAAGCCCCAAAAGCCGAGGGCATACCATATGATAAAGGGAGTCAGTAATGGAAAAACAATACCACATCGATTTTGACGATAGTCACGGCGCGCGCTATGCCATCCTTCCGGGAGATCCAGCTCGCGTAGAAAAAATTGCATCTTATCTTGATAATCCGCGTTTCTTTCATCAGAACCGCGAATACACAACATGGTTAGGCAGCCTTTCGGGCGAAACAGTTATGGTTATTTCTACAGGCATGGGCGGTCCTTCAACAGCCATCGCCGTAGAAGAACTTTTTAAAACAGGAGTGCGCAATTTTATTAGAGTCGGCACCTGCGGCGGAATGGCTCTTCCCGTAACAGGCGGAGACGTAGTTATTGCTACAGGCGCAATTCGTCAGGAAGGAACAACGCGCGAATATGTTCCGATTGAATTCCCCGCCGTCGCAAATATCGATATAACAAATGCTCTTATAGAAGCCGCAAAAAAACTGAATCAAAAATGGCACGCGGGCATTGTGCAATGCAAAGATTCTTTTTACGGCCAGCACAGCCCCGATCGCATGCCCGCAGGCTTCGATCTAAAAAACAAATGGGACGCCTGGCTAAAAAGCGGCTGCCTTGCCTCGGAAATGGAAAGCGCTTCCCTGTACATTGTAAGCCAAATCCTCGGCGCAAAAGCCGGCTGCGTCCTAAACGTAGTATGGAACCAGGAACGCGAAAAAGCCGGCATGAGCAACCCCCACTGCCACGACACCGAAGCCGCCATCAAAACAGCCGTGGAAGCCGTACGGATATTGATAACACAATAAATACCCCTTCCCCTTGACAATTAAGTACAATTAGGTATAATTAAGTATAATTAGGTACAATTAGGTACAAAGGGGTATTTGGTGCTGGATATTAAGAATATCAAAATAACCACAGAAATGCTGGCCCAAATAGCGGAATTGGACGAATTTAAGGGGTCATGGACAGGCTTTGCGGACTTGCGCCCGGAGCAGCTAAAAACCCTAAAAAAAGTTTCTACGATAGAGTCAATTGGTTCTTCCAACCGTATCGAGGGCAATAAACTATCGGACGCCGATGTAGAAGAACTGTTGTCACGTATCGATAAAAAATCATTCAAATCCCGCGATGAAGAAGAAGTAGCCGGATACGCGGAACTTATGGATACTATTTTTGACAATTATTCGGTTATCCCTCTTTCAGAAAACTATGTTAAACAACTGCATAAAACTTTACTTCATTATGTGGGCAAGGATACAAGACATCGAGGTAAATATAAAACCCTCTCTAATACTGTCGTTGCCTATGATACAAACGGTAAAGAAATTGGAGTTGTATTTGAAACCGCCGCGCCGTTCGACACGCCGCGCCTTATGGAAGAATTGTTGGAATGGACCCGAAAAAACCTTGATGACCCCTTTCTTCATCCTCTAATTGTAATAGGTGTGTTTAATGTGCATTTTTTGGCCATTCATCCGTTTCAGGATGGAAATGGCAGATTATCACGCGCACTTACCACAATGCTTCTTTTAAAAAAAGGATATGCATACGTACCGTACAGTTCGATAGAATCAGTAATAGAAGCTGCAAAAGAAGGCTATTACCGCGCTCTTCGGCGGACACAAAAAAACATATGGGGCAGTAAGGTAGATTATGAACCTTGGTTATCATATTTTTTAACCACATTACAAAAGCAAAAAAGGCATTTGCAGGAAAAAATTAACACAATCGCAGGTGATGATTCAAAACTAACACGCAATCAAATAGCAATTCTTGGCTTATTTGACGACAAGCCGGAACTAAGCTCATCGGAAGTTACCATGCTTTTAAGAATAAATGCAGAAACCGCAAAGAAAAACCTAAAAAAACTTGTAGATTCAGGATATTTGAGCAAACAAGGCACAACCAAGGGCGCATGGTACAAAAGAACATAGTGTTTCAATATGACAAAAATAGGAAGAAATGATATATGTATATTATAATCATTATCACAGGGGGATAGTTATGGAGAAAAAAAAAGAGCCGGGCCGTAAATGCGCACCGGTTCTTTTTTCGTCTTTCCCTTCGGGCTTCCTCCGCGGACAACTTTATTAGTTCCTCTTCTTCCTCTTCTTCCTCTTCTTCTTCGCCTTCCGCGCCTTTGTGGTAAATACTCCGCAAACAATCCCCCAGAAAATCCCCGCTCTATTCAAAATATCCGCCATTGCACATAACGCTCTATCGGTACTATAATTTCATCATGGAAAGAAAAATAATAAAAATCGACGAAGAACAATGCAACGGGTGCGGCCTTTGCATAAACGCATGTCACGAGGGCGCAATAGCGATAGTCAACGGAAAGGCAAAACTTATTCACGAAGATCATTGTGACGGACTTGGAAACTGTCTGCCTATTTGTCCAAAAAACGCGATAAGTATGGAAAAAGATAAAAAACATTAAATTTGGCTTCTTTGCGCCCCCGCGAGAGACACTTCCTGAATCCTCTCCGCGTCTTTCCGCGAAAATCCGCGGACAAATTCATAAATTTCCTCTTCTTCCGCGCCTTTGTGGTTAACTTCTTGCCTGTTGTCATATAGAAAAAAGTACATAATTGTGTCATACTGTCTCCAATCATAGGAGAGCCAAGTGTATAAGCCGGTTGACGCAAAAGTAAGTTTCCCCAAACTCGAGGAAGAAGTCCTCAAATTCTGGGAACAAAACAACATTTTTCAAAAATCTCTGGAAAATCGCAAAGATAGGGAAGAATTCGTCTTTTACGACGGCCCTCCGTTTGCCACAGGGCTTCCGCATTTTGGGCATTTTGTCCCAAGCACAATCAAGGACATAATACCGCGCTACAAATGCATGAAAGGCCTAAGGGTAGAGCGGCGTTTCGGCTGGGATTGCCACGGCTTACCCGTAGAAAATCTAATAGAAAAAGAACTAGGTTTAAATTCAAAAACCGCAATAGAAGAATACGGCATTGCAAACTTTAACGAAGCCTGCCGCGCTTCTGTTCTGCGTTATGTAAAAGAATGGAGAGCGACAATAACGCGCCTTGGCCGCTGGGTCGATTTCGACAACGACTACAAAACCATGGAACCCGATTACATGGAAACAATCTGGTGGGTCATGAAGTCTCTTTGGGAAAAAGGCCTGCTCTACGAAGGCCACTACATACTTCCGTATTGCCCGCGCTGCGCCACCGTGCTTTCAAATCACGAACTAAATCTTGGCGGATACAAAGACGTGCACGATCCCGCAATAACCGTTAAGTTTAAAGCAGTGAATGGAAAGATCGATTTTCCGCAAAACACATATCTGCTCGCATGGACAACAACACCCTGGACACTTCCGTCGAACCTTGCGCTTACAATGGGCGCGGATATCGATTATGTATTGATACAGGACAATCAAACATCGCAGCATTATATCCTTGCGCAGGCAAGACTGCCCGCGTATTATAAGGAAGAAACCGAATATAAAATAATCTGGACAAAAAAAGGCGCAGAACTTGCAGGCATACAATACGAGCCGCTGTTGCCGTATTTTAAAGATACACCTAACGCTTTTAAAACATTCCTCGGCGATTTTGTCACGACAGAAGACGGCACAGGTATAGTGCATACCGCTCCCGGTTTCGGCGAAGATGACGCGCGCGTATTAAAAGGAACAGGCATACCCGTTATATGCCCTGTCGATGCCGAATGTAAATTTACAAACGAAGTAACCGATTTTGCAGGACTCTTTGTAAAAGACGCAGACAAGGCAATAATAGAAAAACTAAAAGAAGAAGGCAAACTTTTAAAACGGGATCAGCTTCTTCACGCATATCCGCATTGCTGGAGATGTTCCAGTCCGTTAATTTATCGCGCTGTAGGCTCATGGTTTGTCAGCGTAGAAAAAATAAAGCAGGATATGTTAGACGCCAATAGTCAGGTTTATTGGGTTCCCGAACACATAAAAGAAGGCAGATTCGGCAAATGGCTGGAAGGCGCGCGCGATTGGGCAATAAGCCGAAGCCGTTTTTGGGGAAACCCTCTTCCAATCTGGCGCTGCGGCGAATGCGGAAAAACAGTCTGTGTAGGAAGCCGCGATGAACTAAAAGAACTTTCCGGCGTTTACCCCGAAGATCTTCACAAACACTTTGTCGATGAAATCACCATAAAATGTAACTGCGGAAAAACAATGAATCGAGTGCCCGAAGTTCTCGATTGCTGGTTCGAGTCCGGCGCAATGCCGTACGCGCAAAGCCATTATCCTTTTAAAAACAAAGATTTTTTTGAAAGTCATTTTCCGTCGGATTTTATCAGCGAAGGACTCGATCAAACGCGCGGATGGTTTTACACACTCACAGTCCTTGCAGCGGCTCTCTTTAAAAAACCGGCATTCAAAAACTGCGTAGTCAACGGTTTAGTACTCGCGTCGGACGGCAAAAAAATGAGCAAGAGCCTTCGCAATTACACAGACCCAAACGAAGTAATAAATATGTTCGGCGCAGACGCGCTTCGCCTGTTCCTTGTGCATTCGGCCGTAGTTAAAGCAGACGATCTTCGCTACAGCGACGAAGGCGTGCGCGAAATAATGAAGAGCATAATCATTCCGCTTTGGAACGCCTACAGTTTTTTTGTAACTTACGCGAACATAGACAAAGTAACCGCTAAAGGCGCGCCGGAAAAATGCGTTAACCCTTTGGACCAATGGATACTTTCAGAAACCCAAACGCTTGTAGCAAAAGTCGGCGGCGCGCTCGAAGCTTACGATCTTAAAAGCGCGATAGATCCTATCCTGCGATTTATCGATCTTCTTAATAACTGGTACATTCGCCGCTCCCGCCGCCGTTTTTGGCGTTCGGAAAATGATAACGACAAACTGGAAGCATACGGCACATTGTACGAAGCGCTTAAAACTTTTATAACAATCGCATCTCCGTTCATGCCGTTTCTAACAGACGCAATCTGGCAGAATATACGCAATGAAAAAGACTGCGAATCTGTACACCTTGCCGATTTCCCGGTTCCAAACGAAAAACGCCGCGACAAAGAGCTGGAGTTCCGTATGTCCGCCGTTATGTCTGCAGTTTCAATCGGGCGATCCTTGCGCTCGCAGTATAATTTAAAGATGAGGCAGCCTCTCCGCAAGGCGGAACTTGTTACGCGCAATCAGGAAGAAAAGAAAGCGCTTATAGGCATGGCGGACATTATCCGCGAAGAACTCAATGTAAAGGAAATAATGTTTTCCGATAACGAAGAAGATCTTGTAGAATACGAAGTAAAGGCAAACTTCCGCGTGCTTGGAAAAGAGCTTGGCAAAGACATGAAAGCCGCCGCCGCAAAAATAGAAGCGCTGTCATCGCAGGAAATTCAAAGCGTAATGGAAGGAGCGTCTCTTTCCATAAATGTTCTCTGCGAAGACGGAACAACGCGCGCCGTAGAAATAACAACAGAAAAACTGGATATACGCCGCAACGAAAAAGCAAACTTGCGCGTTCTTAACGAAGGCACGCTCACAGTCGGCCTTGACACAGAAATTACCCGCGAGCTTAGCATGGAAGGCGACATCCGCGATTTAATCCGCGGCATACAAAACGCGCGCAAAGAAACGGGATTCTCTGTTACCGATCGTATCGAGTTAAACATATACGGCAGCGACTTGTTAAAAGAAGCATGGGATCGATTCGGTGAAACAGCCGCGGAAGAAACGCTTGCGGTAAAAACCGAATGGAAAAAAACAGACGGACAAATTCCGATAGCAGCCGGAGACGACACATGGTTAGTAAAAATAACAAAAGCTTAAATTCATTTGAAATTCCTCTCGCAGAGGCGCAAAGGCGCAGAGGTCGCAGAGGAAAAGTGAGGTTTTCGCTTTGAATTCTAATCACAATTCCCGAGTTTTCCCTGCGTTCTCCGCGTCTCCGCGTCTCCGCGAGAACTTCTTATGTATTATAATTCTTTTCTTAATGATTTCCTGTCAGACTTTGCCGAAGGTGCCGGATGTATTTTTGGAAGATGCGCGGTTTGTGCCTTTGCATAGTGGCGCTTCTTTTTATATTTTTGCCGATGTGCAGCAAGCAAGATCGATCTTACAATTATTGCCGATAGAAGAATTGAATAACAGACAAACAGCTCAAATGCTGGACAGAACAAATTTTTTTACAGCCGCATTGTTTCCGGCAGAAAGCGGACGGCGTTTTCAGCTTGCGGCATGGGGCAATTATCCGCGCTCTCAGGCAGGCATGGCGTTTTCTTTTGACAGAGGCTGGCAAAACAGGCGCTCTGCATCGGGAAGTTCATACTGGTATTCAAGCGCGAATAAACTTTCAATCGCGATAACTTCAAAACAGGCATTTGTCGCCGCTTCGGTAACAAACGAACCTGCAGATCCGTTCGCTGTTCCCGGCGCAGAAATCCCGCAAGGGTTTAATAGCTTCAGGCAAGGAAGCCAGGGGCTTCCAGGAAGCCCTCTTTCATGCTGGATGGCAAACCCCGGCCCTGCAATTGCAAGGATAATGAACAATGCAGGATTGCCATTAAGGTTTCCCGTTCAGCAGTTATTCATCAATCTTTATAATATGGAAGAACAGCAATACGAAGCATTAATCAGGTTTCAGTTTGAAAATGCTTCGCAGGCGCGCGGTATGGCATCGATATTAAATCTTGCCGGTTCTTTTATATCCGATACCCGGATTGCCATGCTTCTTGCAAATCCGCCCGTTCATAACGGCGCGAATCTTGATATAAGAACCGCTCGTCTTAACGAAAGAGAACTCTCTTTACTTTTGCAGATGTTTTCGTTATATTAAAGATAATTATGCCAACTTATGAATACGAATGTAAAAGCTGCGCTTTTAATTTTGAGATTTTCCAGGCGATGAGCGATCAGCCTGTAAAAGATTGTCCCGAATGCGGTAAAGAAGTCCGCCGTCTTATTTTCGGCGGAACCGGCGTGATTTTTAAAGGCTCCGGTTTTTATGTTAATGATAAGGGCAAGCCCGAAAAAAAACCCGCTTCATGCTCCGGCTGTCCCGCAAGCGCCGAATCCGGCAAATGCCCTGCGACCCAGACAGCATAATGTTTAAGAATAAAAAGCCGCGCTTTTTTTGCGACAATTGCAGTTACGAAGTAGACAGCGATGTAAGAGCCTGCCCGTATTGCGGCCGAATGTTTACGTCTGTACGCTGTCCATCCTGCACATATTCCGGCCCCGACAGAATGTTCCAAAGCGGCTGCCCCATGTGCGGTTATTCCGCGCCGCCTCCGCCCAAAACCAAAACCCCCAGAATGAAACCGCCCCGCCGCAAAAATTCGCAGCCCGCAGAACCCCTGCCGTTTTGGACATACATCGCCGTAGGCATCGCGCTTCTTGCAGTAATAACCCTTTTCTCCTGGCTAATTACAAAATAATTCATAATTTTTTTTACATCTGCCAAATCTATCTGTCAATCAACGGATTTAGTTTGCATTAAACTAATATACTCATTTTTATTAATTTTCATTAACTTCTCTAATTTATTAGCATCTGTAATATCCTGATCTCTTCCTGCCGCTCTCTTATTTATTATTAAGTCCTTTATAGAAATAATATTTATTTTTAAACCGTCAATATCTAATATATTTTTTCGTTTATAACACTCCTCCATGATAATACCACTCGCTTCTTGTAAAACATCAATTTGTATCGGCGAAACACCCATTCTTATAAAAGAATCTTTATCTTTTTTAAATCCTTCTATATCAACTGGTGGCGCACCAAATTCATCTAATGCTTTTTTTAATTTTTCAATGTTTTTGTCTTTTGAAGATATTAGAAAATCAATATCTTGTGTCATTCTGGGATTTCCGTATATTGATACTGCCCATCCTCCAATAAGTAAATATTCTACATCATTTGAATTTAAGAATTGTACAAAATCTTTGAAGTCTTCCGGTAGTTGCCTCTTCCCCATAAAAACACTCCCTTAAAAAAGTTACAGTTTCTACTTTTTCTTCTATTGGGGCATTTGCCCAATAGAAATCGTCCATTTTTTCGCTATTTTCCTGTGTTGTTATAACAATTTTGGTTCGATCCATCCTTCTTTCCATTTTTGGCGCCCCTTTTCTTCTATAATATTATAGCACAAATGGCAGTGTTTGTTAAGAAACAAATTTCTGCACCTGGATATTTGGAATAAAACTGTAATGTTTATAATTTGCCGTTAGCAGAATTTCGTTATTTTCCAATGCTGTTGCGGCAATTAAAGCGTCTCCTGTTTCCAGTGCATTGCTAAGGTAATAATTTTCTACCATGAACATGGCGTATGTTGATATATTTTCATCTATTTGGATAATTTTTGTTGACCAGTTTTTTAATTGTTTTTGCAAATCTCTTAATTCGCTTTTGTTTCGCATGCCCTGCAGAAGTTCCAGGTAACTAATTACCGAAATACTAAAAGGGATATTTGCCGTAATAATTTTTTGGGCTTTAGTGTTTCCGCGTAAATGCCATATCAATACATCTGTATCAATTATCATTACAATTTTCTTCCTTTTCTCATATCTCTGACATATTGATCAACATCAGTTATATCTTTTCTGTCTTTCCATACGCCGAATAATAGATCTTCTGTATCTTTGGAATTTTTAGGTTCTTTTGACATGATTGGAATAATTTTTGCGCTTGGTTTACCTCTATATGTAATTGTTATATCTAATCCTTTATTTACATGAGATATTATTTCGCCCGATTGAACTCTCAATTGCTTGGTTGTAATTACCATAAGACCCCCTATAATCAAGTGTACTCTACAAGTATACACTTGTTGGTAAAACGAGTCAACAACTGCTGCTCAAAAAATACAGATTATAGTCCGCTGCCCCCATACCCCCCCCTTCCCCGGCTTGCAAGATATTACAAAATAATGCATAATATTCAATATGAACGGCAAAAAATGGGTTTTTTTAAGTTTTGCGGCTATTTTTCTTATTTACTCAGGCTGCGATAATTTTAATATCTCGCTGGAACCCTATATCGATTACGCCACCAACACAGCCCGTGTATATAATTATGAGATAGAAACCAACCACTATGTTAATAATAGCGCAGGTTTTACAGCCTTGCCACCGAATAAAGATACAAGAATAACGTTGTTTATACATAACCCGCAAAATTATGACTTATCTTTTTCTTTAATAGACGATGATGGTTATGTAGTACAAAACATTGATTTTATTTCAGATGGACAGATCGTCAGTTTTACCATACCGGGTGAAGATCGAAGTGAAGATGATTTTAAATATACACTAAAAATAAATCAAGACGATACCGACGGGCGGCTAATGTCCGAATGGGAAATGCCGGTATTTCAATACAGATATTTTGATAACAATCTTGAAGGTTTGACAGTTGAAGATGGAAACGAAAGCGATGTGCCGCTCGATCCTGCTTTTTCTGCAAATGATGACAGGCAATTATATTTTGCCGAAATTAGTAGAGATTTAATTCTGGAAGGAAAAAACAATTTTACTTTATCAGCCGCAACTTTAGCTCCATATGCATGGATTAGTGTAGACGGCAATGATTGGGAAGCAGGCGGCGTAGATCAATTTGAAATACCAGCTAACCGTAGCAATAGAATAATTAGTATTGTAGTTACTGCCGACTCAGGCCTGGCAAGAACATACACTCTTACAGTCGGCGGAGCCGAAGTGGCGGAACATGCAGGAATTAAATATTTAACGCTGCAGGAAGCAATAACGGCTGCAAGCGGCGGTACAGAAAGCACTCCAAGAGCAATAACAATCCTGCGGCCTTTTACCGCACAGGCAAACGGCTATACATTGACAAGCGGCACACATATACGTCTTGTAACGCATTCCGATGACGGCGAAATTATAATTGTCTCTCCTTCTGGAGACCATTCTCTGTTTACAGTAAATACAGGCGCGTCTTTGGAATTAAGCCCCGCAGCTGGTACAAACCTTATTCTTTGCGGCGGCGAAAACAGCCCAGCCGAAAATCTTCGCCGCGGTGTTACCATTAATAGCGGAACATTTACCATGAACGATCGTTCTGTAATCAGGAATTTTAAAAATAATAACGCTGGCGGCGGCGGCGCTGCAGCAGTATGGGTAGGCGGCAATCTAACCAACGGAATTTTCAACATGCGCGGCGGAACCATAGAAAGAAACCATGCGGTTAGCGGCGGCGGCGCTGTTCGAATAGCTAACGGTGAATTTTATATGTCCGGCGGAAGAATAGAAAATAATAGTACAGACGGTGCCGGCGGCGGCGTATACATAGGGAATAATATCAATAAGTTTATTATGTCCGGCGGATATATTTATGGAAGTAATGCAGGTGCTTATAACCCGTCGGGCACAGTAAATACAGCTACTGACGGACACGCTTCTCTTCATATACATCCAGAAAGAGACCTAAGTTATGGAAACATTAGCTACTACAACTACGGTAGTTATGGAAACGGTTCAATTGCCAGTACCGATGGAACCCTGCCGTATGCCAGCAATTACATAACAGGTATATCTTTTGGTCACGCAAACGGGAATTCAAACGCAGAAATAGTTAGTAGAGATGGAACAACAATCAGAGCCGCTGTTCCTGTAATAGATCTTTACCCCATGAATGTGACAATTCACCACACAGGAAGGTCTGTAGCCATTATGAATGGCGCAGTTGCACTTCGCACAATACAAGGTTCGCCTGCAAACTTTACAGGTATAAACATGACCGGCGCTACACATATTATAGTTACAGCTTCTGACAATTTCCACCAGGATTACAGTCTTACGCTGCAGACTGCCGCTGCTCAAATGAGCGGAATATACTACCCAACGCTAAACCAGGCAATAGCCGCATTACCAAATATAAGTGCAGGAGGCACAATACCGCCTGTAAGTATTTTAAGAGACATTACTGTACCGGAACCAGGTATGACAGTAAACGGCTATCATAATATTGCTGACAAAGAACTAAATATTTCCGCAAGCGGCGGAAGCTGGGAAATTATATCTACCAGCAACAATACGTTGTTTGATGTTAAGAGCAACGGAAAATTCATACTTGGAGCAACCGGCGGCAATGTTTTAACGATACACAACAACAACGTCAGCAGCGGAAGCACTATTCTTGTTCAGGATGGCGGAATTGCTCAGTACAGCGGTGAGCTTGGCTATAACAATAATCCAATTAATATTTTCACAATGGCAAGTAACACATCCGGAGCCCTGCCAATATTCGTCGCAGAAAGAACACTTTCTGGGGTTACACGCAGGTACACAACTCTTAACGAAGCGATAAGAGTTGCGACGGCAGGTAGTGGTAGTGGATCGCAGGATAGAATAAGTATCATAGGCGATATAAGAGTACCCGAACCGGGAATGAATGTAAGCACAGGTTATTCAATCGCAGACAAACACATACAGCTTGTAACAGACAGCGCTGCAAGAACAATTTCAGCTTCTGCAGGAAACTTTCCATTGTTTACTGTTGCGGCAAACTCATCGCTGACACTCGGAGAAGCTGCCGGTAATACTTTGACTTTAAGCGGCAATAATAATAGTGTTGCTCCTCTCACAAACCGCCGTGGGGTACAAAGTTCAGGAACTCTTGTAATGAATAATGCGGTAATCAGTGGTTTCGTAAATGGCGGTAACCCCTTAGGTGGCGGCGGAGTACTTATTAATGTCGGCGAATTTATAATGAATGGCGGTACGATACAAAACAATGTGGCGAATGTCGGAAACGGCGGCGGGGTTTATGTACAAAATGGGACATTTACCATGCATAACGGTTTGATTGCAGGAAATAGAGCTGGTGCAAGTAATTCTATTGGTCAAGGCGGCGGAATTTATGTAGCTAGTAGTGGATCATTTAAAATGGGCGGCGGAACGATAAACGGCAGCGCAGATACAAATCCAAACACTGCTAGTCATTCAATCACCGCAAGTAAAGGCGCAGCAATCTTTGTAACTCCTGGCGCGACAGCAGAGTACTTCGATATCGCCACCGGAGGTTATAGATCAACATACGGAAATTTCCCTGGTACAACAAATGACCTTTTGCCGTATACAGCGCCGGCAATTACAGGCACTGTTATAATTACTGGAACTGGCTCTCCCTATATGACAGGCTCGGCTTTAACCGCAACGCTTTCTTCGGATTCAAACGCTACAAATCCGGTATATAAATGGGAAAGATGGGATGGTTCAACCAATTGGCGTGATGCCAACGTTAACACTGCTAATTTTACCCCCACTGCAGGGCAAAACTATCGTTACAGAGTGGTAGTAACCGATCCTTACAGGACCGACGATATAACCAGTAGTGTAATTGAAGTTTTTCAAAATATAACCGCTATGAGCCAAGTTACTGATGCAAGTGGTAATTACAGGCTTACGCAAAATATTACAATTACCGGAAATTATACGCAGCCTTATTTTCCTGCCACGTCAAGTGTTACTGATAGGCCTACTTTCTACGGTATATTTGAAGGCGGCGGTCATACAATAGAAATGATCGACGTTATTGTTACAAATAATGATAATGATGGTACTGGTGGCGGAGGTTTATTTAGATTTATTAGTGGACGTTTTAGCATACCTGGTATTGTAAGGAACCTTAGGCTTACAGGTAGTTTAACTGCGCAAGACAACGCAGCTGCGGTTGCAAATCGAAATAATAATATTGGACAAATTTACAATATATCTTCCTCTGTAAATGTAAGAGCAACTACTTCTTCTAATTTCGAAGCCATGGCTGGAGGAATAGTTGTAACAAATACTTCGCAGGCGATTATCAAAAATTGTTATTCCACAGGGAGTGTTACTGCAGAGGCCTCTCTTTATAGGGATGCGTATGCAGGTGGAATTGTAGCATATATCATTGGTGGCACCGTTGAATACTGTTGGGCTTCCGGAGCTATTTCTGCTAATTCTGCAACAGCAAATTCTCATGCAGGGGGTATTGTCGGTCGAGGTACTTTAAACAATTGTGTGGCTTTAAATAGTAGAATAGAATCTGTTGCTCCTAATGGTACTTATGCTAGCAGTGGTGGTGGTCATGCTGGCAATGTTTCGGGAAGAAGAGACAATGCCGCAATTGGAGAATTTAATTATCATTTTATTTCTGATGCTGAAAATAATGTTATAGGTTACAAACAGAATAGTATTTCTGGAACATTTATGAATAATAATCCACCGAATATCCAAAGCTCGTGGATCACTGCCGACTGGTTGATTCATTCCAGTAAAGCAGACGCAACTCAAGCTGGAGCAACTGACATTCAACACTCATCCTGGTATTGGAGTGGCACTACACCGCCTGCAGGTCTACCAGCTAGCAGACCAATCCTGTGGTTTGATGGTAATGTAGCTTCAACAACCCCAGTAATCTTAATCAGCACTCAACCTACCGCAACCACAAACTTAAATGCAGGTTATACAACCAGTAGTAATTTAGAAGTAAATGCAATTGTCACTCAAGGCGAAACGCTCTCTTACCAGTGGTACAGCAATACAACAGCAAGCAACTCCGGCGGTACTGCGATAAACGGCGCAACAGGCGCGAGCTTTACAATACCCACAGGTCTTGGGGTAGGACTTCATCATTACTTTGTCGAAGTTAGAGCGACGGGAGGCGCAACATCTGTCCGCTCAAATGTAGCAACGGTGAATGTAACGCCGGTAATCTCCATAAACACTCAACCAGCCGCAACCACAACCGTAACTGCAGGAAATATCAGCGGCAGCTTGTCTGTTTCTGCAAGTGCTCCAGGCGCAACGCTCAGTTACCAGTGGTACAGTAATATAACAAACAGCAATACAGGCGGCACTTTAATAAGCGGCGCGACAAACTTAAGCCTTACAATACCAACAACTCTAACAGCAACAGGTTCACCGTATTACTACTACTGCATAGTCAGCGCTAATTTTGGGGCAACATCTGTTCCATCCAATGTGGCAAGGGTGAATGTGGATCCTCGTCCGCTCACACTTGGCGCGCCATCGGCACTAACCTATTCCAACAACGGCGCACTCCCTGGTCGCAATGCTCTTACGCCGATTGAACGAGGTACTACATACACCGAACGCACAGCAACGTTTACTGTAGGTGTAAACGGATTTGCTAACGAAGCTGATTCGGCTTCAGTTGGATTGACCTTTGGAGCATTAACAGGTTTAACGGCGGCAGTAACAAGCTCAGCTTTCGCAGGTAATACAAAAACTTTTACCGTTACAGTAACGCTTTTGGATAATACCGCTTTTGCAAGTGTTACCAACTCGGCAACAATAAACATCACAGGCTTGAGCAATATACCAAGTGGTTACGTTTATACCGGCGGCGGAGTAAGCAGTCCCGTCAATATTATTGACGGTCGAGCTGCATTTACCGGTGCAACCGGAGAAATTGATCGCCGCATTCCTGTAAACCAGACTAACATTGCGCATTTTAACGCTTATGCTAATACGGCAGCAGGTTTAACAAGACATTACAAGCAAACAACAACTCCTATCACTTTGACTGGAACTAACAACTGGACGCCAATCGGCACTAACTCAGCCCGTTTTACCGGCAGTTTTGATGGTGGTGGTTTTATCATTACCGGGCTTAATATTAGCGGGACAACCGCTCAAATGGGCTTTTTCGGCGTAATTGATGGCGGCGGCGCTAATAATGATAATGGTGTGGTAAAGAATTTAGGATTGACAAATGTAACTATCAATAGTACCAGCACTGCCGCTACTGCAACTGGCGGCACTGGCGGTATAGCCGGACGTATTCTTAATAACGCAAGAATAACCCACTGCTCTGTTTCCGGCACGATTACTGGTCTAAACAATGTTGGCGGTATAGTTGGGTCGTTAGGTGCATCAAGTACGGTTTCTAATTGCTATACTAACATTACAATTACAGGCACAGGCACAGGCTCGCGAACAGGCGGTATTGCAGGAGAAGTTCTCGGTTCCGGGGCTACTAGCGGTACTATAATAAACTGTTATTCTACAGGTTCTATTACAGGTAATAATGCAATCGGCGGTATTGCAGGTTGGCTTGTAAGTAGTACATCACAAAACTCTGTAAGATTCTGCTATTCCACCGCTACAGTTTACGGCAATCAGTATACTGGCGGTTTGGTAGGACATAGTGAAGGTGGCGCTGCTAGAAGAATTGCAGATAGTGTTGCGTTAAATCCCAGTGTAACTGGCGATCCGGTTAATATTGGCCGCGTGTTAGGGTATAGTAGCTGGATGTTAAGCGATAACAGAGCCCGCTCTGATATGCGTGTTAATAGTTTTGAATCAACATCAGATACGGGTCATCAAGATAAGAACGGGGATTCTGTGAATATTGGTTCTTCAGTGGCTTCTTTTTTCAGTCGCTTCAATAATAGTGAGTCCGGTACTTGGACAATACCTGGCGGCGGTCTTACAATTGGCGGCAACTTGCCAACACTAGTCGGAGTTCCCGGGGTACAAGCTCCAACTCTGCCTGCATTACCCCCTGTTGGTTCGGCTGCAAATCCGATGTTGATAAGCAGCGACACTATGTTGGCAAACATCCCAACAAATACCATAGGATTAAGCGGACACTACAGGCTCACCGCGAATATCGATCTTCCAAATAACTGGACTGGTAATAACATCGGTCCATTCACCGGCACTTTGGACGGCAATGGCTTTACAATAAATTTTAATAATACTACCGGTACTACCGCACCTCTTTTCCGTGATGTTGGCAGTGGGGGCAAGGTAACAAACTTAAAATTGACAGGCACAATAAATTCTACTAGCTCTAGTCATATTATCTTCGGAGCAGTTGCTTGGGATAATCACGGAGAAATTTCCAACATTTCATCATCTGTGACAGTAAATTTATCAGCTACCAGTGCCACTGCCTATGCTTTTGCCGGAGGTATTGTTGGTATTAATTATGGCACCGGCACTATAAAGAACTGTTATACCACCGGAAATGTAACAGCGAACTCTACTGCGAATCAACAAACGATAGCTGGCGGTATTGCAGCCAGAAACAACGGTACTATTAGTAATTGCTGGACGTCCGGAATTATTTCAGCAACAGGTGGAAATACTAGACGGTGGTCTGGAGGAATAGTAGGTTACACCGAAAGTAATCCAGGAAATGTATCTAATTGCGTTGCTCTAAACGCTGATTTAAGAGGAACTACTGTAAACCGTATAGATACCTCTGATAGGTCATACACAAATAATTGGGGTCATGGAGATATACGATTAAATAACGTTGTTAGTAGTACTAATTGGTCAAATCTAAATAGTGGTAAAGATGGTCGGAATTTATATTCGACAGACATGAATTTGTCCGCTTGGTGGAATTATCCTCCTAATGGTAATCCTGCTGGTGCAGGCTGGAGTAGTATTTGGGGTGGATCACTTGATGCTAGACATATACCTTGGAAGTGGCCTACTAGCGGAACTAACCCACTCCCAATCCTGTGGTTCGAAACAACGGTGAATAGGTAGTAGTTGCGGTTCGATATCTTTCTCTTTTCCGCGCCGTTCCGAAGGTACGAATCAAGAGGGGAACCTTCAACGCTTCGCGTTTCGGTTGAGGATTCCGCGCCGTCTCTGCATAGAAGAGGTGTTTAAAACCCATGCATTTTATACAATTATTCAGGCCAGAGCATGCTCCGCCTGAACAGTTTAATAAAAGATTTATTCGTATTCCTTAATTATTTCTTCAAGCGATTTTCCGCTTTTTAATAAATTAATTATATTTTTCTCGCCTTCCTGTCTTCCCTGTTTTCTTTCATATGCCTTCATGCTTTGCATATCAAGTTCGTACTTTTCTTTACTTCTCTGATAACAGCGTTCTTCCCAGTCTTTGCTTACGGTTACTAAAACTTCGCTGGCCATGGCTATTCCCTCCTGACATCCGATTATCTG
>Ga0123356_10000613_pt1 | contig 39397 bp, 23 predicted proteins | sample TergutEmb28metaG_2_FD_92546 | JGI IMG/M metagenome (GOLD analysis project Ga0123356, IMG submission 92546) | Embiratermes neotenicus P3 segment gut microbial communities from Petit-Saut dam, French Guiana - Emb289 P3 | ecosystem: Host-associated > Arthropoda: Insects > Digestive system > Gut ...
AGGAAGGCGTTGGCCGTCTCGCGCTGGCCGTTCACGGAGATGTTGCCGGCGTTGGTGATATAGCCCGAGACTGGCCGGTCGCCGCCGATCGTCTGCGAACCGTCTGGCGCCACTCCCGCCTGCAAGCCCAGCAGATCCAGATAACTTCGGCCATTCAGCGGCAACGACAGCATCTGCTGCGAATTAATAACTTCTCCCAGTTGGGTGTTTTGCGTTTCCACCTGCACGGCATTCGCTGAAACATCGACATGTTCCGCCACTGTGCCGATCTGCAGAACGACATCAATCCGAAGCTGGTCGTTCACCTGAAGCGTTATGTCGCTCGCGGTATAGGTTTGGAAACCGGTGGCGGTGACCGTGACGTTGTACGCGCCCGGCGGTAGAGCGAGGAAGTGGTAAGCGCCATCGGCGCCCGTCGTGGTCTCCTGGCCGAGGGCGGTTTTTGCATTTACGATTCTGACATGAGCGCCACTAACGACCGCCTGCCCACGGTCATGGACTGTGCCCGAAATCGCGCCCGTCACGTCAGCGCGGGCCGCACAGAAACTGAAAACCACCAGTGTTGAAACGATTGAATAACGGAGCGCGAGCTGTGCATTCTTTTTCTTCACAGAAACGACCCCATGAAGTGGATTTTTTCCTCCGCTGTTGGGACTGGTATAAGCGGAGGCACGACGGACGGTCAGCACACTGACACAAACGATTGAGAGAAGTCAAGCAAGAATTGATACGAGAGGCAGCAAAAAAATTTATCGTTTGCATTCGCGGCGGCTTGGGCGTTGCTTCGAACGGGGGTCGCGCTCGCGGGCCCTTGTCCCCCGGAGCTGCCTGAAACATATCCCCTGGGAAAGCTGCAGGTCGCGGTTATCGCTGTTTAGTCGAAGTACTCTGGGCAGGCTGCCAGTCCCGCTGGCTGGCCCGCGGGCCAAGTGGTGAGGCTGTGGCGCGATTTATTCATCAAGGTACCGATTCCAGCGAGTGAATAAATTAGGACAGCCGCGGTGAAAGCTCCGCGGACGCCGAAATGCCGGACTGCACCTTGGCAAGAAAAATGCACGCCTCTCGCATTCTTAGGAAAGGAATCATGGCCATGAAAAATTCTGCACGTCCTCGTGAACCAGCCTTCTTACACTCGTCGACGGTTCCTTCGAGCTTCACCGGCCAGTAGCCGCTCCTGAGCGCTGTGCCCATGCTCGCGAATGCAAGCGAGGGACTCGGCGCTACGGTCGCAACGGGTTCGGCTAAAGCGCATGCGGACCAGTACGACAAGCTCGGTGTTACGAAGATCATCCACGCCCCAGGCACCGGAGGTGCCCTTCAGCTTGGAAGTGCACCTCAAGGAGGAGACAGTTAAGTTGCGCCAGCTCGCGCGGACGATCAACGTGGTGTGTAGTTGTGAGGATCCTCGAAGCCAGCCAGTGCGAGGTACGGGTCCCTCTCGGGCAACCAGTAGTCGATCTGGTTGTTGCCAGTGGTGATCTGGGCGACAATCGCTCCGTTTGTCGTCCACTTTATGGAGTCGTTGGGACTGCCGGCCAGCGTCGCATTGATTCCCTCAGCGCCCCACGTGTCGGCGTTGGCGCTGCCGTAGGTCCCGTCGATCAGGGGATTGATCAACTGGCGCTTGCCCGCCTCGCTGGTCAGGTATTGGTACTGCGAGTTGCCCTTGGACACGCTGGGGCTCGCCTGACCGTCCGACCCGAGCAGCACGCCGGGCGGCAGCGCCGGATTTCCATCGGCGTTTAGCGCCTGACTGACCGCGGCCGAATGGTGCGGGTCCAGTGCTGCCGCCTTGATGGCCATCCATGCCTGGTCCTGCTGCACCGCGTAGGTCACCTGGGCCTGCTCGTGCGGCGCGGAGAGCGCCTGCTGCATCTCGTTCTGCAAGTCTTGGATGTACGGCGAATTCGCGTCTTGCGCGTTGAACGCGTTGTAGTCGTCGTACCCCGACGAGAGAATGCCGTTCAGCGCGCCCATCTGGTCAAGGACCTTCGTGACTGCCTCGGACGTGCCGAAGCTAGCGATGGCCAGGCCCGAGTCGACGACCTGGAAGGCGATGGTGCCGAGCAACTCCTGGGTTGACTGGTCCTGCTCCTCGGCCAGTTGCGCGGCGTACGCCTTCTTGTCGCTGGCGTTGGACTGCAGTGCTATGTCCTGCGCGGCCGCGAAGCCGGCGGCTGACACCCGGCCATCGAGGATGGAGGCGTAGTTGCCGCCGCTGTTCGAGCCGGTGCCCGGCGCTTCGTGGATCCACAGCGCCCCTTGTTGCAGCGCGGCCGCGTGCAGGGCGCCGTAGCGCTTGGGCCCGGACAGGGCGATCATCTTGAGGAAGTTGGCCGCGTCGTCCTGGTTCAGGCTGAGGCCGTACGCTTTCTGGCCACCGGGCAGTACGAGAGTCCCGACCGCGCTTTGCCCGCCTTGCTCGGGCACGGTGGCGAAGCTGCCCAGGTGGGTGATCGCGAGGTTCGTGAGCGCATTCTTGACCGGGTTCGAGGCGAGCTTGACGAAGTTCTCGTAGTCGGAGCCGGTGTCCTTGATAACGTCGAGTGCGGCCTCGTTGCGGATGCTCTGCCCGGTGGCCGGGTTGACGGCCTCGTTGTGCGGGTCGGGCGCGGTACCGGAAGCGATGACGTCGGCGGCCCCGGTACCGTCCTGCCAGTTGAGGCCGAGGATCGCATGCCGGTCGTTTCCTTGGGTGAGCAGCTCGGCAGCCGCATAGGAGTTGCGAGCGGCGGTCGATAATGCGTTTGAGGCCCCGGTGTCGCTGATGCCGAAATTAATCGTGTCGTTTTTGGTGTCGGCGTGGCTACGGTCCGGCGGGAAGCCGAGCGCCACCTCTTCCTTGCTGGGGCCGTTGATCTCGCCGCTGTTCCACAGGATGTGCACGGCATCGAGCCAGTTTGTCGTATTGGTCTGGACGGCATTGATGTCCTGCTTCCAGCGGATGCCAGCTTCGGCCAGGGTCCGGGAGAATTCGGTGCCGCCCTGCAGCCCGTGGTCGGCCATGCTCAGCAGGTCGGCGAACCCAGTGTCGGTGGCGTAGTTGTCGACGACCCAGTTGCCGTCCTTCCACTCGGCGCGGCGCAGCATCGGCGCCCCGGAGGTGTCCTGGCCGTCCTGCGGCGTGGGCTGCACCTTGCCGATGTCCGAACTCAGAATGTTCCGCACCGCCGGCGGCAGCCCGTCGAGACCAGTAGCGTTGGACAGATTGAGCAGCCCGCCGGCGTACTGGGAGCCGACGCTGGCGCGCAGCGACGGGTCACTTTTGACCGCCTTGTCGATAGCCGCTGAGTCCTTCGCGGTCGCGTTGTAGTAGTCGTACAAGTAGGCGTGTTCGGCGGCGCTCACCCGTCCGCCGTTAGCCTTGATGTCGGCGTTGATGAGCTGCAGCGTTAAGGTTGAGGCTCTTAGCTGGCTGGTGTCGCCGCTCTTGGCAGCGTCGACCGTCGCCTGCCCGTCGGCGGTCCCGGTGCCCGTCAGCGCCTTGTCGAGGAACCCTTTCTTCAGAGCCTCTACCTGCGTGCCTGTCCCCGATTGGTTGAGAATCCCCGCAATCGACGAGGCATTGCCCGGCTGCGTGGCCTGTTGGAGGAGACCGGAGGCAAGAGTCCCTGGCCGGGCAGCGTCCCCCAGCTGGATGCCGGAAGAACCAAGGGCCCGTCCCAGCACCTGGTCAATGCCTGTCTGATTCTGGGCAAAGATAACGCCACTGTCGTTCACCTGCGGACCTTGCAGGTTCCCGGCCTGCGCAAATAACTGTGCGGCTTGCCCGGGGCCGAGGGTATCGAGAAGCTGTCGGATGTCGACATTGTCGCCCTTCTGCTCGTAATCGTGGAGCGTTGCCAGAAAGGATTCGGCCTTGGCCTCGGTGGGGTTGTATTCGCGATCCGTTTTAAAGAGCAGTGGATTATAGAAATAGGGATTGTTCGAGCTGAGAAGATCCTTAGCCGCTTCGCTGCCGTTCTTCGCGCTGTCAGGCGATCCGTTTGCTGGAGCAAGCGCACGCGTGACCGTGCTCGCGTCGGGATAACGCGGAGATGCCGGCGCATGGTTCTTCGCCTGGTTGTTGGAAGATTCGTTGGCAGTGTTCGTGGCAGAACTGGTGTTTGAGGACGAGACTCTATCTACCATCGCGCGAACTCCCGAGGTGGTTTGCGATGAAACATTTCTTTCTGCTTCACCCAAGTTATCGGGTTGAGAGCGCGGAAGTTGCGTGATTCATTGATCTCACGACCAAAATGTTGGCACTCCGCCATGCGGTCGGCTGTTCCTGCCTTCCATCGTGCCGGACCAGCATGGACATCCGCCAAAACACGCTTTAGCCTTCAATGCTGGCATAGCGTTTATGCATCCAACTTGACGGGTTGCGGCCGCCTCGGCCATTGACCGATCGGCAGTCGTTTCTCCTGGACGAGAGCGATTCGGGGCCCGCCGTACTTGCCGCCACGCCGTCTACTGGAAGACCTCCATCCCACGCACGAAGCCCTGGCGGATTGGCGAATTCATCCTGGTTGAGCCGTGCACGACCTCAATGTGCATAGGCACCGAGTTCAGCACGCTGCCGCATGACGGTGACTTTCATGCTCCGTACACCTTGCCGCCATAGAGTCACGGCCGCCCCATCCTTGCCGGACGGTGAAAGAGGAGTAAGTCCATCAAGCAGCGCGAAGCGTTGGAGATAGCGGAACACCAGCAGGCGGCTCGGATTACCACCGGCTATGCAGCGATAAACCGTGATTCCTTCGGCTGAACTCCGCATCGTTCGCAACGAGTCGACGATGGCTGCTTCGAACCCGGGATGCGCTTCGAGGTCGGTGATTTCAACCAGGGCCGTTCGAGCTCCCAACGAACTTCCCGCTGCAAAAGCCTCCTGGAAGCCCGATTCATGGTTGTGCTTGATGGTGGGATCTCTGCGTCGAGCTAAGTCCTGTGCCTGCTCCGGCGTCAGGCCTTTGCTGGTGTAGGTGCCTTCATCATAGTGCGCGAAGCTGGGGAAGAAGAGCATCGCGAAATACCCATCCTGTTTCGCGAACGTTGTGGGGGATAGCACGACACAGGATGGTGCGCCTCCCCGGACGACGGCGGCGCAGTAATCACGCTGGGCGCTTTCGAATTGCTGGCGCTGAGCAGGATCCATGGCAATTTCTTCCAAAAGGAAATGCCTGGTTTGCGCCAGACTGGCTGCTGCCAGCCAGAGTGTCGCCACCGCGATGTACATGGCACGAGAGAGCTTCACGCGCAGTCCTTTGCGAGATGGATTGCGATTGGGTCGAATCAGACTGGGATTGATCCCTGATGTCGCGCTGCACTTCAATCCCGGACAACTGTCGCTGATTCTAAAGAGTTTGCCGGGATTTTAACTGCAGTTTCATTCTACTCAAATCCCGGGCCGCAGTACTTAAACCCGGACTAACTCCCAACTTCGTCCGGGACTAAACGCAGAGTTGGCGATCATGCGAGACCACCTCGAACCACGCCCGCCGCTTGCAACGCGAATTCTAACCGCCATCCGCCCACTGCTGTAAAGTTCTCGTAACCGTGATGGATGGGACACTCCGTATTGTCCGGGATTAAGACAGTCTGCGTAATCCAGTCTGGCATTCAAGTGCCGGAAATCGTCTTTAGACGGTTTATGTGCAGCGCGACACCCGATTCACGCGTGCGATCGAATGGGCGCGCAGCCGGCTCTTAGATGGCCTGCCATGACCAGTGAGCGCGAAATACCGCTCCCTCTCGCAGGCTTGGATTACCAACCGGCGGCATCCATGCATTTCCTCAACTGCGTCAGTGCGCATCACCTAAAGCGCCTTTGATGTCTGCTTGCATTTCTCCCCCAAGATGCTCGAGTACCTGCATGCCCATCTTGAATGCGCGCAGTCTTTCCTCGCCTTCGGATAACTCGGATGCAGAGAAGCTGTGGCGGCTCTGGAAAAAGGTTTCGACCGCTATCCAGGAAGGAAACGCATTATGCGACGCGTCTTGATAGTTTTTCACGCTCAGGTATGCGTCCACGAATCTGTTCAATTCGGCTCGGTCCATGTGGGCGATTGCACCACTGGACATGGCCGACTCCCAAGCTGTGGTTCGAAAGAAATAAAAGGTGGGCGACAGAGCGACCACGCGCTTGCGAAGTTCGTCGGGTGTCTTTCCAAGACTCGGCATGTCCGCGAGTATCTTGTCAATATCAACATCCACCTTGGACACGGACTCCAGGTCGAGTGCCAATTGGTGATTGTTGAGCCGCAATTCCTCCTGGAAAGTCGCACGCGCTTCTTTGACGGCAGCATGCTCACGCCATTGCTCGCGCAAGCCGTCCAGACCTAAAGCGATGAGAATGCCGACGGTGATAATGGCAATGTGGACCAAGGCTTCTTTGAATGATCCGATGTGGCCAGATGGGGGGTGGACTTCCATTCCTCTTCCCTCCTCGCCTCTGGGTTTCACGATTTCGGCAGAGAGGTGTTGTTTACATGGTACAGCCGCCGACACGGTATTCAGCTATGACCCGTGGGGGCACTGCGAGGAGAACCCCGATCACTATACAACTCGCAGGCAGTAGAAGCAGCTTGCTGGATGGCCGCGGGCCATCTAGACATGCCGGAGCACTTTGCCGCAGGAAGCCGCACAACGTGTCAGAGAAGTACTATTTTGCCAGAGGCCCGCAACCAGTTAATCGTGTTGTAGACATTCGCCCGACCTTCGAAAACAAACTCGCTTGTCTCAGAGCCTGCCGGCCTTCCTAACCTCAACAAATGCCGTTTTTCTGGTTAGGCCTTTAGCGACCGTATCGCCCATCTACATTCCGGTTACTGCCACTGGGCGTGCGGCACAGAAGATAGCCTCTCCTCGGCGTTGGTCTTGCGGAGGCTCCACGCTTGCGTTTCTTCATTTCAATGCTTGTGTGTAACGCAAGGCCAGCCTGGCAAATCAGGAACGCAAAGAGTGGTAGCTTCACCAATCTACGAGGACACAAGGTGGTGTACCCGTGCCACGCCGCGCGGCTGCATCCCCTGCTCAATGCCCTTAGGGGCTTTGCCCGAAGCCGTCGTGGAGGGCACTTTATCTTATGCCTTAAGGCTTGACAGGATTCAAAACCCGGGTATTGTTGGGGAGTGTAGGCCAGGCTCAATTGTGTGTGTCACGCACGGGCGCTGGCCGCACGCGAGTGGGTGCAGCAACATCACAAGAGTATCAGCAACTGCGAATTCCAGAAGCGCAACCATGCCCTGCGCAGCTGGGCTTCTAGAAAGCCTGCCTGGTGGCTGGCTGGGCGCGAGAAGCCCTTGCTGCCCGAGCCATGTCTGCCGTCCTCCGCGCCGCGCGAAGGGGATCAGGCGCCGCCCAAGGCAAGCGAGCGTAGGGAGGGCTCCCCCAGACCGCTCGGACTATATGTACATGCGTGCCATCGCCTCAGGCACAAATCCGCCCTTTTACTACCTTATTATTATGGGAGGTACACGATGTCCCGCACAGTGACGAAATCTGTGCTCGCGCTCGCCGCGATGGCGCTAAGCCTGGCTTGCAGCAAGGCGAAACCAACCTTCACCGTAACCGACGAAGTCCACGCGCAACCACCCGCCATCATCGCCCAGAAGCTCTACGATCAAGTTGATCAGTCGTGGGCAACCACGACGTGAATCAGGTGCTCAGTTTCTTCGATCCAAGCTTCACGGAGATCGATGAGAAAGGCAAGCGCATTGGGTTCGCAGACTACCGAAAGCAGCAGACTGACGTATTTAGCTCTGCGCAATTCAAGAACTTCAACAGGAAGACCACAGTGAAGGACGTGCAGCTGGAGGCGGGCCGCATGGTCGTCTATTACGAGGCGCAGACACATTTCCAATGGCAGCATCCCAAGTATGGCTGGGAACTCTGGATCAACACCCTGTCCGCAGAGGCCACGTGGCAAAGAAGGGGCGACCAGTGGAAGCTCGTGATTTCCCACGTGCTGCGTGCAAACACAGGCATGGATCCCCAATGGGCGGCGATGAGTCACGCGGAAACCATGAACAAGCTCAAGGCGGTCCAGCACGCGGCGGACTCGGTGCTCAGACCGTGCACCCAGAGCTACAACGGCTGTTGACCCCGCGCCTGTATATCTTCCGGCTCATTCCGGCTCACAAGGGCCGCGTGCTCCTAGTGGGTTACCACGCGCAACAGGTCTGTTGTCGAGGTCGACTCGCTTGAGGGATGTTCCTCTTTCGCCAGCCTGTCCGGGGGCGAGTAACGCCGCAGGTTCACAGGGAACAACCCCTACTGCGCATTCTGAACTTCAGCGACCAGCGGTGCTTTCAGCGGAAGTGCCCGCTGGCCGCCAATCCGCCGGAGAAACAAGCTCACTGCCAGGGTGATGCCAGCGAACCAGAGCACTGTGATCCGGTCGCGGCCAACGGTCGCAAACAGGAGTAGCAAGCTCAATCCGCCGAGACCCGCAATTGTGCGGCTGAGAAACCGGAACACTTCGACTGTGTAGTCGGGCGAATCCTCAAGCTCGCGCGCAACGTCCACCGGCGTGTTCAGAGCCTCAAACAGCTGCGCGCGTTCCGGAGTATCTCCGCGATCGAAGAGCATGCTGGCGAAGAATACGGCAAACGAAGACGGAATAATAATGACCACCTGTTGAACCAGGCTCCAGTGGTAAACAAAGGCGCCGAGCCCGCCGAGCACCAGCCCGAGCGTAAATGTGATGAAGCCCGACCACGGCGGCGTACGGCGCACAACCAGTCCCAACAACGCAGGCGGCCCATAGGCGAGCGAAAATAGAGTGTTGAACGACAGCATCACCGAGAAGACGCTCTGCCCGGTATAGGCCATTAATACTGCGATCAAGGTGGTGAGTCCTCCGACCAGAAAGGTTGTGACCCAGCCCACTATGAGCAGTTCTTTTTCGCTAGCACCTTTGCGGAAGAGTGTTTGGTAGATATCTTTCGTAAGAATTGCCGATTTAATGTTGAAGCCAGCGGAAAGGCTCGCCATTGTGGAGCTAAACATTGCAGCCAGCATGATTCCAATGAGACCATGCGGGAGCAACGTGAGGCTCGCGACTGCATAGGCAGATTCGCTCACGTTCGTCGATCCCGGCCAGATAGCGTGCAAGTCAGGGTACACGACCCGCATTGCCATAGGCGGGATGAACCATATAAAGGCTCCCACTAGAAAAAGTCCGGAACAGAGCAACGAAATCTTTCGCGCCGACTGTTCATTGTCCACGCTGAAGTAGCGCTGGGCCATGGCGCTCGTGTTGTAGCCGAACGCTACCATGACTGTCCAACTCGCGATGTAGATCCAACCAAACTCGCCCGCGACGTGAATCGTCTTCATCTGTGGAGGAAGCGAATGCAGCAGTCCGGTCACTCCTCCCACGCGCAGCAGGGAGGCAATCAGCAGCACCAGGCAAAAGGGCATGAGAATGGCCGCTTGCAGAAAATCCGTAACGACGACGGCCCACAACCCGCCAATCACGCAATAGCAGATGATAAGCAAACCGGATCCAAGAACCGTCCAAATCACCGGGAACCCGCATGCCGACGAAACAAAGATGCTGAGCCCGTAAAGCGCGCTTGCGGTCATGAAGAGCTGCACAATGACCGACGCCCACGAAAAGGTCTGGCGAGTGGCCTGGTTGAAGCGTGCGGAAAGGTACTCCATCACGGTCGTAATCCGCGTCCGCCGCCAGCGACTGGCGAAAACGAAGTACCCCAGAAGGAAGCTCAGCGCGTTTCCGACGTAGAGGCCAATCACCGCGATCCCTGCGCGGTACGCGACTCCCCCCGCGCCGGTGAAGGTCCAGGCGCTGAACCCCGCCATGAAAGAGCTCAAACCAGCCACCAGCCACGGAATGCGGTTCCCGCCGCGAAAGTAGTCGGCGGCGCCGCGGTTGAACCTCATCACATAGAGCCCAACCAGCACCATCAGTATGGCGTAGCAGCCGATCACCGTGTAATCCACCAGGTTCGCTCTGAGCACGTTCCTGCTTTTATATCGCTTTGCCGTCACAAATGGAAGGGAAAAACAAATAAAAGACAGAAAAAGAAATGCGTAGTAGAATCAATGCTTGCGATGGCCAAGCCCGTTCTGCTGATTTCCGCTCCCAGCGCGCTTTTTGAGTCATTCTTTACAGATGGGCACCAGCGGCGGCTGTCGCGCGGGTTTCAGTGGAGCAGAAATCCATCGGCAAAGCTGAATCGCGTGTTGGCTCAACAACTTGGGCGTGCGGAGGCGTTGCTTACCACTTGGGATAGTCCACGCTTCGGGGACGAACTTCTTCAAATCGCCCCTCACCTTCGCCTGATTGCCCACTGTGGCGGCGAAGTCAAGCGCCGCTTCACCGGGTCTCTGCTTGACCGCCTCACCATTACAACCGCTCCCGAACCTATGGCCCGGGCCACAGCTGAACTAGGCGCCGCCCTCCTTCTTTATTGTGCGCGAGGTATTGACCGATATCGGACTGGGCCAGGCAGGCGGGACGACAGAACCTACCCGAATGTTCATTTTCACGGGACACCGGAATCCCTTACCGGCGCTGCGGTCGGGGTACTCGGGTTCGGCCGCATCGGAAGAAAACTCGTCGATTTTTGTCGCGGTTTCGATTTGCGTTGGCGAGTGTATGATCCGTACGCTCCGCGCGATTTGGCGCGACATTACCCGGTCGAGTTCGTCAGCTTGTCCTCGTTGCTGAAGGATTCCCGGCTCCTGGTGCTCACTGCGGCTTTGACGGACGAAACCCGCGGCATACTTAACCGCAGGCGTCTCTCGCAATTGCCGGATCACGCCACGGTCATCAACATTGCCCGCGGAGGCCTGATCGATTTGGAGGCGCTCACGCGCGAAGTCCGCCAGGGTCGATTGCTTTGCGCTCTGGACGTCACCGATCCTCTCGAACCGCTTCCCCCGAAGCACCCTCTGCGCAGTCTTCCCGGCGCGATCGTTACGCCTCATATCGGAGGGGGAACATCGAAGGCGCGCCACGAAATGGCGGATGATCTGATCGATGATCTCGAACGATTTTTTCGCGGAGACACCGTCAAGAATCGCGTTACAAGCAGCATGCTCGCCCGCATGACATAGAAACATAGAAAGAAGATGCTATGAAGATCAGTTTTTCCACTCTCGCCTGTCCCGAATGGAGCTTGACCCAAGTTTTGGAACTCGCGGCATGGAGCGGCTACGACGGCATAGAACTGCGTTTTCTCGAGGGAGAAGATTCGCTGTGGAAGCTTCCTGTATTTCGGGGTGCGAGACTGCAAGCGGCCAAATGTCAGATATCGGCGTCGGGATTGGCAATCTCCTGCCTCGACACCAGTTGCCGGTTCGACTCTCCCGATCAATCTGAGCGCGAGAAATGGATCGAGGAAGGCGAGCGAATGGTAGAGCTGGCGGTTGACCTGGGAGCACCTGGAATTCGTGTGTTCGGGGACCGCATACATCCCGAAGCGAATCGCGAAGCCACAACTGGCTGGATTATCGAATCGCTCGCCACGCTTGCGCACAAAATCCACGACTCGGGCGTCGAAATCTGGCTTGAAACACACGGCGATTTTTCCTGCTCGTCCGATGTGCACGGAATTCTCTCCCAGTGCCCGGAAATTCGGGTTGTCTGGGATCCGGCGAGCGCATACATCCGGTCTCTCGAACGTCCGCTGGATAACGGCCTCGCACTGGAGCGATACGTCGGTCACACACATATAAAGGATATGCAAGAGAAGAACGGCCAGTGGGTCCCGGTTCTAACCGGGGAAGGCGAGTTTCCGCTCAACGAGGTCCGAAGTGTAATGGAGAAAATCGGCTACGCAGGATTTCTTTCCTTTGAGTGGGAAAAGAAGTGGCATCCCTCGATCGAAAACGCCGAAGTTGCGGTGCCCCACTTCGCCAGTTGGTTCCGAGAAAACTGGTTGAGGACCTCGCGTCTCGGCAAACATGGAGAAGGCGGTCCCTGGGGGACCAGCATGATGCCGACCGCTTGAATGGGGTACTCTGCTACGCTGCGGCCCAACCGCTCAGCAGAACTGCAGAGACATGACGAAAAAGCACTTCGGCTGGCCACGACGTTGCACTCGATCTTCAATTCTGGCGCAAGGCTCGACAGAGGGACCCACGTGCCTCAACAGAAATCATGTGACAACCCGCCGCAGCCCGTTCCACGCGCCTGAGCCGGATTGGCCTTTTTCGCTCCGTCAATCTGGCCGAGTGGCAAAACGCAAACTGCTGCCCTGCTCGCGATCAAACGCCAAAGAAAGCCCGTACCAGCGCCAATTTACGTTTTCGCCGTTGAAGACTATGGCTACAAGCTTGTTCCAACCCGGGTGCAAGTTCATGGTCAAGGCATCACCCTCAAAGCCGTTGTGCTCTGGCAATTCAATAGGTCCCTCGCCGTTCACCTGAAACAATACAAGATCGTCATGTCCGACGATTACGTTCACCATCTGCCTAGCCGGCGAGTAAGCGTAGGTTACAAGTTGAGTCTTGCTTGCCCCTGCGACGTACCCAATTCCACGCTCGGCGAGTGTGTAATGACGAAAGTGGTACGTTGTGTCAAGAAATCCCGAGTGCATTCGAGCGTCCTGCCAGGAGACGCTCACAGGAGTCGGCCGATCGAGTGGAACCAGAGCCTCATAGCTCGCGCTCGAAACCGAATCGGGCAGGGTTTTCTCGACCGCGACGGGGCCGAGTACTTTCCAGGGCACATCGAACGTTCGCCATTTGCCGTCCGACGGAACAACCGGCAACTGATACCAGAACGCGACGCTTTTCGGACGCTGTCCGGCGAACACCCCAAACAGGAATTGACTAGACTCGTGAAATGGATACGGGTTCTCCAAGTGCAACCGATACCGCCGGTCGTGAGCAGGAGCGCCCGTGAGCGGAGTCATGGTTCCGGTGTGATGCCACGCGAACCCGAAGTAATCCTCGCCGCAGATTCCGTGAAGTACTTTGGGCGCCGCGGTGCCCGCATCGATCAAAGCCGCATCGCCGCCACCATGATTGTGACCGCTGTCGAACAGGTTCATCCCGACAAACAGACCTGCGCCTCGAACATCCAGAACCGGATACTGTTCATAGCCCGACGTTTTCTCGGTCTGATGATAGAGTGCGTGAAAATACAGGGTCCCTGCCGGCAATTCGCCCGGCTCGAAGGAATAATCGACCCGCACTTCACCTGCTGCGCCTGAAAGGCTTCGCACGATGATGTGCGCTCGTTTGCGAAACGGCATCGGGAAAAAACAAGTGCTTTCTCCCGCTCTGGAGTCGAGCGCCGCATTTGTGAAATCGGCAAAAAAGTAGCGCAAGGGCGCCCGCACACTCGCAGAGGATTCGTCGTCCCAATAGATCTCCATTTCGAGATCGCTGAGCGATGCTCCAGCCAAACGCAACGCCCGCAAAATCCCGGGGCCTGCGATTGTGAGTTCACCGGGATTCTCACCGAACTTGAGCAGGCTGGCTGCGCGAAGCAGGTGCCGTTTCGACGCTAGGGTAGCCTTCCAATCGACAACTTCGTGAAGATATCGAAGTCTCAATTCTGCGCCCTCGTTCTCGCTGACTAGCCTGGCGGCGGGTTGCGGTACATCTTCCGTGCGGTAGTCGATTTGTGTATAGAACTCCTGAATGTCGCGAGCTGCTTCGATCTCCACGCGAATTCCGCGTTCGAAATAAATGGGCAAGTAAAAGTTAAATGCACCCTTGTAGTTGAACGCGGGCACCGGCATATATCGATTTCCACTGGCCAGTGCTGCTTTACACAGCTCGTCGAAGGGACCCGCAATCGAGGGCTGTGTCTCCCCGTCCACATAAACGCGGACGACGGCACATCCCGGTGCTGGAATACCCGAGTCATCTCCAGGAACGCTCCAGGTAGACCAGATGTGCCGGATCGAGCCACTACCGGTGAGCTCAAGCACGGTCTTCCGATCCCCGCCGTGAAGGTTCTGAAGAAGAAAACTGTTCTTTCCGGGGGCGTACTCGTGCGGATGAATCAGTGGATCAAGATAATACGCGCGCACTGCATCGACATCTGCCGTCGCTTCATGCGCGTGACCGAGGGAAGGAAGGCACGCCGTCAAAGAACGACCTCCCTGAGCCGGTTCGAGATCACTCGTTGCGAGCTCTCCGGCAGGCGGGTTGGCGATTGCGCGAGAGTCAATGAATGTAAGCCCCGCCAGGCAGCAAGTCTTCAATCGGCCACAGCTCGCGCCCTTGCTCTACGAGCTCGGACCAGCTCAGCGCTTTGGCGCCCGGTTCGGAAATCAGGTTCACGGCCGGCAAGGTCCCAGATACCGCGCTTGCGAGAGTGTAACCATTGCTTTTTCCCATAATCTCGAACCGCACGGCGGAAGGAACCCTTGCACGCGCAAACCGGGTCGCAATCTCCACATCCTCAATCATCTGCAGGAAGTAAGGCCTCCCAGTCAGAATGGAGTTGTAGACGTAATCGGATAGAACACCGGAAAGAGGATTCACATACGCCTCGTCGAATTTCATTTGCGCCAGAGCAGGATCGTCAGGCGACACCGCCTTGTACGGCATCTCGGTTTCTCCCATGCCACGCGGGTCGACAGAGAGAATGTCGTATCCGGAGTCAATGTACTTCTTCACGTCGGGCCAGTCCTGTGGGCCGATTTTGCCGTGTGCGCCGAGCCAGATCAGGACCGCACCAGGTCTTCCGCCCTGGTGAATCCAAAGCAGCGGCAGCTCCAGATACCGGCTGTGGCGCAGCAGATAACGGTCTATGGTCACGCCGCCGAATTCGGACGATCCGGTTAACTCCCAACGAAGCTCCTTCTGGTGCGGGATCCCGCCGTCATACTCCGCCACGCTCCAGTGGTTGATGTCCGGATAGGACCCGGAAAAATAAAGACGCTTCAACGTGCTTGCGCCCGGATCCTTATGCTGCACGTAATACTCGCGAATCATGTCCACTAGCGAACGCGCATCGGGGTAGTCCAGCATTATCTGTCCGCTTCTCGTACATTCGAGCTTCTGCTCATCGAGTTCCTTCACCGGAGGCAGGCCGTGCCGTCGAGGCAGTCCGTTGAAGTGGTCAAGAAAATCGAGGGCCGCTTCCTGGTTTTCCGCCGAAAACTGGTGGCTGTGATAGCCCTCGTGCATCGCGATTCGATCCTCATGTCCGAATTTCGCGTACAGCCGCTCGACTTCGTCGAAGGTTTTCTGTGTTCCTTCCACTGGAAAAAAGTCGAGAACGCCTGCGGCGACGAACACGGGCCGCGGGTACATCAGCAGCAGCAGTCCCGGATGATCCACGCCATTCGAAATCATTCCGTATAAATCCTGCTCCGGATCACTGTCGGGATCCTTGAAGATCCGGTTGTACATTCGCATGGGCAGGGCAGTGATGTAGCACGATGGCGCCGCGACTTTGACTCTGGGATCAAGGGCCGCGATGTGAGCCGTTTGAAATCCTCCACCGCTTGTGCCGGTGATGTTCACGCGTTCTCGATCGACATCGTTGCGGGTGAGCAGATAATCGACGGCGCGAATGCCATCCCAAATCTCCCAGCGCGCCAGATTGGTCCCGGCGAGATACGCCAGATTGCCAAGCACAGCATGTTCGGCGCAGATCAGGTTGTAGCGGCTCTTGCGGCTCCTCGGATCCCAGAACTGGCTGCGCTCGCCTTGACCTACCGTGTCCCAACAGATGACTACATATCCCCGTTGCACGAGTCTTTGGCATAGCGCCTGGTAGTAGGCTTTGCCTCGAGCGGAATGCCCGCTGGGCACGAGCACGGCAGGATGCTGCTTCGCGCCATTTTCTGGCACGTACACGAGTGCGGTGACATAGATATGCGGCAGGCTTTCGTAAATGAGTTTCTCAATATGAAAGCCGTCCATTTGGATCTGCCCGGTGATGCGCGCATTCAACGGGGTCTTCTCGGCGGGGAGTCCACCGATCATCGCCAGCAGGTTCCCCCGGATTCGCTGTTGAATTCGAAGCAGGTCCTGCTCGGTGCGGATTCCTGTCCACAGCTGCCGGCGCTGTTCGTCCTGCCGCCATGCCATTTCTGTCTGGTATCTCAGGTACGGCGTGATTGTCGGCCTGTCTTGGCCATCGACAGGCAATACGTGGAAAGCTTCGGGCGGCGGAGAATCGGCTGCGGAGGCGGATTGGGCAGCCCCGGTGAAGACAAGGGAGCCATAGAAAGCCGCAGCCCATACCCCCCTCATCGGGTTCCTCTCGCGGCCGGCGCATACGCCCCGATGGATACACCAGAGCGCCTGGATCCGGAAAGATCGCGCTCCGGCATGCTCGTAGCGTCTCCCCGGTTTGCGAACAGCTTCGAATCCGTCCCTGGCCGGAAGTCGGGACGGTTTGGATTCAGGCGCCACCACTTGCCCTCAATAATCACCCATGGTTCGTTGCTGTAACGGACGAATTCGCTCGCAGCCCGCGCTTGCGTGATGCCGGTTATCGTGTCCGGCCCGTCGGGCAGATGAATCGCCAGTGCCTTCATGCTTTCAGGCATCGGATTTACCCTGTCGCCTCCTCCGACATTTTCCTCATAGCTCACCGTATTGACGACGTTGGAGACGGAATCGAGCCGATAGATACTCGTATTGAAAATTTCAATCGACCTGGGCTGATCATTGATAAGAATGTTGTTCCGCAGCACGACGCCCCAACTTCCGTTTCGCGCCTGAAGCGCTGCGCGTCCGGGATTGTTCATCAGCACGGTGTTGTTGCGAATGATGTTGCGATGACATCCCCAGAATGGCAGATCACCCGGTCCTTTCACCTGTTCCGGGGACGTGGGGCCCGGCTCTTCTAAGGGCTCATCGTAAGGGTTGGCGTCGTTCCACTGCGCAATGCCATGATTGCGGTTGTCATAGATCAGGTTGTTCTGAATCAGAGAATCTTGCAGCCCCGCAAGGTTCAACGAGCCGCCGCCCGCCTTCCCGTTCTCGTTGATCACGTTCTCTTCAATAATGAAGTTAATCCCGCGCCCGTCGGGAAAGTTGTTCTCTCCAAACCTTTCTTGCCCCAGCCGCAGCAGTCCGAGCGCCCATTGCAGCGTGTGCTCTGCGGGCGGGTAGTCCTTGAAGGCCGGTGAGATCGCAAGGTCGGCGAGCGAGCTAAGCGGATCGAGATTGCACTGCAGGCCTCCACTGTTGCTGCCAAAGAAGACATTCCGGCGAATCACATAATTGTCGGATCCATTGCTGACGTAGGCGGAGTGCTCCATGGCTGAGAGCGCGAACAGGTTATCTTGAATCAAGACCGTATGCGTGTCGCGCGAGTGCAGGCCCCACTTGCGGTGGTTGTGCGAGAAGTTGCCGACGATAACAACATGGTGGACTTGCTTGTTCGTGTTCCTGAACTCCCCGTCGAGCATGATGCCCGCGCGAGGTCCGGTGGGTGGCTGACCGGGCAGGTTCGGTCCGGCGATATTGAACCCCTGAAGGATCACATGGTGCGCCGCGCGCAGCAGAATCATCCAGTCTGGAACTCTTGAAGGCCGATCGATCACTACGGCGCCGGGATCGCCGATGGCTTTGAAGTGAATGTAGCGTTCATCCCCGGCGCTGTCCTTATCTTCAAGAACGAAGCCCGCATAGTGACCAGGCATGACTGCGACCAGGTCTCCACCTTGTGCGGCATCGGCCGCTTCCTGCAATGTCGCGAACGCAACCGCAACCGGATAATCCTGTGCCCTCCCGTCCGCGCTCATGCGGGAGTTCAGATCCAAACCGGGCACCCGAAGCCTCCGCGGTGCATTGCCGGAAGCATCGACGACCAGCACTCGCGCATACTTTCGCTGTATGTGAAAGGTATGGGTCACCCATTCATCGGAGTTTTGCGTATGGTAAAAAACCGGCGCTTCATTCGCCTGTGAGAAGGGAGCAAGGGCTATAAAGACCAGTAGGAGCTCCACACGGGCGATTAGGAGTGAGGTATTCACGACAGGGCAGCTCTCCAATTTATCAAAGAGTTTCGAGTTCTTTCCATACAAAAGCAAAAGAAAGATACGCAAAGAGAAACAAGCGCATCCTCCGGCTTTCATTTTTCTCAGGTTGCCCCTGTGGGTGGGAGACCACAGCCCGGATCGCCTGCCGAGGTGCGCTGAGGCCGTCAGCAGCAGGAAGTCGCCGAGGGGAGGAGCTTCCTATGCGCCTCCCCGGTGGGGCCTCCAGGCGGGAGAAGATGTCAACGATCAGGGACGAATCCACCGTCGCGTCCTTACACGTGGGTCTGCGCCAGGGCACAGTTTGGCGAAACGAGCGGGACTGCAGTTCTTGCGACCACCAGGCTGCTTGCTTGCATAACGGCCCCTCTTGGGGACGGGGGCCGCGCTGAACAGGAAAACGAGCGGCTCGGCGCGGCTTTTGGGGTCCGCCATTGAGGCTTCTCCCTCGAGAATCCTCGCTCCACTGGCGGTGACCAAAAGCCGCGCCTTGCAGAAGTTAGAAAGTGATCCGCAGGCGCAGGCGAACCTGGCGGCTCGCAGCAACTCCTTCGTTCTGATAGCTCTTTTGCAGCTTACCGAATAACGGGTTGTATTCAAAGCAGTAGTTGCCAGCTCCCGACCCTGTTGGTGAAGGAAATCCACATGTCGGCGCTGGAGTGTTCAGCGGCAACAACCCCGGTTGAGTTCCAGCCGTTCCCGGATTTTGATTGACCGCCAACGTGAAGTCTCCCACGTTGGCGAAACAGCCTTGGCCGCAGGAACCACCGCCGTCGCCTAGATTGGGCGCGAGCAAAGGATGATTGAAGAGATTGTCCACGTCCGCGCCGAGGCTGGCCGTCAATCGCTCCGTCACCTTGAAATTCTTATGGAGTCCGAAATTCACGCCCCACAGGGACGGTCCTACAAGGAAGCTGCGGTTTGCCGCGGGGGGATTGAAAAGATCAGAGCCCACCGAAGGCGGTCCAAACGCAGCCGCGTTCCAGATGGTCGCGTTGCTGCCGGTTTGGCCGGTGTAGTAGTTACCGCTAACAATCGTCGGGCGAAAGTCTGGGAAGCCGAAATCTCCAACGGCATCGATCGAACTTGAACCAATGTTGCCGGGCTCGACCGGGTCGCAGTTATCGCACGTCCAGTACGGCGTGTAACGCATTCCTGATTTTACAAACATCTGGAAGCTGGTCTGCCAGCCGCCGATGATTTCGTCCGTCAATCGCGAGAAGCTGTGTCCGATGGCGCGATCACGGCCGATGGGAAGGTCCCAGAGTCCGTACGCTACAAATCTGTGACGGGAGACGAAGGCATCTTCAGCGTAGTCGCTGTTCAGATCGAAGATGTTGTATCCCACCGATCCGAGGCTGGAATCGGCGGTATCGCCAATTGTCGTTTTCTGATCGAGATAGGTGTAGGACAGATTCAGCATCAGACCGCGTTTGTACTGGTGCTCGAACTGCGCTTGGAATGCATTGCTGTTGCCCCGGCCGTAGTTTCCGTAGCTTAGAAGATTTTCGCCTATGATCGGAAACCTGTAGCGCGCTTGGTCGGCCGGCGACAGCGCGCAGTCTCCATTATTAATTGGATCGCAAGGCGTTACGCCATCTCCAGTTGTAGTTCCGAAACCGTTATTGCCTGGCGCAAGTTCGTTGAAGTCCCGGCCAACAATCAGCCCCCCCATGTGGCTTCCGAGATACGAGAGTCTCAGCGAGCTGTCCCAAGCCATTTGACGCTCGAGGGTAAAGTTATACTGCTGGATCTTAGGATCCCGCAGGCCCACGGGTATGGCATTGGCCGTGGGCGCGCTCAGGCCGGGTACGATCGTGCCTCCGGCGATGGGACTAAAGCCATGCGAGAATCCAGGCCAGCCGTTGGGCAGGGTTCCGACCGTAGCTCCTTGATTGAACGGACTTGACGCCAGCGCGTCGCGTGAGCCTTGTGCCGCAGAGGTCGGATAGAAAATTCCGTATCCTCCGCGCAGAACCGTTTTGTCGTTGAGCGACCATGCAACTCCCACCCGCGGGGCGAAATCGGTTTTGTCGGTGCGTACCAAACCACGCCCAATTCCCTGATGAGTCTGATCGGCCGTCAGATAACCATAGTTCACGATCCGGCTGTCCAGGTAGGGCAGCGCTCGTGTGGACGGAATCACAAACACACCCGGCTGACCACTCACAGGATTCATGAGCGTGGGGTCGAAGTTCACCATCAGATCATTCTTCTCAACGAAGGGGGAAATCAGGTCGTAACGCAGGCCCAGGTTCACGGTCAAACGGGGAGTGATTTTCCAATCATCCTGAGCGAAGTAGCCTTGTTCCCAATTATGCACGTCCATGGGCGGACGGACGCTGAGATCGTAGCCGGCAGTGGCCGCCGGAAGTCCCAGCAGGAAATCCGAGAAGGCATCCACCTTGCTGTCCAGGCAAGTGGCGACACAACCGACGGTAGGACTACTCTTGTAGGTCAACGCGCCCCGCGGATTGCCGCGGTTCCAAACGTACCCGTCCACCGCCCAGTTGCGCACGGCGTCGCCGCCGAATTTCAGGCTGTGCTTACCTCGCACCCAGGTTAAGGTGTCGCCGAAAGTATCGAGCGCCTGACTCATCGGCCGGTCGGTGTTCCGGTCCGAGGTCCTGCCAAAATTGGCGAACGCTCCGCTGAAGTTAATCACCGGTTGCCCGTAGGTCGTCAGGGGAAACCCGCCAACCACGGACTGATACGAGGCAAGATCGGACGAATCGAAGCCAATGCCCGAGAGGAAACCTTGCAAGGTTGTGTTGCTGTGGCGGAAGAGATTCTCCTTGTTGAAACCACCTCGGGCTTCATTGACCAGGGTGGGGCTTATGATCCGCGTGTAGGAAAGTCCAACCGTGTGGTTCTGGCGATCGTTCTGCGCCAGGCCCAGCCCCGTGTATGGGGCCGCAACCGGGGTGTTGGCCGAGGTGTCAGCGGAGGCGTTGTAGCTGACATAAACGTGATCTTTGTCGCTGAAATCATGATCCAGCCGCAAGGTGCCGAGATCCAGTGTGTCCCGGCCGGACTGAACGGTTTGAAAACCGCCCAATATGCGCCCGCTAAAAGGATCAATGGGCACTCCGGTCCCGACCGCGGGGAAATACTTCTTGACCAGATTTTGCACGGTGGGATTCAGCAGGCGTGAGGGAATCTGCGTAAACAATTGCCCCCCGCCCTGATAGGTGTCGGCCGCGATTTCTTGAGGCGTCAGAGAAAGCCCGGCGGGCACGTCAGGCAGCACACTTGGATCGAGCCGGCTGAAGTTACCGGTATAGAGGTCGGGATGAACCGCCGTGCTCGATGAGATATCTACGGGGGAAACGTTGTAGTCGCGTTCGTATGCCGCAAAGAACCAGGTGCGGTTCAGCTTCGGTATGCGCCCGCCGAGCGATGCGCCGAGATCGTTGACGTTGTAAAACGGGGTGGGAAACCGGGGCTGCAACGCGGAGGGCGAAAACTCGGATTGCGCGATCTTGTTCTGCGCCGTCCAGGCGCCCAGGGCTGAATTCTCGTTGTTGTAGAAGACTGAGCCGTGATACTGGTTCGTTCCGCGCTTGGTTGTGATTCGGATATTCGAGATACCGGCGTAATCAGCGCTGAAATTGTTCGAAAGGACTTTCACCTCGTCCACAGCCTCGAGCGACGGCTCACTGGACGTTTGGGCTCCGAAGATTCCTCCGTTTGCGCGCTGCCCGTCGAGCGAAAAACTCGCCCCGTAGCTCTGGAAACCGATGAACTTGAAATCCCCGGGCGCATCCGCCTGCGTGATGTTGGGATTCAAATAGAGAAATTGATAGACATCTCGGGTGTCACTGGGCAAGTCCACCACCGAACGGGAAGCAAGGGTATTGCTGATCGTCCCGTCTTCGCTATCAATTTCCGGCGCCCCGGCCACTACCTCGACTTTTTCCTCCGAGGAGGCGACACGCAGCTTCACGTTCACGCCAACGACGCGGCTGCCCTGCACGACAACATTGTCCACCTGTTGTGTGGCGAAACCGGGGGTCTTCACCACCACTTTGTAGGTACCCGACTTCAGGCCGGACAGCTGATATTCGCCGGCTCCGTTCGTCTGGGTCGTCCGCAGCGCGCCGGTCGCGTTATCCAGGATGGATACGACGGCGTTGGGGACCACCGATGCGCTGACGTCGGTAACCACGCCGCGAACCGTGCCGAGATCGGTGCCTTGACCCAAGGCAGAGGTTGCTGCAAAAAGCAGAAAAGCGGTCACCGCAATGGAGAGAGAACGACGAAGACTCATGGTTAACACCTCAACGCTAGCGAAAGTAATGAACAGGATCAGGAAAGCAAAAGTAAATAAAGAAAGGTATATGCTTGTCAAGAAAAAAGTAAAAGCAAGTAAAATCTTCTTTTGCCCGAGGCGTCTAATGAAAAGGGGGTTGACCGGAAGCCATTATAAAGAATAGACTTATGCGAAACAAAATGGCTACAGCAACCGATTCGCGTTTACTTGCCGAACAAAGGCGAAGGAAAATCATTGGCTTGCTAGAACAGAAAGGGCAAGTCACAGTCCGCGACCTGGTTGAGAAGTTTGCCGTGAGCGCGGTAACCGCTCGCAGCGACCTGGACGCTCTTGCCTCTGACGGCTCAGCCGTGCGCTCCCACGGTGGCGCGGTGCGCCGGCTGGAGTCGAACCAGGACTACCCGCTGCGCCTGAAAGAAACCCTGCACCGGGGTGAAAAGGTGAAGATTGGCCGTGCGGCTGCGGACCTGGTGCGTCCGGATGAAGTGATCATTCTCGATTCGGGAACCACCACTGCCGAAGTTGCCCGCCAACTAAGAGCCAGAAAAGTGCAGCCGGTCACGATCATCACCAACGCGCTCAACATCGCCTCCGAGTTGATCGACGCGTTGGGAATTTCTGTGATCGTTGTCGGCGGACTGATGCGGCCGGTGTCCTGCTCTTTTGTCGGCCCGCAGTCGGAGGCCATGCTGAAGGAGTTTCACGCCGACCGGTTGTTCCTTGCGGTGGATGGATTCGACCTCGAGATCGGCGCTTCGACGCCAGACGTCTTTGAAGCGCAGCTGAACGGCTTGATGATGCACGCGGCGAAGGACGTAACGATTGTCGCCGATTCGAGCAAACTCGGCCGCCGGAGTGTCTCTCGCATCGGACCACTCGAAAAAATCAATCGGCTGATCACGGATAGCCGTGCGCCGGCGGACTTCGTTGAAGCGCTGCGCAAGAAGGGCGTCGAAGTGGTGATCGCGTAGGACTATCGTTCCGCATGGCTTCCCGCGTCAGGTGATAGGAGAGCAGGCGGTCAGGCAGGAGAAGCGCACGCTCAAATTCGCACTGCGCCGCATCTTCGCGGCCGAGCGCCCGTTCCAACATTCCCGCATTGGAAACCCACCAACTGGCAAACGCGCTGGTCTCAGACATCGTGCGCGACTGCTCGAGAGCGGACTCGAGACGAGCCGTCCATTGATTCTGATCAAAGCCCGGCAATTGCTTGGCCGCGGCCCACGACCAAACTGTCTCCCCTCCCTCGGACTTGCCCGCGGCGCTTCGGAAATGCTCTTGCGCTCGGCCGGTATAACCGCAGTCGAGATCCATTTTGCCCAAAAGGTACTCCGTTCGCGCCGCGGTGGCGAACGGTTGCAGTCCATCTTGGGTGAAGCTGAGGCCGGCCACGGGATTTGCCAGTGAACTCGCCCTGGACAGGGCCTCGGAGCATTTACCGTTCTCGGCCAGATGCAGCGCGCCCTCCAATTGCACCTCAACCCAAACTTGCCGGACGTTGGTACCGCCCTCCTCGCGCGGAAAGAAGCGATTCCGAAACACGGAACCCGCTCGATCGAAGTCCCCCGATTCGGCAAGGTTCAGAGCCAGGTCGAAGACCAGGGGTACAGGCATTTTGGCCGGTTCAGGATATGCGTCGAACATCTTGACTCGCTCTGTGCTCGGCCGCCCTAAGAGACTGAGGGATTGATCGACGCCGACGTAAACGGCTTCGTTCCAGGGATCATTGCGCACCCCGTCGCTAAACGAGTGCAGTGCGCCTTCGGGATCGTTTCTGACGTGAAGCAAGGCGATCCCCACGCTGGCGTCGAGCACTGGAATTTTGGGATTCAATGCCTCCGCTCGCCGCCACTCAGCCAGCGCTTCCCCGGTGAGCCCCCGGGAAAAGTATAGGGTGGCAAGAAGATAGTGAGCATTGGCGTCGCCTGGATTCGCCCGAATTGCGGCGCGAAGAACTTCTAAGTCTTCGGCGGTGCTGGGGAAGATGTACGTGCTGGGGAGCGTGGAAGCCCGTTGATAATCGGTCGCCGGCCTCTGCCCGAGCTTGGCGCGACAGAATGCCAGGTAATAAGCCAGCAATGGATCGCCCGAAGGACGAGGCGCACCGGGCTCGCTCTCGTCGCGCAACGGTTCGGGATACGTTCGCGCCAGCACCTCGAGTGCGAACCCATACAGGCCCAGCCGCATATATTCGGCCGCGATGTTTTTGATTCGGGTGTCGTCATTTGCCAGTTGTTCGAGATCCGGAGAACCAAGCTCCTCTCGAAGTAGCTGACTCAACGGGAATCGACGCAGCAGGTCCTGCGCGAGGGTTCGCGCGGCGGTCTTCTCCCCGAGCGATCGCTTGACGGCTGCCAGTTCTTCGGCGGCTCCCATATCGTCCGGCCCGTCCCCGGTGGCTTGCCTCAGATATTGTTCGGCCTGGTGCAGGTCTCCCCCGCGGGCCGATAGCTCACCCAGTTTCAGCGCCGCTGCAGCTCGCCATTGCGGTAAGCGGTACGCAGCCTCGAACGCATCGCGGGACCGCACTTCGTCACCACACCCGTCGTATGCAAGCCCAAGATAATAGGCCGCTTCGGCGTCTGTCGTATCACGCTCGCGAACCCGTTCCAGGAAGTTGACCGCTGCCTGGTAATGAAGCAGGGTCACCGAAAGACGGCTGGCAGCCTTCAATCCGAGGTAGCTGTCCGGAAACTTCCTGAGCAGCTCCGCATAGGTATCGAGCGCAACCAGCAATTGCCCATTGAGCTCCTGGGTTTCGCCTAATCTAATCCAGTCGTCTTCTGTACGGCGCTCGGCCGCGGGAATTTTGTACGACTGCTGCGGACCGACCCTCACTTCAGAAGCAGGCGTCCAGTCGTATTTCCCCTCAGTGTGACGAATCAGGATTGTTCCTCTCCCGTCCTTTATTTCTAGCCCGTACTTTCTATTCGGATCCGGAATGGATAAGGAGCGCGACCACGTACGCTCGGGAACGAGATCTGTCCTCTCCCTCCAAATTACTTTCGTACCATCCAGAACAGAAATGCTCGCACCCCGAACCGGCTGATTGGAGTTGAAGCCGACGAACAGAGCGGCGGGTTCTCGTCTTAGCGCCAGCACGCCTGCGAGATTCGCCCGCGTGATGCCGCCGATCTCCCGCGCTGGCATCCAGTATTCCGAAAAGTGAATCGTCCGCCGCGGCTCGAGGAAGGCGTAGGTCTCCTGATTACGAAACAGTCCGCCCTGCACCTCGACATACGCACTGTCGTTGTCAGAAAGCGCCTTGCGCCAGTCCAGCCCATCGGCATCCGCACCCCAGGACCAGGTCTTTTTGCCGGGCAGTTCGTCGTAATTCGCAAAATGAACCGTGCCAGAATTCGTGCGGGGATTCCACACGCCCATGAACGGCTCGCGGCTGGCATGCACGAACAGCGATACCGGGCCTGTAGTCTGGTTTCCGATTGTGCTCAAATCACGTCCGCTCAGGTCAACCGGCCACGGTTGAACCTCGGTGAATCCGTGGCTGGCGGCGAACTGCATCGGATACTCGATGCGCGAATCGTCCCAGACTTGAACCCCCGCATTGCTCCACCAGTAAAAACGATGCCGCGTATCGCTCGGGTTGCTCAACGTTACGCGGAGTTCCAAGACAGTCGATCGGGGGCGCAGCACGATTTCCGCGCTCCACCGCATTCCATACACGCGGTCGATGGTGCCGACGATGACCGACGCGCTGCCATCCGGATGGCTCGAGAAGGCAAAGTCGACCGGAGAGAGCGACATCCAGTTGTGCGAGACGGGAAAGTTGAACTCGATGCCGAAGGCCGCCCATGCACCGCGATATCCGATGTTGGCCTTTTTTATGGAGGGGTTGGCGTAAAACATCGGCTTTCCGTTGATCTTGTCCGTGCAGGTGTAGAGGTGTCCGCCGAGATCGGGCAGAATGGAACATTTCAGATATTCGTTTTCGAGGAAAACGGCGCGCCAGTTGTGAACGCTGCTGCGGCCGGTCAAATTGGTGCGCAAGGTGTGGGGATAATTGAACCGATTGGTTGTGAGCTGATCGAAGGGCGGATTGGGATCGGGCGGGCCTTCCTCATAGGTAGGCAGGGAAAGGGTCCCTTGCCACACCCGCACCTGTGCCGTTGCAGAAAGGGCAAATGCCACTAAGATCAGCGCTAGCGCATACCGCTTCGGATGTTTCATCAGGCAGAAAGGTGAAGCCGACCAACCGCGTTCTCGTAACAAACTTTCTTTGGAAGCGGCTCGGGCCGCTCGATGCCGTAGATTTTCCATCGATCCTGATATTTATCGAAAAAGCGGCGAGCCGTTCGCTGCTGACGGCCGAGCTCACCGATTCGAGCCGCGATGTCCACGTTCATATTGGGAAAGCGGTCGAGATTTTCCGACACGTTGCCGAGATCCATTCCCGCGCCATAAAGCCACCGCCGGCGATTAATCACCTGTGGTTCCCTTTCTCAGAGAAGGTTTCCGCTCGCTCTCCGCGGGCAGATGAACCTTGAATCTTTGAACCACGCGATTGATCACGCCATCTTCGGAAGGCGAGTCGGGATGTAAGCCCTCTTCGAGACAACGAAAGAACGCGAGCAACTGTCCGACCAAGACGTGAATCACGGGCGACTGGTCATCGCCCACTTCTTTCAAGCCCGGGCACTCGACGATGAGGTCTTCGGGACGCGCCAGCTCCTTTGGAACCTCCTCGCCAACCAACACCTTCAAAAGGCCGAGATTTTTGTCGTTCAGCTCCTGCAGCAAATCGCATTCGTAGGCACGCAAGAGCGGGTCGGAGGAGAGGAAACAGACGATCGCCGTGTCGGGATGCGCGAAACTCATGGGGCCGTGGCGGAATCCCAGGAACGAGTCGCGCAGCGTCGCCACGGAGCCGGCCGTCATTTCGAGCATCTTCAGCGCCGATTCCCGCGCTGCGCCAAGGTTGAGGCCACTGCCCAGGTACACGGTGCGCCGGAAGCCGGAGCGGGCAACCGAGCCCAAGCTGCCCACGTAGGTGCGCAACACCGCGCATGCAATCGAGCTCAGTTTCTCGCAGATGGAACCGTAACGATCCCGGTTCCCAAACAGGCCCAGCGAGCGAGCCGCCAGAACGAGATTGCTGAAACTGCTCGTCATGACGAGACTGCGGTCGTTGGTGGCCTCGTCGAGCACAATCACACGCACTGCAGAATTCGAACGAAATGCCTCAGTGACCCGACCTTCGCGATTGCAGGTAAGCACCAGATGATGAATGCTGCTGTCGTCCCGCAGGCAGCGCGAAATTGCGCCTACGGTCTCCGGGCTGTCGCCCGAGCGCGAAAGCGAGACGACTAACGCCGGACGGTCTGCGGGCAGCGCATCCGTGCCGTAGGTCAAAAGAGTTCCTCCACCCATCACCTTGGCCCCCACGTCCAGTTCGCGCTGCAGCACCAGCGAAACACAATCTCCCGCGAACTCGGAGCTGCCGGACCCGGTGAGCACAAGAGTTCGAATTCCGTGCAAGCTCTCGCGGAGGACCTGGTCGCATGCGATCATCTGTTGAGCGGTCGAGGTCCAGGTTTGCGGTTGTTGAAAGATCTCGCGCAGGGTGTGGAAGTACCCGTGCTGGCGTTGTCCCTCGGGCGAGCGAGAAAGAATCTCCGCCACTTTGGGCTCTGCGCTGAAGAGGGCATCGAGCCAGTTCTGGTCGGCGAGGAGCGTGGAGAGCATCATGGGCGGAGCCTTTCGGTCAATCGCTCAGGTCAGAAGCAAACAACGACTATAGCAAGAAAAAGAAACTAATAGAAATATCAAAGGCGCGTTTACCGTTGCGCCTCGCGGCTGGGATCCAGTTGGGGGGTGGCAATGTCCGAGCTCCGCAACCCCCCGTCCACCCTGCCGTGCCAAATACTGCCACCGAAAGTCGTGATGTAAACCCAGCCAGTCTCGGCCGGATCCGGAATTACACGATGGGCCCATTTGAAGTTGAAGTCCGGGATTCGGGCCCAGTGTTCGCCCCGGTCCGTCGAGCGCCACGCAGAGGACTCGAATCCCGAGGCATAAAGCACCTCGGGGATGCTGGGATCAATGGTCACGTCGTAAAGGTGACGGTCGCGATCGAGCACCTGTCGCCAACTCTTGCCCGTGTCATCTGAGATAAACAGGCCTCCGCCATCCCCGTGAATTCCAGCGGCTCGCGCCCAGGCAGCGAGGTAGATCCGGCCAGGTTCGCGCGGATCGATGGCAATCCCGTTCGGGCCGTTCACCCCGGCGGGAAGAGCGATTCGTTGCCAACTTTCGGCGCCGTCAGCGGAAAGATAAAGGGCACCGTCCCCTTCGTTGCCAATGCTGCCGTCCTCTGAGCGTCGCGCGATCACAACATACAGAGTTCCTTTAGAATCCTGCGCCAGTCGCCAGGCGAGCGGCTGCGATTGAGTGATGCCATGGTTCTTCAGCGTCCAAGTACGGCCGCCATCGATGCTTTTGTAGACGCCCCGTCCCATAGCTGCGACGTAGAGAACTCGAGCAGTTGCGGGACTGCGTGCGTCGAGAAGAATGTGCGTGGGTGCGGTCTCGTCCATGCCGGAGTTCGACACCGTCCAGGTCTTGCCACCGTCGTCGCTGCGGCAAACGCCACCTCTGTAGTCCAAAACCGAACGCTTGCGCCACATCTTCGGTCGCGGCAAATCGTGTGTGTCGCTGTTTACGCTCCACATTCGCCCCCGCACATCCGGGTCGAACACCACCCAGTACGTGGTGTTGAGCCATTTCCGCGGAACACCTTGGGTTGAACTTTGCCACGACTGACCGTTATCTTCGCTCCGGAAGAGGCCAATATCCGTGTACGTGATGAACTGCCGCCGGGGATCGAACGGATCGAAATGGATGCCGTAGCTGGTCGTCACATCGAGCCCGGTGGTCGTCCATGATCCTGATTCTGTTTTCTTTGAGTACAGTGCGTTCCAAGTCGCCCCGCCGTCGGTCGTCAGCATAGCGCGGCCATAATCGGTGCCGAATGCGAGATTTGGATCTTGCTCAGCCACGCCCAGCGCCAACGGATTGCCTGCCCACTCGGGACCCAGCCGCTCCGTAATCCAGGCATCGTGAATGTTGGCCGCCGGATGTCCTTCCCTTTCTTTCCAGACGACCTGCCATGTTGAGCCGGTATCACCGGTCTTGGCCACGCCAAACCATTCGGCTCGCGATTCAGGCGTGTTTACTGAAGTCGCGTCCTCCATGTGCTCGTAGGAGACGTATGCCACGTCAGGATGATGAAGGCTGGTTGCGACAGCTACGGCCCGGGTTCCTTGACCGGGCAGCTCTGCTTCTCTCCAGGTCGCGCCAAGGTCCTTGGACAGGTACAGTCCGTTCCGAGAAACGGCATAGGAAACGGCCTTGCCTTTACTGAAACCGGCGGAGACGTCGGTGAATTCGGCTGGCGTAGGAAAAACCTGGAGACGCAGATTCTTTCTGAGCGCTACGAAGTGTTTTCCCGCGATGACCAGAGTCCTGCTGTTGCCCGGCGATCCTGGATCAACCCACAGATGGGTGGCGGCTTCCGGCAATTCCTCGAGTTCCTTCCAGCTCGCGCCGAAATCCCTGGACTCAAAAAGAGCAGAACGCTTCTGCTTGGTTGCGGCCGCATACAGAATGTGATCGTCGCCCGGATCAATACCGAATGCGCGGATGCTTCCCAACGGATCGGGGTCGGCTACGATCGTTTCGTCGGCGTGATCGGAATTCATCCGAATTTCTTTGACCGCCAATGGATTTGGATAAACCAGTTTCCACGTCTCTCCCGAATCTGTGCTGCGCCACAGCGCCCTGGTCCCGGCATAGATAACGTTGGCGCTCGACGGATCAAACGCGAAGAACTCGACCGGACCGCGCAGGTTGAACATCCGCCAGGATTTCCCGCCGTCGTACGTGATGTACGATCCGGTCATGTCGCAGGCGACCAAGACCGTATTAGGGTCATGCCAGCTTATGGTCGGATGGAACATCGAACCGCCTCCGCCGGGTCCGAACGGGCCAAAATTTCCAGGCCGCATTTGGCAGAAGAGTGAACCCGGAACGACGGTAAGCAGCAGCGCCAGCAAGCTCTTAGACATTTGATTCTTTCGTTTACTTTCTATATCTTTCTTTTACCACTCTGGCGAGTAGGTTTGTCAATCCCCAAAGACCCCAGGGTGGCCGAGATGCGTCGCCGAACACTCATCAAGAATTTCGCTTGGATTGCCGCCCTCGCTCCTTCCGCAGCCGGGGAATTTTGCTCGAGAAATGGCTACTCTCCCGCGTTTTCCGTCCAGGACCGGCTCGAACAGGGCCCGTTCGAAATCGATCAGGATGAAGGCTGGCTCACGGTGCTGTTCACAACCGCATCGGCGAGACCGCTACGCAATCCAGGGCTCGGACTGGTGGGATACACATGGGAGGAGAACGGACCGTCGCTGGCGGTTCGGGCTCGAAAGAAGACCTTAGAACAGCAGGTCGGGGAAACCGCGAGCCTGCCATTCGTCGATGTTCTTTACATTCGTTGCGACTGGCGCAACGTTCAGTCGCGGCCCGGAAGACTCGACCTCGATCCGGTCTGGAAGCTGACGCTCGACGCGGCAAGACAACACGGCTTGCGGGTTGCGTTTCGTGTGCAGATGTCGAATCCGGAATTTCAGCCGGAGCAGATCGCGTTGCCCGATTTTCTGCGTGCGAAAGTACCTCTGGTGAAAATCGGCAGTCTGGCGCGCCGCGGCAACAAGGAATATGTCGAGCCGCGATACGATCACCCGGAATTTCGCAAAGCGTTTTCGGAACTGAATCAGCTCCTGGCGGCCGAATTCGACGGTGATCCGCTCATCGAGTGGGTGGACCTGATGCAATACGGATTTTGGGGCGAAGGCCACACCGGCGAATTGCCGAATCCATTTGCGGATTACGCGACCGCGGAGCGCACTTTTGCCGAAATCACCGCGGAGCAACTGGTCGCATGGAAAAAGACTCCTCTGGCGGTAAACACTCAGCCGGACATCAGTCACGTTGGCAATCGCCGGATCATGGATATGGCCATGCGCGGCGGCGCCTGGCTCCGATCGGACAGCATAAAACTCGAAGAACCAATCCAGATCGACAACCTGGCGAATCGTCCACCGTGGCTGGCGTGCATCCTGGAAGATGGCGACCTGCGCCGGTACGACATCGCGGAGTTGCAGCCGGATTCTGCCGGCGTGAATGCGGTGGAGAATCGGATGTTGCACGCGCTCGATCTCAAGTCCAATTACTGGTCCTTGTGGACGGAGTCTGACAATCTCAAAAGCTACAATGAACGTTATCCGCGCGGATTCGAACGGCTGCGGACAAATCTTGGCTACCGCTTGCGCCCCGCATGGGTGTGGCAAAGAAAACGCGCCGGAACATCAGAGCTGATCATCGGGGTCGCGAACAGCGGTGTTTCGGGAGTTCCTGGAGTTCTCTGGCTGGAGATTAAGAGCCCCGATGCTGGTTGGCGGCTTCGTGGCGCGCTCGATCCCGGCCATCCTTACGGCGGAGGTCTTCGCGAAGGCTCGTTCTTGTTGCCACACGCATTCTCCGGGAAAGTTCACCTTTCGGCTCAAATCGAGATGCGGCCGCGAGTCTTCAAGCCGGTTGCCTGGGCGTGCGAGCAGGAAGTTAACACTGACGGATCGATCGCGGTTGATGTGAAGCGCTTCGATGACCCCGCGTGGCGCAAGGGAATTTAAGTGGCTGCGGGCCCATCGCTGCGAGGCTGGTCTCACGACACATGTCGGTTCCAGCATCGACCTTCAATACGCGGCACGATGTCCCGCCTCCGATGGGTGGATTGCCGCGGTTTTGTTTTGCGTCGACCATCATCAGCATGTTCCGCGATCGCTGAGGTCGGCTGAAGGCGACAGACATAGTAGGCGGTCAAATCCCGAGAGTGTGCCGGCGATTTCGCCCTGGTGTTTAGCGATGAACTCAAGCATAGGGGCCATTCTCCTCCGTATCGTTCTTAGGTTTTGAGACAACCTGCAATGATACGCAGACGGGGAATGCGTCTGAGGTTGTAATTGGTCTTATGTGAACACACTTGAACTCGATCTTGCGGCGGTGTGAACACTGCTCCACTTTGGTCGGACACACAAACTGGGTGCCGAGTGGGGATTACAAACTCCAGGCGTCGACTCCAGCCGCATGGCGGAAATACAATCGCGTTGTGACTTCTGGAGCTGGGCGAGAGAGAGCCATACTATGAAGGTATTGGCCAGTACGCACTGGTTATTGTCGGCTGCAGGTGGTCGCTTCCAAGCCGTCGGTTATGGTTGCTGTACCAGAACGGATAAGTCGTCTCCAGACGTGACGGCGATCCCGAGCCGTCCACTGCTGTTGAAGTCGCCGACGGCGATCGAGAAGGGCACTGTGCCCAAGGCAAAAGGCGAACTCGCTGCAGACCTGAAGGTTCCGTCGCCGTTCCCCAGCAAAATGCTCAGGGTGTTATCGGTCTGATTTGCGACCACGAGATCGGCCTTTCCGTCGCTATTGAAATCGCCCACGGCGAGCGCGATCGGGTTAGTTCCGACGGTAACCGGCGAACCGGAAGCGGGCGTGAAGGTTCCATCGCCGTTGCCCAGAGCAATTGTCACCGAACCGCCGTCATAATTGGCGACAGCGAGGTCCAGTTTTCCATCGCCGTTGAAATCAGCCGCGACAATTGGCTGCGGATTGGAACCGGTCGGAAAAGTCGGGTTCTGAGCGAGGCGGAATGTTCCGTCTCCGTTCCCCAGCAGGATGGTGACCACGTTTACGGGGGAGGGTCCAGGGCCCCCTCCGGTGGCTGCGATGTCGAGCTTGCCGTCGCCGTTAAAATCGCCAACTGTCGGCATGTATGCACCGGCCACATTGACATTCGCCGAGACCGGTCCTTGGTTGAATGCGCCGTCTCCCCAACCGAGCACGATGTCGATCGGCGTGCCGCCTAGGGAGTTGGCTACCGCAAAGTCGAGATTGCCATTTCCAAGGAAATCACCGACTGCGAGAGAGTTAGGCAAGCCGCCCCCGCTGAAGACAAAGGAAGTTGGAATCGTAAACGTCCCGTCCCCATTGCCCAGCAGGATCGGCACGTTCTCTTCCCCCTGGTTCGCCACGGCTAAACCCAGCTTTCCACTGTTATTGAAATCTCCTGTAGCAAGGAAGACCATTTGGGCGTCTGTCAGAGTATCCCAGGGCGGTCGCGGAATCAGGATTGGCGAGGCCGACGTCTGCGTGAAAGTACCATCCCCATTTGCAAGCAAGATGTACACCTCGTTGCCGTTTATCGCAACTGCCAAGTCGGGTTTCCCTTGGCCCCTGAAATCGCCCACTGCGACATAGTTCGCAATCGGAAGAGAGATCGGAGATCCGTTCGCGCGCGAAAATGTCACATTCGCTTGCGGAGTCGATACCGGAAAATATACGACGTTTGAGCTTCCACCGCTTGGGGGCGGATTCACGACAGTGATAGAAGCAGTCGCAGCGGTGGCGATGTTGGCGGCTGGCACCACAGCAGTGAGTCGCTCGTCGCTCACATAGGTAGTTGCCAGCGCGGTGCCGTTGAAGTCGACGGTCGAGGTCGGAAGAAAGCCAGTTCCGTTTACTGTCAAGGTAAATTGCGGCCCACCGGGGGAAAAAGCGTCTGGCACCAACGGCTGGTTAAGAAATGGAACCGGGTTGCCCGTAGTGGTGTTGGGCTGCACCTCAATACTCAGAAAGGGTCCGAAGGATGTCGCACCAGCACCATCGGTGAGTTTCGCCCAGAAATACCAGGTACCTCCTTCTGTAGGGGTGCCGGTGATCGTGCCGGTGCTGGCGCTGAGGCTCAGTCCGATGGGCAGTGCTCCGTAACCAATTGACCACACAAACGGCGGCGTCCCGCCTGACGCGCCGAGTGTCTGACTGTAAAGGGTTCCTGCGGAACCCCCGGGCAAGGAAGTAGTCGTGATGGATGGCGGAAGATCGATGGAGATCCTTACCGACGCTGTCTTCGTATTGTCCGCGGCCGACATTGCAGTGATGGTTGCGCTCTGCACACCCGAGCCATTTGAAGGCGCCGCGTAGGTAACTGAACCGCTAGACTGACTGGAAAACGACCCCGGCCCGTTCAGAGTCCACGAGACGCCCCGCGCCGAAGAATCGTTGGTGACAGTTGCCCCGACCGTAAGCGTCTGCCCCAGATCAATCGCCTGGGGAGAGGAGGGCGACAAGCTCACCGACATTGGCTGCGAACTCCCGCACCCACTCGTAACGCCTGCCATTGCCAGGACGAGCAGCAGAGCACAGTAAGAGAGCCTCTCAGACATTCCCACCTCCAGCTACTCTCGTGCGCTCGGAAGTATGGCATACATTTTTCGTTATGGTGGGGGAAGTTTGCAAACTTTGGCAAAGAATTGTATCGGAAACGTAAAGCTCTGGCGATGATTCGATGAGTTCGAAATGGGGATGCCGAAGGCGTGACAGTTCTGTGGCGGCTTAAAGCTGAAAGTTGAGGGCTGATCGTTCGCCGAGGCGTTTTGGTTGCGGCTACGCCGCGCTGTGAGCGCCTGCATCGCGAGACCGGAAGGTCGCCAATCGTTCGCTTACAAGAGGGCCTTTGAGGTCTAAAGCCCCGGGTGGTAACGATGTTGTCAAGTTAGCCTTGATTTCATGCCGCTCTACGAACGGTCCGTAGCCGCGATCGAATACGCTTGGATGGCATCTGCGACTGGTCTGACCTTCTCAGGCCACCCATCAAAGTCGCGCTCCCCGTGATCCATCAAGAAGATTCGCGGTTCGACGGATCCGAGAGATATCTCTGCAGTTTGGCTCTGGGGTGCGCAAACCTCTTTTTACCAACCGGTGCCCTATCGAAGTATTTGGGAAGTGCGGCAAGCCTATCGCGCCGCAAGGAGCAAGATCCAAAGCCGTCTAACAGAAGCGGATGTGTTCACAGCGCACGAACAGATGCTTGAGTACGGCCAATAACCCAAAGAGCTAGGCCCCCGGGTTCTCGAAGAATCTTGATCGCACGAGCGCACGATAGCACCCCGGCCGCCCGTCCAAAGCCGCCTTTAGAAATAATATTTTGCCACCAATTGCACCTCGCGGTTATCCACGGTGGTCGACGTGATCGTCCCGAAGGAGCCCGATGACTGGTTCGTGTTGGGAGCGCCAAACTGGGGATGGTTAAAGAAATTGAAGGCCTGGATTTGGAGACTCAGCTTCTGCTGTTCAGAAAACGGCATAACGAAGGTTCGTTTGAGCTCAAACTCCAGGGGATTGTTCGACGGCGACACCACCCATGACGGGTTGCGCGGCGCGTCGCCGTAATGGCCGATAGCTTCAGTGAATCTGGCGGTATTGAACCACTCATTGATGGACCTGTTGGGAACACCATTCGCCTGGCCGGGAACAAGATCCGGATATTCGAAGTTATTGCCGTTATTCTGGCCGTCCGAACTCTGATAGACGAATTGTGGACTGCCGGAATGATACTGGAAGATCGCAGCAACGCCCCATCCATTCAGAAGGCTCCTCACCACCGCGTTTCTGCCGGGATTCATTTGGGGAAGGTTGTATATGGCGGCGATTGCCAAGTTATTGCGCTGTTCGGTCAGCCCGTCCGCCCACACTTTCTGGAAGGCATTCTGGGTCTCATTGCGCTCTTGGTTCGTGCCGCCACCTTGATTATCCCGGTCCGAAGACAGGGAATACGACGCGGTTAGGTTGAGACCATGCGATAGCCGATGCTGAAAGTGAACTAAGAAGCCCTCGTAAATGGAGGCTCCGTGATAATCGAGCACGCGCATCTGGCCAAAAGCAGGATATGGGCGATCTGCCTGGACATTGCCGCCGGGGGGCTGTGGCGGACCGACATTGTAGTTCAGCAGAGACGTGTCCTCTTTCGTTCCCTTCACTCCAACATAGGAAACATCAATCACATTGTTCCGGAACTGTTTGGAGAAAGTTAGATTCCATGTCTGCAAATGAAGATCGGGATGCTGCTGACCGGGCGGTAACGACACGATATTCGCGACGGACGCGGTGATCGACGGCGAGACTGGATTCGCCAGGGTAGACGTGGGAGCGTTGGCCGGAGCGCAGTAACCACAGTTGCCGTTGAACAGACTAAAGCTCGGGTCAGCCGGCGGGTTGAGCTGCAGGATGTTGATGTTATCGAACTGCCCCGCGTAGTAACTGAGCCCATAGCCTCCGCGCACCACCATTTGATGAGGCAGGCTATAAGCGAACCCCAGTCGGGGGCCAAAGTCCTTGCCGGTGATGTGCCATATCGGGTTAAAGTTACTTAGGGGCACCAACGTCACAGGGTGCACGTTCCAGTCTATCGTCTCGGATGTGTTTAGAGAGTCCGTCGGGGCCGTGTAGAGGGAGTAGTTCAGCCCCGTGTTTACGGTCAGATTATGCGTCGCCTTCCAGTTGTGCTGTAGGTAAAAAAACATACGCCATTGATGGGCATTGGTGAGCGGGTCGCCCTCCGGCGTGATAACTTGGGCCGGAACCCCCAGCATCAAATCCGCCCCGTCGAAACCGCCTTCATTGGCGGGCGCATTGGGGCTGTGGTTGGCGGTTTCTGAGCCGTTAAAGTTAATGACTCCATAAGGGGTATTGCTGGTGTCCGCATTGTCTTGAACATGACGGATGTCTCCGCCGAAGATCAGTGTATGCGTGCCGTGCGTCCAGGTCACATTATCCACGACCTGAAAGGTTTTGCCCTGATCCAGTCCGATTCCATTGTCGCTGCCCACCCCGATCAATTCGTTGCTCGTCAAATTCGGAAACCCTTCCTCGGACGGAGGCCAAGGCTGGCCGTTGGACTGGACAAAGCCGTTGATGCCGATGGAAGCGGCCGTGAAGTTGGTGCCCGCATAGGTGGTAAACAGCTTCTGGTCCTCGAAATCGATTCCCAGGCGAAGTTCATTGATGAGCGTGGGGGAGATGACGTGAAGGTATTGCAGGCCGGCGTTGACAATCGGGAAAGTCTCATTGTCCTTGAAGTACGGGTTGCCCTCGGAGATAACATTGGTTCGATTTGCGTACATGAAATGAACCGTAAGCTGGTCGTTCGCGTTCAGGTGGTGATCGATGCGCCCTATGAACTGGTTGGTGGCCTGGGTGCCGCCGGTGAAAAAGGCGTAGTTGAAGCCGCCCTGGTTGGTATTGGGCAGGGGCATATATTTTTTCATGATCTGCTGCGCCACCGGATCAACAGGTATCTGATTGTTCTTGTACGGCTGACCGGTGAACGGGCTCACCAGTTGAGTGGGGGGCACCAGTTGCGTGCCGGAGAGCAAATCCGAAAAATCGCCGTTTCTCTCCTGCGGCGTGAGAACCAGCGTCAGCCCTGCAGTCTGCTCATCGGAGCGAACCCCTTCATAGCTTAAGAAAAAAAAGGTGCGGTTCGGGATAATCGGACCGCCCAGCGTCCCGCCGAACTGATTCTGCCGATACACCTGCTTGGGCGTGGGAGCGGTTATAAAGTAGTTTCGCGCATCCAGCGCTGTGTTGCGAAGGTAATCGAACACATCCCCGTGGAATTTGTTGGTTCCAGATTTGAGTTCAATGTTCGTGATGTCCCCGGCCGCGCCCACGTATTGCGCTTCGCCGTCTCCGCTAATCACATCGAACTCCTGTATGGCGTCAGTGGAGGGATACAGGTTCACATACGCGTGACGGTTGCCAATCATCGTGACCCCGTCCACGTTGGTCGAGCCCCACTCCAATTGTTCGCTGTACGACTGAACGCTGGCGCCATCCTCCGAGGAGGTGTGATTATCTGGATCGTAAGCAGTCGTGCCAGGCGTAAGAATGGCGAGGTCCTCGAATTTGCGCCCATTCAAGGGAAGGTTCTGTGTCTCCTCCTCGCCGACAACGTTGCCTAGAGAGGAGGCTTGGGTCTGCAGCAAGGGTGGCGCTGCTCCGACGTCCACCTGCTCCCTGGTCGCCCCGACCTGCAGTTGAAAGTTGACCCTTGCCTCTTGGCTGAGCTGCACCTCAATTCCCTGCTGCCGGGTTGTGGCGAACCCATTGGCCGTGACCGCAAGGTCATATGCGCCGGGAAGCAGGTAGTTGATGGTGTATTCGCCCGTACCTGCGGTCACCGCCGATTTTGCGATCCCGGTGGACGTGGACGTGACTGTCACTCTGGCTCCCGAAATTACTGCCCCGGAGTGGTCGGTAACCGTGCCTACGATGGCTGTGTCGACTGTTTGCGCATGAAATGGCATGCAGAGTACGGCAAGTAAGATCAAGAACAGAGGCAGTGAGTTCGGGCGGCACATGGGTGACCTCCTCGACAACTGGTTAGCTCCGTAAGTAGGGGTTGAGAAAACATCGCTCTAATTTGTTTCGCGGATGTATATTCCACTTGCAGTGAGCTTGTCAACTAGATTTTCATCCGCCTCAACCAAAGTTTCATTAGTGAAACGATAGATTTTCATCCGCCTCAACCAGAGTTTCATTAGTGAAACGATACCTTGCTGGACGGATCTCGAATTCCTGCTCACAAGTCAGGCTAACACGTCTGCCATCTGACAAACATCTCCTATCAGACGACAACACCACAATCGTTCTTGCACAACCGGGCAAGATGATCACCGGTCTGTTACTCTGACTGCGCGCCGATCCACCTGGAACGCCCGCTTGTCATGGCGTTCTGGTCGTCTAAGAGGTAACCCTCTATCTCCAATAGAATTGTGCAAAGCCTTCTTGAGGGTGAAGGTTCGACCATGACTTTGTCCGCAGGAAAAGGCGGACCCATCAACATACGGGGAACTCCCCGGGTTACTGGAAAGCACGGGGTAATCAGGAGAAGAGAAGCAATAACGTAATTCCGAACGTGCGGCGAATTCACCTCGCGCGACTTGTTCGCCGCAGAATATCCCGAGCAAGAGACCGGTTACGTCGACGAGAGCACCATCTACGGCGACTGCCAGCCGGAACGGGGGAGGGAGCTGAAGTCGATGAGAGGAACCGGTTGAAAACCGCCGTTTATCGCCTGAAGAGCCGTTGCCAGAGACTCTTCTGGTGATGGACCGCTATGCCCATCTCTTTTTCCAGGGCTTCTAAATCGAGCCGGACGATATCGGCGAAACGGCCTTTCAGCACAAAATCCGGAACCGTGCGGGCAAACTGATTGGCTTGATTCGTATCTCCGCCGAAATTCACCACAATCTCGCCGCTTGTGCGGTCCACCGTGACCCGCTCCTCCGACTGC
>Ga0123356_10000614_pt1 | contig 39394 bp, 28 predicted proteins | sample TergutEmb28metaG_2_FD_92546 | JGI IMG/M metagenome (GOLD analysis project Ga0123356, IMG submission 92546) | Embiratermes neotenicus P3 segment gut microbial communities from Petit-Saut dam, French Guiana - Emb289 P3 | ecosystem: Host-associated > Arthropoda: Insects > Digestive system > Gut ...
TTCTTGAACGTTTGGAAGCTGATTAATTGCTCTTGACATCTCGCGGATTTTTGCAAAGGTTTCCACTATTGCAAGCGTTGTTTGTGTTGCAGCAGGACTTTTGAGGATAGTTGCAAGCATGTATAATCCCTTTTCGGTGAAAGCTGTTGGCAAAGTTGTTGAATGCTTTAGCGGATTGAACCGGTCGAAATTTTCGACCAGTTTACATAATTCGTCTTGATATAGTGCATGTATATAATTTTCCGGAAACTTTTCAGGATTGTTTTTTACAGCCTCGTTAATCCTTTTTGTTTCCACACCATACAATTCCGCTACATCTCTGTCTATTAATACCTGCTGTTCCCGAATTGTTATAACCCTCTTTTCTACTTCCTCAAATTTAATCATTTCACTCATAGCTTTTACCTCTCTTTTTGTAATATTTTTGTATGTATCATACAAGCTAACCGTAGCACAAATGTTTTCTACATTTCAATACACATTTGCACAAAAAATGCTCTATTTGCAGCGCGTTGCGGCGCAACAGGTTTTGTGTTTTTCGAAAATCAATAAAGCAAAAATTCACACTTTCGTGTGAATTTCTACACTTAATTTACAATTTGTAACTATTTGGTTATAGGTGCATTTTCCTAAGAACAAATCACCCGCCGCCTGCGGGCAACACCTACATTATTCTACCAGACTTTTAGGACTACCGCTTCCCACGGGGATAAGCTGCCGTCGTAGTCGGTTCTGCCCATGTTTGTTACAACAACCTTGCCTATGAGGCTGCCTTCAAGCGGCGTGCTTGCAGGTTTGTCCGACATGTTCAAAATTATGGCAAACTGCTCGTCGCCGGGGTTTGTACGTGTGTAGGCGAGCACCTGTTTGTCTGCAAAGACAGGGGCGAAGTCGCCGTATTTAAGAGTTTCGTTTGAAGCCCGCAGGGCTATCATTTTTTTATAGTAGTTATATATAGAGCTTTCACGTGTTTTTTGCTCCTTGTGGTTTATCTTCGAATAGTTGCTGTTGATACCAAGCCACGGCTCACCCTTGGTAAAGCCTGCACCCGGTTCGTCATTCCATTGCATTGGTGTGCGGGAATTGTCGCGTGAGCCTGCACTAAGCCACTTCCAACGGAGCTTTGAGGGAATTTTGAACGAACGCATGACCTTATCAACACCGATTGTTTCAACATCGTCAAGCTGCGATATGTTCGTAAAGTCAAAGTTTGTCATGCCGATTTCTTGACCCTGATAGATATATGGGGTGCCGCGTTGTGTCAGCAGCAAGGTCGCAAGCATCTTTGCGCTTCGCTCCCAATATTCGCCGTCATTTCCAAAATGGGAAACTATTCGCGGCTGGTCGTGGTTTTCGAGATATAAGGCGTTCCAGTCAAGCCCTTGCTGCCACTTTGTAATAATCGCCAAAAGTTTTTTTGCACTGAACTTTTTCGGTACATATTTTTCAATTCTTCTGTCAACATTCAAATGGTCGAAGTAAAACACCATGTCAAGCTCACGGCGTTCGGGGTCACTAAGAAGCTTGGCGTCGTGCAGATTAACCATTGCAGCCTCACCCACCGTGAAACAGTCGTACTTGTCGAGCACGTCGCGGCGCAGCTCCGCAAGTATTCTGTGCGTGCCCTCTTTTGTTACATAATGCTCTCTGCCACGTATCGCAAGCCTAAATTTGCCGTTTTCATATGAATTCTTAAATATTAAGTTGATAACATCACAACGGAAGCCCGCCGCACCTTTTTTCAACCAAAAGTGCATTATTTCTTTAATTTCTTTGAGCACTTTCGGGTTGCGGTAGTTGAGGTCGGGTTGTTTTTCGTTAAACAGGTGCAAATAGTATTCGCCGCTTTTCGGGTCAAATGCCCATGCACTTCCCGTAAAAAACGACGTCCAGTTGTTTGGCGGTTTGCCGTCAGGATTTGCAGGTCGCCAAATGTAATAATCGCGATATTCGCTGTCTTTTTCACGGCTTCGCTTAAACCACTCGTGCTCGTCTGAGGTGTGGTTTATGACCAAATCCATGATGACTTTGATATCGCGTTTTTCAGCTTCGGCAAAAAGCTGTTCCATATCTGCAATCGTGCCGAACTTCGGGTTGATATCGCGGTAGTCGCTGATATCATACCCGTTATCGGCATCGGGGGATTTGTACACGGGGGAAAGCCAGATGATACCTGCACCAAGGTCTTTTATCTCGTCAAGACGCGAGATGATGCCCGGTATGTCACCAAAGCCGTCACCATTTGTATCCTGAAAGCTTCGCGGATAAATCTGATAAACAACTCTTTCTTTCCACCATGTACTCATAGTTATCACTTAAACGGGTTTTCTGTGGGGTACGGCAGGCAGCAGGGCTGGTTGTAGGAAATTTTCGGCACTCCCAAGTAGGTGAGTATGTCAAAAATAGCCTTGCCGACATGTCCGAATGCGACTGCACCGTGATGCGGGTAGCGGTCGGCGATGAGAACATGGCGATAGAAGCGTCCCATTTCCTTAATCGCAAACACGCCTATGCCGCCAAACGACTGTGTGGCAACCGGCAGCACTTCACCTTGTGCAATGTATGCTTTGAGCCCGCCCTCGGCTGTGCCTTGCAGGCGGTAGAATGTGATGTTTCCTGCTTTAATATCACCCTCGAGTGTTCCTCTTGAGATATCGGGCTCTGTGTCGGGTTCGAGCAGGCGGCGCATAATGAGCTGATATTTAATTTCGCCCTTATTTAAGCAGCAAATCGGGGTGTTGCCGCAGTGGAAGCCCATAAAGGTGTCTTTTAGTGTGTAGTCAAACTTGCCTTTAATGCTCTTTTCATACATGTCGGCGGGTACGGAATTGTTAATGTCAAGCAGCGTGACTGCTCCCTCCGTGATACATGTGCCGATGTATTCGGACAGCGCGCCGTAAATGTCAACCTCGCAGGATACGGGTATTCCGCGAGCTGCCATTCGGCTGTTTACATAGCATGGCACAAAGCCAAACTCTGTTTGGAATGCAGGCCAACATTTATTGGCAAGCACAACATATTCTTTGCAGCCCTTGTTCTTTTCGATTATGTCAAGCAGTGCAAGTTCGTATTGTGCAAGCTTTGGAAGTATGCCGGGCATTTTATTGCCGTCGCCGAGTTCTTTTTCCATGTCTGCAATAACAGACGGAATTCTCGGGTCGTCTTTTTTCGCATGAAACTGGACAAGCAGGTCAAGCTCGGAATTTTCCTGTATTTCAATACCGAGGTTAAAAAGTTGCTTAATCGGAGCGTTACAGGCAAGAAAGTCCTGCGGGCGAGGTCCAAAGCTGATTATCTTGAGCTTTGAGATTGCGATAAGTGCACGTGCCACAGGGATAAATTCGGCTATCATTTTTGCGATATCCGCAGGGGTGCCGACGGGATATTCGGGGATAAACGCCTTGATATTGCGCAGTCCCAAATTATATGAGCAGTTTAACATGCCGCAGTATGCGTCGCCGCGTCCGTTAATAAGTTTGTCTGAGGCATCTTCTGCTGCCGCAACAAACATTACAGGGCCGTCAAAGTTTTTTGCAATCAAAACTTCTGACGTCTCGGGTCCGAAGTTTCCGAGAAATACAACAAGTGCATTAACTCCGGCCGCTTTAACGTCTTCGACTGCCTTTAGCATGTCTACTTCATTTTCAACAGTAATTTTGCATTCATAGATGCCGCTTTTATATGCCGCTGCTACGGCTGAGCGGCGCTGTGCTGAGAGCTCAATCGGGAAACAGTCGCGGGATACTGAGATAATGCCCGGTTTTACTACGGGGATATTGTTCATAGTAGATGTCCTCCTTAATTATTGTCCGTAATATGAGTCTTTTCCGTGCTTGCGATAGTAATGTTTATCAAGCAGTTCGTTTTGCATTTTTTGTATATTCGGGGATAACATTATATCATGCCACGCCATAAATGCAACCTCCTCAAGCACTACCGCATTAAAAACCGCATCTTTTGCATCACTTCCCCAAGTGAACGGGCCGTGGCTGTGCACAATCACCGCAGGTACGCAGTCGGGGTCGAGGTTCGAGAAGCGCTCGGCTATGACTTTTCCAGTTTCTTTTTCATAGTCGCCTTTAATTTCATCAGAGGTCATTTTTCGTGTACAGGGAATGTCTGTGGAAAAATAATCCGCATGTGTTGTGCCGAGTGCGGGGATTTCCCTGCCTGCTTGTGCAAAGATTGTTGCCCAACGGCTGTGCGTGTGGACTATGCCTCCGATATTTGGGAATGCTTTGTAAAGCTCAAGATGTGTTTTTGTGTCTGATGACGGGGATAGTGTACCTCCGACGGTTTTTCCCGTTTCAAGCTCCACAACAACCATGTCTTCTGCCGAGAGCTTTTTGTATTTTACTCCCGACGGCTTTATTGCGACAAGTCCCCTTTCGCGGTCGATTTGCGAGGCATTGCCCCATGTGAATGTGACAAGTTTATATTTTGGTAAAAGCAAATTTGCTTTTAATACTTCTTGTTTTAATTTTTCGAGCATAAAATGACCTCCTTTATTGCTCTCCTTACGTCATCGCGAGCCGCAGGCGTGGCGATCCAGACGATGCATTTATTTTATTTAATTATATTTGGATTGCCACGTCGCCAAGTTATACTTGGCTCCTCGCAATGACGGTATACATAATTTATAAATTTTCCACAGCGCTTTTTTCAACTTTGAGTGCGGCTTTGTAGCGTTCCAAGTAGCTTTCAAAGCCTTTGACATCGCCCGGGTCGGGAGTTATTGTATTCACCGCGATATCAGCAAATATTTTCTTTTCGAGAAAGTCCTCGAGGCCTTCATTATTTTGCCTGCAAGCTGCATACGCCGCCAAGACTGCAATTCCCCATGCTCCGCCCTCACCTGCGAAGTCCATTACGGCAATCGGTGTGTTTAGCGCCCCTGCCATAAGCTTTTGCCCGACAACGGGCGTCTTAAACAAACCGCCGTGACCAAGCAGTTTTGTCACTTTAACGCCCTCTTCGTTTATAAGTATATCCATACCGATCTTTAGCGTCGCCATAGCGGAAAGCAGTAGTGAGCGCATAAAGTTTTCTACCGTAAAGTTGCTCTCGGGCGTTCTGATAAGAAGCGGTCTGCCGTCGTGGAAGCCCGTCATATGCTCGCCTGACAGATAATTTACCGATACTATCCCTGCGCAGTCCTTTTCACCATCAAGAGCGGCATTGTAGAGGTTGCGGTACAGTTCCGTTTTGTCGGGCTTGGCACCCATTTTTGTCATTACGTCGGAAAACATGTTTACCCATGCGTCAAGGTCTGCCGTGCAGTTGTTGCAATGAACCATTGCAACAGGCTTGCCCGTCGGCGTTGCAACCACGTCAATTTCCGGACGCAGTTTCTTCAGCTTGTCTTCAAGCACCAACATGGCAAAGACTGATGTACCCGCCGATATGTTGCCTGTTTGCGGCGTGACTGCATTTGTGGCAACCATGCCCGTGCCTGCGTCACCCTCGGGCGGGCAAAACGGTATGCCCTCTTTTATAAGCCCCGTCGGGTCGAGCAGCCCCGCTCCCTCTGCGGTCAGGCTGCCTGCGTCTTCACCTGCAAGGAGCACCTTTGGCAACAGGTGTTTGAGCTTCCAAAGCACATCATGTTCGGAAGCTATTATGTCAAATTTTCGCATCATAATTGTATTATAATTATTTGTCGTACTGTCTATCGGGAAAATTCCGGACGCTTCACCAATGCCGACGACTTTTTTGCCCGTCAGCTTGTAGTGTACATATCCTGCCAAGGTTGTCATAAAATCAATGTCGTCAACATGCACTTCGTTTGCTTCAACCGCATGGTGCAGGTGGGCTATACTCCAGCGTTGGGGTATGTTAAATCCGAAGGCTTCGGTTAAAATTTTTGCCGAATTTTCGGTTATTGTGTTTCGCCATGTGCGAAACTCAGCCAACTGACTGCCGTTTCTGTCAAATACCAAATAACCGTGCATCATGGCGGATATGCCAATGCCTTTTATTTCCTCGAGGGCTTTGCCCTGCTTTTTGCTGTAGTCGGAAATGAGCAGCTTTATGCTCTCGCGAATACCGTTCCATGCACAGTCTAAATGATAAGTCCATATGCCGTTTTCAAAACGGTTTTCCCAATCAAAACCACCCGTAGCCAAGGTCTTGCCGTTTTTGTCTACTGCTACGGATTTTATGCGTGTCGAACCAAGCTCGATACCAAGAAATATTGACATATTACACACCTCTTTAATTTTTCATACCTGTCATTACTATGCCTTCAACAAAGTATCTTTGACCGAAAAGATATACCAACAACCCCGGTATAAATGTCAGAATTGTCGCCGCAAAAATTCCTGCATAGTCGGCTTTGAACATGCTGAAAAATACCGTAAGACCTAACACCAATGTGTATTGTTCGCGCGATTGAATATATACCATTTGCTGCAGAAGGTCGTTCCATGTTGTTATGAAAATCAGCAGTGCAACAACAATTATTGCGGGCTTAATTGACGGGACAATAACACTGACGAGTGTGCGGAAATATCCCGCTCCGTCGATTTTGGCGGCTTCGTCAAGCTCTCTGGGAATTGACTTGATAAATTGTCTGAGAAGAAAAATGTTAAATGCTCCGCCGCCGCAAAGATACGGTAGTATCAACGGCACATAGGAGTCAACAAAGCCTAAATACGACCATGCAATGTATAAGGGAATAAGTGTAACCATTGTCGGCAGGAGCATTGAGCCTACGCAAAGCGAGAAGAGAAAGCCCTTGCCCTTAAAACGCAGTCTGGCAAATGCATAAGCACATGAAATGGCGGTAGCCGTCCCGAACACGACACATGGAACGGAAATGGTCAGAGAATTCAGTAAAAACTGAAAGTAGTTAAATGCCGTAGAGTTTGCTACCTCGGCATAATTTCTCCATAACCATTCAAGCGGGTTTATCGTTCCCATAGGAAGAAAATCGGGCGGCGCCTTAAATATATCAAGACTACCCATTACTGAAGAGCGGAACATCCAGTACATCGGCAATATTATGACAGCTGCAATAATTACAATCGTAATGAATGAAAAAACGTCGGCAAGCAGTTTGTTTCGTTTTTTACTGTGCAGTGACCCTCGAATTGGTTTTGTCATACCACTCATTTCTTGTCGTCACCTCCCTCATAAAAAATCCAACTTTTTGACGTAATAAACAATATCGCTGCGAGTATAGCCGCAATAATGAAAAATACAAATGCAATAGCGCTTGCTCTGCCTAATCTTCCTCCCCTGAATGCTTCCTCGTACATCAAAAAAGTCATAAACATTGACGAACGTCCCGGTCCGCCTTTTGTTATTGACAGCGCCGGAATTACGACTTGAATGTTTACGACAAGACTCATTAAGATGTTATAGAAAATGATGGGCGTCATACAGGGTATTGTGATATGTCTGAGCCGTTGCAAATAGTTGGCTCCGTCAATTTCTGCCGCCTCCTGATATACGCGCGGCACATTTTGAAGCCCTGCCAAGAAAATGACTATCAGGTTTCCCGATGTCCAAACTGCGATTAGAACTAATGTCGGAATGACTGTTTCCGAAGAAGAGAAGAACAAAGACGGCTGCAATCCTAATTGCTTTAATATTACGTTGACAATGCCGTTTGTTGGGTCCATGAGAAAACTCCATCCAATCATAACAGCGGCTGCAGGCAGGATATACGGAACGTAGAAAACCGAGCGAAAAAAACCACGTCCCGGCATTTTGCGGTTGAGCAGCATCGCTATTATCATTGAATAAATCACACTTGAAATAACTGCAAACAGTGCAAAGTAAACTGTTATCAAAATAGAGTTGCCAAAGTCAATCATAGGATTTGTAAAAATTTCTGTATAGTTAGCAAAGCCTACAAACTCGGGCGTCGGAGCGTTCGGAAAAAAATGGCTTACTCTTAAATCTGTAAGCCCCACTCCAAAAGCCGCCAAAAGCGGCAAATACGTTATAAATGATAAACCGAGCAGTGCCGGAATTAGGAAAATATATGCCGCCCGCTGCTCTTTGATTGCAATTATTGACCTTTTTCTTTTTTTCATGCTTAATCAATCCTTCCCTCGGATATGATTTGCAAAGGGTGCCTTTTGCAAAGGCTCAAGGCACCCTCTTGCAGTTTGCTACTTAAATTTATCCTGCGAGTGCAGCTTCCATTGCGGGTCTGATATCTTCAATTACTTCTTTAACGGTTTTTGAGCCGTTAATTGCTTCTACGAGAGCAGGGTTCATAATTCTGTTGATGATATCAACTGTGTAAGGTGTGTAGTACCAGCCTGTCGGATGGGTGATGTTTGTGTCAAGCGCTACTTCCATAATGGCTGTTCTGTAGGCAGACGCGGGCAGTCTTGCACGCACTGCAACATCGTCAATCCATTTTGTGAGCAGAGGCTCTTTGTACCAACTTTGCAAAGTAGGCATCCACCAGCCTGCTTCGATAATTCCAAAGTTGTTGTCTGTGTTGGTAAACCAATCATAAAATTCTCTTGCTTCTGCAGGATGTTTTGTTCCGCCCCAGATAACAACTGCTCCGCCTGTTGCAATGTTTTTCTTTTCTTTCATGTATGGAAGCACTCCAACACCGTAGTCAATGTCGGTATCTCCTGTAAAGCCTGTTGCCCATTGACCCTCTGTACACATTGCAACGTTGCCTGCTCCGAGTGATGACCAAAAGCCGTTGTCCGCTGTTCCGTCGTTAAGCGGAGCAACATGATGCACAAGGTGCAGGTCATAAACCATTTGCATTGCTTCGATTGCAGCGTCGTCAAAGATTATTTGTGTGCCGTCTTCGGAGAACCATCTGCCGCCGTTTGACAGTGCCCATACTTCAAGCTGCCATGTCCACTGGTTTACATAGATGCCGTATTGAACAATATTGTCTTTGTCAAAGTCTGCATCATTGGGAGTGTTGCCGTTGGCGTCAAATGTCAGTTGTTTTGCAACTTCAATCATTTCGTCCCATGTCCATGCTGTGCCGATTGTCGCGGGCGGATGAGCTACGCCTGCGGCATCGAACTTATCTTTGTCGAACCAAATAGCGAGAACTTCATTTGCCTGCGACCATGCAACTGTATCGCCCCTGTCTTTGAATGCGAGGTATTCAAGAGGTCTGTCCGCTGCTCCTGCAAAGAGGTCTTCTCTCATGAGCATGCCTTCTCTTGCCCAGCCGATAATCAGGTTCTCATTAGCCATTCCTACGTCGGGCATATTACCGCCTGTAGCCATGGTTTGGATTACCGCTGCATACTCTTCGTTCGGAATTGACAGTGCAGTTACCCAGATTTTGTCTTGTGAGTTGTTAAACTCATCCAAAGTTGCCTGCATGTCAGCTTCTTCTTGAGGACCCCCCCACAGTGAGTACACGAGGTGTACGCGACCGTCCGGAATGTCGCCGCCGGGTGTGTCGCCGCCGCCTGCGGGTGGTTTGTCGCCTCCGTCACATGCAGCTATAAATCCGAATATCATAACTGCCATGCAAAGGAGTGCAATAATTTTGCTGATTTTTTTCATAGTATTATCCTTTCCCTTTTTTGTTTTTGTTTTTATGTTAGCTCAGCCGCAGCGGCTCCGCTGCACTCTGAGTTTAACAACCTAAAATGCCACTGCCACTCCGTCGCCGGGGGAAACTGCTGTTTCTTTACCGAAAACGTTGAAGTTTATTTTTGCGTCCGAAAGGTTTTTGACCGATACCGTACTTTTTGTGATAGCGACAGATACATGCTGTCCTTTCCAAATTATTTGAAATGAGAGCTTATTTATCTGCGCGGGTATGCATGGCTTAAATGTGAGGGTGTCGGCTCCGAGTGCGTTTACCATTCCTGCAAAGCCATGTACTATTTCCTGCCACATACCGCCTACGTTTGCAAAGTGGATACCTTCTGATGCCCGCGGTTCGGCACCGAAGTCAATGTCGATTGATTTGAGCCAGTTTTCGTATGCGAGCTCGGGTTGTCCCATGCTTGCCGCTACTATTGCATTGTGACAAATCGAGTTTGAGGAGTCGTGAATTGTAAACGGGTTATAATATTCAAAGGACGCTTTTTTCTCTTCTATTGTAAAGGCTTCGGTATAAAGACCCATGAGTGCTATAACATCAGACTGCTTGAGGCATTTGGCACGGTAGCGAAGCTCCTGTGTGGTGTAGAAACCAAAAAGTTTGGTTTTGTCCTCCCAAAGACCCTCAATGTCGATTTCACAAAACGCTTCATCAAAGTCATCGCACTGCCAGATTATATTACGCTTTTCATCTTTTGGAATTGGCAGACCGTCTGCTATTTCGTTAAAGAGCTCAATCTCTTTTTCGTCAAAGCCTATTTTATCACAAATTTTCTTAAATGTCTGCGGTTCATCTTTTTTGCACATTTTTGCAACTTTTTCTGCAAGTCTGAGGCTTTCGCGGACTACAAAATTTGTGTATGCGTTATTGTTTGTGATTGGCTTATATTCGTCGGGGCCCATTACGCCAAGTATATGCCAACCCGAACGGTTTTTGAGCTTGTTGACACGGGTTGTCCAGTAGCGTGAGGTTTCAAGAATTATTTCAAGCCCGTAGTTATACAGATAGTTTTTGTCGAGTGTGTTCAAATAGTAGTGCCATAAGCCGACTACAATGTCTGCGGTGATGTGGATTTCATGGTCGGCATATTCAAAGAGCGAACATACCTCGTCGCCGTAGCGGTCTGTCTGCCATGGGTATCTTGCACCGATGTAGTTATGGGCTTTTGCACTGCGTCTTGCTCCGTCCAAAATATTGTAGCGGAACATTCCCGTCATTTTTGCGAGAGCGGGCTGCGTGTAGATATAAAACGGCTGGAAGAATATTTCCATGTCCCAACAAACCGAACCGAGATACATTTCGCTTGTTGAGCCTTTGGCACAGTTGAGAGCACGCGGGTCTGTGGATCGTGTGCGGAAAAGATGATATATGGATTTTCGTATTGCAAGCTGGCTGTTATAGCCCTCCGTATCGTCTGCATTTATTTGAATATCGGAAATTTCCCAGTTTTTCAACCAACGTTTTTTATGTTCGTCGCGAAGTTTTTCTTTGCCTTTACTTATCGCGGCGTCAATCATTTTGATGCTCTCGTCAAGGAGTTCTTCTTTTTCAAAATACATGTCTGATGCCGCAGCCGAAACTCTAAGAGCATGAGCTTCTTCGTTTTCAGCGAGAGTAAAGGACATACTTGCTTTTATCCGCCGGTTTGCACGTTCTATTACCTGATGCTCCTGCTTGTTGCAAACAAAACGGGCAGCCGTGATGATGCGGTCGCCGAGATTGCCTGTTACGTCGGAATAGATAACCCTGTTTGCGGCAAAACCCACGGCACGGTCTGTGAATTTATCATAACCGTTTGTGCGGGTGTCATTGTCAATGTAGCTTGTAAGTGTAATTTCGGCACTGCCTGAGACTGCTTGTACATACAGTTCTTGAATACAGACAAACTTGTCATCGGGGTTCATGTATCGCATAAAAAGCAGTTCAAGCTTTTTGCCTGCTCTGGTTTCCCATATAAATGTGCGGTAGAGGGTGGCTTTTTTCATGTCAAGCCAGCGTTTGTAGCCCGAGATTTTGCCCGTTTCCATGTCGAGCTTTTCGCCGTCGGCATAAACTTCAAAGCCGATCATGTATGGCAGATTGATGACCCCTACGTTCCAAAAAGGGTGCTTCCCCTGCACAAGCGGTATAAATGTTCCCCAACGGCTCTTTTTTGTGGGTACAACTTCAAGCGAGACATTCATGGCTTTACGGTCGTATGAAATGTTTTGCTCATCGTCCTCAAAGCCTTCGTCAAAGCTTGAGCGTACGGTTAAAAAGCCTGTGCCGAGTGCCATTACAGACTCATGATGCTTGACGCGGGTAATGTCGAAATTATCTTCGACAATGCACCACTGCGGGTCAATCTTAAAAGCGTTTATATATTGCATCAGTGCTTTTCCTTTATCCTTGTAAACACGTCTTCGAGTGTGCCCTTAAACGGCCCGTAGGTTTCCATTTTTATGGAAACAAGCGCGGCGGCAAACTTGAGCGATGTTTGCACATCATGCTCTAATCGGTGAGCTTGATACGCGGCAAAGGTTGTGTCTCCGCGTCCTGTGCGTCCTATTACGCTGTTGTTTGAAAATTTTTCGAAGTAGTTTTTGCCGTCTTTTCTTGCAAGCACACCGTCCGACCTTGTGATGACAACTTCGGGACAGCCCCACTCATTAACTATTTCTGCTGCTCTTTCAAGGTCTTCCGTTCCCGTCAGCACACGTGCTTCAACAACATCAAGCTTTATCATGTCCATTTTTGATGCTATTTCTTTTTTGTCCTTTACATCGCCGAAGTTGATTTCTTTGGTGACGGGGGTAATTTGGCGGACAAAGCTTTGCATGTCTGTTGAAAGGCGGTAGCCTCGGGCTTTCAGTCCGTCAATAAGAGCCATGTCAAACTCGGAGTCCGAAATTCCGCCCAAGTGATAATACTCAGAGTCCAGTTCGGGGATATCTTCTATTTTTATAAGTCCTGCTGTTTTAACAAGGGTGATGTCACGCTCGTCAACATTTTCCGACTTGTGTAGCACACGCGAATAGGTTGTTACGTCTGCCGGAATGATAAACACATCAACACCCAAGTCTTTCATGGGCTGTGTTATTTTTTCTTCATCGAGCGACATTTTTACAACCGCAGCTGTTTTAACACCAACTCTTGCCGTGACCATTGCTCCGCATAAAACCGCACTGCCCGGAGCGATAATTTTTTCCTCACCAAATGGTGTGACCTCGTCATAACACATGTGGCCGATAAATGTAATTCCGTACTTACTCATTTAATTCCCCTATACTATTTATATGGTGGCTACTGTTTCTCGCGCGATAAGATTGCTTGGTATTATAATGCTCTGCTTGTTTGCATTTTCGCCCGCTCCGCAGAGTTTTTCTACTGTGAGTTTTGCTGCTGAAAATCCTATTGCCCGCAGGTCAATCTCTACTGTTGTCAGCTTGGGAAACACATATTCCGAAATGTCGCGGTTGTCGAAGCCGACTATTGAGATGTCTTCCGGTATGCGAAGCTTCTTTTCAGCTATAGCGTCCATTGCACCTGCCGCCATTAAGTCGTTCATTGCAATAACTGCTGTCGGTCGGGGGGCCGTCTCGTTTTCTAAGAGGCCCTTCATGCAGGTGTAGCCTGAGCTTCGTTGCCAGTCGCCGTTTCTGATAAGAGCATCGCTTGGAGTGATACCCGCTTCCGCAAGAGCCTTGTTTATTCCGCCAAGCCGAACCTGTGCGGGGGTTGTGTGGCTAAGCCCCGTGATAATTCCTATATTTTTATGGCCGTTTTTTATTAGATGACGCGTGAGGTTTGCCGCTGCGTCTTCATTTTCGTATGTTACTGAGCAGGCATGAGGGTCGCTCGAGGTGGAGTATGCTATTACGATTGGTTTGTTCATGTTGGCTACGATACCCGAGATATCTCTATCGAACATTCCTACATATATAACTGCATCAACCTTTGCGCCAAAAATCAAAAACGACAGAGCCTGATTTATCTTGTCTTTTTGGTGGATAACTTGATCGTATTTATTGTATAAGCTGTCGAGCATACGCAGGTCGTTGAGCAAAATGTTATAGTCGGTTTGTTCAACGAAGTCGGATATGCCGCCGATAATTTGTGCCGAGGGAAATGCCAATATGTCTTCTACCAAGACACCTATAATATTTGTTTTTCTTGTTCTAAGGCTCTTTGCAACTCTATTGGGCTGATAATTTGTTCTGGCAATCACATCAAGGACTCGGCGCTCTTTATCGGGCTTGACTTGCCTTGTTCTGTTGATAACGTAAGAAACTGTTGCGGTGGAAACTCCTGCTTCATTTGCTATGTCTTTAATAGTGATTATTTCCACCCACCTTATTTGTTGTTTTCTAATCGTTTAGATTTGATTAGATTATACATTTTAATATACGCAATTGTCAACATTTATTTTAGGGCTACTGCATAGTTTTGCAACAGCCCTAAAGTTATGTAGTTATTACTGGGGTCTTTTGTCGTAGGCTTCCTGTATGGCATTTGTCATGTCTCTGTGGTATGTCACGGAGTTTGATGTGTTCGATGCGGAGCCTTTGAACCACAAGCAGAAGTGACCGTTGATGCCATTGTCTGCAATAGTGCTCACATCGTGCGGTTGACCGTTCATGGACGCTGCAAATGTGCGGTTGCCCACCGTGACCCAAACAGGTCTTGCGGAAAACGACCAGACACCATTGCGCGATCTAAGTATTGCGTCCGTATCTTCTCTTGTGGGCGGCTCAACATCTGCATGAACACTTCTTGAAAATACTCTGATATTAAATGCTATACCTGTGCGAACATCGACAACCCGCAGGTTTGTTCGCAGCGGAAGAAGATGTCTGACCTCAGACCATTCTAACATTTCAACATTGCTTGTGGGGCTAAGCAGGTCTGATCTGATATATCCGTTTGTAGTACCTACTCTGACCCGTGACCAGCCGCTCGACTCATGGGCTAATATTTCAACTGTGGTGTTTGCTTCAAGTGTTCGCAGCAGGGTTGTAGTAGTAGACGGGCCTGCTCTGAGGTTTATCCTGCCCGTTGTTTTAACGGAAGCAATTGCCGCTTCTGCTGCCGCTCCGCTCGCCGAGAGAAGATCTGCTCTGATAAAGCCGCTTGTGCCGTTGTGCGTAACTCTTGACCAGTTGTTTTCTGTTGATACAACTTCAACCGTTGTGTTTGCAGGCAGGGTTCTTATTATGCTCGATGATGTTGACGCGCTGCTTCGAAGATTGACATTGCCGACTGTCTTCAGCGATTGTGTGGCAGGCGGCGCTCCTGCCGGTGCTGTAAGCAGGTCTGCTCTGATAAAGCCTGTTGTATTGTTGTGGATAACTTTCGACCAGTTGCTTTCTGTAGAAACGACTTCAACTGATGTGCCTGAGGGTATTGTTCTGATTATATTTGATGTGGTTGATGCAGCGCTTCGCAGATTGACGTTGCCGTTGGTTCTCATTGTGTGTGTGGCTCCCGAAGTTGCTCCCGATGTGAGCAGGTCTGACCTTATGAAGCCTGTTGTGCCGTTGTGGGTGACTCTTGACCAGTTGTTTTCATTTGATAAAACATCTACAGATGTACCTAACGGCAATGTTCTGATAATGCTTGCCGTGGTTGAGGCACTGCTTCGAAGATTGACATTGCCGATTGTTTTGAGCGTGCCGATAATATCACCTGACGGGGGTGTCGTATCACCTGTGCCCGGTGAGCCTGATGAACCGCCCGACGGGCTTGAGGTCGTATTTGTAAATTTAAGGAAATCCGACCTTATAAAGCCTGTATTACCACCGACTGTCACCTTTGACCAACCGGCGGGGTCGTGCTCATTGACTTCGACGCTCGTGCTTGCACTGACTACTGATATAGAGCTTGCACTTGTAGATGCCGACGAGCGAAGATGCACTCCTGCTGTTGTGCGAAATGAGCCTTCCGAGCCTGTGGGCAGCTTGAGAAAGTCCGACCTTATGAAGCCCGTTGTGCTTCCAACTGTGACTTTCGACCAACCTGCCGGGTCACGCTCGTGCACCTCAACGCTTGTGTTTGCACTGACCACCATAAGCGAGCTTGCGGTTGTGGACGCTGACGAGCGAAGATGCACTCCTGCTGTTGTACGCAAAGACCCCGATGCAAGCGCTGTTTGCGACATGCCAAGCATCAGGCATATAATTATTACAAGAATTGTTGTTTTTGTAATCTTGCTTTTCACTGTTTTTCTCCTGCCGTGTTGCCCTTATGTGTCATGGAATATCTTTGTTTTATGGCACTGCGGACACCTGTCGGTGGAGTTATCTTAGCAAATTTTAAGCAAAATGTCAACCCCAATTTGTTTCCGTTTTGTAAACTGTTTGTAACCTTTTGGGGCGCCTATACCATTTTTATACCTCGTTTGCCTTGCGCATTGCTTCAAGGCGCTTTTTGCTTGCCGCAATTATCCCTACAAGAAGCACGATAAAAAAGGCACAAAGAACAAAGGGGAACCGCCTGTCCATGTCGGAGAGCCACCCTGCAAAATAACCAAACGGAATAGTAATTCCCAACACAACCACCATCATAAGTCCTCTGATGCGGGCGCGCTCCGCGGGGTCAATGAGCAGCTGTGTAAGCGAGTCGTTTCGCGGAACAACCAGGCTAAATGCGACCGCATCGAGAAAAATCGACAGCACCAACACATACAACGCTTCGATAGGTGTAAAAATTAGTATGGATATACTAATTAAATATACAAAAAGACCAATCAGCATTGGATAGCGAAATCCGAACCGCTCAAGCTTAGGTTGCACAAAAATCAGGAAAAACGCTATGACAAGAGAACGCAAAATCGGGAAATACGCGAGAAAATGCTCCGGTATACGCAACGTTCCCGTGACATAAAGTCCAAAGAAGCTGCCCGAGACCATCCAAATAATATTAAATATTGTTGTGAGCAAAAGCGCAAGTATCATGGCGCGGGAGGAAAATATACGTTTGAATATTTCACCGTAGCCGCTCATAATCTTCCACAAGGACATCCCCGCCGTTTCACGCATACGTGTTCTGCCAACCTCGGTTTCGTCACAATAAATATAGAGAATTACAAACTTCACCGTCATTGATACAAATGTTATCATATATAAAATCCGCATGGCAGGCTCTACCGTAAGCTTACCCACGAGCAGTGCGGCAAGCGGCGCAAAGATAACCGCAAGCTGTCCTATCATATGAAGCAGCGAATACACCTTGACCATACTGCCTTTTTTTACGTCTTCAACAAGCAAGCATGTCCACGAATTGTCGGTAATTTGCATCAGACCGTTAAACGAGGCGGCTACTATAAACCACCAGAAGTTTTGCGAAAAAGCCCAAAGCAGACAAGGCACCGACCATGAGAGCATATCAAAAATAAAGGTTGTCAGCTTGCGTCCCAATTTGTCGGTTATTGCTCCGCCAAAAAACGCCGCAAGTGCCCGAAAGAGCATAAAAACAGATGCCACAAGTCCGATTTGGCGGTCGGTCATAAAGAGTGCCGCCATATATACGGAAACAAATGGCGTATACAGGTTAAACGGGATAATCCACAAAGGCTCTGTGATAATACACAGCCTCGGATTGCCCTCAAGCTCTTTTAATGTTTGTATAATCGGTATTTTTGACATTTCGAAATCATAGCATAGTTATATAGCTGTGTCAAAGATACCCTCGCTTTTTCTACCTCTTACCCGCAAAATAAACACCTGATGCGGTTTTTCTATTGTAAGAGGACACCTTGTTTTGTATAATGTGGCTACCTTATGGAGGATATGTTTTGTGAAGCTGAGAGTTGAGATAACTGACGGGTCTGCGGAAGATGAAGTAATCATCCGCTGCAGCCGTATAGATGAAAATATCAGCAAACTCCAGACATACATTCAAAGTATGTCCACTCCGAAAATGGTGTTTTTCAAAGATAGTCAAGAGTATTACCTGCCGCTCGAGGAAATATTGTTTTTTGAAACCGAGGGCGAGCAAATCCATGCTCACACAGCAGATGACGCTTTTCGCGTAAAACACAGGCTCTATGAACTTGAAGAAATACTGCCGCATTATTTCATTCGGGCGGCAAAAGGCACAATCGTCAATACACTGCGAATTTACTCGATAAATCGCAATTTGACAGCGTCAAGCCTTGTAAAATTTGCCGGAACACATAAACAAATTTATGCATCACGGCACTATTACGGAGAATTAAAGAATAAAATGGGTAAACGCAGATAGAAAGGAAAGGTAAGTATTATGGGAAAGAATTTTAGTGTAAGTTACACAAAAAAATGGTCATGGGGGTGGGGTGCATTTTTGCTGCTCGCTGCCGCATTAGTGTTAGCCAATCAATTTGGCGGGTTTGCCGACATCGGCATAGGCAGTCTTATAGTCGCGGCACTCGCAATTGCATTTATGGTGCAAAGTATTGCGAGCTTAACATTTGCCTCACTTCCGATACCTCTCGCGGCACTTTATTATGTTTTCCAAAAGCCTCTTGAACCGTACGGTTTTCCCGAGATATCATTTTGGCCGTTGGCGCTCGTGACGCTGCTTGCAACTGCGGGTTTGCACGCCCTTATTCCCCGCAGGCGTTTTAAGAAACACAGCAACATAAATGTTGTTTATACCGGCGATTTCGATAATGCCGATACATCTGCCGATATCGAAGTTGACGGCGTCAAGATACATAAACTAAACAAAGATGACGCAGAGAAGATTATAGAAGATGGCGACGAGAACAATCCGCGCATTAGTGTAAGCTTTGGTTCAATCAGCCGCTATCTGCACGCTAATGCTTTAGAAACCGCAGAGCTTGACTGCAGCTTTGGCGCTCTCGAGATTTACTTCGACAATGTAACGCTCAGCCAGAACGGTGCCGAGGTTATCGCAAACTGTAAGTTTGGCGCGATTGAAATGTATGTTCCGAGCGAGTGGCAGATCATCGACAACATCAATGCGTCCTTGGGCGGCGTGGATGTTAAGGGTCGAAACAAGGCATATGCCGAAGACGCACCGAAGCTGAAAATCTCCGGCAACGTCTCTCTCGGCGGAATGGAAATACATAGAGTTTAATATATTATTTTACTCCGCAGAAATGATATATCTATATACGGGTTGGCCGCCGCCGATTTGCAGAACCTCGGCTTCGGGTGCATTTTCTGTCAGTATTTCAGTGACAAGCTCGACTTCGGCATCATCGACACCCTCGCCTGTGTATATTGTTATAAACTCAGGATTTTGGTTGTTTAAGGCTTCGGCAACAATGCTGATAACAGAAGCAAAATCAGAACCGCTTGCGGTGAGAGCATCGTTGACGAGTGCAAGGTGCTCTCCTTTTTTTATCTTCGCGCCGTCAAACACCGAGTTTCTTGCCGCAGTTGTTATCTGCGCTGTCGTAATACGTTTCGACGCTTCGGTCATAAGTGTTGTCATCTCGTCAGCATCGGTAATGCCGTCAATTGCAAGCATTGCTGCAACACCCTGAGGTATACTCCGTGTTGGTATTACAATAACACGCTTGTCTGTGAGCTTAACACACTGCTCGGCTGCCATGATAATGTTTTTATTATTTGGCATTACAAAAACCGTGTTTGAAGGTGTAGCGGTAATTTTTTCCAAAATATCCTCTGTGGACGGGTTCATTGTTTGTCCGCCCAAGATAACTCCGTCAACACCGAGGTCGCGGAAAATCGCCTCAATACCGCCGCCTGCACATACTGCAACAAAACCAAAGTCTTTCATTTCGACAGGCTCAGTCGGAAGTGCGGGTGCATCACCTGCCGCAACAGCTTCCGAGTGCTGCTCACGCATGTTTTCGATTTTTATCGACAGCAGAGCACCGTAAGAGAGAGCTTCGGTAAGCACAACACCCGGGTCGTTTGTATGGACATGAACCTTGATTATTTCGTCATCATCTACAACAACGACAGAGTCGCCGCGTACATCAAGAAAATCACGCAGACGGTTTGTTTTGTTCTTGTTTTTCCGCTCAATCATAAATTCCGTGCAATATGCAAACTTAATATCCTCTGCCGAGTATTGCGAGAAATCTGCTTTGCCTGCCTCTGCTGCGCTTGTAGCTGCTTTTTCAAGCATCTCGCCGCGCATTGCTTTTAACATGCCTTCGAGAATATACAGATATCCCTTTGCACCCGCATCAATAACACCCGCTTTTTTCAGGACAGGGTTTTGATAAACAGTGTCGGCGAGGGCAACATAACCTATTTCTAATGCTTTTTCCAATACCTTTTCAATGTCTTCTTCCGTTTCGGCAGCCTTGGCGGCGGCACCTGAAGCAAGCCTCGATACTGTTAAAATCGTTCCCTCGGCAGGCTTCATAACCGCTTTGTATGCAGAGTCTACACCTGCAATGAGCGCACTTGCAAACTGCTTGGAGTCCGCCTCGTCAACTTCTTTCAAATTTCGCGAAAACCCACGAAACAGCAGCGACAAAATAACACCCGAGTTTCCTCTTGCTCCACGCAAAAGTGCACTTGCCGTGACTTCTGCAACATGGGCTAAAGTACCCGGTGTCATGTTTTTCATTGCCGTTTCCGCTGCAGATATTGTAAGACTCATGTTTGTGCCTGTATCGCCGTCAGGCACGGGGAAAACGTTGAGGTCATTAATTTCTTGCTTGTTGTTTTCAATAGCGGCGGCTGCGTTGATTACCATGTTTTTGAACAGCTCGCCGGATATGTACTCAGTCACGGGGATATCCTCCTTTTAGCCTAAGAGCATTGTATCGACAAAGATATCAATGCGTTTTATTTCTACACCTGTGCCTTTTGACACCTTGTAACGTACTTCATCTTTAATGCTCTCGCAAACAACAGGGATATTAACTCCCTGATCGACCGCAATGTGAAGCTCAATGGAAATGGTGTTGTCGTTGTTGTATACAATGTGCACACCCTTGCCTTTGTACTCGTTTTTTAGCAGATGAACCAGACCGTCCGTAACCGACCGCACGGTCATGCCCTTAACGCCAAAGCAGTTGGTGGCGGCGTCACCCGTGAGGTTTGTAAACACCTCGCTGGATACCGAAATTTGACCATGTTCATTTTGAAGTTTTATCATATTACTCCCTCCATAAATGGCAGTTTGGATAATTAGCCTTGCTATGCTATCACATTTATTCGCTTTTGTAAAATTTTTAGAAATATTCTTAAAAATGATGTGGTAATACCCAATTTTTCTGCCTTACAAATACACAATAATACTTGATATTTTTACTTCGTTATGCTAAAATTCAGATTTGGCGCTTTCAACAATTTCTGTGCTTGCAGCATAGCCTTTAAGGATACAAAACTATTATGATTAAACGTATTTTTTCAATATTCTTTATTTGCGTTTTTCTGATAACCGCTCTTTCCGGTTGTCTCGTTTTTCAAACGCCACCGCAGGTAGCTCAACATAACATTAACCCCTTTGAGTCCTTTCGTGATGTTCCCGAAATAACGGAGCAGGAAATAGCCGCTATTGAAGCGTTGCAAAGGGAGCGCACTTCTTTTTCATACGCAATGATACTTTCTACCGAAGCTTTTGTAACAAAATCAGGCGAATTCGGCGGTTATGCGGCACTTTTTTGCGAGTGGCTGACGCAGCTTTTTGACATCCCGTTTGAAATCGAAATTTTTCCTATGAATGTATTGCTTGAAAAGCTTGCCGCACACGAGCTTGACTTTAGCGGCGTTGTAATGACCACGCCCGAAAACCTTGACAGATTTTATATGACAGAAATTATCGCCGAGCGGCAGTTTGTCACACTTCGCCTCGCAGGCAGCCGCGAGCTCAGCCAAATTGCTGCGGAGCGTCCGATAAAATATATTTTTGTGGCAAACACACCTTCGGAGCCTTCCGTTGCAGCGGTGACACAGCCCGGCACTTACGAGCCCGTGTTTGTGAGCAACGCCATGGAGGCATATCAGGTTCTCAAAAACGGCGAAGCCGATGCTTTTATTATGTCAAACAATAACGATGCCCTGTTTGTCGAATATGATGATGTAATTATCGAGGACTTTTTCCCGCTTATTTTTAATCCCGTGTCAATGGCAACTGCAAACTCCGAGCTGGCTCCTATCATCTCTGTTGTAAAAAAAGCTCAACAAAATAACGCAAACATATATTTAAGTCATCTGCATGCTCAGAGCTACCAAGATTACTCAAAGCATAAGCTCTTTGCAAGACTCACCGACGAGGAGCGCGACTTTATTTCAAATGCAGGAAAAATTCCGATTGCCGTGCAAAACACCAACTATCCGCTCAGCTTTTTTGACGAGCGAAGCAATCATTGGCACGGAATGTTTTTTGATTTATTATTTGGAATTTCTATGCTGACGGGACTTGATTTTGAAGTCGCCCACAGCGAAAACGCAACATGGGCAGAATTAAACGAACTGCTTATCAGCGGCAAGGCTGCATTTGCCCCGCAGGTGGGCTGGACCAAAGAGCGAGAAGAGCATTATATTTGGTCGGACATTGTTTTATATAGTGATAACTACGCGTTAATTTCACATTCCGCTTTCAGAAACATCGTTCTTAATGATATTATTAATCTGCAGGTGGGTCTGGCACAGGGCACATCCTTTGCAGATATTTTTATACAATGGTTTCCGAACCACAAAAATATCACATTTTACGACACTCAAGACCTTGCGTTTGAGGGCTTAAAAAACGGCGAGGTTGACCTCGTAATGTCTACTCAAAAAAGACTCCTGCAGCTCACTCACTATCAAGAGCTTCCGCATTTTAAGGCAAATTATATTTTTGACCAACATACCGAAGTCAGATTTGGTTTTAACAAAAACGAAACCATACTTCTTTCAATTATTGACAAATCACTTTCTCTGCTTGATAAGGACAGAATTGTTGGTCATTGGATGGAAAAAACCTTTGACTTTCGTGCAAAGATTGCCGAAGAACGGCAGCCTTGGTTCATAAGCACTTTGATAGCATTCGCAGTTGTATTTGCACTTCTCGCTGTTTTATATATAAGAAATCAAAAAATAGCAGACCAAAAAGCAAGAGAAAGCGAAGAAAACAAGCTCCAACTCGTTAAGTTTGACTTGGTTGTCAACTCCGCCAAAATTGGTCTGTGGGACTTGGAAATATTAAGAAACGACCCGTTTGCACCGAGCAATCCCAATATATACTCTGACGAGTTTAGGCATTTGTTGGGTTATACTGACGAAAACGATTTTCCGAACATTCTGAGCAGTTGGGCGGATTTGCTTCATGCCGACGACAAACGAAGAGTCTTTGACGCTTTTGTAGCACATCTGTATGACAAAACAGGAAAAACCCCCTTTAACGAAGAATACAGGCTACTAAAAAAAGACGGCACATATGCTCACTTCTTTGCTTCCTGCGAAACTGTCCGTGACGAGGATGGCGAACCACTGCGTGCTTGCGGCTCACTAACGGACATCACATTAGCCAAAGAAACAGCCGAGCGTGCAATGCTCATGCTCGACACATCACCTTTGTGCTCACAAATTTGGGACAAAAATCTAAACACGATTGACTGTAATGAAGCCGCTTTGCGAATGTACGGATTTAGAGACAAGCAGGAGTATAGCGAAAGATTTATTACAAGCTGTTCGCCGGAGTTTCAACCCGACGGTCAGCGTTCGGACGAAAAGGCAATTAAACTTGTAAACACTGCTTTTGAAGAAGGCTTTTGCATGTTTGACTGGGTTCATAAAATGCCCGACGACGACAGGTTAATACCATCCGAAGTTTATCTTGTCCGCACAAAATACGGCGACAATGATGTTGTTGTCGGTTATACCCGCGACATGCGCGACCACAACATGATGATGGACGAGCTGCTCGAAAAAAGCAGATTGCTTGAAACGGCGCTTATAAAAGCAGAAACAGCCAGTCAGGCAAAAAGTGATTTCCTTGCAAATATGAGCCATGAAATGAGGACACCTCTTAACGCTATCATCGGCATGACCCTTATCGGCAGAAGAACAGATAATCCGGAAGAAAAAACCCAAGCTTTCAATAAAATCGATGATGCTTCTTCTCATTTACTTGGAGTTGTCGGCGATATTCTTGATATGGCAAAAATTGAAACCGACAACCTTGTGCTTTTCCCTGTTGAGTTTCATTTTATGCATATGGTTGAAAGGGTTCTTAATGTTGTTCATTTCAGTGCAACCGAAAAGAAACATAAATTGTCTAAGCGGATTGATAAATCAATACCCACATTCCTTTTTGGCGACGACCAGCGTTTGGCGCAGGTTATTGCAAATCTGCTTGCAAATGCCATAAAGTTTACCCCCGAGGGCGGGGATATAAAACTAAACATTGATTTGGTCAGTTTGATTGAAGATGATTGCGAGCTTAAAGTAGAAGTTATAGATAACGGTATCGGCATTCCCCTTGAGCAGCAAGAAAAACTCTTTAACGCATTTGAACAGCTTGAAACAAGTACAACCCGTGAATATGGCGGCATAGGGCTCGGGCTTGCCATATCCAAACGCACCGTTGAGCTTATGAACGGCGAAATATGGGTGGAGTCTGAAATAAATGAGGGTGCAAAAATAATATTTACGGTCCACATTCAAAAAGGGCAAAAAAATGACCTGCCTGACGGTGATGACGACGGGGCAGGCGAAAATGACGAGAGTTTATTTAAGGGCAGAAAGCTTCTTGTCGTAGAAGATATTGAAATAAACCGTGAAATAGTAATTGCTCTGCTCGACGGCAGCGGACTTGAAATCGACTGTGCCGAAAACGGCAAAGAGGCCTTTGATATAATTTCTGCCAATCCCGATAAGTATGACCTCGTTTTTATGGATTTGCAAATGCCGTACATGGACGGGCTCACAGCTACAAAACTTATCCGCGAGCTACCTGACGAAAGATTTAAGACGCTTCCGATTGTTGCAATGACCGCAAATGTGTTCAAGGACGATATAGACGCTTGTATTGAAGCGGGAATGAACGACCACCTAGGCAAGCCGCTTGATTATGACAAGGTTCTCGAAATTCTGAGAAAAAATTTGTCAAATTTTACCCCCCCCCCCGCGTAATTTGAGGTATGCATAAAAAAGACTGCGAGCCTGTTACAGACCCGCAGTTTTTTCGTCATTGCGGCCTACGAGCCGCAATCTCTTCCACGATTTTATCTACAGCCCCGAGTGCCTCTTGGAGCTTATTTACATCTTTTCCTCCGCCCATGGCAAACTCGGGTTTTCCTCCGCCCGACCCTCCGCAAACTTTGGTCACTTCGCGAATAATCTCTCCTGCTTTTATGCCCTTTTCTATTGCTATTTTGCCGCATGCCGCCATTATAGTAATTTTATCATCTTTGACTGCTGCAAGCACGGCAACAACGCCCGCTTCCCACTCACGCAGTGTGTCTTCTATCTGCTTGAGCTTGTCAATGTCTATGGTGGCGCCTTTTATAATGGTGGTTATTACCTTTAAGCCGCCCACATCTCTTGCTTCGGATAAAATACGCCTTGCTTCATCGTCTGCTTCTTTTGATATTGAGGCTTCAAGCTTGCTTTTCAGCTCGCGTACAATTTGCAGGTTTTGCTCAAGCTTTCCGTGAAGCTCCTCGGGGTTTCCTGCTTTCATCATTTCGGAAAGCGAGGATAAATGCCTGCGGGATGAGTTTAGAAGCTCAAGTGTTTTAAGCCCCGTAAGTGCTTCAATACGGCGAACGCCCGAGGCAATAGAAGCCTCTGAGACTATTGTAAACGCACCAACCTTTGCGGTGTTTTCAAGATGTGTGCCGCCGCAAAACTCAATACTTTCACCCATTGTAACAACACGGACGATATCGCCGTATTTTTCACCAAAGAGTGCTGCCGCTCCAAGTTTTTTTGCTTCCTCAATCGGAGTTTCCTTTGCCGTGACCTCAAACCCTTCTAAAATTGCATCATTAACTCTTTTTTCGATATCTGCAATTTCATCTGACGTAAGTGCCGAAAAATGCGTAAAGTCAAACCTTAGTTTATCCGGCTCGACAAGCGAACCTGCCTGATTAACATGGTCGCCGAGTTTGTTTCGTAGCGCTTCATTCATAAGGTGCGTTGCAGTATGTGCACGCTTTATTGCGTCTTTGCGTTTTTCGTCAACTTGCGAGTTTACTTTATCATCAACAGAAAAAGTCCCCGATGTTACTTTTCCCGTGTGCAGATATTTATCGCCCTTGCTCAGCTGCACACCGCTTACTTCAAAAACTGCCCCTGCCGCTGTAATGGTTCCCATATCTGCGGACTGACCGCCTTTTTCGGCATAAAACGGAGTGTTGTCAAGCACAAGAATACCCTCATCGCCCGTGCCGAGCGCAGAGCATATCTCACCTTGCTTTACAATAGCAAGAATTCTTCCCGTATCGTTTGTTTTTTCGTAGCCCGAGAACATTGTCGGTGTGTTGTCAAGCCCGAGGTCTATCCCTGCCCAAGCCAAGTCACCAAGAGCTTCCCTTGCTTTTCTGGCACGGACACGCTGCTCCTCCATTTGCTTGTTAAAGGCGTCGGTATCAACCGACATGCTATGCTCTGCGAGTATATCAACAGTTAAATCAAGCGGGAAGCCGTAGGTATCGTAGAGCTTAAATGCGTTTTCGCCCGAGAGGGTTTTTTTATCTGCAGATTTTAATTCGTCAACCAAATCGCCGAGCATAGCAAGCCCTGCGTTGATTGTTTTTCCGAAATTTTCTTCTTCGGTATTTATGCAACGTTTAATAAACTTCGCTTTTTCGATTAAATCGGGATAAGCGTCTTTATTAAGTTCAATAACAACATCACAGATATCGCCGAGAAATAAACCCTCAATGCCAAGCAGCCTGCCATGTCTTGCCGCACGGCGAAGCAGGCGGCGCAGAACATATCCGCGACCTTCGTTTGACGGTAAAATGCCGTCGCAAATCATCATGGTTGCCGCTCTTGAGTGGTCGGTAATTATGCGTATAGATGTGTCTGATGCGGCTGATTTCCCGTATGACACGCCGCTGATTTCGGACATTTTATCAATAATACGAACTATCGTGTCAACTTCAAATATACTGCCCACACCTTGGCAGACACATGCCAGACGCTCGAGACCCATGCCTGTGTCTATGTTCTTTTGGCTCAGCTCGGAGTAGTTGCCCGCTCCGTCATTGTCAAACTGCGTAAATACGTTGTTCCAAATCTCTACATAACGGTCACATTCGCAACCCGGAAAACAACCGTCTTTGCCGCACCCGAACTTGTCGCCGCGGTCAAAATATACCTCGGAGCAAGGCCCGCAAGGCCCCGAACCATGGTCCCAGAAATTGTCTTCTTTGCCGAGTTTGACTATCCTCTCGGGGTCTATGCCTATGTCGTTTTTCCAAATATCAAATGCCGGGGCATCCTCAAAATAAACGGACGGGTATAGAAGATTTTCGTCTATACCAAGCCGCTGCGTGAGAAACTCCCAGCACCATTTAATTGCTTCTTTTTTGAAATAATCACCAAACGAAAAATTGCCAAGCATCTCAAAGTATGTGGCATGTCGTGAGGTTTTGCCGACACTGTCTATATCGCCTGTGCGAATACACTTTTGGCATGTGCATACACGCACTCGCGGCGGCTCCTGCTCACCGGTAAACCATGTTTTCATTGGCGCCATGCCGGAGTTTATAAGCAGCAGCGATGCGTCGTTTTGCGGGGTGAGCGGAAAGCTCGGTAGTCTTAAATGCTTCTTTTCTTCAAAGAAAGCTAAAAACATCTCCCGCAGCTGATTTAAGCCATAAGGTTTTAACAATGGAATATCCTCTATTTTACCAAGGTTTCTATGTAATCTGCTATTTCGCCGACTGTTTTATTTTCGTAAACAGACTCATCAATGGCACTGACACCATATTCTTCTTCAAGTGTCATGATAAGCTCGACCAAATCGAGCGAGTCTGCACCCAAGTCGGACATCAGGTCGGTATCTCTTGTAATTTCGTCCGGGTCAACCTCGAGTTGCTCAGCAAGTACAGCTTTAATCTTATCGAAAATCATAACTATCTCCATTCCTTATATTGTGGTGTGCTTGAGTTGTCTGATTGTTCTTTACCTTGTCCGTATGCAATAACAACACGCCTGCTTTGTTCTTTTCCGACGGAGTATGTGGAAACCTGCTCATGATCTTGCAACGCAGAGTGAATGATGTGCCGTTCATAGGCATTCATCGGGTCAAGCGTCATGTTGCGGCGGTATTTTATAACCTTGCTTGCTGTCCGCTGCGCGAGACTTTCCAAGGAGTCACTGCGTCTTTGTCTGTAGTTTTCGGCATCGAGATTAATTCTTGTGCGTCCTGTGTTGCTTCTGTTCATGGCGTAGTTAGTCAGGTGCTGCAGTGCGTCAAGAGTTTCCCCTCTGCGTCCGATAAGTACGCCCGGGTCGCTGCCTGCGAGAGTAACCTTAACCATGCCTTCCGCTTTTGTGACCTCAAGAGTAACGGGGATATCCATTCTCTCAAATAAGCCCTTCAAAAAGCTGTCGACACGCTCACACAACTCGTCGCTCGGCGGTGCTGAATATCTGTCGGATTTTCTGTATGTGTCGGATTTTTTGCCGCTCGCTTTGAGGTCGTTCGCTTTGTCGTCGTCTGCTTGATAATCGTCGTCTTCGCTTCCCTCTTCTTCGTATTCAACCTTAACGACAGCGGGGGTGTTTTTTAGCCCAAACAGACCTGTTTTTGCTGTTTCAATAATTTCTACCGAAACATCATCTCTCGACAGCCCAAGCATTGCCAGTGCGTTTTCTATTGCTTCTTCTTCCGTGCGGCCTTGCATTTCTATTGATTTTGTCATTTATCGCTTCTCCGTTCTGTGGATTATTACCTACTACTCTACTTCGTTGTCGTCCTCTTCGTCTTCATTATCGTCGTTGTAATCTTCATTATCGTCGTCGTCTTCGTCGTAATCTTCATTATCGTCGTCTTCATCTTCATCTTCGTAGCCTGTGTAAGCATCATCGTTTTCAAAGTCATCAGAGGGGGAGGAGTATCTGTTCGGGTCGTAGGCCCTGCCTCGTGCATAGCGTCTTTTTCCGACTCTGCCCGGCTCGTTTTCGTCTTCCTTTTCTTCTTTTGCGGGTGCGTTTTTCTTTTCCCACTCGGCGGCTTTTTCAATCTGATCCTGCTTATCGCTTTTTTGCTTCTTACGTTTTGAAGTGTTGCGGTTTCTCTCTGCGAGACCCTCTGCTTTCAGACGTTCTGTTTCAATTCTTTTTGCTTCAAGCTCCGCTTCTTTGACCTTGCGGACTTTCTCTCTTTCCGCATCTTCTTCATCAAGAATTTTTGTGTACTTCTTGGTGAGCCAAATGTCCTGACCGATTTGCAGAACTGTGCCGATTGTCCAGTACATGCTCAGTGCGGCGGGGAACATAAAGCCAAACCAGACAGATAAGAGCGGCATAAATTTCATAACATTGGCTGCCGTGCCCTCGGGGGTTGGCGAAGCGTTCATCTTACGCATTATGTGCGCCGAGACAAACTGCGCTCCGCCGGATATAATCGGGAACATAAATAAAATAAGACCGGGTACCCATGCAGAACCTGACCAGTCTGTTTCCGGGTTCCAGAAAAATTGCCAATCGGGGATTTGAGTAAGATTTAACTCGCCGAGCATAAAGGAAACTTTTTGAAGCCCCTCAATGCCCATATCCTTAAATGCATCCCAAAACCTGCTGATTTCTTGCGTGATATAAACTTCCGCATAGAAGCCCTCAAGGTCGGGCGGACTGCCTAAAGAAACGAGCTTCTCGTATATTGCTCCGCCCTCTTCCCAAAGGTCTCTTGCAACACCCATCATAAGAGAGAGCGGCTGACGGATAGCGTAGAACATCGCAATCATTATGGGCATTTGAATAAAGCTCCACAAACAGCCGGAAGCGGGGTTTACCCCTTCCTCTTTGTAGAGCCTTGCCATTTCTTCATTAAGTTTTTGTTTGTTTGCACCATGCCTTTTTTGCAGGTCGGCAATCTTTGGTTGAAGCCTTGTTTGCCGAAGCATGCCGCGTTTGCCTTTCATTTGGAAAGGAAGCAGAATAACTCTTACAATAACAGCAACAAATAACAGGGCTAATGCGTAGTTTTGGAACAAATCGTAGAGGTTCATCAAGAGCCAGCCAAACGGTCTGGCAATAGCATTAAACATAGCTTCTCCTTATTAATCAGGGTACCGGGTCAAAACCGCCTTTACGAAAGGGGTGACATCTGAAAATTCGCCGGATTGCAAGACCCGTTCCCTTGCATGCACCATATTTTTCCAAGGCTTCAAGCGTGTAGTTAGAGCAGGTTGGGATATACCTGCAATTTGCTCTGTGTGGTGATGATATGTGTTTTTTGTAAAACAGCACTAAGGATATGAGCAAACGCTTCATTTCTAAGCCTCGTTTTTTGTAAGTCCCATTTTCGCAAAAAGTTCTACGGTTGATACTTCAAGCTCACTGAACAGCGCATCTTTGCTTTTTATCCTTGCAACGATAACAACATCATATCCCGTACATAGCAGATGTTCATTGATGCGGTAAACTTCCTTTAAGCGGCGGCGTATGCGGTTTCGCACTACAGCTCCGCCGAGTTTTGTACTGACAGTTATACCGAGCCTGTTTTTCTCGCTGCCGTTTCTTCTGATGTATACGGCTACGAATTTTGTGGCAGAGTTTTTGCCTTTGTTATAGAGCCTCTTAAACTCATGGTTTCTTCTGAGCGAAGTTGTATGTTTCACTCTAAGCAGAGAGCTTGTCGCGACCTTTTGCGCGGCGGCGTGCAAGTACCTTACGTCCGTTTCTTGTAGACATTCTTTTGCGAAATCCGTGTTCTTTTGCACGGTGCCTTTTCTTTGGCTGATAGGTCCTAACCATATCTTAAACATTCCTTTCATGTTACATTATAATATATGTATCATATATATACCGATACGGTAACAGATTATACAACACGCAAGTTGAAACTGTCAACAAAAGAAATCTTTACATTGCTATTAAATAAAATATGTATTATACTTGCCTTGCGAATTGCATAAATATTCACCGTGAAAAATGAAAGGACTATAAATATGGCTGAAAATGCACAAGAGGTCTTGGGGAAAAAGAAAAAGTTCTCTCGCATTGAGTGGAGTTGGATTATGTACGACTGGGCGAACTCGGTGTATGCAACCATTATGATGGCAGCCGTGTTCGTAAATTTATTCTCGTATTATGCCGGAGTTGCAGGTCAGGACGGTGATACTTGGTGGAGCTTTGGTACCGCTTTGACAAATATTATTATCGCACTGCTTGCACCAATCGTCGGAGCACTCGCCGACTTTAAGGGTTACAGAAAAAAAATGTTTACCATTTTCTTTGTAATCGGCGTCGGGTTTACATTTGCCAGTGCATTTTTTGGCAGGTGGGAGCTGCTGCTCATGGGCTATGTAATTTCACATATCGGCTTTAACGGAAGCTGCCTTGTTTATGACAGTTTTCTATCCGAGGTCACAACCACAGACAGAATGGACAAGGTTTCGGGCGCAGGCTTTGCATACGGATATATCGGCGGGAGCACAATACCGTTTCTTGTCAGCATTGCTCTTATCATGTTTTCCTCGCAAATCGGCGATATATTTGTTTCTCTCGGCAACAACATAAACTTTAGTGCCCTAACGTCAATCGGCGAAAACTTTGATGAGCTGCTTGCGATTAGGGTTTCCGTTGTGATGACCGCTATCTGGTGGGCTGTGTTTACCATACCGTTCTTCAGGGATATAAAACAAAACTACTACATAGAAAAACCTGAAAACTACGCACTGCTTCGTGCTGCGTTTTCCTCTGCAATAGCAACGGCAAAAAAGATAATCAAAAACAAAAAAGTTCTATTTTTCATCATTGCTTATTTCTTCTACATTGACGGTGTCGGAACTGTTATTTCAATGTCGGTTGCATACGGAAACGCGCTTGAGCTTGAAGCAACCCACATGATTATTGCACTGTTTTTGACACAGGTAATCGCATTCCCCTGCTCGATATGGTTCTCAGCACTTGCAGGGAAATTCGGGTCACGACAAATGCTGCAATCAGCGGTGTGTGTGTATCTTGTAATATGTGTGGTCGGGTTTGTCATGGGCTTTGGGCTTGAGAAGGAGCTGTTCGGCAAGGACGTTGCGACTATCATGTTCTTTGCTTTGGCATGTCTTGTCGGAACGGTTCAGGGTGGCATACAGGCAATTTCACGCTCTTACTACTGTCAAATGATACCTCCGGAAAATTCGGGCGAATACTTCGGCTTCTTCGATATTTTTGGAAAATTTGCAGCGGTGCTCGGCCCCCTGCTCTACGGCATCATCAGAGTAGTTACAGGCAGCCCTGCATATGCGATTTTATCCATTATCGCACTCTTCCTTGTTGGTCTTGTCATGCTTGGCGTTTGCGGCAAATATGACGATAAAGTAAAGAATTAAACATTAAACCTAAAATTTATTATGTCGCCGTCTTCGACGATGTATTGCTTGCCCTCAAGACGGAACAACCCTTTTTCCTTAACTTTGACCATATTTCCAAGCTCGAAAATGTCTTTATACTTTACAACCTCTGCGCGTATAAAGCCCCGCTCAATGTCTGAGTGTATTTTCCCCGCGGCAAGCTGTGCTATTGTGCCTTTTTCAATCGTCCATGCCCGCACTTCATCTTCGCCGACGGTCAAAAACGAGATAAGACCAAGCAGCTCGTACATGGCTCGTGCAAGCACTTCTACGCCCGGCTCTTTAATACCCATGTCAGTCATAAATGCCTGCCTGTCCTCTTCGGGCAGGCAGTTTATTTCCATTTCCATTTGGGCACAAAGCTCTATAAGCGGAATGTTTAATTTAGCACAAAGAGCTTGCAGGGTATCGTTTTGATACTTGTCGCTTTGTTGCTGCTCGTCAATATTAACGACAGCAAGACGGGGTTTTTCCGTCAAAAACGAAAAGCCCCGAATGGCGAGCCGCTCCTGCTCTGTCAGCTCCATGTCTTTTATACTTCCGCCGTCCTCAAGCCGCTTAAAGCACCGCTCCAAAAGTGCGATTTCAACTTCATGTTCTTTGGTTATTTTTTTGCCTGTTTTGATACGGGCAATTCTTTTTTCTATCATTTCCAAATCGGCAAAGAGCATTTCAGTTTCGACCGCTTCAAGGTCACGCGCAGGGTCGATTGCATCAAAGTCATGGATAACCGTATCGGAGTCAAACGCCCGCAGCACATGAATGAGCGCATCACACGGACGCACATCGTTTAGAAATCTCGAAGCACCCGAGCCTCTGTCGCTATCGGACACGGCAAAGCCCGCAACGTCTGTCAGGTCAATCTTTGCATACGTTGTCTTTTTTGGTTTATACAGCGAAGAGAGAAAGTCAACACGCTCGTCAGGCACAATACCTGTTCCGATATTTGCGGTGTTTTTGCCCGGTTTTGCTTCGTTGTCTTCTTTGCCTGTCAGCAGGCAAAAAACGGTTGTTTTTCCTGTTTGGTTAAGTCCTATAAGTCCAATTTTCATATGTTAGTTTCTATTCCTACCTTTATCTGTTGGAGTTGCGCTCAGCACTGTCGCGAGCTGCGTCAAAATCGCCTTGAGCGATTAAGTCTTCTATTTCTTTTGCGGTGTCTGCATCTGCATGGAGTATTGTCTGCTCTTTTAATAATTCGAGCTTTTCCGCTATCTCGTCGGCATCTTTTGATATGCACGCCGTGTAGACGTCAAACCACAGGTCGCAGAGCTTTTTCTTTTCTTCCTCCGACAATGCGAGATACGCATCGTCCTGCCCGGGTTTAAGCTTTTCAACCACCGCTTTTAAGTCGGTTATGAACTTATCTGTTGCATCAGCGATTATTTCAAGCTTGTTGTTTCGTGCCGCCTGCTCAAGCATGGTAGAGGCAGCGGTCAGGTCGGAAGCACCCATATGAGAAAGAGCACCTTTAATGGAATGGACAGCAGCTGCAAGAGTTTTCAAGTCCTCTTCTGACGGATTTTTAAGCCTTTCGCTTATTTCCTCCAAGGTGGTTATAACCTTGCCGCAATCTCGCACAAAAATTCTCACTAAGTCTTCATCTAACGTATCATCTGTATTATCGTTACCAAATATCGAACTGTCAACTATTTCGATTATTTTGTTAAGTGCGTTGTTTTTCTTTTGTTCGCGTGCTTCTTCAATAACTTCGAGGGATTGCTTTTCCCGAATAAACCTGTTGAGCGTCATGTCAAGCTGCCTTATATCAACCGGCTTAGAAAGAAAATCATCAAAACCCTTGCTCAAGAACAACTCTGCCTGCCCTTGCATAGCATTTGCAGTGAGCGTAACAATCGGCTTGTCATAACCAAGCTCACGAATACGCCTTGTTGCTTCCATGCCGTCCATTACCGGCATCATATGGTCCATTAAAATCAAGTCGAAAACGGCACCTTCTTTAATTACGTCAATCGCTTCTTGTCCGTTTGCGGCTGCGGCAATTTTAAGTCCGTACGGGGCGAGCAAACCCTTTGCAACATAGAGGTTTGACTCCATATCGTCCACGACGAGCACACTGCCGTATGGCATATATTCACGGGAGAAATCGTCACTCGCATTTGATGATATTACATTGGCTGAAAAACGCATCAGCTTCTCTGCCGTTTCACGGCTGAGTATTTCATTGCCCTCAACTGCCTGCGGAATTTTAATAACGAAAACGCTGCCCTCACCCACAACACTATTTATAGTAATCGAACCTGTCATTAAATCAATAAGACGCTTTGTGATATTCATTCCAAGTCCTGTTCCGCTGACAGACCCGTAAGCATTTACCGTCATAAACCGTGCATATGCGTCATAAAGTTTGGACATTTGGTCGGGCGTCATGCCGTAGCCCGTGTCGCTGACGGTGTATGCAATGCAATGCGCTCCGTTTTCGTCTGTTTCAGATGCAATTTTTAGGGTGATTTTACCCTCGTCCGTGTATTTGTACGCGTTTGATATTATATTGTTGAGAACCTGTCTGATACGAAGCTCATCGCCGATAAGTGTGGCCGGCAGATTATCTTCGACTATAAGCTCAAACTCAAGCGGCTTGCTGTCTTCACGGAATAATGTGTAGTGAATTATATCGTTGATAAGGCTTGCCGTTTCGTAACGCGCGGGGTTGATTTCGATTTTGCCCGCTTCTATTTTTGAAAGGTCAAGCAGGTCGTTTATGATTGTGAGCAGCGAATATCCCGAGTTGTAGACCCGTGTAAATGCGTCACGCACCTTTGTCGGCAGCGATTTGTCCATAAGCTCCATTTCCGTAACACCGATTATTGCATTGAGCGGGGTACGGATTTCATGGCTCACAGTTGCAAGAAAGTTGCTTTTTTGTTTGTTTTCTTCATCGGACTTTATCTTTGCCGCAGTAACGCTCATCAACACGACACTTAGCCCGATTGCAAACACAATGCCGAGAATTCCAAGATACCATGCCAAATCCTGTATGCTCTGATAGTATGTATCATACGGCGTCATAAGGCACAAAACCCAACCGTTGTCGAAAACCTTCCATACAAGCTCGGAGCGTTCGTTTAAGTAAGACCTCGCATCGTAAGTGCCGAAAATCGCGCCCGAACGCATATCCGCGGCAATTATGTCACCGTCGTTAAGCAAGCTGATATTTCTTCCGAAATATCCGGGGCTTGGGTGTGCAATAACATCTAAGTGTGTGTCCATCATCAAGCTGTAGCCGTCGTCTGTCAGCCTCGTATTGGCTACATATTCGTTTATGTAGTCGAACAAAACTTCAATCCATATAATGCCGAGGCGGACACCGCTATTGTCATATATACTGCGCGCATACGAAATTGCGTATATTTCAGCATCTTCAAGGAAATACGGCTCTGTTACAACAATACTGCCTCCTGCTTTTACGGCATCGTCATACCAAATAAAATTTGACGGGTCATAATCATCGGGAATAATTTTGCCTGCGCCGTTGATGTAAATCCCGCCAAAGCAGTCAAAATAGCCGTAAACATCGGCTGCTCCGTGTTTAATATCAGCTTGACTGAGCATAAATGCCGTGATTGCGTTAAAATAATCCTGTATTTTTTCAGAGGCTCCGCCGTTTGTTATGATAAAATGTGTTGACTCCGACATTCCTACAAAGGTTGATTTTGACTCCTGCAGGCTCATCATTATATGTGTTTGTGCGTTAGTAAGAGCGTCTTCCGCCCTTCTCATCAGGTGAAAACGCTCACGACTGTTCCCGTATGAATAACTGACTATTACCATTAATGCAAATGTAATTACTACAAAGAGCATTTGTGCGTATGATAATTTCATGCTAACGATTTTTTTAAGTAATGATTTCATCGTGCAAACTCCACTGTCGCCTGCCAACAAGTCTATTTCTACTACATTTTGACATGCAAGTCAACAAAAAAGATTGTAACGTATAATGTTATTTTCACTTATGTTGAGAACTGTAGTTTATTATGATATTATTTGTGTATTACAGTGTTGTTTTTCACCTTTTATGCCAAGAAAATTTATATGAGTAGGAGTACATAAAATGAAAGTTTTTATTACAGGCGGTACAGGGGCAATCGGGCAGTATGTGACTTTGGAAGTGGCAAACAGAGGACATGAGGTATTTGTTCTCTCACGCACGCCCGAAAAGTATGCACCAATGCTGAAAATACCGGTAAGTGGCGGGGGTAGCATTAAGATAATAAAAGGACTTATGACCGAGTTCTTTCTCATGGAAGAATATGTCAAAGGCATGGATGCGGTTATTTCAATCGCCTTAGGTTGGGGCAACGAGCCTGTTTCGATGCTGACAAACGACACTGCCGCAACGGTTAATTTGCTCGAAATTTCCGAAAAAGCAGGTGTCGGGAAGTTCATTTTCACAAGCTCCACTGCAGCAATGGGCAACTGCACTCCCGGCATAAACGAAATGTCCTGCAACAAACCGACGAATTTATACGGCAGCACAAAAAGTGCTATTGAAGCTTATGTTATCGGATTTAGTCAGTATTTTCCTGAAGCGGGCAAAGACCCGAAAATGGTGAGCATGAAGCGTAATGTAATCCGCCCCGGTTATACATTCGGCACTCCGTGCTTCCCCGGCGGCACGGTGCAGCTTGACCCGCGTTTTCGCGATATTGCAAAGGCTGTTGTAAATAATGAGCCTGTTAAGCTTACAAAGCATGACGGCACACAGTTTTTGTCGGGTGCTCAGATTGCAAAGGTGTACGCCGACCTGCTCGAGAGTGACTTAAACGAGGAAGTTTTCCTTGCGCTTGCCGCAGACTTTATCACATGGGAGCGTATTGCCGAAATCGCTTTGGAAGAATATCCCAAGTCCACATCGGTCATTGAAGCCGAGGACAAGGGTTGGGACAGCACTCCCTCGCTATATGGCGTCGATAAAATAAAGACGGTGTTCGGATTGGAGTTTCGCGGCGAGGATGAGGTGCGCGCACATATGAAATGGAGCTTGGAAGACGCACTCTCTCAGAAGTAAGAGACACGAGGTGGCTGCTATGACAAATGAAGTATTGCTGCAACGGCTAAAGCACCCCGGCGGGCGTGTACGTGCCGTTTTGGACACTGATGCATACAATGAAATTGATGACCAGTTTGCGATTGCATATTTTTTGAAAAAGCCTGAAATCTTTGACGTGCAGGCGATTACAGCCGCTCCTTTCAGTAACGAAAAAGCGGATAACCCAACTGACGGTATGCGGCTCAGCTATGAGGAAATATTGAAAATATTGCGGCTCATGGACAAAGAAGATTTACAAGATATCGTTTATCAAGGTTCCGAAAAATATCTGCCCGATGAGAAAACGCCTGTAGACAGCCTTGCCGCAAGGGAGCTTGTGAGGCTTTCATATCTTGATGACCCGCTCTATATTATCGCTATCGGAGCTATCACAAATGTTGCCTCGGCACTTTTGCTTGACCCGACCATGGCAGAGCGGTGCGTTGTTGTTTGGCTTGGCGGACATGCGCGGCACCGGTATGATAACAAGGAGTTTAATATGTCGCAGGACGTTGCGGCGGCTCGCGTTGTCTTTGACTCCGGTGTGCCTTTGATACAGCTGCCTTGTCACGGTGTGGTGTCTGAACTGAGAACCACAGGTCCCGAGCTTGAATATTGGCTTCGGGGCAAAAACAATCTATGCGACTATCTTGTTGATAACACTATAAATGAGGTTGCGGGGTATGCCGGCGGAAAGGCATGGAGCCGTGTAATTTGGGATGTTTCTGCTATTGCTTGGTTTATCGACAAGTCGTTTGTTGCAGGGCGGATTACGCCAATCCCGATTTGCGGGTATGACCACAAATATTCATATGACGAAAGCCGCCACTCTTATTTTGTCGCCGAACACATAAACAGAGATGCAATTTTCACAGATTTATTCTTAACTCTCACATCGTGACAAGGGGACGGGGGTTTGTCAACCGGCGCGGACATAGCCTGTTTCTTCAACAAGATATTGACCCTGCGAGGAAACTATCCACTCAAGCAGCTTGTCTATGTTGTCCCCTCGTTCGGGGTTAAGATACTCGCCGTCTTTTTTGAGCGTAATTGCATAAAAATCGTTTGCAAACGGATATGCACCGCTCTCGATATTTTCTTTGACCGGAGTTACCCCGTCAACAGATAAAAACTTGACCTTGTTCTCGCCAATCATATCCCTTATATAATATAAGAAAGAATAGCCGAGCGAGTTTCTGTAATTTTTATAGTTTGCAACCTCGCTGTACATGCCCATCATAGTATCAAAAACCTCGTGCTCTGCGGGGACTATGGGAATATCGCCCATGATTTGCTCGAGCATTACCTGACTGCCCGATGTATCGGGGCGCTGGTAAGCTCTGATTTCATTGTTTCTGCCGCCGACATCCTGCCAGTTAGTAACTTCACCCGAATAAATCCGCCGAATATCACGTGTCGATATGTCTGTGACTGTGTTGCGGCTGTTTACGAAAAAGACAAATGCTTCACGACCCACGGGTGTCAGAACTATTTCATATCCGGATTTTTCCGCCCATTCAACTTGTTCGTCCGAAACGCCCATTAGGAAAATAATATCAGCATAACCGTCAATAAGATTTGCAAATGCTCCTGCTGTTCTTGAGCAGACAATAAGTGATGCGTAATCTCCCGACAATTCACCGTATGTTGAGTACTCCGGAATATCCAAATCAGGTGCCGGTGCGGGATATGTCGCTTGGACAAAAGCCGCATAAAGCGGGTATAGCGCCGTCGCACCGTCAAGACGCGGAAGCTCACCCGTCAGGCTCAGTGCAGACGGTTCATTTAATTTTGCGGTACGGCTTTCGTGATGCGTAAGCACTCCGTCAACATACCAATAGCGACCGAACGGTGTATATTCCGGCAAAAACACTTCCTCGCGGGAAACCGGTATTGACGAATTGTAAACTGCGGGGATAATAAATATTGCCGTAACAGAGAGCGCGACCACCGCAACCGAAACCATTGATATGACACGGGTTTTCATTTTGAACGGTTTCCATATAAGCAGTTGCGAAATTAAAAAGACTGCTGAGCATATTGTGAACGGCACCCAAAATCCATGTATAGTGTTGTAATTAAATGCAATAACAAGCGAAAACATAACCGCGAAAACAAAACAGAAAATAAAACTCAAGCCGCACAAAACACCTTTTATGACTTTATTGTCAATAAAATAAGCGGCTACAAGGGGAGCGACAGCAAGCGCTCCAAACAAAAACATGATTTCCATAAAATATCATCTCCTCGTATTATATAGTTGTAGTTATTAACGTCCCTCTTCAAGGACAATATGCTACACTGTTCAGGATGCTGTGGATTGGTTACTCTCTCCTACCACTCGATGGTTTTGAAAAGGCTCCAA
>Ga0123356_10000615_pt1 | contig 39393 bp, 36 predicted proteins | sample TergutEmb28metaG_2_FD_92546 | JGI IMG/M metagenome (GOLD analysis project Ga0123356, IMG submission 92546) | Embiratermes neotenicus P3 segment gut microbial communities from Petit-Saut dam, French Guiana - Emb289 P3 | ecosystem: Host-associated > Arthropoda: Insects > Digestive system > Gut ...
TCACACCAACACCCGGCACAACCAATCTATTTTGCAGACAGAACCAAACAACTACAGTACTTCAAACAAACAGCTAAAAACTCTGCAAAACTCACTCCACCCGCACCTTTAAACTATGCCATAATTGGCACATGGGGACAAGGCAAAACCTCCCTAGTATACAAACTCAAAGAAATCGCCCTAAAAGAACTGCAAACCGAAATTCAATGCGCTTGTATCTATTTCCCACTTATGCCCCAATACTGCCAGAACTGGGACACCTTCACAAGTGGTTAGAATTTTCGTTCGCGTCATGTTTTTAACTCCGGTATAAGTTCAGAAAATACGTGATGTGCTAACTTGGCTGGATGAATTTTATCAGCGTCCTCGATTTTTAAGCCTCTTTCGTTGGCTATGTCGATTAGGTACTGTTTTGTCTGGTTTAGAAACGTTGGGTCGGTGACTTCTTCGGGTTTGTCGTGCCAGTACCAGACTTTTAGACCGTGGCTGGTGGTGTAGGTTATTATGGCTTGGCGTTTAAGTCCTGGGTGGTAGCCGAGCAGAATAGCTTGTTGAGGGATGAGTTTGGTGACTTGGAGTTCGTTGACGACTGCAACTTCTAACAGGGTTGTGACGAGTTTGGCTTGGGTTGCTATGCGGGTTTGGTTGACATATTGTCGTGTGGTGCTGAGTTTTTTTGCGATGGCACTGATGCTTAGGCCTTTGTTTGGAGTTGCCAGATGTCTTTTTGGCTTTGGCTCAGTGGAGAAGAGATTGTGCAATTCGCAGGCATAAATAATCATAAACAATTAACTATTTACAAATATTTATATTTGCTGACTTACCGCTCAAACACAGAACACAGAATACCACTAAAACTTTCGGCAGTTCTTTATCGTTGGATTTGAAAGTTAGATCATCAGGTAAACTCTTGCCCATAGACAAAAACACAATTCAAAATCTATAGTTCACCAGACCACAGCGAATAGTCACCATAATGAAATGCAAAGGAAAAAATAAAATGAAACTTTGGCTTATGACAGCCATTTGAGGGGTATATCTTGGAATGTACCATCAGGTAATGTACGCCGAATAGTTATTGGTAAAATATTTGCATCCAATTCTGAGAGCGCAATGTCTATGGGGTTGGTGTTTTCTTCGGCATCGACCAAGATTGGAGCGCCCATCGAGATTTGCAGGGCACGTGCGCCTACGATTCTTGCCTTCTCGAAACGAGTAATTTTTGGTGGTCCTACTTTGATTGTTTTGTCCATTTCTACATCATTCCATAGGGCATTCCACCCATTCCGCCACCCATGCCCATTCCACCCGGCATACCGCCGCCTGGTGGCATTGGAGGCGACTTCATCTTTGCGGTTGAGATAACGTCATCGATTTTTAGTATCATGGATGCCGCTTCGTTGGCTGACTTGATAATCTGCTTCTTAACCGCAAGTGGCTCGTAAACGTCAATTTTGGTCATATCCTCAACTTTTCCCAATGCAATGTTGATACCTGCCCAGGTCTGCCCCGCCTCATGACTGGAACGCAGCTCTGTTAGTAGATTAACGGGATCCAAACCGGCATTCTCAGCTAACGCGATGGCGATCTCTTCTAGCGAATCCGCGAAAACACGAACCGCAAGCTGCTCTCTACCAGATAGAGTTTGAGCGTACTTACGTAGGGTGCTAGCCAGCTCCATTTCAGGTGCTGCTCCACCGGCGACCACGTGCGGGTCTTCAATGAGGTCTTTTATTACAGAGAGGGCATCGTGAATGCTGCGTTCGGCTTCGGCGGTTAATCGCTGGTTTCCGCCTCGGATGAGCAGTGTGACAGATTTTGGGTTTTTACAACCCTCAATATAGGTCATTTTATCATCACCGGTCTTGCGTTCCTCAACCAGTCGTGCGTCACCCAAGTCGGCTGCGCTAAGGGCGTCGAGGTTGCTGACGATTTTACCGCCTGTAGCTCGGGCAAGTTTTTCCATATCAGATTTCTTTGCTCGGCGGATCGCGATCACGCCACGACGCGTCAAGAAATGCTGAGCCAGGTCGTCAATACCCTTTTGACAGATCACTACATTAGCACCTGAAGATAGAATTTTATCAACCATACGTTTCAGGAGCACTTCTTCCTCTTTTAGGAACGCTTCGATTTGTGCTGGGTTTTCAATGTTGATTTTTGCATCCAATTCGGGTTTCTCATTTTCCAAGGAAGCATCAAGAAGAGCAATCTTGGCTTTTTCGATGCGTTTAGGCATACCACTGTGAACGACTTCTTTGTCAAGCACTATACCCTTGATTAGACTGGTTTCACCCAACGATTCACCGGTTTTTTTCTCCACTTTAATATCGTCAAGGTCAGCTTTCATGCCGCCTCCGGTTTTCTCCGCAACGGCAAGCATGGCTTTAACAGTTATGTCGGCGAGGAGCTCTTTGTATTCGGAGACCATTTTGCTACCCATGGCAGTAACGGCTACTTTTTTGAGATATTCCGGGGATGCTGTATTGTCGATGGATAGGGCGATTTTATCCAAAGTTTTCAAAGCCTTTTCCGCGGCGAGTTGGTAACCTTCGATTATGATGGTTGGGTGAACGTTTTTATCGATGAGTTCCTCTGCGCGACTTAGCAACTCACCTGCTAAGATTACGGCAGTGGTGGTTCCGTCGCCTGCTTCTTTGTCCTGTGTTTTGGCGACTTCCACCAGCATCTTTGCTGCGGGGTGCTGAATATCCATTTCGTCGAGGATTGTTTTGCCGTCATTTGTGATTGTGACATCTCCAAAACCATCGACTAGCATTTTATCCATACCTTTAGGACCTAGTGCACTTCGAACGGATTCAGCTACAACCTTGGCGGCTGTAATGTTACCATGTTGGGCGTCTCTACCGCGGCTACGGTTAGAGCCTTCTTTTAAAACCATAATGGGTATTCCGCCTGCTTGTGTTGGCTGTGTTGACAAATCTTATAAACCTCCATTAAGCGAACAACAAGATGACAACCTTAACAATATAAGCATTTCTAGGCGACCCTGGTTGATATAACCACAGCTAAACGGTTTTCGTATCAATGGCCGGTTGTTAAACAACTGTTTTTTGCAGCAAATCATGATAGATCACTATATGCATCGTCTTGCGTGTTGTTTGTTCTCGAAAGCAACCACACCCTCTTAAGAATCTCCACCAACTAACAAACTTTGACGATAAAACTGGCTGCAACAGCCCTTAACTCTACCAAATAGGTCACGCCGTGTCCCATCACACGTCCAACGTGCCAGCTTCCCCAGCATAGCGTTAAGCTAAAAACCTCAAACACTGCCCCCGCAGATGATGGTACCCACACCGCCCTTGGCAATTATTTCACCCTCTTCGTAGACGACTTCGCCATTGACGATGGTTCGAGCAACTTGGCCATACACATCCCAACCGCTATAGGGGCTGAATTTAGCTTTAGACTTGAATTTGCTTGGGTCGATTTTGAATTGGCGATTATAGTCGATGATTGTGAGATCGGCGGGTTTGCCTGCTTCAAGAATACCACGACCGGTTAATCCATAGATTTCGGCTGGCTTCGCAGATAGTAAAGTCACCAACTGATCTATGGAGAGCTTGTTTTTTCTAACCAGCGTCAGCATAAGCGGCAGTGTAGTTTCAAGTCCAGGCACACCTACTTTGACAGCCCAGACATTAGCGGCCGACTTCTCCACCAACGTATGGGGTGCATGGTCCGAACCTATGGTGTCAACTGACCCGTCCTCGAGACCCCTCCACAGGGCATCAACGTGGGCACGGTCCCGCAGAGGGGGTGCCATAAGCAGCATCGAACCTACTCGTAGCAACTCATCACTTGATAGCAACAAATGGTTGGGCGTGACCTCGCAGGTAACTTTCCTCGCCGCTCGCTTTGCCTGTGCAATTGCGGTTAGCCCCTCTTTGGAGGTGACATGACAGAAATGCAGCCGCACATCGGTGCCCGCGCTGAGTTTGAGCAGACGCTGAATAGCGCTCAGTTCAACATCTTCACGGTGGGCTCGCAGGTAATCGATTGGGGCAATTTTGTGGGCTCTTTGGAGTTGGCACTCATTTGCCATAAGCATGACGTGGTCTTCGGCGTGCACTGCGATGGGTAGTTTGTGCGGTGCAACAGTTTTGAACGCTACTTCTATGGCTGCATCATCATCCACGTTAACTCCGCCCACTTGGTTACCCATGAAAAATTTGAATGCCACCGCCCCTGCTGCAACAACCTCTGTGATCTCTGACAAATTCTGGGGGAACTCAGAGTACAAACCTACGTTAACACGTAGTTGTCGTCGGGCGATTTGGATACGGTTACGCAAGGTTTTGGCACTCATGGTGACTGGTTCATTGTTGGGCATATCCAAAACAGTGGTGAATCCGCCTGCCGCAGCTGCCGCAGTTCCCGAGCCAAAATCCTCCTTGTATGCTTTGTCCTCGTCGCGCAGGTGCACATGTCCATCGATGAGTCCTGGTAACACCAGTAACCCATGCAAATCGATTTTAGTGTCGGCTTGGGGCAGATTGGTTTCTCTGCCGATTTTTTCTATCTTGCCCTCTTCAATGGCGATACCACAGTCTACGATTTGACCTTTGAGGTATGCTTTAGCATTGAGAAAGACAGAATCAACAACCACTTTGAGTCACTGTATGCAATAGCGACGGGTCCATTAAAAAAGTTATTCGACCAACCGTTTCACGCATATCCTGAATTCCCGTGAAAAACATATTGCGATCAGCAAAACTAACTGCAGTATAGCCCTGTACTGGGCGGGCTACCTTACCAGTTGGAAGCTAATTGATAGCGCATCACTAGCCGTCTCACTGCAGACCATCTCATATGCTGCAGTTCATCTATTCTAAAACTCCAAAGTTTATCACCCATGGAAAGCGTGTATGTGTTTAGTTCACACAGGCATATATGCACAAATGTGTCTATGTAATTCTGATTGCTGAACAAAAACAGCACAAAAAACTAAATTTCAACAGAAAAGAAGCCAATTACAGGCTCATTTTCGTTGAGAGCTAAGCACATACGAAAGCGTTAAACGTGCGCAACAATTGAACCTCAACCCTGTCATAGACAATGGCATATCTATTCACACGGAATAGCATTTAACGCCACCACAGACGACAAACTATGGAACATTACAAAACAGATGAAAAAGGTAGAACCGTGAGGTGGCAAACGTTGGGTACCTTGATCTGCTCAGGGCGTTAGACTGGTTATGGATATATACTTATCCTTTAACGACTGCGATTGGCACTAAGCGAGCAACTTTGGTGGCAATGCCGATACTGTCGCTGACTTCAGCAACCATGTCTACGTTTTTGTAAGCTGGATCGGCTTCTTCTGCTAGCACAGATGCACTGGCCGCTCGAACGGCTATACCCCGCTTTTCCATAGCTGTTTTAATGTCTCCACCCCAGAACTGACGTTTTGCTGCGCTACGACTCAACATGCGCCCTGCACCGTGAGCAGTGGAACCGAAGGTTAATTCCATGGCTTTCTGTGTACCCACGAGAACCCATGAACTGGTTCCCATGCTGCCGGGGATGAGGACAGGCTGTCCTTCGCTACGGTAATCGTCAGGAACGGCTTCGTGATTCGGCGGGAATGCTCGGGTGGCACCCTTACGGTGTACCCAAACCTGCCTGTTGATGCCATCGATGACATGGGTTTCCACTTTGGCGATGTTGTGGGCAACATCGTAAACAAGGTTAAGGCCAAATTTTTCGGGGTCTTCACCGTAGACCTGCTGGAAGCTTTGGCGTACCCAGTGCATTATGGCTTGGCGATTACAGAAAGCGTAGTTAACTGCACATGCCATGGCTTCGAAATAGTCTTTGGCTTGGGGACTGTTGCCGGGGGCACAGGCGAGTTCTCGATCGGGTAGTGAGATGTTGTATTTATGGACGGCGTGTTCCATGACACGAAGGTAGTCACTGCAAACTTGGTGCCCGTAACCGCGGCTTCCGCAGTGAATCATAACGGTAACTTGGCCTTCGTGGGTTAGTCCGAAGGTTTTGGCTGTTTTGGAGTTAAATATTTTGTCCACTTTTTGGATTTCCAGGAAGTGGTTTCCTGACCCCAGTGTGCCAATTTGGCTTAGCCCGCGGCTTTTAGCTGTCTGGCTGACTTTATCAGGATTGGCGTTTTTCATGTGCCCATTCTCTTCGCAGTGTTGAGCATCTTCGGCCCAGCCCAAGCCGCGGTCGATTAGCCACTGGACACCCTCTACTGCGAGGGTTTCTAGATCGCCTCTGGATATGGTGAAATCTTTGCGTTTACTGCCCAACCCTGAGGGTACATTGTGAAAAATGGCTTCGGCTAGCGGTGCCAGTTTGGGTCGAATGTCTTTGTCGGTGAGGTTGGTTGATAGGAGACGAACGCCGCAGTTTATGTCGTAACCGACACCGCCGGGGCTGATTACGCCTTCGGTGTAGTCGGTTGCTGCGACTCCGCCTATGGGAAAACCGTATCCTTCGTGGCCGTCGGGTAGGGTGATGGCATATTTGTAGATACCCGGCAGCTGGGTGACGTTGCTGCATTGCCAAAGGGTGCGGTCCGTTTTCATCTTGTCCAGAAGTGCCTGATTGGCAAACACCATGCTTGGAACTCGCATCGCTGGCTTGTACTTGGGAATCTGCCACATACAATCGCTAACTTTCTCTACTGGGACCCGCTCGGGAGCGGGTCTGCTTTCACTTTCACCCACATCGTTCACCTTGCCAAACAAAGCTAAAGCAGATATAAAACATTTATCCAACTCTCTGCGTGTGATTTGTTGATTGATTAATTGTCGGTGTATCTGTGCATATCGCTATATCCTGGTCAAGGTATTGTTTTGGAGTGGATTTAAAACAGAGCTAACCGTTGGCTTGCAGGGGTTTGCTTTATGGGGCTGTTTGTTTGGTTTGTTTTTGCTTGGTGTATTCGATGAACCCATGGATACAGTTTTCTAGTACGGTTTTTTTGTAGATGTAGTGGTCTTTGATGTAGCTTTGTGTCTGACTTAGGATGGGATCAGCAATGATTATGTCGTCGCGGATTTGTTCGAGTGTTTTGTTGGTGTTTATGCCTGCCTCAGTTACGTTTGCCCAGAGTTGTAGTTGCAGCTTGTAGGCTTCAAGACGCTTTATGGCTTGGTCTGCTCTGCCGAAGTGGCTAAAGTAGAGTACTGTGGGGTTTAGTGTGATGAGTTTATCTAGTGAACTCAGAGCGGATTCCAAGTAGAATGGGGGCGGCGTAGTTGGAACCACTATGTTGTATTCGGGGAGGTATGTGCCTGCGGCATCGCCGGGGAATACTCCGTTGTTGAATGGTTCGTGGAAACTTAGGTTATGTGATGCATGCCCAAGGGTTTCTATGACGTTTAGTCTGGCGTCGTCACCTAAGTCGAGACTACCTTGAGTCAAAGAGATTATGCGGTCTTTGGGAACGGGTTCGGGTTTACCAAAGATACTACTCACATAGCCTAGCACAGATTGGCTAGAGGACCATAGTCGTTCAGGGTCAACTAGATGGGGCACACCACGGGGGTGCACAATAATCTTGGCGTTTGGTAGCGACTTGAGTAGTGTGCCTGCGCCGCCGCCGTGGTCGAGGTGAATGTGAGTTACGGCGATGTATTCGATGGATGCTTTGTCAAGACCTAGCTCCTCTATGCCTGATAGGAGGTTTGGCACCGAACTGGATGGGCCCGCCTCTATAAGCAGAGGTTTTTTGCCGGTTATGATGTAGCTGCATATGAGCTGTTTAAAGCCACCAGTGTTTAATTCAACTTGATGAAGGTTTATACCAATTTGTTTTGTATGCATAGCTACCCGCGACGGTTGGATGCTAGTTTTCATAGAGAATAAACGTTTCGCGGCACATCCGGGGAAAAATTAGCTGTAGAGAAAAGCGCACATACAAAGTTTGGGTAAATGGAGCGAGAAATGATTTATACCGCATGAGCGTTTGGTTAGAGCAAGGGAGATGTTATAGCCTGTGTTTTTAGTATCAACCTACATTGTTAAGGCCGATAAACAAAAAGAGCATACTGTTTGGGGCAAAAATCTTGTGACAGCCATGAAAGCAAATTCCGAATTGTTTGGGGAAGTTAAAAGCCTAAGAGTTCTTAGTCAAAAAATCGGTAATGCCCGACGGTACATGGCCATCTGGGAGTTCAAAAACCAAACGGATCGCAAGAGTTGGGAGAAAAAGCTGCATAAACTCAAGGAAGGCACGGAGTTAACTGATGAGTTTAGGGCATTGCTGGAGCCAGAGTCATTTTCGAGCACTCAATGGAAATCTGTAAAGTCAATGCGCCGAGTGCCCGCGCCATAAATAAATTAGCCACCTCATATTGGAGGAGGCATGGTGAGCATCACACTTACACTATGGCAAACTACACGTAGGCATCTTTGAGCCTTTAGAGGATGGAATAATCGTAACTACACACAGGTTTTGCATTCCCTTTGTTTCTGAAAGTTAGCTACGGCCTGATAGAGTAGGTTGGCTGTGGCCAGCGCGAAGGCGGGCAATGCTGGAATTATGTACCAATGAAGTTTTGTTTGCGCCAACGTAAACAGTACCAACACAAAAACGGCCCAACCCAGCACCAATACGTCAGCTTTGCTACGTTTATTTGCAACATTGTAAATGCAAAAACCTATAGCGAATGGTAAGAGTAGCGCCCAGAGGACTTCGTTGGTTAGGAGATATTGGAAGTAGAACAGATAGCTTTGGCTGTGGCCCTCGATAGGAGTGGTAAACCTTTGGAGGTTATCGTAGATGAAGTAGCAGTTCCAGAAGTCTTTGGAAATATGTGCCATGTAGACAACCCAGGGAATAAATATGGTTGCCGCAGCACCCAAGTAGAGACCAACCTGTTTGGAGATAACAAATCGGATTTGCCCAGTAAAGAGGAAGTAGAGGAGCAGTATCGCTGGGATCAACAGGGCTTCAAGTTGCTTTGTCATCAGCGCCAAACCAAAAAATGCCCCACTTAAAAGAGCGTAGCGTGGTGTGTGGTTTACGGTGTCTTGGCTATGGAGCATAAAATAGATGCTGCAGAGCATGAAGAAAACTAATGGAACATCAGTCATGGCATGGGTGGAAAACAAGTAAAACGTGGTGAAGGTTCCTAAAACAAGCATGGATAGCAAGCCGACTGTGGCGTTGTAGAGTTTTTTCCCCAAAAAGAAAACTGCTACCAGTGAACCGGCTCCAAAAAGGGGGATCCAGAATCGGGTAGAAAAAGTGCTAACACCTAAGACCTGGTAGGAAACTGACATTAACCACATCAGAATCGGCGGTTTGCCAACCCAAATAGCAGGTGTACCGTTAACCCAGGGCATGAAGTAGTCACCGCTCTTAATCATGTGATAGGTGATTTGTGAGTAGGTTTTTTCGTCAGCCGCCCAGAGCGGTGCACCGTTGAGGTTTAAGAAGCACACGACTAAAAAAACAAGAACTGCCAAAAATGCGAACAGGCTGATGTGAGATGACAGCCATTGTCCAATTGAGCCGCGTCCAACTCGAAGAGGCTTTTGGAAACTGTTCCGATGTATATTAAAATATATATAGCGGGCGATGAATATGAGAACACCTGTCCAAACGACACAGAACAAAACATCAAAAACCACTGTGGACCACACAATCGACTGGACAGACACGATATTTTCAGCCGGAACAGCGCTCAGGCGCAAAGCATAGAGATGATAGTCATAAGAGCCAAAATAGAGAGTGTCTCCACAAATACTTGGAGAGGAATCAATAATACAATCTGCTTGATAGCGCCATTTCTCTGAACCAGTATATGCATCTATGCAGTAGAGGTTGTAGTCTTGGGAGCCAACAAAAACACAGCCATTGGCGACTGCAGGCGAAGACCACACCCAATAACCCGTTTTAACTTGCCACAGCTTGTCGCCATCGGTGGCGTTTAAGCAGTAGATATTTCCATCATTAGAACCTATGTAGATTCGCCCATCTGCAACAGCCGCCGAAGAACCCAATGTATCACCTGTATGATACCTCCAAACTTTGGTACCGTCAGACGCGTTTAAACATGTGACATAACCGTCGTATGAGCCGATATAGATACACCCATTACTTACGCAGGGCGAGTTTATGTTACCACCGGTATGTTGGCCCCAGATTTTTTCACCCGTGAAAGCATCTAGAGCGTAGAGTGAAAAATCGTCACATGCAACATAGACTACACCATCCAAAACTGCCGGCGAAGAAGCTACCCGTACAGACGTGGGGTAACGCCAAATAAGCGCTCCATCCGAAGCATTATAGCAGAAAAAATCGTGACGGCCTGAGCCGATAAAAACCTGCCCATCCACCACTGCAGGAGAAGACCGCACCGCCCCACCGGCCCACGAAATCCAAACTGGCAGCCCAATTGAGATGTTTAGGCAGTAAACCCAACCGTCATCACAACCCACGTAGACACAACCATCGTAAACTGCAGTAGAAGAATTCACTTCATGCCCAGTTGGGAAACGCCAAACCTCCATGCCTGTGCTGGCGTTAACGCAGTAGATGTGACAGTCTTGACAACCAAAGAAAACCAAGCCATCGCTAACTGCTGGCGAGGACAATACCGAAGCACTCGTGGGAAAACGCCAGAAGAGCTGGGCAGAGTTAGCTTGACTGCTACTGTTTATGTTGCCACTGTGAGTTAAGTCATAACGAAACATGGGCCAGTCGACGTCTGCATTAGCAGAAACCGAGGACAGGATAGATAGAGGTGCAACTAAGAAGAACAAACCCAGTAGAATTACGAATGGCGCTTTTTTCATTTTTATCCTTACATGCAACCCCACGTTCCAAGACAATATTAAATTTACGAAAATAACCCGCCTAACAATAAAGCTTCAAAACAAGAAAGGAGAGTTATTCTCGACTTGAGAGCACCAATATGTAGTCGGCTGTATCTGCGCACATATCTGCTGCTTGCTCGATGAATTCAACGAGGTCATCAAGTATTACCATAACACCACAATTCATGTCCACACCGTACTTGACAAACAAGCTCTTAGCACTCAGGTACTCTTCGTCGATAGCGTGTTCAATTTCACCGACTTTCTCAGCTTCACGGATAGCTTCGTTGGGTGCCGAAGAGATTTTCTCGATGCTATTCCGCAGAGTCTGGGCAGTTTCAACCAGTTTGGATGTCATGAACACAGTTTTATCGGCAAGTTCGTCAGGTATTTCGGTTCCATCGAGCATTTCAAGGCACCGCGCAGCATCCTTCACGTGATCCGCTAAGGTGTCAAGGCGTTTGACTAAGTGTAAAAGGTCTTCGCGGTAATCTGAAACAAGCGCAGCACCTTTAGAGAGTTCCATGAAGGTATCTGTTCGGAGTACATCCACTTCCTCTTCAGCTTTGTAGAGATTTTGGATGTATTCTCTGGTGTCTTTGTAGTTTTTGTCTGCGAAGCTTTGGGTGGCTTTCTGCAGCCAAGTTACTGTGTCAAATGCTTTTGTTATTTGTTCATGTGCGAGTTCTAAGCCGCGGGTTTTGCGGCGCTGTTGAAACCAATCGTAACTTTTTTTCTCCACCACACCAACTCCAGTTTAACAGTCAATTAGTCCAGCCTGTAAATATAACCCTTCGCTATAACACCTGACCCACATAGAGATAGAGGGCACACTTGGTTTTGGTTTTTTAGTGGTTATCACAGTTTTTATCCTATGTAGGCATCGATTGCTAAAACCCAGTCGATAATCGCTGAGTTTTTAGTGTCCATTTGTTTTCTGCTTTCTGATTCCTGCTTCATTATCGTCTTCGCTCACCTGGGAGGGTGCTCAAACATGACTGAAGTACCATATTGCTTCAAGTTTGCCTTTTGCACGTTGTTTCTTTGTCTTTTTGTTAGCCATGTCGGAGGAGCACCTTGAGCTAAAACGTGCAAGTTACCTATTTATTCTGCCCATATAATCTATAGATATCCCTGTATGCTATAGCTATCCTAGCACTCCAATACGACACGGGCTAAAGAAACTTTATCCTGCAAAAACTGCATCACCGTGTTGGTGACATAAACTCGCAAACCCAACGCTTCGATCCCAGCCTTATGGTGAGAATCCTTAGAATCAATCACAAAGGCATCCACCAAATTCGAGTACAGTTTGGCCACGCCTAAGGCTGAAACCTCCACACTCATGAAACGCATCATCTTATCCGCCGGGCCCTTCAGTGGCAATCCAGCCACAATAGGGCTGACCGCAACCACCTTCGCATCGGTGCGTTGCAACGCATCCCTGATGCCGTTAACTGCTAGAATAGTGCCGATGCTTACCACGGGATTGCTTGGACAAACAATCACCAAGTCCGCACTCAAGATCGCATCTAAAACACCCGGTGAAGGATCGGCAGTTTTTGCACCGACAAAATCTATGTTTAAAATTTCGTCGCTAAATCGATGCTTCACAAAGTACTCTTCAAAATGCATGGTGCCTTTTTTGGTGGTTATTCTGGTTTCGAATTTGTCGTTACTCATCGGAAGAATCTGTGCTTTTAACCCCAAGGATTTGGCGATTTCGGTGGTAACTTGTGTGAGGGTTTTGCCCTGTTTTAGGCGGCTGGTTCGATAAATATGGGTGGCTAAGTCACGGTCACCAAGGTTAAACCATGTGTCGGTACCGATTGCTTTAAGCATGTCTAAACAATGGAAGGTATCGTTTTTGATGCCCCAGCCTTTGTCTTCGTCTACTATACCAGCCAATGTGTAGGAGATAATGTCAACATCGGGAGAAATGTGTAAACCAAAGAGTTCAATGTCGTCCCCCGTGTTGACGATCACTGAGAGGTCATCTTGGCTGATAAGTTGCATGAGACCTGTTAGGAATTTGGCTGCGCCCACGCCGCCTGCCAACGCTGTGACCTTAAGTCTGCGCTCGCCCATATACATCATATAGAAATAATGCTAAGTTGATAAATAAATTGTTCCAGAAATAGAGGATAAGAAAGAACTGTTTATTCTGCTGGAGGAGCCTCTTCGCTGATTTCGGGCTCTTCTTCCTCAGTCACTTCTTCTTCCACTGGAGCAGGTGTCACTAACTTAGGGATGGTGATGCCGGCAGGGGCTGCGATAAGTTTGGATTTTCGTATACCAACATGTCTTAGTGGTGCAACGAGTTTGGCTTGGTTGTAGATGTCAGAGGCGATTTTACCCAGAACCATTTCTTGTACAAACTGGTCGAGTGTGAGTGTGGCTGCTTTGCCGCGAATGATTTTTTCCATCATGTCACGGATGATTTTCTCTTGGGAAGTCTTTATGCGTGAGAGCGTAAGGGCTGAGACGGATATACGGAGTTTGTAGCGGTCTTTTGTTATGAGGTTAAATAAGCCGTCTACCTTTGTGGTTCTTCGCCGTACGAGGCTTCTTAGGTAGTCACGTGAGTATTCGTGGCCTTTGAAGAGGGTTCTGGCGGTTTTGCCTTCAGCGGCGTTAATTTGGAAGAACATTTTCAGGTAGTGATGTGAAAAGTCACCTGTTATGTCATAGAGGGTTGCTTCTACGACTCTGCCGATTAGCATTTTTTCTTCTTGAGCTGGAATGCTGCCTAACTCTATGTTGCCAAAGAACGATGGTGCAACAACCATATACCATGATTTACCACGCCATTTATCGCGAACATGCTTTGCTGTTTTCGTTGACAAGCTTATTTCTCCGAGACGACCCACAACATTCTCAAGCCCATATTAAAACTTTTAGCGATATCGAAAGGTTTTGCTCTTTTTCACACGTAAATCTCGTGTTGCAATTATATATATTTGTGGCGTATCTCTTGTCAGTCCGTCCACAACTTGAGGTAGATATTGGCTATAAAATGTGAACAAACAGTATTCATTGGACTGTTGATGGACAAGCAATGGAGGATCAGGGTTTTGTGATCTTGTCCTTGTTGCTCATGTATTTGCGTAGCACTTCAGGGACTGTTATGGTGCCATCCTCATTCTGGTAATTCTCCAGTATGGCGACGATAGTTCGTCCTGTTGCAATGGCAGTTGAGTTGAGGGTGTGGACTGGCCCGATGGGGGGTGCACCTTCTTTTACACGGTATTTTATGCCTAATCGTCGGGCTTGGTAGTCGGTGCAGTTGCTACAGCTGACGACTTCGCGGTAGTCGCCCTGCGCAGGCATCCAAGCTTCGATGTCATATTTTTTGGCGGCTACCGTGCCTATGTCGCCCGTACAAACATTTACAACGCGGTAGGTTAGGCCAAGTTTTTGTAGGAGGTTCTCTGCATTTGCCAATAGTTCCTCATGCAGCTTTGAACTGTCTTCAGGCTTACAGAAGATAAACTGTTCGATTTTATTGAATTGATGGGTACGAAAAATGCCCCGTGTGTCTTTGCCGTGTGCACCTGCTTCTTTACGGAAACAGGTGCTTACCCCCGCCAGTTTAATTGGGAGGTCATCGAGTTTGATGGTTTCGTTCATGTACATAGCGGCCATGGGATGCTCACTAGTGGCTATAAGGTAGAGGTCTTCACCCTCGACTTTGTAGAGAACATCGATAAAATCCGCCATTGAAGTTACTCCCTCATAGGCTTCACTGTTCATGAGGTAGGGTGGAACGATAGGACAATAGTTGTTCTGGGTCAACTCGTCCATAGCGAAACTCATTAGTGCCATGTCAAGTCGTGCCATCATATCTTTGAGATAGAAGAATCGTGCACCACTGACTTTTCCTGCCCGTTCTATATCCACTTGACCAAGCGCAATGGCTAGATCAATGTGGTTTTTTACTGAGAAACTGAACTGTGGAATAGCGCCCCATTTTTTGATTGTGATGTTGTCGTTTGAGTCTTTGCCATAGGGTACCGTGGGATCGAGTAAGTTAGGTAGGGCGAGTAGGCAGGTGTGTATTTTTGTTTGCTGCTCCCCGACCTGTTTTTCCAGCTGGGTAATTTTTTGGTCGATGCCTTGTGCTTTTGTGACTTCAGCGGTGGCTTCTTTGCCAATTTTTTTCAATTTAGCGATTTCTATAGTGCATTGTTTGCGATCGTGGCGGAGGTCGTTTAGCTTACTGTTGTTTTGGCGCCAAGCTTTGTCTAGCGTTATAAGGTCATCTAGCATCTGAAGGCATTCGGGGTTGTTACGTTTTGCCAAGTTTTCTCTGACAAGGGAGGGGTTTTCGCGGATGAGCTTTGTGTCTAACATTTAGGGCCACCGGTTACTGTTTCTCTAACTTAGAGAAAGCAATATTTAACTCTACCACACACCTTCAGAACACTCGACTGGCAACATATAACATGTTGCTTTGTAGCGCTTATAAAGAAGGCAGTTACTTGCGTGTGAACATCCTTGGAGTATAAATTGGATTCTATGCAGAAACTTGTGCTATGGTATAGAGTACAAAATGGCTATGGAGTTAATCTGACGCGGTCTCGGGGGTAGAGGGTTGCTTCGCGGATGTTCTGTATACCCGTTAGAATCATAGTCAATCGCTCAAGTCCAATCGCCCAGCCGGCATGGGGGGGCATACCGTAGTCGAAGGTTTGCAGATGCATCTTAAAAGAGTCAGGGTTTAAGCCTTTTTCTTTTAGGCGCTCAATTAATTGGAGTTTGTTGCAGATGCGTGTACCGCCACTGGTTAATTCAATATAGCCATACATCAAATCGAAACTCTCGCTTACCTGCGGGTTATCGTCTTGTGGCTTGATATAGAAGGCTTTGGCGTGTGTGGGCCAATCCGTTACGAAGTAGAAGTATGGATAAATTTTTCCCAATATGCGGAAAGCATCCGTTGAAATGTCTTCACCCCACGGAATCTCGGCACCTTGCACTTTGAGGTCGTCGAGCACCTGCGAGTACGTTAGGCGTTTAAAAGGTAGCTCTGGCACTTTTAGGTTATGACCTAGAAGGGCGAGTTCGGCTTGGCATGTTTCGTTAACTACCCCAAAGGTGTGGTGAATAACCTGTTCAAGCAGTGCCATCACGCCATCAGCGTCGGTAAACGCCATTTCAACGTCGACCGAGGTGAATTCGCTGAGGTGACGTCGTGTGTGAGATTCTTCAGCTCGGAAAAACGGTCCGACTTCAAAGACTTTCTCGAAGCTAAGTGTTAATTCCTCTTTGTAGAGCTGTGGACTTTGGGCAAGGTAAGCTTTTTGTCCAAAGTAGTCGATGCAGAAGAGTTCTGCTCCGCCCTCTGTTGCTGAGGCGATTATGCGTGGACTGTGGGCTTCCATGAAGCCTTTGTCGAAGAGGAAGCTGCGAATGGCTTGGAGTGCTGTGTGTTGGATTTTAAATGTTGATAAACTGGATTCTAAGGTGAGGTCTAGTGGGCGTGCGTCGAGGCGGACTTCTATGTTGGCAGGGGTTTTGCCGGTGATATCGATGGGCAACTGTTCGGTTGCGGTGTTGAAAACTTTTATTGCGGTTGGGACCACTTCGACTCCGCGTTTGGTCATATTGGTCTTTTTCACGGTACCCTTGAGGCCGAAGCTGAAGCGTTTCTGAAGTAGATCAGATTTTGCTAAGACTTCAGGGGTGACGCGTTTTTTGGGTATGGTGATTTGGACTGTGCCTTCGCGGTCTTGCATTATAATGAAACGAAGCCCACCTAGATCACGGACTTCTTGTACCCACCCAAACAAGGTGACTTCTTTGCCATCTAGTTCAGGAGAAACTTGAGATGTATATTGTGTCCTAACCCAGTCATTGATAGAGTCCAAGTTCATACTACAGTCAACCCGTTAGTCTGCAATTTCAACGCGAAGTGACATATTGCGAGTTTTGCTAGCGATTTCCTTTAGTGCTTTTAGGTCCATGGGCAACTGCTGGCCACGCTTACGTCGTAGGATAACTCGAGTTTCGGTGGTTCCGTCGGGAAGCCAAATTGTGTTTATCGTTAAGATACTAAATGGTACAAAGAGGTCTTCAAGGAATTTACGGTCGTCAACACCGTATTCGAGTACGCGCACGTTTTTGTTGGTTTCGTCGCTTATTGTTTTGACGATTTTGCCGCCGTAACCTAAAAGTTTGGGGACGTCACCGTGTCCGACGAGAATTGCCAATGTTTTTTCAACATCGATTGCTCTGTAGAAGCAAACGTTTTGCAGGGAAGGATACTTCTCTTCAAGGTTGAGCAGTAAGCGGGCGATTTTTAAGTCTAAGTCGCTGATTTCGCCAGCCTTCACTTTAGCTGAACATTTCTGGCATAGTATGCCGCTTTTGAGGCAGAAACTGCATAGTTCGGTTTTCATTTGGAGCCATTTTCCTGCAAAGAAGGAGTTGGGCTTAAGCTGTGACTTTACGCATCAACGTAATTTCGATTGTACTGACGTTGGTAGAACCCTGACTGCCTTCATCTTGGTCTTCAGGTTGGAACTGGTCTGTTCCAATGCTTATACCTTTGATTTTAGCGTCGGGCAGGAACCTGTGTCTGACGACTTCTGCGACATCGATGGCTCGGCTAATGCTTCTGCCGCGTGCTTTTATACTGACTTCTTTTGCGCCGCCATGGAAGAAAGTGATAACTGCTAGAACATAGTTCATGATGGGTTTTTTGCCAATTAAAACTGCATTGAGGTTTTCGGTCACTGGTCCGCTTCACTCCTAGTTTACTTTTAAGTTGCTTCAGTAGCTTTTTTACAACATAAATAGGTTGTGGTGTAGCGCATAGTTGTAGTCTAATAGATGTTTTAGCTCCGCAGATGACCCGATTGCATAAACATCGTCGTGATAGATGCAGCTGGACAAAAGACTCATAGACAAAAAGATCAACTAGATCAACTAACAGCTACACTACACACTTAGGGTAAACCACGTTAGAGCAAACGGAGTTATCCAAAAACTGGGCGGTAAACCGTAGCCCTAAACGGGCATCTCACGAACGCAAAGCCATAACGACAGCCGTATAGTCAGAGGAACATTTTACGGTTTAGAAGGTTTAGACAAAAGGTATATCAGACACGTAAACATCAAACTGTAACCCTAAACGGAAGGTATACAATAACATGCCGATATTAGATCCAATTAAGAAGACTATCGCGCAGAAGCATCGCCTATACATGAAAATCTGCAGAGACTGCGGCGCGCGCAACGCAGAGACAGCGCCCAAATGCAGAAAATGCAAGGGCAAGAACCTGCGCTGGAAGAAACGTGAAATCGTAAAGTAAAAAGTTCAGGTTAAGCGAGTATATTTACTCATATTTCTCCTCATAGTCCACTGTTGAGTACAGCTATTGTCTTTGTTGTCAGGATTTCGATAGGGCATAGGTCTCAAGGTACAGAGCACAGGTCAACGGTTGACTGCATCAGTGAAGTAGACGTGTTATATTTCAGAAGGAAAATGAAGGATCAGTCTTCTCGCCACTTGAACAGTCGGACTGCCAGGACAAAAATGACCACTGTTATGATTGCTAGCACACCGATATCGACTATTGCTGCAGATATATTGTTGTAAACCATGACGTTGTTTAAACCCTCAGTAACATAGAACAACGGCAGTACATGGGCAACGGCCTGAAGGTAACTGGGCATGCTACTAATGGGGAAAAAAGTGCCTGCAAGAAACATCATAGGAAAAGTGACAAGATTACCGATGACACCTGCGGTCTCAGGATTCTTGGTTACAGTACCAACTAACATACCAAGTGCCGCAAAGAGTATGGGACCAAGTATTAGAAAGGGTATAAGCCATGGCGATAACGTGACATGCGCATCGAAGACAAAAACGCCCACTCCAACCATCAGCAGAAAACCAGCGAAACTCAAAAGGATGTAGAAGAACACTTTGGCGATGAGCCACTCCATCTTTGTCAAAGGAGTGAGGGAGAGTTGCTTGAAGAGTTTAGTCTTCTTGTATTCGCTGGATATGTTGACTAATGAGAACATGGGGCTAGTAAGGATGGAAAAACCGATTAAACCTGGAATCAAAAACTCCACATATTTGGTCTGCTGGGTATTGACGGTTGCTGAGGTTAACCCTATGACGGCAGTACCATTGAAACGTTGGAGGTTAAAATAGTTGGCATATCCGTTGACTGTACTGGTAACTATGCCGCTTGTGCTTGACGTTGGATTACCATAGAGGGTGATGTTGACTTGATTCCCTGTCAGGTAGGCAGCTGAGAAATCTTGTGGGATAATTATACCATCTGAAACAGATTTAGAGGCAAGGAAATCAGCAAAGTTCTCCGAAGGGTTAACGAGGATGGCTTTGATGGTACTGGATCCATTTAACGCAGCAAGGAAGTTGGTGCCGATATTTTGCCCAGAAAAGCCGGTATCTTGATTTTGGGCATAAACATTGATTGCTTCGCCTTCACCGCCGGAGAATATGGCTCCGAAAATTAAAATCAGCACAACAGGGAATATTAAACCGAAGAACAGGCCAAATTTGTTCCTAAGGTAGCCTACACTGAATACCTTAAAGTCTGCATAGATTCGTTTAGCACTTATCATGCCATAGGACCTCGGTTTTTATCTGTTTTGATTTCTGGGGCCATGCTCTGTTCGTCAAGGGGTTCACGAACGAGTTTAATAAATACATCATCGAGGCTGTCTTGACGAGTTTGAATGTTACCCCACTCTAAGCCAGACTGTTCAGCTGCCGCCAAAGCTGCTAAGGCAGCATTTCTTTTTTTGAGCGGAATCGTAACTATGCCTCTTGTCAGATCATATTCTACATCTAGGTCAGTGTTTCCTCTAATGTAATTTGCAAGCTGTAAGGTACCCTGAATCTCTAGGTGTTCACCCGAACCGTGCTGTTGAATGATTTCTTGTGTTGTACCAATGGCAACTATATGCCCGTGATCCATGATTGCGACACGATCAGAGAGTTGCTGTGCTTCGTCAAGGTAATGGGTAGTTAAGATGATTGTTTTGCCTTTAGCTTTTAATTGACGGATGACTTCCCATATGGCTCGGCGCGCATTTGGATCCAAACCGGTGGTGGGCTCGTCGAGAAAGAGCAGATCTGGTTGATTTACAAGTGATAGAGCTAAGCCTGTTTTCTGTTTTTGCCCGCCACTTAGATTTTCAAAGTTGTGGTTAGCCATATCTTCGAGGAGCACTTCCCGCAGTATAGCGTCAGTGTCCACTTTAACGTTAAAGAGGGCAGCATAATATTTTATGGCTTCTCGGGGAGAGGTTTTCTCAAAGAAAGTAAAGTTCTGGGGGATAACGCCGATTCTCTTGTGCAAGTCATAGCCGTTTTTCCATGGGTCAAAACCCAAGACTTTGACGTCTCCGCTGTCACGCTCGCGTAAACCTTCCATGATTTCGATCGTGGTGGTTTTTCCTGCTCCATTGGGACCCAAAAGCCCCAAGACTTCGCCTTCTTTGACAGTGAAAGAGACACCGTCGACGGCTCTGAGACTGCTATAGTATTTTTTTAGCCCGGAGACTTCAATTGGTAACATTTATGGGGTCATCTCTGATTGATTGATGTCCTTTGTTATTCGCGTTGAAAATATAATTTTCGGCGTAGAAAACGTACTTGCATATTTGTTGGAAGCGTCAAGCCCTGGAAGTGGATTCTTTAAGAATTTTTCGGTTAGAGGTACCGTTTAGTTTCTTGATTAAAAACTCGGTCAAATCTTGAGGTGATAAATAACGGGGACCACGTTCATGGAATACCTGTAGTTCGAGCGTACCTTTGCCAAAGAGTAAGCGGAACAGGTAGTAATCGAATTTGAGTGCTTGCCGTCCCTCGTTTTTGCCTCGATAGTAGCGTATAGAGCAGAAAAAATCCAGTGCCGCTACCTGCACTCGGGCAACATACGCTAGCACTCTTTGGGCTTCGTTAGGACTTAGGTAGTTGAAGTTGCCCTCTTCAGCTATGCCGAACTCGAAAATTACCTGCCCATTGGGGATGGTGGGGATAGAAACATCTTCGAAGCTTAACTCTTTGCGGTTCACCTCGTTTAGGCATTGGATCAGTTTCTGTTGAAGTGGCCTTTTTGAAACGGTGGAAAGATAGGTTTCTATATATTGGATGTTGGGCGGAAAATTGTTGTAGGTACCAAGTGCCACGCCTTTAAGCCTTCATTTTTTTTATTTTTTCAACGTTGTTTAGCAACTCACTAAGTGCCCCTGTGAGCTTCTGGAGTTCGTCCAAGTTGTCGGTTTTCTCAATTTTGTTCTGTATGTCAGTTATCTTCATCATCAAGGTGGCTTCGAGTTTATCGTAGGCGTTGCTTTGTGAGGGAGCGGGTTTGGGCGGATCCTCGCCTTCTTTGACGATGACCACTTGTTTCTCATCTTTGGCGCACCATAGTGTGCCATCTCTGAGGCGGAACAGAGGGGATGCGCATACGGGACAGGAGAGGTCGGTTAGGGTTGCTCCTTGCCGCAGCAGTTCAGCCATACGCTTGATGGAATTGTTTTCTTTTTCTTGTTGCACAATAAATCCCAAAGAGAAATACGTATAAATACATATATAGGTTGATTTACTGCCAACATGAAGTAAAGGGGAAGTCTATGGTGCGTAAAAAGAAAACTGAGGAGTATGAAGCAAAGATTAAGCAGGCGCTATTAGTCTTAGGTGAAGTTTCCGAGGATAGCACGACACCACGCAACATCCGGCGCAGTGCTAAAGATGCCATGAACGCGCTACAAGGCACAGAATATACTCCTGCGGTGAAAGCTTCGAATGCAGTAGCACTGCTCGACGAGATTCTCCAGGATCCCAACATGCCGCCGTATACACGCGTTAAGCTCTGGAACGTTATGAGCTTCATAGAAGCCATAAAAGACTAACATAGAATTTTTTTCATCTTATCTAAAAATTGGATTGTTCAAGTTATGCATGCAAGCATGTTCTTCAGCCAAAATGCCAATCCTTCTACATGATGGATAGATAGAAAAGCAATAAAGAAAGAAGCTGATAAGTCCATCGTTCTATTATGACGGTTTGCTTCTTTTTTGCTGTTGAGCCATTAGTGACTACAGTCAAACATTAAAAACTCATCACGCATATCTCAATAATGCGTATACCAACTTGATTCTCGGGGTGTTTGTAGCTAAAAATATATCCTAGTTGTCACACTTACCTTTGGGTTTCCACAGGGGAAGAATCCTTTGAAATATGACGTCATCATCGTGGGCGCAGGCCCCGCAGGCATATTCTCTGCGTTAGAGCTAACTGAACACACTAACCTAAACGTTCTAGTCGTCGATCGCGGCGCAGATATAGACAAACGCAAATGCCCGTCTAAACGAGGCTTTGAATGTCTCCACTGCGAACCATGCTCGGTACTCTCAGGCTGGGGCGGAGCAGGTGCCTACAGCGACGGCAAACTCACCCTATCCACAGAAGTTGGTGGCTGGCTAAACCAGTACGTCTCCACCAAGGAGCTGCAGGAACTAGTCAAGTACTGTGACAACATCTACATCAAATTTGGTGCCAGTAAAGAAGTCTACGGCATCGATAACGCCCAGGTAGACGAAATTGAACGCCAAGCCTCACTGGTGGGGCTCAAACTTATCAAACAAGAAGTCCGCCACATGGGCACCGACCGCTGCTTAGACGTGTTAAAAGAGATGCGACGCTACTTAGAGGGCAAAATCACATTTTTGCCCAGAACTGAAGTTAAAGGCTTAATCGTTGATAACCATACGGTGCAGGGCGTCGAAACCGTGTCTGGCGAAAAAATCACGAGCAGATACGTCATCATCGCACCAGGCAGAGGCGGTGCAGAATGGCTCCAAACTGAAGCTCAAATCCGAGGATTAAAAACAATCAACAACCCAGTCGACATCGGTGTCCGCGTCGAACTCCTCGCATCAGTCATGGAAAAATTCACCAAAGTCCTCTACGAACCCAAACTTCTCTACTTCTCACGTTCCTTCGACGACCAAGTTCGCACCTTCTGCGTCTCTCCCTACGGCGAAGTCACCACCGAATCCTACGATGGGGTATTAACTGTCAACGGCGGTAGTCAAGCAGAAACTAAAACCGCCAACACCAACTTCGCAATACTTGTCAGCACCCAATTCACCGAACCATTCAAGGAGCCAATCGCCTATGGCAAATACATCGCCCGACTCAGCAACCTCTTAAGTGGAGGTGTCATGGTCCAACGGCTAGGCGACCTCAACCATGGCAGACGCAGCACCCCTGAACGCATAAGTCACAGTGTACTCACTCCAACACTTAAAAACGCCACACCAGGCGACCTCAGCTTCGTCCTCCCATACCGCTACCTCACCGATATCCGCGAAATGCTCGAAGCACTAGACAAAATCGCCCCAGGAGTCGCATCATCCGAAACGCTACTCTACGGTGTCGAAGTTAAATTCTACAGCAGCCACCTCCAACTCAACCATGCCTTAGAAACCAAAATCGAAAACATGTTCACCATAGGCGACGGAGCAGGCGTCACACGCGGCTTAATTCAAGCCTCCGCCTCAGGTGTCATCGTAGCCAGAGAAATTCTCAAACGAGAAAAAATCTTGAAGGGAAATTAAAATATGGTTGCCGCAATCGCAGAAAACATTCGCTGCACACATTGCGGGGCACCAGTTGAGTTTAAACCAGGTGAACTCGTGGCCACATGCAAATACTGTGGCTTCACCACAGTCATCGGAACCGGTCAAGCCTTCAACTTTGAACACTCCATGCTCCTAAATCGCTACAGCCCCGAGCAAATCGAGGAAATGATCAGAAATTGGATGCGTTCAGGCTTTATGAAACCCGGCGACCTATCTAAAAAAGCCAAAATCATTGAAAAAAACCTGATTTATCTGCCATTCTGGGTTGTCACGGTCGAAGCCACGTCCAAATACAAGGGCATCTTTGAACGCATCGCCCCACCCATCACCAAAGAAGGCGAAATCAACAAGGAATACAACTGGCTAGTGCTAGCAAGACAAGCAGCTGATTTTCCCACCCGTGCCTACGATGTTCCACTAGCAGGCAAAGTCCCCTACGACTTCCGAAAAATAGAGGGTTTCGCCAAACTGCTCAACAGTGAAATGGAACGTGACCAAGCATTAGAGTTGGCACGGCAACAGATTGACGAACACCATCGCTTCTTGCTCCAGCAAAACATCGACCGTGTCATAGAGAAAACCACCACAGTGGACTCCAAACAGATGGTATATTTGCATGCACCAATCTGGTTTATCAAATATGAATACAAAGGCAGCATCTACCAAATGCTCATTGATGGCGCAGCAGGCATGGTGCTCCGTGGCGACATTCCCAACACCAAGTTCTAGACAGCTTTAAAAACCTTTAAGAGCAAGCCTCTTTTCTATAACGGAATGGAAATAATGGAGGAAATGGGAAATGAGCGAAAATAAAGATGTATACGTCCAAGCGAAAAGCCAAATGAGGCTTTCAGAACGTATCGCGGCTGCGCTTCCAGGGTTCCGAGGCTACAAAGAAAAGGAACTCCGCCGCGAATCAGACAAACTAATCCGTAATCATCTCTACCTCAAACTCTCCAGAGCTAAAGATAACGTCAGATTGATTTCGCAAAAGATAGCGGACAAACGCTACTTTGACGTGTTAACAGATGTTGACCGCTTAATCGCCAAGATGGATCGCATAACCGAGAAAGTTAACCACGCATCATATGGCTATTCAGGCTTCTTTGACATAGTTAAAATCAAAGAAGAAAACCTTGACCGTATGATAGCCTACGACAGCAACCTCCTAGACAGCGTCAACACTCTAACCGACGCAGTTGACAACCTAAAAGCCCATCTGCTAAGCGGAGATTATACAGCCCTCAAAGAAAAAGTTCAAAGTGTAAACGACAACGTGGACTTGTTTGAGGACACGTTTGATAGACGACAAGACGCAGTGCTAGGAGTGACAACATAATGCCACAAGTTATCGATTGGCAAAAAGCAAGTGCAGACGACATAATTTGGCGCTACCCAAGCGAAGACATCACATGGGGCGCGCAACTCATCGTCCACGAATATGAGATGGCAATGTTCTTCCGGGATGGTAAAGCCTATGACGTATTTGGACCCGGCAGACACACACTAACCACCCTCAACTTACCACTACTAACAAGCCTCCTTACACGACTTGCTGGTTTTGGCGGCAACAAACCGTTTAAAGCTACAGTGCTCTTCATCAGCACCAAAATCTTCGTTGGCAAATGGGGCACACGGGCACAAACCACCGAACTCGCGCCACTACAGGTGTATGGGCAATTCTGGTTCAAAATCGCAGACCCCACACTGTTTGTTAACGAAGTCGTAGGCGGACAGCATGCCTACACCACACAGAGCGTGAACGATTTCCTCCGCGGGTTCCTAAACGAGAAAATCATCAATGAACTCAGCCATTACGATCTCGTCACTGTCTTTACACGTCTAAATGAAACTAGTATCATCGTCAAAAATACCCTCATAGACTACTTCAAGCGCGTCGGTATCGAATTAACGGACCTTCGTGTCGAAGGCATCGACACTACACCAGAGTATCGTGAACGGCTATTCTGGCTAAAAACCGGCCAAACCGCACCCGGCGACGTTCTACGCATGGAGACACTAAAGAGTTCAGCGGAGGCACTCGGTAAAGGAGGCGGCTCAGGGGCACTCGGAGCAGGCATGGTGCTAATTCCCCAAATCATGAACCAACAAGGAGCACCCCAAGCGGCACCAGCAGCGGCCCTAGTTATCTGTCCTAATTGCAACGAAAAAGTACCCGTCACTAGCAAATTCTGTCCCAACTGTGGTCACAACCTCACTCCGCCAAAACAGCAGACGATGGCTTGCCCCAATTGTGGCAAATCCATCCCCGCCAACAGCAAATTCTGCGCCGAATGTGGAACTAAACTCGAATAGGAGCCAATTGCTATTGAGTGAGAGCAAACGAACCCTGCTAACCATCGGTGTCATCTTCATAGTCATAGCAGTAACTTTGTTGCTCTACATAGTGGGATTGCTCAGTTGGACACTGATTGTGCCGGGGGTTTTTGTGTTCTCTGGACTGTGGATACTATCACTCGGCATCATGCGCACGAACAGCTCCGGCAAGTACGAACGTAGTGGCTTTAGCACCATGACACTTGGACTGGTTGCAATCACGGTGGGCGGCGCATGGTTCCTGTTTAGTATAAACTGGATCTACTCACTCATAGTGATACTGTTAGCAGCTGCAGGATTGACAATCGCAACAGCACTTCAACATAAATAATCATCATTTTTCCATTAGGTCATAAGGGAAATACAAGCCCTGAAAATTTCATAAATGTGTTCACGATCCTATCGAATTAGGAGGATTATAAGTATTCGCATAGTTCAACCCTCTACGAAATATACTCATGAATTATGCTGCATTACCAAACATAACCATTCAAAGTCTCACTGGTGAACAAAAAGCCGATGCACAGTTTTTTGCTCTAAACATTTTTCTATATCTCTGCATAGTCAATTTGGCAGAGGCAAATTGATGTCTGAAGAAATCGTTGGTCAAGGCACATGGTATGACATGATGGCCAAAAAAGTCATCGAACGCGAACAATCACTGCACCGAGATATGAGCAAAATCCGCACCGAGATGGGTTTGGGCGCATCGGGATTTCCACACATAGGCAGCTTAGGCGACGCGAGCCGCAGCTACGCAGTAACTTTGGCGCTCAAAAACATGAATTATAACTCGGAGTTGGTTGCGTTCTGCGACGACAAAGACGGACTTCGCAAAGTCCCCAGCGGCCTACCCGCTGACACAGCAAAAGACTTGGAAAAATACCTCGGCTACTCCGTCTCCACTATTCCAGACCCCTTTGGATGCCATGAAAGCTACGGCAGACACATGAGCAGCCTGCTGCTGGAGGCATTGGATAAATGCGGCATCGAATACCAGTATTATAGCGCCAACGAAGTCTACAAAAAAGGGTTACTGCTAGACGAAACACGGACTCTGCTCACTAACGCCAAACAAGTCGGCGAAATCATCAAGCAAGAAGTCGGACAAGACACCTACAATGAAGTTCTACCGTTTTTTGCTGTATGCGAAAAATGCGGACACCTCTACACGACCCGCGCCTACGAATTTGACCCCAAAACTGATAAAGTTACCTACAAATGTGAGGGGATAGAAATCAAAGGCAAACACATCGCGGGCTGCGGGCATGAAGGAGAAATTGACATCAAAAGCGGACAAGGTAAACTAACATGGAAAAGCGAATTTGCAGCCCGCTGGAAAGCCCTCGACATCCGTTTTGAAGCCTATGGCAAAGACATCGCCGACTCCGTACGCATAAATGACCGCATCTGTCGCGAAGTCCTGCAGTTTGAACCACCCAACCACGCCAAGTACGAGATGTTTCTCGACAAAGGAGGCAAAAAAATCAGCAAATCCGCAGGAAATGTGTTTACGCCACAGGTCTGGTTCAACTACGGCTCACCCCAATCACTACTGCTACTCATGCTCAAACGTTTTGTGGGCACACGCAGCCTCGACGTATCAGATATCCCTGCATATATGAATGAACTCGACGAACTCGAAGACATATACTTTGACAAAAAACAGACAAGCGAAAAAGAAAACACCCGATTAAAAGGCATCTACAAGTACTGCCACGTCATGAAACCCCCAAAAAAACCCAGCATACATGTCCCCTACAACCTCATGGCATTCCTCGTTAAAATGGCACCCAAAGAATACCTAAACGACTACGTCACCGAGAAGCTGGTAAGCTACGGCTACCTACAAAAAGACCAAAACATCGACGAAAACCTACAGACACGTATAGAGTACGCAATAAATTGGACAAATGATTTTGAAGAAATCAAAGAATCAAACATCGAATTATCCGTTGAAGAACACAAAGCCGTACTGGCACTTATTGCACAACTAAAAACTGAAGATGATCCCGACAAAATCCAAAATGCCATCTTCAACTCTGCCAAAGACAACGGCATCAAACCCGCCGCTTTCTTCAAGGTACTCTACAAGGTGCTGATGGGAACTCCACAGGGACCACGATTGGGGCCATACGTATTAGCTATGGGTAAGAAAAACGTGATTGCAGCACTTGAACGGGCACTAAACAAAACTTGACCCACGACTACCTTTCTGACTACAAAAAACCGGAGCTTCTGCGGACAACACAACTAAGCAGAGCCATCTTAGGACAATATGTGTAACTACGCTGAACTCAGAAAGCTGACCAAATCATGGACACTCGTAAAAGAAAAACCGCCTGACCGTGTTGTGTGCGAGGCGATTGGTAGAGACCATCAGCGTTACAACTCTGCGAGCACCCGTTGGTGGAGGCACCCACTAATTCAAACACGTTTTCCCCACCAGCAAGGAACAGTTCTGTTTGGTCACCACTATTTTTAAGTTCAAGCACCGTATTTACTATTTCTGCCCCAAAATTTTGGGCGCAAAAGACAGCATGGGCCTGTCGTCTAGTACGGATTATGACACCGGCCTGCGGAGCCGGAGGTCCTGGGTTCAAATCCCAGCGGGCCCGCCACCACTTTTCAAATCGTGACCTAACTAGCACCACACACATCACCGGTGACATCTCGACCTAATCAGCGGAAACGATAACAAGATATTTATCACTATCAAATAACTCGGGAACGCCAACTCGGAAAACGACCAATACGACACAACTAGAAAGCTTGTCATAGGAGCAAAGGTACCAACCATGTAGGGCCAAGCGGATTCTGTTTTAGGGTCATACCAGGCCTTAATCAAAGTAGGTATAGCTGCTGACGCATCGCTTATTATCGAGAAGACAATTGCAACGTTTGGGTTGTTGGTGACGTACCATAGTATGAGAGCTGATGCTGATAGGGCTCCACAGAGGTAATCACGAAGGGAGTATTTCCAGTAGGCTTTTTTGTTAAAAAACGAAGCCGTGAAGATGAGAAAAGGACCAAAACCTGCCATAAAAACGGGTAGCACAGCCAAGCTGGTTTCGTTTGAAAGAGATGCGGCAGTTGCAACAAATGGGGCGATACACCACATGAGCCAGGTTACTCTGTTGGGGTTAGTTTGTCCCCTAAACATACTACGGATGTAGGCTAATGCAGCGATTAGGGAACCTACGACAGCAAGGTAGACGAGGAAATCAAACATATGCAACAATAAACGGCTATAGATTTTAAAGGATTCATCAACTGTGAAAGGTCGCGGGACCAGAGCATCGCGAGAAGTGTATGAGCTCGAATCGATGTATGAACTCAGGGTACAAGGTCATCATACCATAGTTATCCCTTATAGTTATAGGCGAACGTTCGGCGGGGATTATGAATAAGGTTTTGATTAGTTTAGCGCTGTCTTAGCGGTTTTCTTAGTTTTGAGTTGAGTGTTTTTGTAGCGGGGGCTCTTTTGAGGATGTAGTGTTATTTTGGTTCTGTGGTTGTTTTGTAGTTATGGGTTTATGAGTTTGGAGAGAAATCTTTAAGCCAAGCAACCCGTTTTAGAATAGAGGTAACATAAGAAAAAGAATGCTAGCCGATTGCTAGTCACAACCAAAAAAGTGTTGCAGATAACAAAACATAATTATATTTGCGTTGTATGAGAAGCCATGACAGGTGAATCAGAGTGAAAGCAATTATATTTGGAGCGCCAGGTGCAGGAAAAGGCACGTATTCCACAAGATTGCAAAGTCAGCTTGGCGTTGACACTATCGCTATGGGCGATATCTTCCGCGAATCAGTTAAACAGAATTCTGAATTGGGCAAAAAAGTTAAAAACTACGTGGAGAAGGGCGCATTGGTCCCCGACGATGTGGTGGTTGAAGTTTTAAAGGACCGTTTAAACAAGGTTCCAGAGGGCAGGGGCTTTCTCCTCGACGGGTTCCCACGCACCATCGAACAAGCCAAAACTCTTGAGGGCATCGCTAAACTCGATGTCATAGTGCTACTCGATGTCCCAGACGAAATTATCGTTGCGCGTCTCAGTTCACGGCGTATCTGCAAGAACTGCGGTTCAGTCTACAACATTCGTTTCCTAAAGCCAAAAGTAGAGGGCAAATGCGACAAATGTGGGGGCGAACTCTACCAACGTATCGACGATAACCCGGAAGTCATCAAAAACCGATTACAGGTTTACAAGGATCAAACTGAGCCGCTGGTTGAATACTACAAAAAGAAGAACATACCATTTGTGGTCTCCATCACAAAATCGCTGGACTCACCACCAGAAGCCATGGTTGCCGAGATGCTCGACGATCTCAAAAAGTTAGGCATCAGCTAAATATCGAGTATGAACTCTAAGAGTACCCGTTCGGGTTCACGGATAACAACCATAAGGTGGTAGGTTACCGCTTTCACCCCGACTTTTTGCGGGTGCTTTTTAGGGTTAAACTTTTCTCCCCACACCGTAGCTTTGAACTTGAAGGTTTCAGAGGTTTCGGTCCAATCGGTGATTTCGAATCTACTGTAGAGCATACTTTCAGTTTCAAATTTTACGAGCAGGGCTTCGAGCCAATTGTAAAGTAGGGCATATTGGTCTTCGGCTTCCACCTCAAGCTTATCCTCTTGGATCTGGACGATTTTAGTGCTGTCCGTCATGGTTTCAAACATAGCAAGAGCCGCGTTTTGGTATGCTTCCGCCATACGGGTGCCATATGATCGGATATAGACATCTGCAGTGTGTTCTAGAAACTCAAATTTGCCTGCAAATTTGTCAGGCTTTTCCTGTCTGCCCATACAATTACCCCATAAGTATAAAAGTATGAAAAGCGGAACTAAAAACAGTTACGTATTCTGAATCTGCAATTATAGGGTTAGCAAAACAAGCGGTTAAGACCCCTCTAAATACCGCTCAAAATACCGGGCGCTCATCATTAATTCATGAGCACATGTGTTCAAACGAAAAATTTACCTGTGGAGGGGTGGACACAGTAATGATAACTAGTGAAACCTGGCCACAACTATGACCGCAAAAACCCCAAAACGCAACCTACGCAGAACCAGGTTGATTAGAAATATTTAGCGGCCTTTGTGATGGCTGCTCCAGTGAGTTTAGCACAGTTTTCAACATCTTTTAAGTTCAGCACTCCGACGGGACTGTGAATATAACGTGTAGGGATAGATATGTTTCCGCTGGGAACACCCTGCCGTGTGAGGCTTATGCGTGCTGCGTCGGTGCTGCCAAGTAAGCCAGACTCGATTTGATATGAGATAGACGTGTCTTCAGCTGTGCCAATGAGCCAACGCAATACCTTGGGGTGTGTAATTAAACCGGAGTCACTAATAGTGAACGCTGGCCCCTTACCCATCTTAACGCTTGTGTCAAATTCACGGACACCGGGCACATCACCTGCGATGGTTACATCCAATGCGATTGCCAAATCGGGGTCGACACCAAAGGCCGCTGTTGCCGCTCCACGTAACCCAACCTCTTCTTGCACGGTGCCCACAGCGCAGACGGTACATTCGGTGTTCTCAAGCAACTTGAGGGCTTCAACCATGACTACGCAGCCGGCACGGTTATCAAATGCCTTGCCCATCACCAAGTCAGTACCCAGTGAGGTGTATTTTACGTCAAAAGCAGCGATGTCGCCTATGGCAACGCCCATTTTGGCCGCATGCTCTTTGCTTTCTGCGCCGACGTCGATGAAGAGGTCGTCCAAACCTATGATTCTTTTGCGCTCTTCCTCTTTTTGGATGTGGGGCGGTTTGGAGCCGATGATACCGGGGTAGGCACCGTTTTTTGTGTAGACGATTACTTTTTGTGCGGGTAAGATACGGTCGTCGATGCCGCCTAGCTTGCTGAATTGGAGAAAGCCATCTTTGGTTATGGTCTTAACCATCAAGCCGACTTCATCCATGTGGGCAGCGAGCATGATTTTTGGTGCTTTGAGGTTACTGCCTTTTTTGATAGCCACTACGTTTTCCATGCGATCAATCTGGATTTCGTCTGTGTAGGGTTTTAGCATCTCTGATAGGAGGTCGCGGACGGGTTTTTCTCTGCCGGTTACTCCGCAGGCGTTTGATAGCTTTTCTAAGTTTTGGTTTATCGACAAGTAAGGTGCCTTCTATTTTGTGGTTATTGTTTGAGATAGTTGGTTATTAAACGGTTGCGGTGTCTGGTCTGGTTTTAGGGTGTTTCGGGTGCCGGTGAAGGGGGGTAGGTTGTGGTGTTATAGTGAGGTTGCTGGCGGCGGGTCTCATAGTAGTCGGTTAGGAGTAATATGCCCTGTATGAGGAGAAAGACACCGATTATTATACCTACGAGTTGGGGGAAGATTATCAGCAGGATTCCAAAAATCACACACATAGCCGCTAAAACAGGTTTAGAAACCGTTATACCCACTTTCTTTAAACTTTTATCAACAACATCGGTCAAAACTAGATTCTCCTGCTAGAATCCTTTTGATTCTAGCTATTTTAAGTTTATTTAGAACCGCAGACACGGTTGTTTTAATTTCTTTTTTATGTGTGTTAGTATTTGATTTTAGAATGTTTGATTTGTGTGCTTTGGAATACAGAATTTCTGGTGCTGTTACTGGTGTGGCCAACCCTTTTCTTTTCCACCATAGACCGGATGCTTTGAATGTGTTGTATGCATATGGTGCAAGGGGGTTGTGTGCTCGAACAACTCAGCAACATAGGCGTTTACAGTTTTCCCATTCGTCTTAGCGATACGTTTCAAGGCATTGTTTATACCTGTTGAGTACTGCACCGCTTTTTTTGGTTTACCTGCAATCACCGACGGTACACCGAGATTTAGTGCAACTTGTCGCAGCACCAGCTTCCGCAATGTGTCAGGTTTAGCTTCGATTTTGCATTCCAACGGTAGACCAAGCGCGAACTCTGCTAGGGCGTATGAGACAAAGGGGCAGCGTAAGTCTACGTCGTGGAAGCTTGTAATTTTTAGATCCCGCGCCAAATTGTGTTCATGGATAGATACGACATCGAGATACATGGCTCGACGGGCGTTCTCGGAGTTACCGTTGCAGACTTCTGTGACGTAGCGTTGGTAGCCACCAAACAACTCGTCTGCACCCTGTCCCGCCAGCAACACCCGATATTTGCCTTCTGTTGCTGTCTTAGCCACCCAGTAGAAGGGAATGCCGATAGCAGCTTTGAGGGGATCTGGCTCCTCTATGAGTTCCACCACCTTGGGCAGTACTGCTTCAACGTCGGAGTCTTTATAGAGGTGAATCTGCATGGGCAAATCCAGCACCTCTGCCGCGTCCAGTGCCGCCTCGGTTTCGGATTGGTTTTCGAGACTGACATGGATGAGGTTAACTTTGACACCGCATTTACTGGCTAAATATGCGATGACACTGCTGTCCAATCCGCCCGAGAAGGCAATGGCGATTTCTTTTTGGTCGCATACTCGTCGTTTAACGGATTCCGCAAGCAATGTCTGCAGAGTGTCCGCGGCGTCCGTTAGTGTTACTTGTTTGGGCGGTATGTAGGTGAGGGTTTTAGCTGGCTTGAATATGAACCCGTTTTTGCTTGCGAACCCAAGTGCTCCGGGTGGAAAAGATTGAGGCATCTCTATGCCCAACATCCAGAGTGACGATTGATTGGTTGCGTAGGCCACGATGTCGCTGTTTTCGCCATAATAGAGCGGTTGCACTCCAACTGGGTCGCGTCCTGCGATAATTGAATCCTTTTTTATCATCCAAAATGCATAGTCACCGTCTGTCTGTTCTATGAGGGTATGCAATGCAGTTTCGCAGTGCACTGGCACCTTGACAAGTTGCTCAGTTAGGGCAGCTTTGGATATAGGTGTGTATGTTTTGCCCTCCAATACTGCAGCAGAGTCACCAAGTTGTAGGAAATCATAATTGCTGCTGACGATGGGTCGGGTGCTGGCGCAACCAAAGATGGCAGGTGACTCTAGCCCTTGCCGGTTTAGGATGCCGAGGCTTTTCTCAAAAAGGCTCTTCTGTGGCAGGACCACGCCGAAGTGTATATTCTGCACCACATCGAAGTGGTGGAGTAAATCGAGCATACGGTTAACTGCACTATTACCGTGCTTATCTAGGATTGCTACTGTAAACTTCATCTACAAACCCAACGTATGTTGAGTGGTAATGCACTCTCCAACATTAACTTTAACCAATGTGAGAAGTGAAAGTAAGTTTAGCCTGGCATTATCAGTGAAGTCGTTTGTTTTATGTGTTGGCGGGACTCTATAGTTGTTGCCATAAGGCAGAAAACGCATGTTCTAATCATGGGCAGAGTTTTTCTTTTCATCCATCCGATTGAAATGACTGCAGCCACAAAACTCGCGGCTAATCCTACGGCAGCTACCTGCCATGCCCAGCTGGGAAACTGCAAAACGCTTGCAAAATCGACGGCGGATATGGCGACATGGTGACTGCTGTGGTGATAGGTAAACATCACAATCCATGAGTTGCCGTTTGACTCTATGGTATAGTCGGTTTGGACTCCGTCGAGATAAACTTTGATGTTGTTAGTGGTTGGCATAAAATTCTTGGATAGGGTAGCTTTTACGTAGCCGTCGGTTCCGGTTGTTCCGCTAACGGTGAAGGATATTTCGGGGATTGAACTGTTAAAGGCAAATGCAGTGACTGTGCTGTTGGATTCTATATTGAAACTGTTGGAGTAGTCTGGTGTGGGGATTGGACTGGAGGTGGTTGTGGGTTTTGGGGTTGTGTGAAGTCTATCTGTGAAGTCTGATAGGGACATGGTGTCGGGCGTTGCCTGCTGGTTGTATTCTGTCAGGATGGGCTGGTAGATTATGTTGCCAAGGCGAGAGTCTTTTTTGAAGTCAATAATCGAAGTCTCGATTGTTACCTCATCGGTGGTTCCCCACCAGTTATATGCGGCGTTCACGTCAACGTGAATATCGGTTAGGCGGAAATTATAACCGTGGTTACCATAGATGTTGTTGTAGCTAATCGTTGGTAGAGGGACACTCCCATTCCAGATTCCAATGCCCACGGTGTTGTTTGCAATTGTGTTGTTTTTGATTATGGGGTTGAATGTGACTGAACATGGGATTAAAATGCCATATCCGTTATCGGTGATTAGATTGCCCACTATCAAGGGGGATGAGTAGAATTGGTTGGATCCAACATAAATCGCTTGATTAGTGTGGGAGAAGGTGTTTTTTGCGATGACGGCGTTTGAATCGTAGAGTACCAAACCATCACCTGTGATGAATTTGTTGTTTATTATTTGAGGAGCGCCGCCATAGATGCTGATTCGGCAGTTCAGTTTGCTGTTGCTGATTGTAGGTGATGAACCATCAATGGTTATGTCGGCCGAATTCAAGTTGGCATTTTCGATTATACTGTCACTGGCGGTGTCTCCATTAAAAGTGATCGCGTCGCCGCCGTTGCTGCTGAACTGAACCGGCTCAGTGCTCGTACCGTGGACATTTATGGTTCCGTTGACCTGCATATGGTTACCTGCGAAGTCCACGGTTACTCCCGGCTCAATTGTTAAGGTTACACCGCTAAGTATGCTTAAGGTGCCGATGAAAGCATATGGCCCATCGGCTTTGGTCCAAGTGGTATCTGTCGCAATTATGCCGTGAACGGTTGTTGGTGATTGGGCTGAAATGTTTGCTAACCCAGATAGAAAGACCATCAGTATAAGGAAAAAGCCTGACAGTATTTTCGCAGCCGTGGCTTGCTTCAGCATGTCCTTATCTATAGTGTCTTTTGCTTATATTTTTTATAGCCTGTCAATACTAAAAGTTTTGAGCACCTGTCAAACATTGTTCAAGTGCTAAAAGACGCCATCGCAGTTCTTAAAAAAATTAACAGAGCTCAAAATTATCCTTCAGAAACAGACGGATAGATACAAGGATACAGTTATGATTGGCAGAACTCACGGTCAACACGCCTGCCAATAGCACTTGATTTCAAATTTGCTGTTTGGGGCTATGAAGTAAATCGTCACCTACAACGTCTCGATGATTACAAGAAACGGGTTGTGGTAGGTAAAATAAGCTGTGCCGTCGGTATACTCAAGCCGGACTAGGCGAACATGCGCCCGAAATCCAAGCCCTCGTAATGAAGCGCCTTAGAATCAGTGCTGTTGAGATATCCACTCAAATCGTACAACGCGACCGTTATGCCGAACTCGTTTCAATCTATGCTATGATTGCAGCTTCGTTGGAGAGTTTTGCAACTGAAATTCGTGAGTTGCAACGTCCTGAAATCGCAGAGGGCTTCGAATCATTTGAATTAGAAAAACAGATCGACAGTAGCACTATGCCTCACAAGCAAAATCCAGAAACCTGTGAGCGTGTCTGCGGCCTAGCCAGAATTGTGCGTAGCCTTGAGGTGCCCGCTTTGGAGGATATGGTTACGTGGCATGAGCGTGATTTAACACAATCGTCTGCGGAGCGATTCATTTTGCCAGAATCAATCATACGGCTTGACTATATTGTAAGCTTGATGGTTGACGTAGTTACCAATCTCCGTGTCGATAGCCAACGTATGCTACAGAATCTATCCATTACCGAGGGGCGTTCAATGTCGGAAACTATGATAGCCCTCGTTAAAAAGGGCACAAATCGACAAGAAACGCATGAACTGCTCATACGGCTCTTCGTCAAAAGTGTATCCGAACACAAACCCTTCAAACAAACACTCATGGAAGACAAAACGGTTAGCAGTAAACTATCTGAGAAAGAAATCGAAGCAGCCTTGAATCCGAAAAACTACCTTGGAACTCCAGTGATGCAAGCAGAAAAATTCGCCAAATGTGCTTAAAAGTCAAAGAGCTCTTTCTGCTGGATTTCCTGAGACGCTTTAGCAGCACTTGACAAGTTTTCCCATTCATCTTTTTTGACGTAGCCACCGACTTGCTCTTTGATTTTCTTAGCTAACCGTGGCCCGACTGAGGGCAGAGTGGTTAACTCTTCAACTGAAGCACGTTTTAGATCTTCGACGGTGCGGTAACCCGCGTTGAATATAGTGCGTCCACGGACTCTGCCCACGCCTTCCAACGCGACAATCGGCATCAGTTCCTTTTTAATACCCTCTGAAACCCGCTTCACCAACTCGTTGGCGAGAGCGGTTACATCTTTGTTTTTGGTGACGACCGGCGAGAGCTCCTCGAGAGCGTGTAGCAGCCACTTAGCGGTCTCAATTGTGCGGTAGAGGTCGCCTGGCTGGACGTTGAATCGTTCCAGAATTTTTTCTTCGGGCAACTCCTCGATCCAGTTGTTGAGTACCACGGCAGTTTTGACTTCTCCTAGAAAGTCTGCGTATGCAATGTGATCGCCCTCTTGATCGGGGATTTCGACGAGGAACTCGTGCTGATGGTCATAGGTTGTGACAGTTAGTGTATCCATCTCTCGCTGGTAGGGACGCATGATGGGCCCCATGTCAGGTGTATGGGTAATGAGTTGAAGGAGACTAAACTCGGTGAGCAGTGGCGACTTGGTTTGCAGTGCATCGCGAAATATAATTCCGCTCAATGGGTCAATGTAGAGTTCACTTATCCGCTTGCCCAGCTTAGTGGCGATGATGTCATTGCCTACTACGCAGATCATCTCTTCATCATGAAGGAAACGGAGAATTTTGGCTATGACATGTTGTATGGCTTTTACGTCGTATTGGTATGCGTAGAAGGTTTTGCGGAAAAAAGCGTAGATACCCTCTTCTGTGTGGGCGTAGTCGCTAGCTATGGTGGAGAGAACGTGGGTACGGATGATTTTCTCCACGGCGAGCCGTGACCATATGCGTTCGGGTTTGGCAAGCACATAGTTTTCCATGAGGAAGTCGGCTTCACCCGCAGTTTTAGCTATTAATACCGATTCACCGAGCGTGTCATATTTGGGGCGTCCAGCGCGTCCCGCCATTTGTTTGTAATCAAGAACACTAATGGGGTAGTTGCCCAGACCTGCCTCAAATCGTCGATAGTCCTGAATAATAACTGTTCGTGCAGGCAAGTTGACACCCCAAGCCAGCGTTGGCGTCGCCGTTAACACTTTGATCTTTCGCTCTTTGAAGGCTTGTTCGATTAGGTTACGGTGAGCGCCCGACAAACCCGCATGATGGTAAGCTACTGCGTAGCGCATCAACTCGGCGAGTTCCACACTCATCTGTGTTCGCTCCCCTATATTGAGGATTTTCTCAGCCTCTTTCCAAAGAGCGCCTTTGGTTTGTTCTTCGAGGCTCTTCCTCACCAACTTTGAGCCAGATTTGGGCATCAACACTTTATCCATGTGACTTGCCACTGTCTTTGCCGCCGACATCGCGTTTTTGCGTGTTGACGCAAAAATCAACGCTTGCCCACCATTGCGTACCGTATTTAGCACCATGTTGACGACGGTTAGGCGGGTTTCCTGTTCGATTTTTCGGCTTCCGCCATCTTGGTATTGTATTTCTTCTTGAAGAACTACGCCTTCTCTTAGGTTGATGGGGCGCCAAGATGTGACAATATGTTTGGCGTTTAGCCACCCTGCAAGTTCATCCACGTTGTTTATGGTGGCAGAAAGCGCTAGAATTTGGATGAGGGGGTTACACTGCATCAACCGTGCCAATACAATCTCAAGAGTGGGTCCGCGACCGGCTTCATTTAACAGATGCACCTCGTCGGCGATGACCAAACTTATGTCATCCATCCATTTAGTGCGATGCCGCAAAAGTGAGTCGGCTTTCTCGTTGGTGGTAACAATGATGTCGTAACGCGCAAGCCAATTGTCTGCGGTGTCGAAGTCGCCGGTGCTGATGCCGACGGATACTTTGCACCCATTGGATTTTTTAATACCAGCATATTTTTTGAATTCCTCAAGCTTTTCAGTGGCAAGAGCGCGAAGTGGCGAGAGATAGATGACCTTACCATTGTTATCCAAAACGTGCTTGAGAGCACAGAGTTCAGCAATCAATGTTTTGCCCGACGCAGTGGGACTGGCCAGCACGATGTTTTGGCCTTCGAGCACACCTTGCCGTATGCATTCCTCCTGGGGCGGAAATAACTCGCAAATCCCTATGCCCGTCAAGGTTTCTTTAACTGGATCCGCGATGGGTAACTCTGCAATCTTCAATCTGCTCTCGCCGACATCCCAACTCAACCGTACGTATACATAGGTGTAGTTATTAGAGTTTTTTAACCTCATCAACTAACGTTCCACTGCTAACGTTCCACTACTGGACAGATCACCAAATTTCGTTATGCCAAACATCAGCCTATTGCAAAGCGAATTCACAAAACAAGTTACTTGAAAACATGTTTGATTGTGCACGATAGTCTTTCTGTTCAGAAACCAAACGGTCTGTTCTGCGGCAAGAGTACATCCGAGTTAAACGTTTAAACACCTTTAGGAATGTTACTAATAATGGAAAACACAATAGACCTTAGGCTTTATTATTTTTAGTGTTTTTAACTGGGATTTGTGGTTACTTGGTTGAATTTTTAGACAAACAAAGTTCCAGATATGCGAAAATTAACTATTCCACAGACGATATTAGTCATAAGGTCATAATTTTTAAGTCGATTTCTAAACTCCTCACCAAACACACGAAACTTTTTCACCCCACTATTAGTATGCTCCACA